>Ga0222662_1000047_pt1 | contig 112920 bp, 84 predicted proteins | sample AntAcemetagen600_FD_179821 | JGI IMG/M metagenome (GOLD analysis project Ga0222662, IMG submission 179821) | Saline water microbial communities from Ace Lake, Antarctica - #600 | ecosystem: Environmental > Aquatic > Non-marine Saline and Alkaline > Saline | place: Antarctica: Ace Lake... | reverse complement strand
GAGGCTTCTCGACACCCTCCTCAAACGTGTCCGAGGCCATCGTCGCGCCGTGAATCCCGTCGCGGCCGGTCCGCGCACCGACGTACAGCACCGGATTGCCAGCCCCAGCCGCGACGCCACGGAAGATCCCGTCGCTCGGCAGGAGTCCGACGGCCATGGCATTCACCAGGATGTTCCCGTTGTAGGACGGGTGAAAGTTCACCTCGCCGCCCACGGTAGGCACGCCGACGCAGTTGCCGTAGCCCGCGATGCCCGCCACCACGCCGGACAGCAGGTACTTCGTCTTGGGGTGGTCGGCGGCGCCGAAGCGCAGAGAGTTGAGCAGCGCAATGGGGCGTGCCCCCATCGTAAAGACGTCCCGAAGGATGCCGCCCACGCCGGTCGCAGCGCCTTGAAAGGGCTCGATGAACGACGGGTGGTTGTGGCTCTCCATCTTGAAGCACACGCCGAGCCCGTCACCGATATCTACGACGCCAGCGTTCTCCCCGGGGCCCTGCAGGACCCGGGGACCGTCCGTGGGGAGCGTGCCCAGGTGGATGCGTGAGGTCTTGTACGAGCAGTGCTCACTCCACATCACCGAGAACACGCCCAGTTCGGTGTACGTGGGGGTCCGCCCGAGGATGGCGAGGACGCGCTGGTACTCCTCTCCCTTGAGGCCGTGCTGCTCGACGAGCGCGTCGTCGATGGAAGGATCTCCGGGGCGCGGCGCGACCGCAGGAACGGTGACGCTCATCGGCCTACCTCACCTTGCACAAATGCCCGGACGATCGAGCGGAAGACCCATGCGCCCGAGCCGTCGCCGAGCTCGGCTTCGGCGTTGCGCTCAGGGTGGGGCATCATCCCGAGCACATTGCCGCGGGCGTTGGTGATCCCCGCGATGTTGTTCAGGGAGCCATTGGGATTGGCGGCCTCGGTGACCTCGCCGTCGCGGTCGCAGTAGCGGAACGCCACTCGGCCCTCGCCTTCCAGGCGCGCGAGCGTCTCGGCGTCGGCGAAGTAGCAGCCGTCGTGGTGGGCGATGGGCGCGACGATCGTCTCGGGACACAGCGCCGTCCACGGCAGATGTCCGTTGGCCACGTTGAGGTGCGCGTCCTCACAGATGAACGTGAGCCCTTGGTTGCGCAGCATCGCGCCGGGGAGCAGCCCCGACTCCGTCAGCACCTGGAACCCGTTGCAGATCCCGATGACCGGCCCGCCGGCGTTCGCGAAACGCACGACCTCCTCCATGATGGGCGAGAAGCGTGCGATGGCGCCGCACCGCAGGGAGTCTCCGTAGGAGAACCCGCCGGGCAGGACGACCGCGTCCACCCCGGACAGATCGGTGTCCTTGTGCCACAGGAACTGCACGTCGGCATCCGTCGTGTGATCGATGACGTAGTAGGCGTCGCGATCGCAGTTGGAGCCAGGGAAGGTGACGACGCCGAAACGCATTCGGTCCTCAGTTCGCCGTGACGTGGACGTCGAAGTCCTCGACCACTTCGTTCGCCAGCAGCTGGCTCGCCATCTGTCGCCCCCGCGCGAGCGCCTGCTCTTCGGAGAGCCCAGCGACGGTGACGTCGATGACGCGCCCTACGCGGACTTCACCCACTTCATCGAAGCCCAGGGAGCGAAGCCCGCCAGCGACGGCCTTGCCCTGGGGGTCAAGCACGCCCACCCGGGGCGTGACATGTACTCGGATGCGCATGATGGATCTCTCCGGGGCTTACTGGCTGAGCGGCAGGGCGTTGGTCACGAGCTCACACACCTCGGCGTAGGTCTCCTCGACCTTGCCCAGGCTGCGGCGGAAGCGGTCTTTGTCCATCTTGCGGTCCGTGCCCATCTCCCACAGGCGACAGCCGTCGGGAGTGATCTCGTCGGCGAGCACGATGGTGCCATCCGCCAGGCGACCGAACTCCAGCTTGTGGTCCACCAGACGAATGCCGAGCCCTGCCCAGAACTCCGTCAGGATGTGATGCACGCGGAACCCATCTTCGATGAGGTGATCCATGGTCGCGTCGTCGGCCCAGCCAAACGCCAGGCTGTGGTTGCGGGTCACCAGGGGGTCGCCCAGATCGTCGTCCTTGAGGAAGAACTCCTGCAGCGGCGTGTCGAGCACCGTGCCCTCCTCGATGCCGTAGCGCTTGCACAGCGAGCCAGCCGCGATGTTGCGGAAGACGACCTCGAGCGGGATGATCTCGACCCGATCGACCAACATCTCGTGGTCCGAGATGAGCCCGCGGTAGTGAGTCTTGACGCCCTTGCTCTCGAGCATCTCGAAGATGCGCGCCGAGATCTGGCAGTTCACCCTCCCCTTGCTCTCGATGATGCCCTTCTTGACCCCGTTAAACGCAGTCGCGTCGTCCTTGAAGTACTGATTGAGTACCGCCGGGTCATCCGTGAGGAGCATCTTCTTGCTCTTGCCTTCATTCAGGATATCGCCAGCGGCCATCAGGACTCTCCAAAGACCCGACCAAAGATAAGGTCGACGTTGCGGACGTAGGCATCAAGCTTGAAGACCTCGTCCAGGGTTTGGGTGTCGAGGCGTGAGGTCACGTCCTCATCGGCTTCAACGAGCTCACGCAAGGTGCCGTCGCCGGCCCAGACGCGCATCGCGTTCCGCTGGGCGATGGCATAGGAGTCCTCGCGGCTCAGTCCGCTCTCCACGAGCGTGAGCAACAGCCGCTGCGAGAAGAAGATCCCCCCGAGGCTCTCGAGGTTGCGCGTCATGTTCTCGGGGTACAGCTTCAGGTTCGTGATGAGCCCCGTGAAGCGGTGCAGCATGAAGTGCAGAGTGACGAACGCGTCGGGCAGGATCATCCGCTCGACTGAGCTGTGGCTGATGTCGCGCTCGTGCCACAGAGCCACGTTCTCCATCGCAGGCACGGCGTAGCTGCGCACGACGCGCGCGAGCCCCGTGAGGTTCTCGCTGAGCACGGGGTTCCGCTTGTGGGGCATCGCCGAGCTGCCCTTCTGCCCCTTGCTGAACGCCTCCTCGGCCTCACGCACTTCGCTGCGCTGCAGGTGGCGAACCTCGACGACCATGCGCTCCATGGCGGAGGCGAGCAGCGCCATCGCCGAGAAGAGGGCCGCGTGGCGACACCGGGGCACCACCTGGGTCGTGATGGGCGCCGGCGTGATGTTCAGGTGCTTGCAGACGTGCAGCTCGACTGCGGGGTCGACCCACGCATAGGTGCCGACCGCGCCCGAGATGGCCCCGACAGCGGCTTCCTCGATGGCAGCGGCGAGCCGGACTCGGGCCCGGCGGAAGTCGTCGTACCAGCCAGCGAACTTCATGCCGAAGCTCATCGGTTCGGCGTGCACACCGTGGGTGCGCCCCATGGAGACGATGTGCTTTGCCGCGAGTGCGCGGGTCTTGGTGGCCTCCATGGCCGCGTCGAGCCCCTCGAGGAGCAGGTCGCCCGCTTTGCGAATCTGCGCACCGGTGGCCGTATCCAGCACGTCTGAGCTGGTCATGCCCTTGTGCAGGAAGCGTCCTTGGGGACCGACCTTCTCATTCACGGCAGTCAGGAACGCGATCACGTCGTGCTTGAGCACGGCGTCGAGTTCATGGACCCGCTCGATGTCGAAGTCTGCCTTCTCCCGACAGACGCGCGCTGCCTCACGCGGGACGGTGCCGAGGTCTGCCATCGCCTCACAGGCGAGCAGCTCCACTTCGAGGACTGTCCGGAGTCGAGACTCTTCGGACCAGACTTGAACCATCTCAGGTCGACTGTACCGCGGGATCACTTGGTGCCTCCGATTGTGTGGGGCTTGCTTGGGATCGCGGGAAGGCCGGGACCATAGAGGGCGACTGGCCGGGGAACAAGCGCCTCCCGTAGAGTCCGCAGAATATGGACGTCACCCGCTCCCTGCCCCTGACCGTCGCCGTGCTCGTCTGCGGGCTCTCCGGATGCCCCGGGGTCGCAGACGACGACGACTCCTTCACGCCCCCGCAGCTGGCCGACGACGACGACGCGGCCGACGACGATGACGCGGCCGACGACGACGACGCGGCCGACGACGATGATGCGGCCGACGACGACGACGCCACCGAGCCCCCCTGCCCCGACGGCCTTATCTGCATCGACGCCGACCTGTTCTACGACGACAGCGACACCAGCTCGTCGCAGGCCTCTGTCTGGGACAGCTACGCCTGCTCCCCCGGCACGGACGAGAGCGGCCCGGAGATCGTGTACCGGCTGGTCCTCGACGCCCCGGCGTTCGTGACGGCGGTCGTACGCAACATGAGCGCCGCCGTGGACATCGACGTGCACATCCTGGGCTCGCTCGATCCGACGGACTGCATCGATCGGGGGCACTGGATGGCGTCCGCCGACCTCGACTCCGGGACCTACTACATCGTCGCCGACTCCTGGGTGGACGACAGCGGAGCGAGCTACGAGGGTGCCTACACCCTGGCGCTCTCGGTCTGGGAGCCCCCGCTCGTCGACTGCGCCGTGGACACCGCCTCGATCGATCGGATCGGTGATGGCGGGCAGGCGCTCGCGATGCCCGCGACCGGGGCCATCGTCAAGGAGGCCCACCTCGTCACCGTGGACGATGGCTGGGGCACGGCGGGGAGCGGCCCCTGGCCGGCCGCGATCACGGACGGGATCCCAGGCCATTACGAGGTGAGTGAGGCGGCCACCGGCTTTGTGATGCACCGGCAAGAGCCCTGGGCACCCCAGGAGAGCAGTCAGTTCGGGCAGGGCGCGCACTACAGCAAGCTGCCCAACCCCGACGAGGGCTGGTACGTGAACATGATGTGGCAGACCCGACCGACCGCCGGAACCCGGATGATCCTTCGGGATCCAGTCACCTCCCGAGCGGTTGTGCTCGCCGCCGGCTTCGAGACCGGTCCGGGAAACCTCGACTGGGTTGGAGGGACCGTGGAGGAGGCGCACCACTACATGGGCACGAGCCACGGCAGCACGCTCACGCTGGGCTTCGCGCTGGACAACACGCTGCCGCTGGGCCCGGTGCAGTGCCTCTGACCTGGACCGGCCTACGCGCGGATCATCCCCGGTCGTGCAGATGCATGACCGCGCTGGGTGTGTCTTGGTCGGCGATGGAGAGCACCACGTCCTGATCGCTGCTGTCCAGCGCCGCCTGCGCTGCGTTCAGCACCAGGTCCCGCCGGTTGTTCTGTCCCGAGATGTGCCCGAGCACGACCCGCTCGACCCGTCCCCCGGCCAGCCGGGACAACAGCGCGGCCGCCTGACGATTCGACAGGTGGCCCCGGTCCGAGCCCACGCGCTCCTTGAGGAACAGCGGATACTCCCCGTGCCACAGCATGTGTTCGTCGTGGTTGAACTCGAGCAGCACCGCCCGGCACGTGCGCAGCACCCGCACCACCGACTCACGCACCGAACCCATGTCCGTGGCGAAGCCCACCCGGTGCGCCCCGACCCCCACCACGAAGCCGACGGGCTCCGCGGTGTCATGGGGCACCGCAAAGGGCTCCACAGTCATGGGGCCGCAGCGCACTGAAACCCCCGCCCGCACCGTGCGCACCTGCACGTCCGGGTGCAGCTTGATGCCCACCCTCGTCCCTGCGGTGCAGTGGACCGGCACGCCCAGCCGCCGCGCGATCGCGTCCGCGCCTCCTACGTGGTCCGTGTGCTCGTGAGTCAGGAAGATCCCGTCGATCCAGTCCGGCTCAACACCCACCGCCTTCAGGCCGGCCAGAGTGCGCCGCGTCGGCAGACCGCAGTCCACGAGCACCGCGTGCCGCCCCGACCACACCACCGCGCAGTTTCCGCGGCTCCCGGACCCCAGCACCGCGAATCGAAGCTCAGTGCGGAACAGATCGAGGTTCCAGGTCATGTCAGATCAGGCGCCGGGCCGTGAGCCAGCCGGGCGTCCCCGCTCCGCCAGGCGACGGCTCACCCATCATCGCCGCCGTCACTTCATCCACCGCCCGAGCCATGAGGGCCAGCCCCCACCCCGACCAGCCAGTGAGGGCGAGCACCTTGGGGGCGCCGGGCAGCGGCCCCACCAGGGGGAGCCCGTCACACGTGTACGCCACGATGCCCGTCCATCGCTCACGGCTCGTATCCCGGGGCACGCCCAGGTGCTTGTGGAGGAACTCGTCTTGGCGCAGTGACACCCGCTCGGAGCAGACCGCGTCGTCACTCACGCCGGCCTCCATCTCCGGCTGCTCACCCCAGCGACAGCCCACGAACGCGAGCCGCCCGTCCGGCTCCTTGCACCACGCTTCAAAGCGGTGCCTGGCGATCACGGGAGCAGCGGCGGAGAGCCCCGGGGGAGCCGTAACCCGCTGGCCCTGGAGACGCACTGGATAGACGGTGGATTCAAAGAACCGGTGGGCGGTGCGGGACATCGCTCCGCCTGCCACCACCGCCAGCTCGCACGACAGGGTCCCCGACCCCCAACGCACGAGGGGCGCGCCGTCAAGCTCATCGAGCTCGCCGACCTCGCTCACTGTCTGCCCACCTGCCCGGTGGAAGCGCGCGCTGAGGGCGGCGACGAGTCCCGTGACATCGACCAACCCATCTTCTGGGATCTGCACCGCGGCCACGAAATCACGGCCGAGACCAAGCAGCTCCTCAGGAGAGGCGATCCGGGACTCGGAGAGCCCCCACGCTTGCAGGAGCGCGGAGGACTCACGCCACTCACGCGCCTCCTCCTCGTCGATCGACGCACGCCAGGATCCGGTGCGCTGCATGGGAACACCCAGCTCATCACAGGTCTGACTCAACGACTCACGGGCCAGTGATGACCACGCAAGCAAGCCTCTAGCGACGTCCTCGCCCAGTCCCTGCGTCAGGCGCCACGGCGAGTCGATCCACCCAAGCCCGACGATACCCAGGCTGCGCTCGGTGGCTGGCACCGGCGCTGTCGGTCCGGCGAAGCGCACCACCGACGCGCCAGCTCGAACCAGCCGATCCGCAGCCAGCAGACCCGCGAGTCCCCCGCCCAGGACCGCGACGTCACATCGCCGAGGCAGGCTCACGCGGCCCGCCCTCTACTCGAGGTCGAGCTTGAGTCCGCCACCCTCGCCGAGCTGGAGCGACGGCGGAAGCTGGAGCTTGCCGTCCGCATCGAGCTTGAGCTGGGGCAGATCGAGCGTCCCGGCGCCCTCGGCGGGGTCAGGGTCCTCGGTGCTGGTCCCGGCGCGATCGACCCAACCGAACGTCGAGCCCTTGAGCCGCACCCGGATCCGGTCCCCCTCTTCGTAGATGACTTCCATGCGCTGGCCCGCCTCGGTCACGCCGACATCGGCGCTCTCGGCGTCCATCCAGCGCGTGGCCGCCGCGCCTCCCGTGGCGTACACGAAGTCCGCCGCCTGGGCGGCGCCGGGGAGTACGAGGGCAAGAAGAAGAGAGGTCAGCAAGGTCTTCATGGTCACTCCACGCCCATCGGGCGCCAGGGGCTACTTGATGCGGTAGCCGCCCATCTCGTTGTTCAGAATCCAGGCGACCACGTCGCCAATCTTGAGTACCGCGGGCAGATAGGTCTCGCGCGAGACCGCAGCCGAGCCCTTGCGGGCCAGCTCTTGGCGCGCCGCATCCATCTGCCGGAATCGGTCCTGCCACACCGCCATGTTCGACGGACGCAGGTCGATCCAGCCACGGCGCGCCCACCGGTCCAGTCGCTCCGGGGTGAGGTCCGCGATCTTCTTGCGCCCCTTGATCTCGGGCACTTTGATGAGCGGTCCCCGCAAGAACGTCGCCCCGTCGGGCAGCAGGACCGGGATCCCCACCGAGATGGCCTGCCGGACGACCACGGAGTCACCCACCCGCGCGGCGATGGCCTCGGCGACGGACTCGGGCGAGCGCTCTTGGTCCTCTTCGTCTTGCACCGCGCCGAGGAATCGCTCCCCAAACGCGTCCTGGATGAGCCAGGCCTCAAACAACAGCTTGCTCAACTCCGGTGGGCCGAGGTCCCCCAGCGCGATGCTCGGCGTGCCGTGCTCCACCTCTTGGAAGGTCAGGTCCTTGAGCGCGACGTGCCGCAGCAGCCCTGCGCGATACGTCGGCTGCATCACGGTGCTGTCCAGGGCCGAGATGATGTCGTGACCGGTGGACCCACCGGTCAACTCGGTCACGATCGCCCGGGCGATCTCCTCCGGCGTGATGAACTCCATCTGAGACAAGGCGGTGATCGCGGCGAACTCGCCCTTGGCGAAGAGCCCGTTCTCCCCGGTGTTCACCACCGTCATCTCGAGCTTCTCGCCGGTCTTCGTGAACTCGTCGGGACTGAGACGGGTCGCGAGCAACCTCTCGGCGCCACCGTCTACCTGGCGGGGCTCGAACAGCGGTTTGGGTACGCCGGCGCGGTCAGTGATCGTGCGCACTTCCACCGCGCGGTAGCCGATCATCGCGCCTGGCTTGACCTCCTTGACCACGGGCCCGCCCGGCGTACGAGCCAGCAGGAACAGCAGCCCGGTGTGCGAGAACGCCACGGCGTTCTTGGCCAGGAGCTGCTTGCTCGGACGATCCTCGCTGTGGGTGTAGGGGATGTTCAGGCCCATGCCGCCCGTGCCGGTGGTGCCGACCTTGACGTAGATGGAGGTGCCGACCTCGGTCGTCGCCATGGACAGCAGACGCACGTGCCGGATGATCTGCGGCATCGCCTGGGCGAGCAGGCCAGTCTCCAGGTCCTGCACGAACTCGGGCTCATCCGCGAGGCTGCTGCCGGCCTCCTGAAGATCTCCCAGACCCTGCTGGAGCGTCGCTGTGCTCTCCCACACGTCCTGGTAGCTGATCCCGGTGGCCGTGTTCACGCAGTCCACGATGGCGTCGGGGCGATGCTTGCGGATCAGAACCGCGAGGTGGTTGCTGGCGTACGCGGCCTTGATGGGGCCAAAGGTGAAGGACAGCAGCTCGCTGCGTCGAGACGGCTCCGAGAGCATCTCGCCGCGGCCCATGTTCGCGAACGCCGTGGGCACGAACAGGTTGCCGGAGTCCGCGACCCACTCCACCTCCGGGTGCTCCTCGCGCAGCTCCGCGATGGCATCGTCCGCTTCACCCTGCAGGAGGGAGCACACCACAATGCGCTCAGGCGCGAGGACGGTGGCGATCTGCCGGCAGGTAGCCATGCCCACGAGGCCGGCTCCGCCGAAGATGAGGTAGCTGCTGAACTTCCGATACACGAGGGCCCTTCCGAAGAGGGGCGGGATACTATCAGCGGGTGGATCCTCGGCAAGGGTCCCCCCGTCGAAGCCGCGCCGGTACCCTTCCCGCCGTGCTGCTCTCCTCTCTCGCCACCGCCCTGCTCGCACCGCTGGACACGCTCGGCCGCTTCGGGCGCTTCGGCGCGCGGGTGCTGGCCCTGCTGCCGTCCAAGGCCTGGTCGCTGCGGGAGACGACCACTCACGCGGGTACCTTGACCGGGCGCTGCCTCATCCCAGTGTGCGCGACCATCTTTCCGTTCGGGGCGGTGATCGGCGTCCAAGGCATGGCGATCTTCGACCTGTTCTCCGCCCATCGGCTGCTCAGCTCGCTGCTCTCCCTGGTGATCATCCGCGAGCTGGCCCCGGTGCTCGCCGCGGTGTTGGTGGCCGCCCAGGGCGGCGCCTCCTTCGCCGCGGAGCTCGGCGCCATGCGCATCAAGGAGGAGCTCGACGCCACCGCCGTGATGGGCGTGGACCCCATCGGCTGGCACGTGGTTCCCCGGGTCCTGGCGATGACGCTGGTGGTGCCCCTGCTCACCACCCTCGCCAACGCCATGGGGGTGCTCGGCGGGTACGTCGTCGCGGTGGGCATGTACGACCAGGATCACGGCGTGTTTGTGCACCACATGGCGCAGCTTGTCGGCATGTACGACTTGATGGCCTCCGCCGGCAAGGGCGCGGTGTTCGGGCTGCTCGTGGGCCTCATCAGTACGTTTCGTGGCTATCACGCCTCAGGCGGCGCCGAGGGGGTCGGGCAGGCCGTCAATGACACCGTCGTCTACTCGGTCATGTTCATCCTGGTCGTGAACTACCAGATGAGCTCCCTGCTCTTCGGGGGAGCCGGCGGATGAGCGCGGTGCTCAACGGGGTGCGCAAGGTCGGCGCGTACACATACTTCGCCGGTGCGTGCATGCGCTCTGCGTTCACGCACGGCGTGCCCTGGGACCGCGTGGTCTCCGAGTCGTACAAGGTCGGCGTGCGTAGCTTCCCGGTGCTCTTCACCATGGCCCTGTTTGTCGGCAGCAACCTCGCGATTCAGGGGTACGCCGCGTTCTCCACGCTCGGCGCGGGGAGCCTCGTGGGCATGTTCGTCGCCCTGGCCGGCGTGCGTGAAGTCTGTCCGCTGCTGGCTGCCACCATGGTCGCAGCAAAGGCCGGCACCGAGATGGCCGCTCAGCTCGCGGTGATGCGCACAAAGGAGCAGATCGACGCCATCGAGGTGATGGCCATCGATCCTCGCAGTGAGCTCGTGGTCCCCTCGATCATCGCTGTCATGATCACGCTGCCGGCGCTGACCGTCTTCACCATCTTCGTCTCGCTGGTCTCCGCGATGGCCGTGGCGGTCCTGCAGCTCGGCGTGGACCAAGGCGAGTTCCTGAGCTTCCTCGTGGGCTACCTCTCGGCGTACGATCTCTTCGCGGCGACGCTGAAGTCGGTGGTGTTCGGCGCGATCATCGCCACGGTGTCGGGCTATTTCGGTTTCTACAGCGAGCGCGGCGCCCGCGGCGTCGGCGAGGCGACCAACCGCGCGGTCGTCACCATGTGCATCGTGATCATCACTCTCAACTTTGCGCTGACCTCGTTGCTCTATGGCTGAACTCTCCACCTCTGCGACCCGCCCCTTCGACGCGATCGCCGCCGGGGAGCCCATCATCAGCTTCCGCGATGTGCACAAGTCGTTTGGCGACAAGCACATCCTGCGCGGCATCACGCTCGACTTCCTGCGCGGCGAGACCACCGTGGTCATCGGACCATCCGGCACCGGCAAGTCCGTGTGCATGAAGTTGATCGTGGGCCTGCTCGTCCCCGAGAAGGGCGACGTGTGGGTGGCGGGCACCAACGTCGCCGAGGCCCACGAGCGGGATCTGATGAGCGTGCGCCGTCGCATCGGAATGATGTTCCAGGATGGTGCGCTGTTCGACTCCATGAGCGTCGGCGACAACATCGCCTTCCCCCTGCAGCGCCACACGAAACTCAGCGACGCCGAGATCCGCGACCAGGTCGCCCACGCGCTCGAGCAGGTCGGGCTGCCCGGCATCGAGGACAGCGCGCCCTCGGCGCTCTCTGGCGGCATGCGCAAGCGGGTCAGCCTCGCCCGCGCCGTCATCACCAAGCCCGAGATCGTCATGTTCGACGAGCCAAACTCAGGGCTCGATCCCCTGACCAGCGACGAGATCGACGGCCTCATCGGCCGCATGAAGGAGGACCTCGGCATCACGTTCATCGTCATCAGCCACGACATCGTGGGCACGTTCGCCGTTGCCGACCGAATCGCCATGCTCTACAACGGCCACCTCATCGCTCAGGGCACCCCTGATGCCGTTCTGCACAGCGATCAGCCCACGCTGCGAAGCTTCCTCGCCCGCAACATGGACCTCCCTCCCCTGCCTGGAGACCCCCGGTGAGCCGCCGCAGCAACCGACGCAATGAACTGATGGTCGGCGGCCTCGTGCTCGCCGCCGCGCTGGTGTTCACGTGGATGTCGATTCAGGTGGGCGCGCTCAAAGCCCTGGGCAACACCATCGAGGTCACGGCCACGTTCCAGGACGCTGCCGGGCTCGTGCCCGACTCCGCGGTCAAGGTCGCGGGCGTCAAGGTCGGCGCGGTCACCCGGCTCGACGTGGACTTCGACAAGGCTGTCGTCACCATGGTGCTCGACGCCCCGGCAGAGGTGCGCAGCGACGTGCGCGCCCAGATCAGGTCGCGCTCCTTGCTCGGCGAGAAGTACGTCGCCCTGAAGCCCCAGAGCCCAGACGCCGCGCTGCTCACCGACGGGGGCGCCATCACGAACACCGCCGCCGCAGTGGACATCGACGGGCTGCTGCAGGCGATCGGCCCGCTGCTCGCTGAGGTCAAGCCCGCGGACGTCAGCAAGCTCGTCGACGCCGCCGGTGAGCTGCTCGCCGCGGCGGGTGATGAGGCGCCAGCCTTGCTAAGCAAGGCCAACACGCTGTTGGACACCCTGAACGAGGCCGCAGAGATCGTCCCGACCCTCAAGACTCAGGTTCCCGCCCTCATGCGCGACCTGCGTGCCACGACCGCCCGGGTCAACGACACGATCAAGACGGTGGATGGCCTGCTGGCTCAGGCAAAGACCATCGCCGATGACGTGCAGCGGGTCTCCAACGATGCGCCCGAGGCTGTGGCCGAGGTCCGCGCGCTCATCGCCCAGCTGGAGCCCGGGATGGACGACCTGCGCGCCGCGCTGGAGCAGTCCGACGAGGTGGTCGCTCAGCTCCGGGCGGTCTTGAAGAACGTCGAGGGACTCGATGAAGCCGCAGTGCGCCGGTTGCTCCGGGAAGAGGGCGTGCTGGTGCGGGTCAAGCCACCGAAGCCGGGGCGCTGAACGTCAGGATTCCTCGGGCTTCTCGGGGGTCGGTTCCTCGCCACGCTGCTTCAGCCTGAAGGTCGCGTTGACCTCCAGCTCATGGGCCCGGGCGAAGTCCGCCATCTCCTTGCCGACCTCGAGCTTGTCGAGGTAGCTGCGCACCTCCTTGGCGATGAGCGTCACGACCTCGTCCTTGCCGGCCCCCGCAGCCTTCGCAGCCCCAGCGAGCACCTCCCGCGCGTTGAAGTCTTCGCCTCGCTCCTTGATGCGTCCGCCGGTGTTCACCACCGCCTCCGCGCCGGCGCGGATGAACCGGCCCGCCAGATCACCCAGGACGCCGTCGCGGCGCGGCGGATGCTCGTCCGCGGGGGCCGTTCCCCGGGGCGGAGAGGTGCCTTGCGTTTCCTTGCTGTCGGCCATGCGATGCCTCCGGGTTCAGTCTAAGGGTTCGTCAAAGAACAAGTGCTCCACAGGGGGGGCGCCGGGGCGCGGGTCTCGCAAGGCGCGAGGAGCGGAGCATGCCGTGGCATGCGACCGACGAGCAACGCCGCGAGAGCCGATGCATCCGGCGGTCGACCGGAGCAGTTGTTCTTTGACGAGCCCTCATCGCTGTCGACGGCGACGGGACCCGCGACGCCCTCGATCGCTCCGGGGGGCATCCCCTTCCCACTCCTCTTCCGCGATCCGATGGAGCTCGTCGTTGTAGCTGCACTCCGACGGGAGGATCCCCGAGAGGACCACCGAGGGCGTGACGCGAATGCAGTCCTGCTCGACCTCGAAGCGCTGCCCGTAGGCATTGCACTCCTTGGTGGAGCCGTCCAGGTAGGTGCACGGCACGTCGGTCTGCTCCCACCCGGTGTCGGTCCAGCGAGACTCGAAGCAGCAAGCCCCGCAGCGAGAGCACAGTCCCTCCCATTGGCCGTCGGTATAGATCCGACCCAGCAACTCGTGCACAACCGGCAGTCGAGAGTGTCCAGCCACCCCGCGACTGTAGAGGACTGAGCACAGTCGGCGTGCTATCCCTGCCGTGCTCTCATGATCAGGCTGTTCCGACGAGGCGACGAAGACCGCATCGATCTTCAGGATCCCCGGTCGATCGGCCGCTGGATGCCGGTGGTCGCCGCGATGCGCGCCTACCACCGCTACGAAGTGCACGGGATCGACAAGATCCCCGCCGACGGGCCCGCGCTGCTCACGCTCAATCACGGCCCCGTTCCCGTGGATGGTCCCCTCCTCGGCGCGAGCATCTTCAAGCATCAAGGGCGCCTCCCTCGCGCCTTGACCGACCACCTTGTGTTCAAGATGCCGATCCTGCGTGAGCTGTTCATGGCGGTCGGGGCGGTGGATGGCCGTCCCGAGCTCGCCGATGAGCTGCTGAGCAAGGGCAACCTCGTCATCGTCATGCCCGGCGGCGCGCCGGAGGCGTTCAAGAGCTCCGCCCGGGCCTATGAGCTCTATTGGCGGCAGCGAAGCGGCTTTGCACGCCTGGCGATCCGGCAGCAAGTCCCCATCGTGCCGGCGGCGTGCGTCGGCATCGACGAGCTCTACACCGTCCCAGTGGACATGTTCGAGCTCGGCAAGAAGCTCTTTGGCGTGCGCTCGATGCCGCTGCCGCTGGCATGGGGAATCGGGCCCATGCCCCGGCCCATCAAGCTGGACCACTTCATCGGCGACCCCATCGCGCCGCCGCCGCTGGACGCCCTCGACGACGAAGCGGCGGTTCTCACGTATCGGGACACCGTCGTGGACGCGATGGAGGCCCTCATCGCCGGCGGCCTCGCGCAGCGCGATGGACGCAAGCAGTTGGAGCAAGCTCCGTGAGTCAGCCGATGACGCCAGACCGCGCGCTGCGCCACCCCGCCACGCTCATTGGCCTGGCGTTGCTGCTCCCAGTCTTGGGAGCGTCGCGGCTCCGGCCCGACATCGTCCTGCTCGTGCTCGCCTGGCTTGCTTTCTGCCGGATCTGGACCGAACGATGGTTCGGCGCAGGGCGGCCCGACCTTGACGAGCCTGAACCCGCGAGTCGGCTCCGAACGCTGCACGTGCACCTAGCGGGCTGGCTGGCGATGCTCGCGGGAGCAGTCGCCGTCGGGTTTATCCGGGCCTGGGGTATGTGGCTCCCCCTGCTGTTTCTGGTGGGACCCGTCCTCATCGCCGATGCGACGTCGGGCAAGCTGGAGTTCCGCTTTCACCGGCACTTCGCCCGGCTCCCGCTGTTGAGCGTGCTGCTCTGCGCGCTCATCACCTTCGGCGGCTACGGGGGCTGGGTCGAGCGCGGCGCGCCGGCCATGAACGACGACTTTCTCTACCCGCTGCGGGCGAACCCGAGCCCCGCGCCGCTCTCGGCGGCCGACCAGCAGAGCTCCGTTGCGATGGTCCGCGGAGCCCTCAGCGGGTCCCCGGCAGCCCCGACCGGAGCGCTGACCATGCGCCACAACCAGCGCACGTGGGTGACCCTGTTCCGCAGCGCGAAGAAGAAGCGATGGGTGCGCGGTCACGCCGAGGCGGGCGTGCTCGGCGAGCAGCTGGTCACCGCGACGGCGGCAGCGAAGCGGGAAGCGCGGGATGCCGGCTGGAGCACCGACTTCTCGCAGGTCCGCATCCAGATCGACCGCGAGGGCCCGAGCCAGACGATGCGGGCCCGCTGGTTTCGTGCGCTGGTCGCCCGGATCGGGGTGGCGATCGCCGGTGACGGGTTCGCGTGGAGATTCGAGCAATACGACGACGAGGCCGGCGTGGACGGGTTTCGCCTCACTGACGGGGATCGCGATGCCACCGTCCTGCCCGCCGATCCGCTGCTCGACGGCTGGTTCTCTCCCCGCAACCTCAAGGCCCGCTTTCGGGTGCACAACTGGCAGCGCACGTTGAGCGCCCTGGTGTCCCGGGGAGGATTCGCGCGGGGTGAGCCCTGGCCGTCGGGCGCGACCCTGAGCAACTTCCGCACCGACTCGTTCGCTCAGCCTGACCCCAGCTCGCCCCGCACCGTGCAGTTGTTCCGCGGGAACACGCTGTTTGAGGGGGAGCTCGATGAGGACCGGCTCTTGATCGGGATCGCGGAGGCTGGCGAGTGGCTGCTCGGCACCGTGCAAGCTGATGGCAAGTTCGACTACGAGTACTTCCCGACCCGGGACGATCACGGGCGCGGCTACAACGAGGTGCGGCACGCAGGATCCGTGTACGGCCTCTTCCATGTCGCGCACATGGGCGCTGTCGAGCCCTCGCTCGCGGGCCGCAGGGGCGCGTACATCGACGCCGGCGTCCGGGCCCTCGACCGCGTCTACTCCATGCTCGGCACGCCGCCCGGCGCCTCGGACGACTTCGTGGCGTTCATCGAGACTCGGCGCAAGGGCCCGCGGGTCGACACCGGCGCGCAGGCGCTGACCCTGCTGTCGTTCCTCGAGCGCCCGAAGGCTGAGTCCGTCGCGGATCCCGCACTCGCAGCAAGGCTGTGGCGCCAGGGCGACGACGCTCTGATGGCCGGCCTCGCCCGTACGCTCATCGCGCTGGTGGACGACCGCGGGTGGGTGCATCGCAGATGGAGCGAAGCCCGGGCGGGCAAGGTCATGGAGCGCCAGCCGCTCTACTACCCCGGCGAGCTCATGCTGGCGTTGGCGCTGTACCACCGGGCCACCGGAGACGCCGACGCGCTCGACGCGGCGAAGCGGGTGGGACGTGCACAGATCACCTACCACTACCGTCCGTGGGAGATCCCCGATCACTGGGTCATGCAAGCGCTGGACGTGCTCGACGAGCTCGATCCCGACACCACCGCGTGGCGCGACGCCGCCTACGAAATGGGGCGCGAGTACGTCTCGGAGCAGTTCCCGCCCCAGGTGCCCCACGCGCCGGACTACCGAGGCGCGTACCGCCGTGACCTCGAGATCGCCCGGACCACACGCGCCGCGTCCAGAGGCGAGGCCATCGGAGGAGTCGCCCGCATCGCGTGGCGTCGCGGGGACCCGGCCGAGGTCTGGGAGCGGTCCCTCATCGAGGGGGCGCGACACTTGCTCGAACAGCAGTACTCGCCCGACAACTCATTCACGTTCCCCGAGCCTACGGAGGGACTAGGGGCTATTCGTATGGGGTTGATCGACAACCACTGCCGAATCGACAACAACCAGCACGGGGTCGTGGCCCTGGACGCTGCCCTTCATGCGATGCGGCGGCGGGAGGCTCGCTGAATGCGCCGCACTGCCTGGCTCCTGTGCCTCCTGCTCGCGATGACGTCGCTGGCGTACTCCGTGCGCGCGGCGGCCGACTGGACGACGACACGGCCGGACGGGGCCGTGGTTGCCGAGGGCACGGCAAGGGTGCTCGGCGCCACCGAGTACGCGCCGCCGGCTCTCGGGATGACCCTCATCTCGTCCGGCGGCGACATCGTCGACGCGAACAAGCTCGTCAACGGACTCACGTTTTTCCTTTACTACTCAGCGACATGCCCGCACTGCCAACACGTAGCGCCTGAGGTTGCTCGGCTCGCCGCGGCCCTGGATGGGAAGGCCACCTTCGTGGGGGTCGGATCAGGCAGCAACAGCGTGACCGAGCTCACCGAGTTCACGAAGACCTACGGGCTCCCATTTCCGTCGTACAAGGACTACTCGCGGCGCTTCGCTCGCGACAACCGGGCCACGAGCACACCGCAGCTCATCCTGGTCCGGCCCGCGGCCAACGGCGAGTTCGAGACCCTGGGTGAATGGCGACCCCTGGCCGGCGGGCTCACGGTGCTCGCGGAGATCCGTGCGCTGGCCGCTCTGGGGGAGGACCCCTTCGGAGCGTTCCGAGCCGGCGAGTACCACGGCTCCAACGCCTGCGGCGGCTGTCACGAGACCGAGCTGAGGTCGTGGGGCCTCACCCATCACAGCGTGGCCTACTGGACGCTCTTCGAGCGAGAAGAGGCCGGCAAGGCTGAGTGCGTGAAGTGTCACGTCACCGGACTGGGAGAGCCTGGCGGGTTTGTGCTGGGTGAACATCAGTCGCCCCTGGCCGAAGTGAGCTGTGAGTCGTGCCACGGCGCGGGCGGCCCCCACGTCGCGGGAGCGAGCCGCAAGTCCGCCAAGGCCGCGCGGGACTCATGTGTCGGCTGCCACGACGCCGACCACAGCGTGCGATTCTCCGTGGAGCGCGCTCTGCCCCACGTGGATCACTTCATGTCAGCAGCACGCGATCCCGAAGCGTTCCGCCTTGCCCGCGAAGCGATCGTCGATGGACGGGCTCCCCGTCCGATGACCGCGTTCCCCGAGGGAAGCAACCTCGGCAACGCAGCCTGCGCCGAGTGCCATGCCAAGGAGACCAAGGCGTTTGCCAAGGATCCGCACGCGGCAGCGATGAAGACCCTTCGGACCCGCGATGCCGCCGAGGACGTCACATGCGTGCGCTGCCACGCGGTCGAGAAGGTGACTCCGGCCAAGACCGCCGCAGACTTCCACCAGGACGGGGTCGGATGCGAGTCCTGTCACGGCCCCGGAGAGCAACACGTCGCGGCGAAGGGCGGCACTGAGAACATCGTCGGGCTCGGTGACAGCTGCCCGGTGTGCATCGTCGAGGCGATCTGCACCCGGTGCCACACCCCCGAACAGGACGCCGACTGGGACCTCGACGCCGCACTGAAGAAAGTCAAGCACAAGTAGAGACCGCGCGACCTAACCCTTCAGAAAAGCATCCATTCTTCGCAGGAGCGGACCCATTGGTTCGCGCACCGCCTTCAGGTCTCCGGGCAGCGAGCGCAAGAAGCGGGATCCGTACCCTCTCGACGTAATGCGCCGGTCCAGCACGATGACGACGCCTCGGTCGTCCCGATGACGAATGAGCCGGCCGAAGCCCTGTCGGAACTTGAGCACCGCCTGGGGCACGCTGAGCTCGGCGAAGCTGTTCCCGCCGCGCTCCTCGATACGCTGGGCCCGTGCGACCTGGACTGGCTCCGATGGGACTCGGAACGGCAAGCGCGGAAGGATGACGCAGCTGAGCGCCTCGCCTCGCACGTCCACGCCTTCCCAGAAGCTATCGGTGCCGAAGAGCGCCGTGTTGGTGCCCGAGGAGAACGCGGCCAGCATCTGGTCGCGCGGAAGGTCTCCCTGCCGCAGGATGCGGAAGTCCCGGCCCAGGATGCTGGAGACGCGATCCGCCACCCGGCGAAGCTGCTGGTAGGAGGTGAACAGCACAAACGTGCGCCCCCGAGCGACGGCGATGGCGTCCGCGACCGCGTGTCCTACGGACTCGTCGTAGCCCCGACTGCCGGGCTCGGGGATGTCGGTCGGCAGTCCAAGGAGGACCTGCGTGCCGTAGTCGAACGGCGAGGCGATCCACTGCTCGCTCGTGCGGGCATCCACCTCCGCGTCGTCGTTGAGCCCATTGCGCATCCGGAAGTGCTCGAAGCTGCCGTCCACCGAGAGGGTGGCCGAGGTCATCACCAGCGAACGGGTCTGATTCAGGAGCGTGTCCCGCACCAGGTCAGCGACCTCGATGGGACGCACCACGAAGCGCGCCCTCGTGCCTCCATCCCGACCTCTGCGCAGCTCGATCCAACGCACCTGATCCTTGTCTGGGCTCAGGGCCGAGACGAGGGCGCCGGCGCCATCCACGAGCTTGCGCTGCACGGATATCAATTCCATGTGCTGCTGCAGGTGTTTAGTGCGCCACTTCTCAGGCATCTCCTTGAACGTGGCCGACACCGAATCGGCCGCCCTCGCCACCGCGGTCAGTGAGCTGGCCATCATCCCAGCCCGCTCTCGGAGGAACTCGTGGAAGCGAGGGTCCCGCTCCTCGAGGTCGTCTTCCAGGCGCAGAGTGTTGCCCTGCCCCGACCGCTCCCGGCGCTCCAGGCTCGCCCGGTCCGGCGCCGGCGTCGTCGCAGCGGGCTCGTCCGTGTGAGTCCACAAGCTGGCGTCGGCACCGCGGTCCTCGATCCCCACGACGGGCGGGAGCGCTGGCTGTCCGTCGAGCACCCGCTGGGTCGCGAGGGCGACCTCCTCCATCTGCATCCGCACTTCGGCCCGGGCGCTCTCCGTGCGATCGAGCAGCACATCGAGCTCCCGCCGCATGAACGTCGCCTCGTCGATGGCCCCCACCCCGTCGAGGCCGATCATCAGCCCCATGGCGATGCCGCGCTTGCGTCCCCGCGCAGGGCGAATCCGACCGAGCTGCCGCAGCAGGCCGGCCGTGGTCACATCGGAGCCTGCGAAGTCTGTCGCCACGTCCTCGAGGTGATGAGCCTCATCCAGGACCACGTGCTCGTACTTCGGCAGCAGAGACACCCCGCCGCCTTCGGCCTTCAGGGCGAGATCAGCGAGCAGGAGGTGGTGGTTGACGAGCAGCAGCTGCGCCCGAGCCGCCTTGCGGCGCGAGGCGTAGTAGAAGCACGACTCGTAGTGCGGGCAGCGCACCCGCAGGGTGTGCTCGGTGTTGCTCTGCACCGACTCCCAAAGGTCCCAGTCCGGCACGAAGGAGAGATCGGTCAGGGAGCCGTCGTTTGTCGTGTCCGCCCACGCGCCGATCGTCAGGAGCGCCTGGCGCTCTGTGGGCTCGGTGGTGTCGTCCATCACGTTCAAGCGATGCTCTAACTTTCGCTTGCAAAGGTAGTTGCCGCGGCCTTTTAGGAGCGACACTTCCAGGTCGTCGCCGAAGAGCTTGCGCGCCACCGGGGCGTCTTTGCGCAGGAGCTGCTGCTGGAGGTGGATGGTGCGGGTGCTGATGGCTACCCGCTCTCCATTGGCGAGCGCCCGCATGGCAGCCGGCAGCAGATAGGCCAAGGACTTGCCGGTGCCGGTACCCGCCTCGACGACCAGGATCCCGCCATCGTTCTGGGCCTGCGCGACTGCGCGCGCCATCTGGAGCTGCTGCTCTCGGGGTTCGTACCCAGGAAGGACCGATGGCAAGGCGTCCTGAGAGACGAACGTGGCGTTCACCGCGTCCAGGTCTGTGGCCTGAATCGTCTCGCTGGGCGGCTCGACGACGACATACACCGCCGATGCGTCGTTCGAGACAATGAAGAAGCCGATGCCGTCCTGCCCGTAGCGTGACGCGAGGTGCAGGTCTGCGTCAGACGGGAAGAGGGCCCCGGACGGATGGTTGTGGATGACCACCTCGCCGTGGCGGCCGATCTGGAGGAGCGCGGGGACCGCCGTCTGATGCCCCCGACAGTGGACCTCGATCTCGTCCACCAGGCCATGCTCGTCGCGGCGCCCAAGGAAGAACACCTCGTTGCCACCAGCCTCCGCGATCGCGTCTGCGATGTCGGAGCGTGCACGAGGAGTCAGGTAGCGTTCGACGTGGGCCAGACCGGCAGACACAGCCGGAGGCTACCGGATCGGTGGAGGCGCGATGAGCCGGGCGCAGAAGAACTCGAACAAGCATCGGAGCTCCTGATGACGCGGGCGCTGACGGTCTCCGTCGCGGGGCTTGGGCGGGCAGGATCTGCGCTCCTCAGGGAGTGCCTGGACGCCCCCTCGGTGCGGGTGATCGGCGCCTGGAATCGCACCGAACGGGATCTCGGTGCCCAGGGCGTGGAGCTCGGCGCGCGACTGGCCTGGGGCGGCGCCGGGCCGCCGGCTCAGCATCTGGGCGCAGAGATCGTGCTCCTCGCAGTCGCCGACGACTCCGTGCAAGCCGTCTGCGCGAGCCTGTCCGCGCCGCCGACCACCTGCGTGCTGCACCTCTCCGGCGCGGCAGACGTAAGCCTGTTGGACGGACTGCGCGCTGGAGTCCCGGGCTGCTGGCATCCCCTGCAGGCGTTCAGCTCGGGGGGCCGCCGATCGGGAGTGCCGCCCTACGCGGTCGCGCTTCAGGGTCCACCGGCCGCCGTGAGGTGCGGACGGGCGCTCGCAGACGCGCTCGGACACCCCGCGGTGGAGCTCGCCGCCAACGGACGGGCCGCCTACCACGCTGCAGCGGTTCTGGCATCGAACTGCCTCGTCGCCCTGGAGGCCTCCGCGCTCCGCGTCATGCGGTCAGCGGGAGTGAGCGAAGCCGAGGGATGGCAGCTCCTGTGGCCGCTGGTCTCCGGCACCCTGGCGAATCTGGAGGACGGCCCTCGGCCCTCGGCCCTGACCGGTCCTATCGCCCGGGGCGACGCGGACACCGTGCGACGCAACCTCGCGGCCATCGCGACGGACGAGAAGGCAACCGACACCTACCGTGCCCTGGGTGCCGAGGCCGTCGATCTGGCCGCCGAAGCGGGCGTCGAATTCGGCCGTCTTGCGGCGATCCGGCAGATGATTGCTTGCGCCGCTGAGGGGAGTGACTAGAACGCCGGCACGGCCCGGGCTCCGCCCGACCCCTTTGCTGGCTTCGTTCGGAGGTCTATAGTTGGGGGGACAAGGGCCTTCCTCGACCAATCAGGAGCCGGGTCAGACCCGCAAGCGGAGTGGGCAATGCTGGACGCCTACATCATCGAGAAGATCAAGCGGGAGCAAGAGGGCAAAGACTCTATGCACCGGCCTCGGATCGAGATCCCGCAACCGCCGCGGGAGCGCACGCCGTCCCGCTGGGACGACGACTCCGACCGCACCCCCGAGGTGGATCGCGGCGTGGTGATCATCGAGTTCTGAGGGCTCGCCCGTCGTCGGGCGATGGTGGAGTCGGCGGGATTCGAACCCACGGCTTCTGGCTTCGGAGGCCAGCACTCTATCCAACTGAGCTACGACTCCTACACATCGCCCGTCTGACGAACCGCGTGCGGGCGCGACTTATACACAGCGAGCCTGGGCCAAGCAACGGGCCGCCGGCACAGCGTCACTGCCCGCCCGAGACCCACTCACGGATCGGGTTGAGGGTCATCCGCTGCCAGTCCGGATCGAGCCGGGTGTCTACGAACTTGAAGAACAGGGCGTCCAGAATCCCAACGACCTCGTCGAGCAAAAACATGCGCTCGTAGATCCGTTCATCGAGTCCGTCCTGCACCTCACCGGGCAGCTTGAGCCCGGCAAGCTCCAGGGTCTCCCCCTTGATCGAGACGTTGTACTCACGCTCTCCCACGCGCAGGCCGATGCGCGCGTTCTCCACGATCTTGCCGGCCAGAAGTGCTGATCGTGCCTCCGCGGTCGCGGACGGCTGGCCGCCCTTCAGATCCGAGATCTGCGGCATGTCTCCCTCGGTCTTGAACTGGATCCGATCGTCGATCCAGAACTCGACCGGCCCGATGCCATCTACCTCGATCGCGCCGTAGGCGGTCTCGCTCTTCCACCACATCCACAGCAGGAACTCCTTGCCGAGAAAGTAGGACGCGGGGTGGTCGCCGGGGTGCACGTCAAAGGAGTCCTGGATCCAGTCCTGGGGGGCCGACGGCTCGTACGACCCCGAAGCCGACTCCGGTGGCGACTCGAGCTGAGCACGCAGCTCTGGCGGCGGTGATCGATGCTCGATCTCCGGCTTCGGCTCGATGCCTTCGTCCTCGTGCATCCCTGCTTCCGTCTCGTCGATGTCCAAGGGATCGCTCATCGCCCCTCCTCCCCGCGCCGATCGGGGCGGTAGTCGGCGTACCCGATGCGGTCGAGCGCCGGGACCCACGTGTCGGCGTGCTTGCTGCCTGCGATGAGTTGCAAGGGTCCGATGGGCCGCGTCTCGGCCTGGAAGGTCTTGGCAAAGAGGGTGCGGAACAGCTCGTTGACCTTGTTCGACGTCGAGAAGATCCAGATGACCTTGCTGGTCAGGTCCCAGCAGATGTCGTGCACCGCGACCGCAGGGAGCTGGCGTGGGAAGAGCTCGAGCTCGATCTGCTCGAGCATCTCCTTCTTGATCGGCCCGGGAGCCCGCTCTCGCCCGGTCTCCTTGAGCCACGCCCGGATCTTGAGATCGAGGAGCGCCTTCACAAGCTTGCCGGGGAGGCGCTTGTTGTCGATCCGCAGGGAGAAACACGCGTACTGGTTGAAGAGCACCTTGTTCGTCGAGAAGTCGGTGTCGCACAGGTTCTCGAGGCAGACCCAACCGTAGTTCTCGCCCCCCTTCGCGGCCGACAGCGGCTCACGAAAAGCCTCCTCGCTCAAGCGTTCGAGCAGCGCATCACGAAAGCCAGCTGCCTGGAAGTCGGCGACGACGCGATAGCGCCGGGTGCTCATGGCACCGGACAGAAGGGGCATGGTTCCTCCACGGAGAGTTCTTGGCGTGCAGTTTGTGGGGCCGAGGCGGCGCGCAGTATCATTCACGGCGGATCTCCGGGTCAATCGCCACGAGAGGATGCACAGGAGTGACGACATGAGCGGACGCAAGGTCGTCACCCCCAGCTTCGAGATCCTTCGCAACGGCGGGGTGCTCAAAGTCGTGCCCGTGCGCAAGGCGAAGCTCCTTGTGGGCTCCGACGCCGGAGTCGACCTTCGGCTCAAGCATCCTGCGATCGAGGGGCGTCACCTCGAGATCAACGTCGTGGGAGGCAAATACCTTGAGGCCCGCAACCTCGCTGGGCCTGGGCGGGTGATGTGCGAGGGCGCTGCGGTGGAGACGAAGCGTCTGCGCGAAGGCGACGTGCTCGACCTGGGGCCCGTCGCGCTGCGGCTCACGTATGCCCGCAGCGGGAAGAGCGCCCCGGTCCCTCAGGCCCAACGCGCGGCGCCACGCCCGGTGGCCGACGAGACTCCGACCGACGCAGACGCCCCGGCGCCGTTCCGCGCAAGCCCCCCGACCGAAGAGATGCCAGCGCTGCGCCCAGCGGGGCGAGCGCCGTTTCAAGACGATCCGCCCGAGGGCCAGGGACGCCTGACCGAAGCCCCGACCCAGACGATGCGGGCTCTCCCTCGGGACGACGACGCCCCGACCCAGGGGATGGCTGCGATCGCGCGCCCGCCGGATCCACTGCCGCCCCCTCCCGCATCGGACCCATCAGGGTCTCCGCTTTCGCCCGAGCCAGGCCTCGAGGGCGTCCTGCTCGATCCAGTCCCCGTGCTCACCGTCGCGCCCCGCGCCGCGGGCTCACTCGACATCCCCTTGCGGGTCGGCACGTTCGTCATCGGCTCTGGGAACTGCGCGCTTCGCATCGCGAAGCCTGGAATCGCGCCGTCGCACGCAGCCCTCATCGTCATGCCCGACAGCGCGGTCTATGTGCGGCATCACGGCGGCCCCGACTTCGGCACGCTGCACAACGGGAGTCAGCTCACGTACGCCCGGTGGATGCCTGGGGACGTCCTTCAGGTCGGCCCGGTAGAGATGGCGCTCGCGCTGAGCCCCACAGCCCGCCTGGATGCCCCGCCGAGCGTCTCGCGCATCCCCGCGGTCCGCTCCCAGCCGAGCTACGAGAGCCTCGAGGCGGTGCCCCCGCGAACCCCCGCGGACGAGAACACCAACGGCGACGTACCGGCCCCCTTCGCGATGCCGTTCCCGCCGCCACCCCAACCGGTGGCCGCGCCGCCCGCCCCCGCTCCGCCGCTCCCGCCCGAGCCGCCAACGCTTGTCCCTCCCCCACCTCCAGCGCCAGAGCCGGCCGCAGCTGCGATCCAAGTGCCGGCCGAGCCTCCCTTGGTGCAGGTGCGGCGCAAGTCCTCCCCTGCCGTGGCAGCTCCAAAGCCACCGGCCCCGGTCGATGAGTACCTCGTCGACGACGACCTGCTCGTGGAGTACCGGGCTCCGCTGTGGCAGCGCGCGGCCGTGCCGATGATCGTGGCCGCCCTGCTCGGGGTCATCGCGTTCCAGTTCTGGGTCTACAACCGCGACGAGGTCGGCGTCCGCTCGTCGGGCCCTCGGGTCGCCCAGGGCCAGGCCGGCAACGTCAGCGGCCTCGAGGTCAACATGGCCGGCGGGGGCAAGATGGTGGTCGGGGACCCCCGACGGGGCGGAGGCGGAGGCGGCGATGGACGCAACGGTGCCCCCATCGAGTACCTGGGGAACGGCGGGTCTGGGGGGTACGGAGGCGCCTCGGGCTACATCGATCCAGCCAATGACTGGGACCCAGGCACCAAGAGTCGCACGATCGGGACGGCGGGCGATGGCGATGGCGGGACTGTGCGCTCCGCCCCTCGTGCGGTCGATGCAAACGCAAACGTGGTGGCCCTCACCGACGCGGAGCGCGCGCAGCGCGACGCCGAGAAGGCCGCGGACGCAGCGGAGGAAGCGGCGGCCAGCCAGCGAGCGCCCCGCACCACAGCGAACGGTGGCTGGGTCGAGATGAAGGAGGTCGAGGCCGTCGTCTACCAGAACCGCAAGAAGCTGATGTACTGCTACAGCGCCGCTCGCGAGAGCAACCCGCGCCTCGCCGGGGTCATGTACCTCACCCTGACGCTGGAGACGGACGGCCGGATCCGCAAGGCGGCGCTCGAGTCTCGCTCGACGGTCGGAGACAGCGGGCTGCACCAGTGTCTGCGACGACAACTCTCAACGATGGTCATGCCGATCCCCGAGGGCGGTGCCGTCACCTTCAGCTACCCGTTCGAGATGACCCAGTAGCCCACTCGCGGGCGACTCAGCGGCCGAACATCCCCAGCAGGGTCTGAGTCTCGGCCTGGTGCTCAGAGCCGAGCTGCAGCGCCGTCTGAAGCGATGAGCGCGCTCGGTCGCGGTAGCCCAGTCGGAACAAGGCGGTGCCGAGCCAGTGGTGGGAGGCACCGCTGTTGGGGGCGAGCGCGACGGCCCTCTGGAGCGCGTGGAGGGCGAGGCTGAGCTCCTCAGGGCCCGAGTCCTCGAACATGAGCGCAGTCTGGCCCACCATCAGGTGGTGCTCGGGCACACCGGGCCCGAGAGCAGCCGCCCGTCGGAACGATCGCAGCGCGCTGAGAAGGTTGCGGGATCGGAACGAGGCGATGCCCTGTTCGAAGTGCACCTCCGAGGACACCGCGTCGAGCGTTCCCATGATTGCGTCCACCCCGACGTGGGCGGGCTTGCCAGCGGGCTCTGGCGGACGGCGCGCGGGGCGCACCCGCTCCTCAACGCGGGCGTTCCGGGCTGCCCGCCGCGAGGGGTGCTCGCGACTCACCGACGCAACCGCGTTGCGGATCGCCTCAGCTTCGGGGCTCGCGTTCGCCTGGCGGCGAGTGGCGTCGCTCACCTCCTCGACGACGGCCCCGACGACCCACAGAGCTGCCAAGGCGGCCAACGCGTGGGGATCGTTCGAAAACGGATGCCGTCCCAGCAACTCGCGGGCCGGAATCTGGCCGTCGATGAGGGCGAACAAGTTCTCGAAGTAATAGGGATCTTCGAGCTCGCGCAAGATGAAGTGCGCGGACTCGGACACCTTGAGCGGGCCGTCGCTGGAGTCGAAGAGCGCGCGACATCGTGCCGCGGTGTAGTGCTTGCGGATGCCCTCCACCACAAACCACGCAGGAGATCGCCAGGTAGACACCGTCTCCGGTGCGTCGTAGGTCGTCGCGTCGGGGTGATACTCGAGATAGTAGTGGCCGCGGGTCCAGGCGAAGACCTCGTGGCCGGAGTTCACGACGAGCTCTCGTAGCGCAGTGAACCAGGCGCGCGAGGAGATCGCGCCCCGCGCCATGAGCATCACGCCGAGCGAACGCTCCGCGCTCTCCCACTCTGCCCGCGCCTCCGCCATCGCCTCCAGATCGACCTGACTGCGGTTGGTCAGCCAGGCGCCGATCTCCTCACTCTCCAGGTTGCTCTCAGCGAAGACCGGATAGCCTCGACGGAACCAGACGACCCGCACCTCCTTGTCGTGCATGACGACGAGCTTCCCCGACCGTGAGGTCGCGAAGAAGGAGAAGAACAGAGTCGCGAGGTCCGTGTCCTCGAGCGAGCCCTGCAGGAAGTCGGTTCCCCGCGCGAGCATCACGGGCCGCAGCGCCTCGTTGACGACCCCGCCCGCGCGGGAGACCAGGCCGATGGGCCGCCCTCGGATCAGCTCGCCAATACGCCACATGAGGCGCTCGCCGTGCAGGGGTTTCTCTACGTAGTCGTCCACGTCGTAGCCGATGACGGCGTCGGTGACCCCGCGGAGCGACTTCGCGCCCGGCGACGCCGCGAGGATCGGAATCGCGGAGCCCAGGGGCCGCTTGCGGAGCTCCGCGACGAGCTCTGCTCCGGTGAGCACTCCCGGCAGATTCAGATCCGTGACCACACAGTCCGGCTGGCGCTGCTCGAAGAGCCGCAGACCTTCGGCGCCGTTCGCAGCGACCGTGGCTTCGTAGCCATTGAGCGAGGCGTGCTCGAGGTACTCGGCTCGTACGGACGGGTCACCATCCACGAACAAGACGAGTCGGGCCTGCTCGCCAGCTTGGGAGTCTGTAGTGGGGCTCATCCGAGTCAAAATTAGCACAGCGAGCCATCGTGGGAGCCGAGCGACCTCCGCTTCGTGCTGCGACATCAGTGGGCGCTTGTGCCATCGATCAGCGTGCCTATATTGCTGCCACCGGTGACGCAATCCCCTCCCATGGAGCCCCCGTCGGCGCTGCACGATGCAGAGCGGCCTCGATCTGCGCTCGCTCTCGCGGTCTCCCTGTCCGCCGCAGCCGCCGAAGTGGGCTTCGACTGGCCCTCACCGGCGCCGGTGTTCGACGCGGTCCGTGAGGAGCTCGACGAGCTCTCCGAAGCGGTGAACGAAACGGATGAGGCGGCGGTGAGGCACGAGTTGGGGGACGTGCTGCTCGCTGCGTGCAACCTCGCCCGCCATCTGGGGGTCCCACCGGAGGCCGCCCTCCGAGCAGCGACACAGCGCTTTGAGGACCGATTTCGCCTCATGGAGAGCACGGCCCACGCGGAGCGCGCTGCGCTCCATGCGATGGGTCCAGATGAGCTGGAGCAGCGTTGGCAAGCCGCCAAGCGCACGATCAGGGCGGGAGGAGGGGCGTAAGCCCCGAACGACATGTTTGCCTGGATGGTTCTTCTCTTTACCGTGCTCCCCGCCCTCGAGATCTGGGTCTTCTTTCAGATCCCGATGTCCCTGGGCGCGAAGCTGCTGGTCGTGTTGTTCACGGGGATCGCCGGGGCCTCGTTGGCCCGAGCGCAGGGGATGCGAGTGATCGCCGAGATCCAGGGGCAGCTGGCCAGCGGCGCTATGCCCACCCAAGAGTTGGTGGAGGGCGGGATCGTCCTCTTCGGAGGCGCGCTCCTGCTCACCCCGGGGTTCCTCACCGACACGATCGGCTTCCTTTGCCTGCTCCCCCCCTCTCGCAAGCTGATCGCGCTGGGATTGAAGAAGTGGTTCGCGGGGCGCATCCAGGTCGCCGCAGCCGCCGGATTTCAAGGCTCGGGCGGCGGATTCCGCGCGGCGCACTTCGAGGTGCGGGGAGGCGGGATGCATCCGCGCAAGCCGCCGCCTGAGCGCAAACCCGAGCCGATCGGCGCGCCGGGGCGCGTAGACATGGGCGCCCACGTCGGCCCCCGCGTCGCCGCCCCGAAGACGATCGACGCGAGCTTCAGCGTCGTCGAGGACGACGACTAGCCTGGGCCCGCGACGAGGAGCCGACGCAGTCAGGTACTGAGTGGGCCGAGGCCCGCTCGGTGAGCCTCAGCGAGGTCGCACGTGGATGCGCCCGTATGCGGCGTCCTCGTTGGTCGGGTCGAGCTCAGCGGCCTTCTCGAACAACGCCGCAGCTTCGTTCCAGCGCGCGTTGAACTTCGCAGCATCGCGGAAAATGAGATCGCCATCCTGGATCGACCGGTAGACGACCTCCGCGACAAGGTTGGTGGCGAAGGAGAGGATGGCCTTGTGGCTGAGGTTGGCGGTCCACTGCCCGCCGCGCTGCAGGATCTCGAGCGCGGCGCGGGCCTGTTCTTCCGCCTCCTCGTAGTCCTCACGCTCCGCGGCGATGTGCGCGAGCTCCAGTCGGGGCTCAGCCAGGCGCGGGTCGACCAGCAGGATCTCTCGCAGCAAGGCATGCGCTCCTGCGCTGTCCCCCGCGCCCCGGAGCTCCATCGCCTTTTCGAGCTTCGTGCCGAGCACAATGAGGTGAGCGTCTTCCGCCGGGTTCGGGATGGGGGTATCAGGGCTCATCAGGGGTCTCCAATTGCTCAATCCAGGCCGCTACCTCAGCAGCGAGCGCCTCATCACCGGCGTCCTGCGCCAGCGTGAGTGTGACCGCGAGCCTCTGCGTGAGGACACTCGGTGCCGCCCCCTGGTCGAGAACCGCGAGGTTGTAAGCGAGCTGAGCTCGGTGCGCAACCGACTCCGGCACCGAGGCCCAGGCAGCGAGGGCGTTCTCGAACGCAGTCCGTGCGCTGCCAGGGTCTGCCTCGAAGGCCGCGTGTCCTGCGAGTTCCCAGCACTGCGCGGCAAACGAGGCATCATCCAGGCTCCCAGCCTTCTCCCCGCACTCCGCCCCGAGTCGCGCGGCTCGCTGAGGATCACCACCGTCCAGTGCCAACTGCGCTCGCAGCAGATACAGAGTGGCCGCCCCCTGCCCATCCTCACGCGCGTGAGCGAGTGACGTCGCCTCTGCCCACACCTCCTCTGCTCGCGGACCCTTGCCCTCTTCGAGCGCGGCGGCTCCCTGCGCCGACAGCACGTCCTGGAGGGCCTTGCGAGCCGACCTCACGCGTTCCTCGGGGGCGTCTCCGTCGGAGAGCAGCTCGCGAAAGCGAGCAGAGGCGCGGCCGTAGTCACCGGCGGTGTACGCGTCGACCCCTGCGTTGAAGAGTTCGGTACCCCGGCGGTCCATCGCTGCAACACGCAGGCGCCCTTCGGTGATCCCCCGCTCGTCGAGGAACGCTACGGCCTCCTCATGTTTCCCCGACTCGAGGAGCACCGCGACGACCGCCTCCTCCCCCAACGGGATCAGGTCGGCGGGGGCGCCTGCCCCACTGGCGATGCTCAACGCGCGCCGGGCGTATCCGATCCCCTCGTCCGCTCTGCGCCCCCGCGCGTGGGCAGCGGCCATCTCGACTTCGAGTCGGACCCGCGTCCTCGGTGCGAGCAGGGTGGCGCTGTTGGCCGTGCTCACCGTCGCCTTCTCGTACTCCGCGGTCGCCTCACGCAGAGCGCCGAGCCGAGCCAGAATCACGGCCAGCTCGGCGCGTGATCCCGCCGCCAACCGTGGGTTCGCCAACTCTTTGGCAAAACTCACGGCGGTGATCGCAGCCTCACGCGCCTCTGCCAGCGCGCCCGCTCGCCCCTTGAGTTCCGCCAGCATCAGCCAGGCTCCCTGCTGCCCCTCGGTCAAGCCGATCTGCTCGAACACAGCGAGCGACTTGTTCGCCATGCCGAGGGCTCCATTCAGATCTCCTTCGTCCGCCATGAACTGAGCCCGAGCCAGCCGCGAGGACGCGAGAGCCACCGGCACCTGAAGGCGGCCCTGAACCGCCAGGGCGCGGTCGAGCAGCGACACTGCTTGCGTGAGTTCACCAGTGGACACCAGCCAGGAGGAGCGGGTGACCCAAACATCAGCGAGCGCGGCCAAGGCCCCGGCCCCCTCAAACACCCCCTCAGCGCCCAGCAACCGATCCCGCGCGGCCTGCCTGTCCCCGAGGCTCCACTGCAGCGTCGCGATCCGCGTCTGAAGGCCCGCCCGAGACAGCGGCGGAAGGTCGCTCGCGTCGAGCGAAGCCACCGCCCGCTGAACCCCTGTTCGGGCCACCCCGTCGTCGCCACCGCGCCAGCCGGCCTCGGCCTCGGCAAGCAGAACCTCGGTCAGTGCGGCCTCCCCACCGCCGGCAGGGACCGCCACCGCCGCTGCAAACGCCTCGGACGCCCGAGCCCGGTCTCCCCCTGCCTGGGCAACGTGGCCGATCCCCAACCACGCGCTTGCCTCCAGACGGGGCGCCCCCGCGGCCTTCGCCAACTCCAGCGCTCGGTTGTAGGCATGCACGGCCCCCGCCCGGCCCAGGAGGCGCTGAGCGGACCCAGAAGTCAGCTCGATCTGGGCCCTCAGCCCGGGATCATCCGCAGGGGCTAACTCCAGAGCCGCCGCTGCGCTCGCGAGCGCGTCCTGGTGCCGACCCAGGTCGGAGAGAACCAGCGCCAGCAGATGAGCAGCCCCCGCATCGTGAGGCAGGCCGGCTGTGGCGATCGCGGCGTGCCTCTCAGCCGCCGCGAGATCGAGCAGTCGGTAGCGGGCTAGCGCCGCGTTGTACGACGCCTCAGGCCAGGCCACCTGGGCCAGAACGTCTTCGAACCCCAGGGCGGCGTCAGCGAACCGCCCCTTGTCGAGCTGTGTCAACGCTCGCTCGAAGCTGCGCCGAAGCCTCTGACGCTCCGGACCGATCTCCGAGTCCGGATCTGGGCGGGCGGGGCGAGCGCCGTCCTCAGGAGCCGCGGCAGCCGGTTCCGAGCTCCCGAGCGCAAAGGCTGGAGCACCGAGCGCCGATAGGGAGAGAGCGAACAGAATGGCGAGGGATCGAGTCATTCCAACCTCAGTCAGCATAGTCCGTCGATCAGCCCATCGGCGGTTGGTTGCTCGGCCCCACATCGGGCCCTATCATCCGGCGTGGCGATCCACGCCTTCGAGGAACTTCATGACACGCATCCCCCGCCCCGCTCTGCTCCTCTTGCTCGTGTCTCTCGGTGCTGTGTTCGCCGCATCGCCCGCCTTGGCCCAGGGCAAGAAGGCGAAGAAGAACAAGAAGAAGAACGCCGAGGACGACGCGGTCGTCGAGCCCGTCGAAGAGTTCGAGGAGGGTGGATTCCGCAAGGTAAACCTCGACATCAATGGCGACCAGAAGGCCGACGTCTTCAACTACTACCGCACCGGCGAGGGCGACGAGAGTCGCTTGCTCGTGCGCAAGGAGATCAACCTCAACTTCGAGGGCCCGGTCGATGTCGTCCAGATCTGGGACAACGGCGAGATGCTCCGCGAAGAGATCGACGCCGACTTTGACGGGAAGATCGACTGGAAGGACTACTACGACGGCGGGGAACGAATTCGCGCCGAGTGGGACACCAACTTCGACGACATCCCCGATCTGATTCGGCACTACGAGGGCGGCGCGCTGTCCCGGGTCGAGATGGACACCACCGGCGACAAGACCATGGACTACTGGGAGTACTACCAGGATGGTGTGATGCAGCGGTCGGGCTGGGACCTGAACGCGGACGGCAAGATCGACAAGTGGGGCGAGCGCTAGAGAGGTGAACCGCTTACTCCCGACGCGTTCCATGGACCCAGCGCCGCAGCGGCTTTGTTGCTCGTCGGTCACGTGTCACGACACGCTCCCGTCCTCCCGCCTCGCCGCTCCGACCCTGGGCCTCACGGCCCACGCCGTCGTCAGCGGTTCACCTCTCTAGGCTCGACGGTCAGTTCTCGTCCGGCGGCCTCTCCGCCGGCGGCACTCCCGAGTCGAGCGTGGGCTCCTCGGGCTCTTCCTCATCACCGTCCGCGCTGTCAGGCGGCGGGCTCTGCTTCACTGCCTGAAGAGGGGTTCCTCCGACGGCCGTGCTGTGCCACGCGGAGCTGAACGCCTCAGGGGGCACTCTCTCGCGCGGGGTCTCCGGTTCGGCCGGGGCGTCGAGCGCGGGCTCGGCGTCAGGGGGGCTGGCCTCGGCCGGGCTCGCCTCCAGGCTGGACACGGACGGGGGCTCAGGCGTCCAACCTGCGGGCGGCTCGAAGCGAAAGGTGGAGGGCTCGGGGCCGGCGCTCGGGCCAGACCCGGGCGATGCCGCCGCCGGCTGAGACGGCAGCGAGGCCGCTCCGAGCAACGCGCCGAAGATCCCCAGCATGAAGTTGACGACAAACGCCGCCATCCCGTGCCCGACGGCCAGCCCGGCTCGGCTCATGTCACTCGACTCACCGAGCATCGCTTCTGCCATCTCTGCGGCCTCGGCCATCGAGCCAGGGTCTAGCGAAGCCAGAAACAGGGCGGTGCCCAAGGTCGCGGTCACTCCCCCGAGCAGGAGCCCCGTCGCCGCCCCAATCGAGACCACGGCTCCTCCTCCCAGAGTGCCGCCCCGTAGCCTCGCGGCCCAGCGCACCGCGAAGGCGCCGGCCGGCAGGCTGGCGACCCAGCAGAAGCAGAACAGCGAGGCCGCGACACCGCCGAGGACTCCAGCGGAGAGGACGGGCAGCGCCAGCGACGTCGAGGAGTCCCGACTCACAGCAGGCCGTCCTCGCCGGACTCCGCCGCTGCGGCTACCAGCTCCTTGACCTCCTGAGCCCGGTCACGCGGAGCGACCAACACGGCGTCGTCGGTGACGACCACCACGAGATCGCTGACTCCGAGGAGCGCGACCGCGCGACCCGGCGCGAAGATGACGTTGTCCTTGGCGTCCTTGGCGAACACCACCCGCGCCTTGGCGCGTCCTCCCGGAGCGCTGTCGAGCATCGGGGCCACCGCGTCCCACGAGCCGAGATCGCTCCATCCAAAGTTTGCCCGCACACACAGAAGAGCCGGAGCCTTCTCGATGACGCCGTGGTCCAGCGACACCGGCGTGAACTGGCTGTACTCGGTCTGCAACGCGACGTGGTCGCCGTCCACGAGGCACGCGCTCATCATCGTCATCGCCAGATCCCACTCCTCGTCGAGATCGCCGAGCAGCCACCACAGGTAGCCGAGACGAAACACGAAGATCCCGGCGTTCCACACGTGCTTGCCGCCGTCCAGCAGAAGCGCTGCCTTCTCCGCGTTTGGCTTCTCCACGAAGCTGGAGACTCGAATGACCTCGCCGGCACCCTCTGGGCTCACGGAGTCCTCGCCGAGCTCGATCCAGCCATACCCCGTCTCGGCGCGGGTGGCCTCGACACCGATCGTCACGATCGCCTTCTCGGCCTGCGCTGCGACACATGCCCGCGCGACGGTCTCGCGGAACGCGTCCTCGTCCTCAACCCAGGCGTCCGCAGGGAGAACGACCACCGGTTCGTGGGCGGTGCCGCCCTTGCGCGAGAGCCAAACCAGGGACAGCGCGACAGCCGGCCCGGTGTTCTTCGCTTCCGGCTCGAGGATGATCTGCTCCGGCGGCAGCGCTGTGCAATGGGGACGCACGACCTTCGCTTGGTCCGCGGCCGTCACGACAAAGATCCGGTCCGCGTCGGTGAGGGGCAGCACGCGGTCGATGGTTGCGGCAAGAAGGCTCCTCCCCTCGCCCCCCAGCCCGGGCAAGACGTGCTTCGGGTTCCCCCGCCGCGATGCGGGCCAGAATCGAGTGCCGCTGCCGCCGGCCAGAATCAGGATCCAGGGTCTCTTGCTCGCCATCGTCAACTCCCTCACTCAGGCCTGTGGCCGGCCGAGGCCGGTTGCCGCGCGTACCCGATCGAGGATCGGCGCTGCGACGGCTCGTGCGCGGATAGCTCCGTCTCGAAGAACGTCCTCCAGGGCAGCCTCGTCCCCGCGGAGCTCCAGGTAGCGAGCCCGGAATGGTCCCAGGTGCGCATCCATCGCCTCGAACAACGCTTGTTTGGCGTGCCCGTACCCAAACCCGCCGGCTCGATACTGGCCCTCCATCGTCGCGACCGCCTCCGCGTCCGCGAAGAGCCGATACAGGGTCATCACGTTGCAGGTGTCGGGATCCTTGATGTCGTCGAGCCCCTTGCTGTCGGTCTCGATACGCATCACGGCCTTACGAAGCTTCTTCGGCGGCAAGAACACGGGGATGGTGTTCCCGTAGCTCTTGCTCATCTTGCGGCCGTCGGTCCCGATGATGGTCTGGACCTCTTTGCGGACAAACGCACCGGGGAGCTTGAGCGTGTCACCGAACAGCCGATTGAACTTCTCCGCCATGTCCCGAGTCATCTCGACGTGCTGGATCTGGTCCTTGCCGACGGGCACGACGTCACTGTCGTACAGCAAGATGTCGGCCGCCATCAGCACCGGATAGGCAAACAGCCCATGGGGCTGGGCGCCGGAGTCTCCCCGGTCCTTGGCTGCCTTCCATGCGTGAGCGCGCTCGAGCATGCCCATGCTCGTCACACACGACAGGATCCAGCTGAGCTCAGTGACCTCGGGCACATCGCTCTGCCGCCAGAAGACGGCCCGGCTCGGGTCGAGACCGAAGGCCAGAAAGATGGCCGTGATGTCGTAGCTGTGCTCGCGGAGCACGGCGGGATCGTGGGTGCTCGTGAGGGAGTGCAGGTCCGCGACGAAGTAGTAGGCGTCGTGGGTGTCCTGAAGATCGACCGCAGGACGGATCATCCCCAGGTAGTTCCCCAGGTGCGGCATTCCGGTCGGCTTGATGCCCGACAACGAGCGCTTGCGTGACATGACTGCTCCGAGTCCCCCATCGGGGTGGGTGGGCAACTGTACAGGGCTCAATCGGCCCCGTGGTCGGACGGAGGCGGGAGGGCGCCGGGCTGGGTCTGACGCAGCGCCTCGAACACCACGATGCCCACCGTCATCGCCAGGTTGTAGGAACGGACTGGTCCGAAGCGAGGCAGTGCCACGCCACGCCGCTCCGCTCCCACGAGCAGATCGTCGGGCAGGCCCGTCGTCTCACGGCCGAACACGAGCACGTCCCCTGCCCGGTACGCGACCTCGGTGTAGACCCGGCTGGCCCTGGCTGACAGATAGAAGACACGGTCCGAAGCTGCTCCGATCGAATCCAGGCAGCGATCGAGGCTCTCGTGCACGTGCAGGTCCACGTCTTTCCAGTAGTCCAGTCCCGCCCGGCGCACAGCCTTCTCATCGATGTCGAACCCGAGGGGCTCAACCAGATGCAGGCGAACTCCGGTGCCGACACAGAGACGGCCCACGCTCCCGGTGTTCTGAGGAATTAGCGGCTGGAACAGCACCACATGCAGGGGCGCGACCACGGGCTACGGCACCACCACAGCCGTGCCATCGGCTCGGGGGTCGCCCGCGCCATCCCACGTCGCCGTGACCGGGTCGAAGGTCGCCGGCTGCACCACCGCGGAGCGGGACAGATCCGAGACCGAAAAGCCCTCGCTCACCAGGGCATCGCGCCCAGCCGGAGGAAAGCTCGATTCCAGATAGACATCTTGTGGGAGCCACTGGTGATGCATGCGCGCCGCGGTCACTGCGGCCGTGGCGGCGAGCCCTCGGTCGACGACGCCGAGGAGCACCTGCAAGGTTCCGGTGATGATCCGGGGTCCACCGGCGCCACCGACGGCGAGGACTACGACTCCGTCCTCATTGGTGACCAGGGTCGGGGTCATGGAACTGAGGGGGCGCCGAAACGCGTCCGGGGCGTTTCGCTCGGACTGCACCAGGCCAAAGGCGTTGGGCACACCGGGCCGCGCGGCGAAGTCATCGAGTTCGTCATTGAACAGCACCCCGGTCCCGGGATCGATCTGGCCGGACCCAAACCACAGATTGACGGTCGTCGTCAGGGCCACAGCGTTGCCAAGCCCGTCGAGGATCGAAAAGTGAGACGTGCCACCGTCATCGGGGAGCAAGCCGTGGCTGTCTCCGCGGAGCCCCGCCATCCCCGCCGTTCGGAGCGCAACGGGCCCCGCCTCAGGCAGCCGGTCGCTCAACGCATCGAGCGTCGGCCCGGAGAGCAGGTCGCTCAGCGGCACTGGGACATGATCCGGGTCCCCTCCGTAGGTCGCACGGTCCGCGAACGCGTGGGACAAGCTCTGAGCCAAGAGGCGGGTCCAATCCGGGGAGCCGTACTCCAGCGCGTGGTGCTCAGCGCGCTCGAGCAGACCCAGCGTCTGGACGATGGCGATGCCGCCGGAGCTCGGAGGGCCCATCGTGTGCACGCCGTGTCCGCGGTAGCGCGCTGCCAACGGCGCCCGTTCCACGACCGAGTAGTTGCTCAGCTCCGAGGCCGTCCAGGGCAGACCCTGGCCCGCTAAGAAGGCCGTCATACTCAGCGCGATCGGCCCGTCGTAGAAGCCGGCCGCTCCGTGCAGTTGGACATACTCCAGCGTGCGGGCCAGCGCCGGTCGGCGGCACAGCGCCCCCGCTTCGAGCACGGTCCCCTCCGGCGCGAACGCAGCGCGCATGCCGGGGTCCGCGAGCACCGCCTCCGACATCGCCTCGAGAGCGCGCCTCAGATAGGGACCGACCGGGAACCCATCCGCGGCCAGGCTCCGGGCCGGCTCCACGAGTCGCTCCCATGGGAGAAGGCCGCCTTGCTGATGCAGCCACCCCAGGCCCGCGAGCTCTCCGGGCACCCCAACGCTCCAGGGTCCGCGACTTGAGCTGCGCGCCGCGTCCTCGGTGTAGGTCTGAGGAGTGAAGAACGACGGCGCGGTCTCCCGGAAGTCAACACTGCGGGGGGCCGATCCAGACTGCCGAAACACGGCGAAGCCTCCACCACCGATCCCGCTCGACTGGGGGTTCACGACGCCGAGCACCAAGGCCACTGCTACGGCTGCGTCAAAGGCGTTGCCCCCGTCGCGGAGGACCTGAGCCCCCGCGTCCGTGGCGAGCCCGTGGGCCGATGCCACGACGCCAGCCGTCGCCTCGCGGGGCGCCTCGGATTCGGCCGGCGCAGACTCGGACGCGGGGCGCGCGACCACCGCCTGCGAAGCAGCATCCTGGTGGGTTCCCCCGCCACGGAGCGCAGCGCAGCCCCCGACCAGCAGAAGAAGCGCGAGTCCGACACAACCCGAGGCCCTCATCGACCAGGTCACGCGGTGGCAATCACCACGCGGGCCGCGCGCAGCAGTTCACCCTTGAACAGGTATCCGGCGCGGTCGATGTGCACGATCTGCTGGTCCACCTGATCACCGTGCGCGGGCACCATTCCGATCGCCTCGTGCTTCTTCGCGTCGAACGTCTCTCCCAGAGCCGTCATCCGCTCCACCCCAAACTCGGTCAGCACGTCAGCGAACTGCCGATGGACCATCTTGAGACCGTCAGCAGCCGGCACCCCCCCCATCGCGGCGATGGAGCGGTCCAGGTTGTCGAGGACCTCCAGCAGCGCGGTCGCCAGATGCTTGCGATCGCGGTCGATCAGCTTCTCGCGGTCACGCCGGACGCGGGTCATCCGCTCATCCATGTCCCGCTTCGCTTCCTTGTAGGCCGCGATGTAGTCGTGGAGCTGCTTCTCCTTCTCTTCCAGCTGGTCACGGAGGATGTCCGCGAGCGTGCGCGGCGGAGGAGGAGGCGGTCCCTTGGGCTGCTCCTCCGCAGGCTCGTCTGGCTGCGCAGACGCGGACTCCTCGGGGGGAACCGTTGTGTCGTCGAGGTTGTCGGCAGCGTCCACCTGGGGCGATTCATCGGTGAATCCGGCTCCAGAGGTCTCCGCGGGGTCCATTGTCTGCTCGCTGGCCATGTCTACTCCCTCGTCCGGCGATCGCCGGAGGCGGGAGGAGCCTAGACACGCCCGAAACGCTGTCAAGCCAGCGCTTGACAGGTGCGCGGCCGGGCGATCAAGGTGCCTGGGTGCATCGCGCCACCCTCCCTCTCGCCGCTCTCCTGCTGCTCGGTCTGCTCGGCGTGTGGTGGTTCGGTGGCGAACCGACGAGCCCGTCTGTGCCGCCCAGCGAGATGGTGTGGGCTCCGTTTCAGCCTGACGACGTCGCCCGGGTGCACTTCATCGACAAGAGCGAGGTAGGAACGGTGCTGGCACGAACCGCACAGGGATGGACGCTGCAGCCGCCGGGCTCGGCCCCGGTGCCGGCGGTCGATGTGCCTGCCCGCGCTGTGGCGTTGGCGCTGTCGGGCCTCACGAGCGTGCGGCAGATCGAGACCGATGCCCCCGCCGAAGAGTACGGCCTGGGAACCTCGGCGCTGCGCGTGCGCGTCACCCTCGCCGAAGGCAGCACCCGTGAGTTGGTCATCGGGGACGCGGTGCCCATCGGCGAGGGACGCTATGTACTCAGCGGAGACGGCGCGATCCGGGTCGCTCCCGACGGTCCGCTCGCCGTCCTGATGCGCGACCCGCTCGATCTCCTACCGCCCGCAAGCCAGGTCCCATGAGTTCGCCCTCGACCACTCCCCTGCGGCTCCTGATGCTGCTCGGCGGCTGCGCGGCGGCGCTGGTCGTGCTGACGATCGCGTTCGTCGACGGCCCCGACCCATCGCACGCGTTCCGCGACGTCGTCTCGGTTCATGACTCCATGATTCCGAGGCAGACCCGGGGCGGGGTGCCCGGAGGAGACGACACCGCCGCGCTGGAGGGCACCCTCACCTCAAAGAGCGGCGACCTGCGGTTCCAGACCTGGATGTACCGGTGGCGAGGTCGTTGGGCATCCGTGCATCGGTTCGAGCGCCCGTTGGCACTCCCGCCCCAGTCGCGGGTGCTCGCCCATGATGCTCCCGAGCGCTCGACCTTTCAGCTCGGCGATCTGACGCTGATCTCTTGGGAGGAACCTGGGGAGACCTGGGTCGTGGCGGGGAGCGACGACGCGCGCGGGCTGCTCACTCTCGCGGACCGAGCACGAACCCGGGGGATCGACTCCCTCAGTCCTTCGACGCCGCTCCAGTAGACGGGTCGGTCATCCGGCGACGTACGAGGAAGCGCGCGACGGCTGCGGTCAGGGGGCTCGCCCCGAGGAACATCGCGACGCCCCCGAGGCCACTGGCCCAGCCGATGGCGAAACCGCGGGCGACCAAGAGGACTGAGGTGAGCGCCATGGTCAGGCCAAGGGTCCGGAGCCCCCATCGAACCGAGCGTGTGCTCCGGAGTGCCGAGAGCAGCCGGTCCAGACCGAGCTCGTCCGGCGCCGCCCGGGCCGCCAACTCCATGCGAGCGATGGCTCCGTCGAGGTCGCGTCCCCGAGCGAGGAGCAGGTGCGCCGCGAAGTAGCTCGGCTGGTACAGCGAGTCATCCAGCACGCCAGCCTCGTCAAACGACTCGACCGCCTCAGCGAGCCGGCCCTGCCGAACCATGTTGATTCCCCGGCGGTACTGGACCAGCCCATCGTCTTGTAGGTAGTGGGACGCCATCGTCCCGTACATCTCCGCCTCGTCGTGCAACCCCGCGCCATCGAGCACCGCGAGCAGCGCCAGGTACCCCTCCCGATGCCACGGGTTCTCCTCCACGGCTCTGCGCAGGTGGGCCAGGGCCTCCTCCGCGCGCTCGCCTCGCAGCGCGGCGACTCCGAGTTCGAACGAGGTCCGTGGTTCGTCGTCGTCGGAGGACCGACCGATGTCCGTGTTCATCCAATCCAGCGGGCTGGGTTCCACCTCGACACCCGCCTCCCCCGGGGGGTTCGCGTCGAGATGAAGCTCCCGGGCCACCGACCCGAGCGCGGCGGAGAGGTCGCTCGCTCCGGTGAGCAGGTACCCCGCGTCTGCCGTGTCCTCCTCCAGAAGCACGCGCTCCACGCCCTGACCCGGGACCTGCCCGCGGTACTGCCCACGTGCGGTGTTGTAAGCGCCGCGCGGATCGGAGTCCGACGCGCGAGTGAACGGGAACACGTAGAGCAAGTGCTCGCTGCGTCCTCCGCGGAACCCGACGTGGTACGTGCGGCACTCGGGCCGGTCTTCGATGAGTTCGAGCTTCATGGGGAGCTCGCCGTCCACCGCGAGCCCCCGATCGCGCAACGCGGCACGATAGAAGCGCTTGAGGATGTCGTACCCCTCCCCCAGAGACGCCCGGGGGTTGAGGCTCGGCTTGATGTCGCCCGCGCGACGGCGCTCCTGATGGCTGCGCTTGATCTGGTCGATGCGCCTGGTGCAGTGGCCGATCTCGGCGCGAATGAGGTCATCGTCGGCATAGCGCCAGGGCGCGCTTTGAATCCGACGGTGATACACCGCCAGAGACTCCTCGTAGGAATACCGGCGCACCACGCCATCTCGATCGACGAGCTCCACTGGGAACTCGATGATCTCGCTGTAGTCCTTGCCATCGTAGGACTTCAGCTTGTGGTTGCGGCCGTTGTCGTCAGAGCCCCGTATGGGCATCGCGCATGAACCCCTTTGCGACCAAAGTATGCTCCCGATGGCGCGCGATCAACAGTCAACTGCCCACGCGCGCCCCGCCTCAGGAATAACAGCCACCCTCGGCAATAGTCGGAGAGCTGCCCCGTAGTCATGAAGTCCATGAGCGACCAACAGCTAGCACTGGCCGTACAAGGCGGCGATCGAGCAGCCGCTCAGGCCTTGATGGAGCGGTACCAGAACGGTCTGTTCGGGCTCGCATTGCGGCTGCTTAGAAACCGAGAAGATGCAGCCGAGGTCGCCCAGGAAGCAATGGTGAAGGCGCTCGCGCGCATCGAGACCTACGACACCACCCGCCCGTTCAGCCCGTGGGTGTTTCGCATCGCCCGCAACCTCTGCATCGACCGTCACCGCAAGCGCCGGCCGACCTACGAGATCGACGACGAGCGGGACGCGGCACCGATCGCGACCGAGGGCACCAACGAGTTTCGCCGTCCGCCGGACGCGCTCGTGCACCAGCACCGGTTGAATGAGGCGCTCGACGAGGCGCTGTCTCAGATCGGCGCGATCTATCGGGAGATCATCATGCTCTACCACTACGACCACATGACCTACAGCGAGATCGCCGTCCACCTGGGCATCCCCGAAGGCACGGTCATGAACCGTCTCTTTCGCGCACGCAAGAAGATGCAGGCGAACCTGATCGAGAAGGGAATCACGCCATGAGCGACCCCACACAGCCCTCATTGGACGAAGACGTGGACGCGCCGTTGGACGCGCTCGAGCAGCTCGCGCAGCGGTACGTCGACGGGTCGCTCCCCGAGAGTGAAAACGAACGCGCCGCTCAGCTCCTCGAGAGCGACGCCGCATTCGCTGACCTGGTGGGCGGGTATGCCTCGCTGTTTTCGGCGCTCGATCTGCACGCCTACGAAGCACCAGCGGACCTGGCGAGCCAGGCGGTGGCCCAGTGGACTGCGGTTCCCGCGGAAGCCGGCTGGATGCAGGTATTCGGTGGCCTCAAGCGCGGCGTGGGGGTCTTCGCCCTACTCGATCTCGTCCTCGCGAGTCTGCTCGTGGGCCTCGTGCTGACGTGGGGTCCCGTGGCCCTGCTCAAGAGCTGGGTGCTCGGGCTCAAGGACATCGTGGTGCTGGCGAGCCAACTCGTTCCCTCTGGCGAGGTGGCCGCCGCCCTCATTCCCACCCTGATGATTCTGTGCGTAGCCCTGCTCGGGGCGGTGGTGTTCGGACTGCGCACGTACATGGTCCGCGCGGAGGTGCCCCGATGAACCGTCTTCTCTTCTGCCTGCTGCTCCTCGTCGGGGTGTGGGCCGCACCACTGCATACGGCCAGCGCCGGCGACGCAGACCGGGTCGCCATCGGTCACTCGGTGACGATCGAAGCCAGCGAAGACTTGGACGGCGACGTCGTCGTCATCGGCGGAGACGCGACGGTGTTGGGACGAGTGCGCGGCGACGTGGTCGTCGTGGGCGGTCAGTTGACACTGGGCCCGAAGGCGAAGGTCGACGGGGACGCGGTGCATCTGCTCGGCGCCCTGAAGCAGGCCGAAGCGGCCGCCGTAGCCGGCTCGACCGTGGGCGTGAGCAGCGACGTCGATGCCGCCGCGCGGATCCTGCAGAGCGCCGAACCGAGACGGAGCACCGGGATCGGCGAGCACTCCACCGCCCTGATGGTCGGACGCGTCGTGGGATGGGCAGCGAGCTACGCGTGCCTGCTCGTGCTGGGGCTTCTCTTCCTCTCCACCTGGCCTGATCGATCCCGGAACCTGAGACGCACGGTAGAGGCGTCTCCAGGTGCATCACTGTTGGTCGGGGGACTGGTGGCCTCTGGCCTCTTCCTGCTGTTGGTGCTGCTGGGGCTGACGATCGTGGGGCTGCTCGCGTGGCCGCTGATCTTGCTCGCCGCATCACTCATCTGGCTCGTGGGGATCACGGCCGTGTGTGAGGCCCTCGGCGACAGGCTGCCCCTGCCGGCGCAGTTCCGCGGACGCGCAGGATCGTTTGTCGCAGGGACGGTCGCATTCAGCACCCTGGGCCTCCTGTGGATGGCTGGCGGTCCCGCCGCCTTCGTCTCGATGATCGGCGCTCTGCTTGTCGGAGCGATGGCGGTGGGCGCGGCGATCCTGTCCGGCCTCGGCGGTCAGCCCTACGGCCGACCTTGACGGGCCCCGCAGTAGATGGCGGGATTGCCCCGTGCCGGCACTCCCCTCCCCCAGTTCCCCTCCGTTCAGCAAGGCAACGCGTGATGAACGGGTGGCTGCGCTCTCCGAGCGGTCGTTTGACCTGGCGGTCATCGGCGGGGGGATCACGGGAGCCGCGGTCGCTCGGGATGCTGCGATGCGCGGCCTCTCGGTGGTGCTCCTCGAAGCCGGCGATCTAGCTCAAGGGACCTCGTCGGCGTCGAGCAAGCTGGTCCACGGCGGGCTGCGCTATCTGGAGCAGCGAAACTTTGCGCTGGTCCGTGAGTCGGTCAATGAGCGTGAGCGACTGATGGTGCTGGCGCCCCACCTGGTCCGGCCCGCCAAGTTCTTCTTCCCGGTGTACCGCCGCACTCCACGACCGCTGTGGATGGTTGGGCTCGGACTCTGGATCTACGAGATCCTGGCCATGTTCCGCGGTCCCGGGCGTCACCGAACGCTGGGCCGCGCCGCCGCCCGGGACGCGTTCCCAGGGCTCGACGCAGACGGACTCGATGGCGGAGTCCTCTACTGGGATTGCGCCACAGACGACGCCCGGCTGGTCCTCGAGACTGCGATGTCCGCCCACGAGTCGGGAGCCTGGGTCCTGCCCCGGTTGCGGGTCACCGGCTTCGTGCACGAACGCAACGTGGTCGCCGGTGTACAGGCGACGGACGTGTTCAAGGGTGGGGACGTCACGGTCCATGCCCGGGCCGTCGTCAACGCGACCGGGCCCTGGACCGACAGGATTCTGGGACTGCGCCGACAGCGTCAGCGGCTGCTTCGCCCCACGAAGGGCTCACACATCGTCCTGGCCGCCGACCGCCTGCGGCTCGACGCCACCGTGATGCTGCGTGTCGGTAGCACCTTCATCTTTGCGATCCCTGCGCAGGAGCGGGTGTTCATCGGCACGACCGACTCCGACTACGACGGCGACTACGACCACGTGCGGGCCACCGGCGGTGAAGTCACATGGTTCCTCGACCAGCTCAACGCTGCGTTCCCCGACGCCGGGCTGACGGTGGACGATGTGCTGGGGACCTGGTCGGGCTTGCGGCCGCTGCTCGCTGCCGGCGACCTCGACCCGAGAGAGCTGCCCCGAGATCACGAGGTCCGGGTCCATGAAGACGGCGTCGTCACCGTGACGGGCGGAAAGCTCACGACCCATCGCGCGATGGCCGAAGAGGTCGTTGACGTGCTCGCGAAGCGGTTCGCGGCCGAAGGCATGCACCTCGGCCGTTGCCCCACCGGGGCGGTGCGGCTGCCCGGCGCTCACGGCGTCTTGCGCAAGCGCGGGGTGCTCATCAGCGCCGGGGCCAGCGGCGAGGCGCTAGACCGTGAGGCCGCATTGGAGCTTGGCGCAGACGTGGCTGAGCACCTGCGCAGAACCTACGGCGGACGATGGCCAGCCGTGCTCGAACGCGCGCGGTCTGACGAGCGCCTCGCTCTCCGCATTCAACCGGACCTGCCCTACATCTGGGCGGAGGTCGACCACGCGGTGGAGTCCGAGCTCGCCTGCACCATCGTTGACGTGATGCGCCGGCGAACGCAACTGCTCCTGCGGGCTCGCGACCTTGGCGCGTCGTCGGCTGGCGACGTGGGAGCGCGCATGGCATCGCTGCTGGGATGGAGCGCTGTTGAGCTCGACCGCCAGCTGGATGCCTTCGACGACGCGCTGGCCGCGGCGAGCGCTTGGCGGGACGACCCCGCCGGCGGCTGATCGGCGGGTCATCGCGGTGTCATCGAAAAACCCGGTCAGAGCCGTGAGGCGCCTGCTGCGAGCTGCGCCGCCAAGAGCACAGCGACCGAGAGCCAGGTGGAACGCTCGCTTCGCGCCAACTCACGGACCGTGAGTCCAGCACTCACGCGGATGGGCGCCGCGGCGATCTGGGCGGACTCCCGAACCGCGAGCGCGAGATAGAGCGCCGCCAGAACGACGGCCGCAGCCGCCCCGAGCGGCAAGGGCAGGCGCGCGCTGACCAGCAAACCCACAGCCAGCAGGGCATTGGCGAGGTACACCGGGTGGGGAAACCACGCGTAGGGGCCGCTCGTGACCCGAGACGTCGGCGGCGCGGGATCGCGGGTGCGCCCCGTCGACCCCAGATGCCGGAACGCCCAACCGCGCAGGGCGAGGCCCCCCAACAACAGCGGGAGCGCAGCGGTCAGGCTGGTGCGGTCAGGTCGCGCACCCAACGCCACCACCAAGCCCAGCAGGCCCAACAGGACACCACGCCACCGAAACAGCGAGGCGGCCATGGATCAGATCGAGGTGGATGCCTGGGCGAACGCCTCGGCCGCGGCCTCGGTAGAGACCTTGCCCTTCCCTGCAGCCTTGGAGAACGAGGCCAGCAGCTCGCCGTCACCGACTTCGTCCCGGACCTTGCTGACCACTGCCTTCACGTCGACGCTCTCTCCCGCGCCGACGAGGCCCGCGAGCAACAGGCCGAGCCGCTTGTCACTTTCGTCGCGCGCCGCCTCGATCGCCCGGTCCGCGAACTCCGTCGCGCCCTTGGAGTCGCCCTTCTTGAGAGCGATCTGCCCCAGGCGAGTCATGGCGGCCACGTTGTTCTTGTCGTACATCAAGACCTTCTCGTAGTGCAGCACCGCCTTGTCCGTGATCGAGAGCTTTCGCTCGAGCACGTCCCCCTTGGTCAGGTACGCCTGGATGACCTGCTCTGGGTCCCGGGCGTACTTGATGATGCTGTTGTACGTCGAGAGCAGCGAGTTCCACTCGCCGGTCGCCTTGTGTACGCCGGCGATCCCCAGAAGCGCGTCCACGTTGTTCTGACTCAGGTCCAGGGCCTTCTTGAACCGCTTGAGGCTGTTCTTGGTGTCCCCCAGCTCTGTCTCCGCACGCCCGAGGTTGAGGTAGAGCGACGTCATCGCCGTCGCATCCCCCATTCCGCCGCGCAGCCGCAGAATCGAACGGCAGGTCTCCTTCGCTTCCTTCCAACGCTCCGCCGCGAGGTACCGCGGCGCCGCCGCCTCCAGTGATGGCAGGTGCGTCGGGGTCAGCTCCAGCGCGCGGGAGAACTTGCCCAGCGCCGCCAGGTCGGGATCATCGAGGTGCACGAGCAGTGTGCCGAACTTGAAGTAGAACGCCGTCGCCTCCATGCGCTCGTCGTCGTCTTCGTCGAGGTCCTTGGCTTCCACCGTCGGCTCGTAACCTGCGAACACGACCGCAGCCTTCTCGTAGGCCTGCGAGTCGTAGTGCCAGCCCACGAAGAACTCCAGCGCCGGTACACAGCTCGGGTCGAGCTCGAGGGCCCGGCCGAACAGCTCTGCTGCGCCTTCGCGGTCGAGGAGCTGATCGAGTCGGATGCGGGCGGCATCGACGAACAGATCCACCTTCTCCGCGGGATCCTCGGTGTTCGCTGCCTGCCGGTCAGTCAGCGTGATCACCTTCTCCCAGTCACCACGGGCCCGGTGGATGCGGCGCAGAGTCTGGAGCGCGGACACGGAGGGGACCTCGGTCCCAACTGCGTTGTTGAGATAAGCGATGGCGCGGTCCGTGTCGCCAGCTCGCTCGTGGGCGACGATCCCGAGCTCGGCGTAGCGATCCCGGCGCGCGACTCCCGTCAGGGTCGGCAAGCCATGGTCCGCGGTGTCGAGGTACTTCGGCCAATCTCCCGATGCTTCGTAGAGCCCGAGGAGGCGTTGGAGCGCTTCCTCATGACCGGATTCCTCTTGCAGGACCTTCTGCCAAGACGCAGTCGCGATCCGCGCCTCACCGATCTTGTCTTGCCAGAGACGCGCGATCTCGGCGTGCAGTTCGACGCGGCGCTCAGGCGCCGTCGACGCTTCACGCGCCAGGACGCCAACGAGAGCCTTCCAGTTCTCGGTCTTCTGGTGCACATCGCGCAGTCCATCGATGGCCGGACCCCAGGACGAGACGTGCTCGAGGGCTCGCTCAAAGTGACTGATCGCGACCTTCTCGCCATCCTTCTTCACCCCAAGGGCGATGACTCCGAGCTGGCTCTCCGCCTCAGCGAGGTGCGCGGGCTCCTTCGCGGACGACACGAGGGTCTCGTAGTACCCCTTGGCCTCCTTGGTGTTTCCTTGGCTGAGCGCGATTCCACCCATCCCCCGAAGGGCGATGATGTTGGCGGGATCGTCCACCAGGCGCTTGGTGTAGAAGTCCGACGCTGAGTCTGAGGTGACGCCCTTGTCCTCGAGCAGCGACTCGGTGCGGGCAGCGACAGCCTTCTTCACGGACGAAGTCTGGGCATGCTCCCGAATTGCGTCGAGCGCGCCGAGGACGTCGTTCCAGCTCTCGCTCTCGGAGTACAGGCGCTCCAGGTGGTACCAGGCCGACAGATACGACGGGTCCCGCCCCGAGACCTCAGCGAACGCGCCAATGGCGCCCTTGCGGTCGTCGATGGACAGCAGCCCATCGCCGAGCTCCATCCAGCGGGCCAGCGCGGCAGCGCCCTTGCCATCGCCAGCAAGTTCACTGGTCACCGCGGTGAGTGTCTCCGCGTCACGGGCCTTGAGTGAGATTCGACGGAGAGCCTCATAGGCGCGCTCGCGCCCCACCGGGTTCTTGAAGGCGAGCTTGTACGCAGCGACCGCGGCGGACAGGTCGCCCAACCGTTCCTGCTCGTCGCCCGACAGAAGCGCATAGAACGTCTGCACCGGCTCGGACCCGGCGCTCTCAGCCTGCCGGGCATAGACCCGAGCGAGACCCGCACGATCGCTCTTGTTCCCGTAGATGGTCTCCAGGTTCTCCAGCGCCATCGGGTGGTGCCCGGCCAGCGCGTCAGCCTTCGCGTAGAGGTCGGCAGCGCCGTCGTGGTCCTCAAACCCTTCTTCACGCAAGAGACCCTGCTGGAAGAGGCACGCTGCCCGCAATCCAGGGTCGCTGCTCTCGATCGCCCCGGCGGCGGCATACACCGCGACGGCCTGGTCCCAGGCCTGCAGTCCCTCGCAGAGGATGCCGAGGGCGGGGAGCGGGAGATCGGCCACGCGCTCCGACTTGAGGAGCTCGGAGACCTCCGCGGCCACCGAGGTGGGCTCGCCGAGCTGCTCCAGCGCCGCGATCAGCTGGAGCCGCAGCGCGTCGCGTCGCGCGGGCTCATCGGCAGCAGCGAGTTGGTCGCGCACGTCACCCACCAGCGCGCTCCAGTCGCCGCTGATTCGGTAGGCGCGCCGCAGCGCCGAGTGAGCCACCGGGTGACCATGCACGGCTCCGAGGGCGGCTCGGTACTTGAGCAACGCCTCATCGATCAGCCCCGCCTTCTCGAACGCGTTGCCCGCCGAGATGTTCCACCACGCGGTCTCTTCACTGCTTCGGGCGCTCTCTGCCTCCTGCGCGAGCAGGCCCCCCAGCGCCGACCAGTCTTCGTTGGCCGTGGCCGCCTCACGCAGGTCCATCGTGGCCGGAAGGAAGTCGGGCACCAGATCCAGGAGACCGCGATAGGCAGCGGCCGCCGCCTCAGGATCGTTCGCCCGCGCCGACGACAGTCGCGCGGAGCGGTACAGCAAGGACACACGCAGCGCAGCATCCTCGGTGTCGGCCGCCGCCTGCTTCAGCGACTCCGCCGCCTCGGCCCACTTGCCTGACGCCACCTGGGTCTCCACGAGCCACTCGCGAGCGAGCAGAGCGCCGGGCCCGTGGCTGGTCGAGCGAGCCAACGCATCGGCAGCCTTGTCGAGGTCCTCGGCAGCAATCCACGAACGCGCGGCCCGCAGAAGGTACGTCGAACGGGCCTGGTCGCTGTCCACGAGGTTGCTGGCCTGCTCGAGCCGCTCCGCGCGCGCCGTGTGCTCAGAGAGCGCACCGAGAACGTGGGCGAGGGAGTCCACCGCCGGCAGGTAGTTTGGAGCGAGCTCCACGGCCGCTTCGAGATAGGTGCGGGCTGCTGCAGCGTCGTCCTTGGACTCGACCGCGATCTCCGCCTTCTTCAAGCAGAGGGCGAGCTTGACTCGGGTAGAGGAAGAGGCTTCTCCAGTGGCTTCGAGCTGGGCGAGAACCCCGTCCCAATCGCCTGCGGCAGCCGGAACCTGGCGCCTGCCCTCTCGGGCATCCACGCACGCAGGATCGGCCTGCAGTGCCTTGTCAAACCACTGAGTCGCGGACTCGGTCTCGCCCTTGTCGAGCGCAATGCGTCCCAGAGTGCAGCACAGCGCCGCCTTCTCGCGGTCGTCTGAGACGGTGCCGAGCGCAGCCTCCGCGGCCACGGCGAGGTCCGCATCGCGGCCCTTCGCCTCCAACCAGTGCCGATACTCCTCCGCAAGGAAGTCTCCGACGTCGGCGGTCTCGATCGCGCGTCTCCAGTCCGAGGCAATGGTGTCCTCATCCGAACCGGCGATCTCGCCAAGGCGAGCGCTGCGGCTCCGCCACCAGCTGACGTCGGCCGACGACCACGAATCGGACGTTTGGCGCCAGAGCTCCACGAGCCCAGCCTTGTTGCCGCCGGCCGTGAGCAGCTGCTCCGCGTAGAGGAACGCCGGGATGAGGCGACCGTCTTCCGCGAGCGCGCGCCGGAAGGCAGCGAGGGCAGCCGCGCTGTCCTGCAGCACCTCGTCCTGAACTCGGCCAATCTCATAGTCAATTCGGAGCTTCTCTGCGCCGCCGGCGAGCTCCCGGGCTTTCTCCAGCACGCCGATCAGCGCGCCGTATTCCTCACGGTCGTAGTGAATGACTCGCAGGAAGCGCAGCGCGGTGTAGTTCTCAGGGTGCACATCCAGAGCGTCCTTGAGTACGGCCGCCGCAGACTCCTGCTTGCCCTTCTGCTCGGTCAGCTGGATGTGTGCAGACGCGAGGAGCGCCGCGGTGGTCTCCACGCTGTTTTTTGCCGCGAGTGCCTGCCGGCCGAGCAACTCGACCGCGCCGTCCCAGTCCTTGCGACTGACGGCGAGACGAACCAACTCGCGGATCGCGGGCACGAAGTCTTCCTTCGCGGAGAGCGACGCCTCGAAGTGCGGGCGCGCCGCGTCCCAGTCTCCGAGCCGGTATGCGTGCACTCGGCCGACCTCAAACTCCAGCACAGCGCGCAGCTCAGCGTTCTTCTTGCCCGTGGCGGCCTTCGCTTCTTCAGCGAGCTCAGTAGCCGCAGTCGTCCAGTCACCTGCGGTGCCCGCCGCCGACGCAACCACGCCCACGGATGCGCTGCCCATGTCGGACAGGGACGAGCCCGGCGTCGTTCGCCGACGCTCGCCTTCGTCTTCGTCTTCAGTCTCGCCGGCGACGACCACGAGGCCTTCGTCGGCGGCGACCGCAGCGGCTGCCCCGGCGGCGCGGCGCTCCGCGAGCGGCACCCCCATCGCGGCGAGTTCAGAGGCGGTCTCGCGATCCTTCGCGGCGCGCTCCTCGCTGTCGCGGCGCTTCGATTCCTTGGCCGCAGACTCCTTGTCGGCGGCGGCCTTCTCCTCGGCTTCCTTCTTTGCAGCTTCCTTCTTCGCAGCGGCCTCGGCCTTGTCGGCAGCGGCCTTCTCGGCGGCGGCCTTCTTCGCCTTCGCCTCAGCCTCAGCCTTCTCCTTCTTGGCGGCCTCCTTCTCGGCGGCCTCCTTCTCGGCGGCCTCCTTCTCGGCGGCCTCCTTCTTCGCAGCGGCCTCCGCCTCCTTCTTCGCCTTCGCCTCAGCCTCCTTCTTCTCCTTCGCGGAGCGGGTCTTGTTGGCCTTCTCCTCGGCTTCCTTCTTCTCGGCGGCGGCCTTCTCCTCAGCCTCCTTCTTTGCCTTTGCTGCGGCCTCAGCCTTTTCAGCGGCGGCCTTCTTCTCAGCGGCAGCCTTCTCCTCTGCCTCCTTCTTTGCCTTGTCGGCGGCGGCCTTCTCCTCGGCCTCCTTCTTCTTCGCAGCGGCCTCAGCCTCCTTCTTCTCCTTCGCGGAGCGGACCTTGTTGGCGGTCTCCTCCGCCTCCTTCTTCTCGGCGGCCTCCTTCTTCTCGGCGGCGGCCTTCTCCTCGGCCGCCTTCTTCGCCTTCGATCCGGACTCCGCCTTCTCCTTCTTGATCTCGGCGGCCCGCGCCTTCACCTCAGCGGGGATCTCGGCCACAACCGTGGCTTTGATGTCCCCACGGGTGGACACCGAGTCAAACGCCCCGCTGCTGACGGAGTGATCCTCGAAGGGGTCGTAGTCAAAGTCGTCCCGCTGAAACTTGCCGGTGGCGGATCCGAAGAAGAAGTCGTCCAACTCCTCGAAGCCGTCGTCCTTCGGCGGAGGCGGCGGTGCCTGGCTCGGCGTGGGCTTCGCCGGCACGCTCTCGCTCTTGGTGGTGTTTCGAGACTGCTTGTTGCGATTGCGCTTCTTGGCCATCTGGACAGCGACTCCTGTGGAGATCAGGGGGCTGGAATCGTATCAACCATGCCGCGACACGCACAAACGCGGTCACGAGGCAGATCGAAAGGAATACGGGCTGAGCGATACGTGAGGCGCCGCGAGAGCGTGCGTTCAGGGAGTCCCTGGGCGATCCGGCGCCGCGCGCTTTCGAGTTCACGTTCTAAGAAATAAGCCGACCGGGGTAGATCCGGGACAGCCGCGGAGGCGCCCCTCACTCGCCGCGACCGTGCAAATAGATCCGGGGCACCCGGGGCGAGATGGCACACAAGACCTCATACGGAATCGTGTCTGCCAGCGCAGCGAGCTCCGAGGCGGTGACCTCCACATCGCCCATGGCCCCCAGCAGGACTGCACGGTCGCCTTCGCTGACGTGGGGGACGTCGGTGACATCGAGCAGACACAAGTCCATGCACACACGACCGACGACGGGGACCCGCTGCCCGCGCACGATCGCCTCCGCTCGGTTGCCGAAGATGCGCCAATACCCGTCTCCGTATCCCACCGGCAGCGTCGCCAGCTTGGTCTCCCGCTGCGCCCGCCACGAGCGGCCATAGGAGACCTCCGCCCCCGCCGGAACCTTCTTGAGGAACGAGATCGCCGTCTCTAGCGACATGACCGGCTTGAGCGGCCAGGAGCCGTCCAGGGACGGGTCTGGCGCGTGCCCGAAGAGTGAAATACCGGGCCTCACGAGAGCTCGGCCGAAGGCATCCACGTTCAAGTGGTCCGTGCTCCGCCGGGACATCACCGCCGCGGAGTTGGCCGCATGAAGCCAGTGCGGGCTGTGTCCTCGACTCCGCACCAGCGCCACGGCGTCCCCGAAGGAGGAGAGCTGCGCCTCGGTGAACGCTCCGTTGGGATCCTCCGCCTCGGCGAGATGGGTCATGACGCCATCGATGGTGATGTGCTCGAGGCCATCCATCAGGTCGAGGAACGCGTCGAGGTGCCCCACCTGCACCCCGAGGCGGTTCATCCCGGTGTCGATCTTGAGGTGCACCGCGACCGTGCGACCGAGCCGGGCGGCGATCGCGTTGAGGGCTCGGACTGAGGCGGAGCGGTAGACCACCGGGGTGAGATGCGACTCCACCGCCAGAGCCTCGCTTCCGTCGGCGAGCCCTCCGAGGACCAGAATGTTCGACTGCACTCCCCCATTTCGAAGGCTCATGCCCTCTTCGACAATGGCGACGCCGAGCCACTCCACGCCCTCCTCCTCGAGCACCCGAGACACAGGCAGGAGACCGTGGCCGTAGGCATCAGCCTTGACCGGCACGAGCACGCCGCAGTTGTCAGGGATGCGGCTCCGCAGCAGCTTGACGTTGTGGCGAAGGGCAGCGAGGTCGATGCGCGCGATCGTGGGACGAAAGCGCTGGGCGAGGGCCGGCAAGTCCATAGGCGCGCAGTCTACCGCCGAAGGGCCGTTCACGCCCGCCGCCGGTCAGTCCAGTGGATACAGCACGTCCCCTTGACCAGTGACGGGGTCTCGGGGGAGGCCCTGCTGGTCGATGCGGTCCGGCCCGACGCTGTAGATCACCAGCCCATCAGGGCGCACGGGATCCGGCGCGAGACGCAGCGGGCTGTCTCCGGCAAACGGGTCCAAGGGGAGAGCGCTCAGCTGCGACGGGACCAACGCGTGCAGCGTTGCGGGCCACGCGCCAGTGAGCCCGCGATGTCGCTCGGCGGCCGTGCCAATCGCGCCCAGCGCCGCGAAGGTCTCCTGGAGCAGCGCGGCGTCGCTCGGCACCGGGGCGGGGTCGTCGAGCAGCCATGCCCCGAAGGCCAGCGCAGACACCACCGCCACAGCAGCGGCGATCAGGAGCACGGAGCGAACCTCGATTCGCCGTGCAGGGGGCGTGTAGGCCGTGGCTGAAGGCCGACAGGTGGCACAGACCGGCCCGCCAAGCGCCGGCAAGGTCGGGCTACACAGGCCGCACGCGCGCTGACCACAGACGAGGCACTCGGCGCTCGCGACCCGATCGGGGTGGGCGCTGCACCGCATCAGAAGAAGAAGCGTGGCCCAACGGTCAGGCGACCCATGACGGGGACGGAGGGCAAGCGCGGTCCGAGCTTCGCGGGATCAAGGTAGGGCTCGACGACCCCGTCAAAGTAGGTGTACTCGTCGTACTTTGCGGCTCCCTCGGTGACGTACACCGTGCCGCTGAGGTCGATGTCGAGCCCCACGAACGGCGTGATCGCAACCACGACTCCGGCCCCGGCCGTCACCCCGATCACGAAGGCCGCCGGTCGGGACGTGTACTGCAAGTTGTCGGAGGAGACGATGTTGTATCCCGCCATGAAGATCATGGTGGCTCCCAAGTGCGGCGCGATCTTCACCTTGCGCTTGGGGAGGATGAGCAGCCGGGCCTTCAGGTCAGCGATGACGTGGGCCGTGGGCGCGCTCGCCGGCTCTTGGGGGATGTTTGAGCCGGTCTCGTGGCCGTCGTACTCGCGTCGTAGGTCTTGCTGGGCGTACATCACGCCGACGTCCAGGGCGATCTCCAAGAAGTCGACAGGCGCGAACCCGAAGCCGATCTGGCCCCCCGGGTTGACCCAGGACGCCCCCAGACTCTCCCACGCGAACTCCTCGCTCTTCGCGTTCCCGGCGCGGATGAAGATGGTGGTCGCGTATCGCCGGGTGAGCCCGCCGAAACCGCAAAAGGCGTGGACCTTGAGGTGGAAGCGCTTGCCAAAAGCCCACCGCCGCGCCTGGTACTCGCTGAACGGCAAGCCCGACTTCGCCATGCGGTTGTACTCGCGCTTGGAGATGCCGAGCCGCTGGGCCTCCATGTAGTTGGACACCGAGTCCCCGCGATCCTGATCAGCGCGGAGCGAGATCTCCTCTGGACCGTCGTCCTCGATGTCGTCCTCGACGTCGTCGAGAGTGATGTCGGCCTCCTGCTCGTCCTCCGCCCCATCGAGAGGCTCAGGATCTCGTGCAGACTCTTCCTCTTCAAAATCAGAGACATCTGCGGTTAGATCTTGCGTCTTACTTGAGCTCTCTCTCCCCTTCTTCTTGGCCTTCTTCGCGGCTCGGGGCTCGTCGTCCTCCTCGTCCTCCCCCTCCCCGACGACGGCTCGCAGGTCGCCCGGCGTGTCCCCCTCCAGATCAGAGTTGGTGGAGGCGGTACCGAAGTCCTCCCGACGCGACGACACCTTCTTCTTGCGCCCGCGCGCAAGCTCGGCGATGCGCGCAGAGTCATCCCGTCCGCCGAGCACCCCCCCCTCCTGGGCGAGCGACTCGGGCGTCACGAGGAGCGAAGGTTCGAAGAGCTCGGCGATGACCCGCGCGAGCTCGTCGAGCATCAGATCCTCTTGCCCTACAGGAAACGAGAACGACTCCTGGTGCGCCTTGAGACCGTTTCCCGTCGTGAACCAGTCCACGTCCAGCTGTACATCGCTGCCAGCCCTCTGGACCAGCACATTGGCGACCACCGACGCGTTGAACTGACCCCCGAGGAGCTGCACACACTCAGGCTGCCGGAGGCAGGATTCTGCGGTCCCGGTCAGCGCGACAGTGACGTCTCTACCGACGAAAATGGGCCGCCTCACCTTGCGCAACAGCTTTGCGCCAACAAGGTCCTCCAATAAGAAGGCCAGGGAATCGTCGTCTTCGCTGATGGCCGTGAACGGCATGAACACCGTCCCCACATCCTTGGGCTTGCGGGCGTCGAACTGCGCCACGGCGATCGACGGGGCGAGCAACGCCAGGCCAAACAGGAGCGCGACGATGGAGGGCAAATGGGAGGTTCGCATCACGCGTCACCCTAGCACCGTGCTCGCTTGACAGGCCGGCGGTGGCCGCTGTAGAACCCTGCGCCTCGCCCGCCTGCGGGCCTTGAGCCGACGTAGCTCAGTTGGTAGAGCAGCTGATTCGTAATCAGCAGGCCAGGTGTTCGAATCACCTCGTCGGCACCACTCATCAAGAAACGCCCTGGTCGATCACTCGGCCAGGGCGTTTCTGGTGTGGCAGACCGCCACCGGAGACCGCAGTCGCCTACTTCTTGGGCTTCGCCTCGACGACCACGGCGTCCTGCGCGATCTGCCAGCCTTCGCCGCTTCGAACCAGGGTGAAGCTCGACTGGAAGCGCGCATCGGGCCTCGTGATTGTGGCGTCCGCCTGCGCGATCTCGTCTCGCACGACCACCTTTCCGAACGTGATGACGCCTTCCTGCCCGCCGATCTTGCCCCCTTCGAGGAGACCCAGGTAGCCGGAACGGTCGAGCACCGTCACCCCGGCCTCGTGGGTCCACGCAAACAGGACGCGAAAGCCGTCGTGCAGCAGTGGCTGCAGCGCAGCGACGTCTTGCGACTCCCCGGCGGACTTGAAGGCACGTACGGCGGCCCGAACCGCCTCGGAGTCGTCGGAGCTCGGAGCGGACGCCGCTCCCATGGGGCAAAGCAGGGCACCCGCGACCAGGGCGGCTCCCAGATGAAATCGTCTCATTGTTCTCTCCTCGTGGCGCACCACGCGCTAGTTGCCCAGGCAACTATTAGAGCCAGAAAATCCTGGACCCAACAGCGGCCTAGTCCTTCTGATTCAGTACGTTGTCTTCAATGATCTGAAGCACCGCGAAGGTGGTCTCGAGCTGCTCCTGCGCGATCCCGTCGAAGATCCGAGCCCGCGCCGGCAGCGCCTGTGCAGCGACCCGGTCGTGGGCCGCGCGGCCCTCGTCGGTCAGATAGACCAACGCCCGCCGACCGTCGCTGGGGTCCGCACGCCGATCCACGAGGTCGCGCCTCTCCAGTCCCGCGACGATTCGGGTCATGTTTGGCCGATCCGCGAAGATCCCCTCGCCCAACTCGACCTGGGCTTGCCCCTCGCGCAGCCGGAGCTTGTTCAGGACAAACCACTGCTCAGGCGTCAGATCCACCCCGGCACTCAATGTAACTCTCGATAGGTTTCGGCGTAAAAGCCTCTGTATGCGATAGATTCGATAGGCAAGGGAGTCAGAAATATCGATGCGCGGCGTCATGACTCCCAACGTGACACGATTTAGTTGCCTACGCAACTAAATCGTTCCAGCGGATCGGGATACACTCCCGCCGTGCAACGCGCCCAATTCGAGCTCCACGCCGCGATCGAGCAGCGCCACTGGTGGTTCGTGGCGCGGCGTCAGATCGTGCAGAGCCTTGTGCTGGAGCTCCTGGCAGATCAGCCCGATGCCTTGGCGCTCGACGTCGGGTGTGGCACCGGCGCCAATGCTGCGGGCCTGGCGACAGCGCTGCGGGTGGAAGCGATGGATACGTCCTCGGACGCCATCGAGCTCGCTCGAGAGCACTGGACCGGCGTGACCTTCCATCATGCCGACGTGCTCAGCTCGGAGTTCACCCTCCCCGACGGGCTCGCGGTGGTCTTGCTGATGGATGTGCTCGAGCACATCGAAGACGATGTCGGTTTTCTCGCAGGGCTGGTCGAGCGGCTCCCCGCAGGCGCCCACCTGCTGCTGACCGTGCCGGCCAACCCCGCGCTCTGGTCGCGACACGATGAGGCGTTTGGCCACCATCGGCGCTACACGATGCAGTCGCTAGAGCAGGTCTGGGCCGACCTGCCGGTGACGGTTCGTCTGATGTCGCCCTATTGCTCCGCCCTCTACCCCGCAGTCTGGGCTGTACGCACGGCACTCAAGCCAATCTCGGGCGCCTTCGGAGACGCAGACACCGACTTCAGAATGCCACCGCGTCCTGTGAACTCCTTGCTGCGACGGGTCTTCGCCGCGGAGCGCAGGCTGCTGCTGCCCTTGCTGCGAGGCGAGACCCAGCGGCGCTTCCCTGCCGGCAGCTCGCTCATCGCCGTGCTGACGAAGGAGGGCTGAGGGATGTCCACGGATCCAATGGTGGCACCCCGCGCTGCAGCAAGCCTCGTCTCCGCAGTCGCTCCGGTCTTCAACGAGGTCGCCATCGTCGATGAGCTGGTCCAGCGACTGCAGCAAGCGTGCGCTGAGACCGGCTCAGCGTTCGAGATCGTCATCGTCAACGACGGCAGCACGGACGGGACTCTGGGCAAGCTCGTCGCGCTGAGCCGCTCCGTCCCCGAGCTTCGGGTCGTTGACCTCGCGCGCAACTCGGGACACATGGCTGCCCTGCATGCCGGCGTACGGGAGTCCCGCGGCGATGTAGTCATCGTCCTCGATGGGGACCTCCAAGACCCGCCTGAGCTCATCCCAGCGATGGTGGCGAGCTGGCGCGAGGGCTACGACGTGATCTACGGGCTCCGGACGGCGCGGCACGAGAGCGCCCCTCGCCGAGCCGCGAACCACGTGTTTTATTGGCTTCTCACCGCCGTCGCGGAGACCACGATCCCGCGACAGGTCGGCACGTTCGGCGCAATGGACCGCTGGGTCGTAGACCAGCTTCAGCAGATGCCCGAGCGGTCGCGCTTCTTCGCGGGCCTGCGCGCCTACGTGGGAGGACGTGTGGCGTCGGTGGAGTACGCCCGCCCGGACCGCCGAGACGAGCACTCGCGGGTTGGGCTGCGTGGACTGGTGCGGCTCGCACGCACCGCGCTCATCAGCTTCAGCAAGGTTCCGCTGCGCGCCACGGCTGCCCTGTCGCTCGGCTCCGGCCTCGTGCTCTTCTTCGTGGGCGCTGCAGCGATCGCCATCAAGCTGCTGACCGATGCTGCGATCCCCGGTTGGGCGACCTACACCACGATGATCGGGATGATGGGGTTCGTGCAGAGCCTCGTGCTCGCGGCCATCGCTGAGTACGTGGCGGTGATCTTCGACGAGGTCAAGGGACGCCCCCTCGGCCTTGTGCGCAGCGAGTTCCGCGACGGGCAGCGCCTTACCCCGGGGGTGGACCTCCCAGCGCGTCCGCCAGATCCTGCTCCGTCAGACGGAAAATAAGGACGGACCAGCCCGCCCGCGCGACGGGCTCGCCTCGCACGCGCAGCCAGGCAGACAGCCGCTGAAAGCGCACAACCCCATACGCATCCAGGGCGCGCTGCGCCGCAGCCTCACCACCCACAGACTTCACCCAGGCAGCCGCAAGCTCGGGGGCTGACCCGCTCGCCACCCAGTCGCGGTATGCCCGTTGCCCCTGTCGATAGCGCTGCTCGTGCGCCTCGGTCCAGGGCCCTGGCTCGGGCAGGTAGACCCCCTGCAGCTGGGTCGCCGAGATGGCGTACACGCCGGGGAGTAAAGGTCGCGGGGGGCCGGCTCGCCACGCCATGAAGCTGGGCAGCGAGTCAGCCTGGATGCCGAACTCCCGGGGATCGGCTGAGCCGAACCACGCCAGGTAGACCGGCTCCCCCGGTGCAACCAACGCCTCGAGCTGACGCGCGAGCTCCGGGCCGTCCTGTCCCCAGTCCACCGAGCTATCGACCACCCGCCGCCACGCCTGGCGGGGGCCACCGTCGAGTGGATTGAAGTACGCCATGTAGCGCGGGTAGGCGACGCCGAGATCCATCACCAGCGCCGCGAGCAGCGCGGCCCCCACGATCCGTCCCCGGCCGTGGGCGAGGCGTGGTCCGACCGCCCCGGCGAGGACGAACATCGCAGGGAGTGTCGGCAGCAAGTGACGCGATCCAATGTTCAAGTGTGAGGTGAGAGAAACCAGCCAGTAAACTAAAAGGAAAGAAGAAAAACCGAACAACAGCGCAGGACAAGAAACCGACCGAACCGACCAGCTGCGCAGGCCGACCAGCGCGGCCAGCGTCAGGACAATCAGCACGGACAGCGGCGTCTTCATCAGGAACACGTACGGAAAGAACCACCACCACCCGTCAGAGCGGTGCTCGCCGCGCAGGAACGCGGGTCGCGCCTGGCTGTGCGCGAGCACGAAGGTGAAGCCGTACAGCCACGCTTCGGGGAGCAGTTCATGGTCCCGGGCGAAGCTGATCGGACCCTGCAGGACACCGGTGCGGGCGAGCATCGGCTCCCAAGGCTTGGCGAACTCCGCCTCGGGGCTCGTGGGGTCGCCGGGGGCGAAGGTGGAGTAGCGAAAGCCATACCCAGCCCACGTGCCCAGCACAAGGAGGGCGAGAACCGCCCCCAGCGAGGCGACGAGGACGGCCCGACGGGGCAGCTCCGATCGCCTCCAGCGGACTCCGAGCATCACGACGCCCACGGGAGCCATCAGCACAGCCGACGCCTTGCTCAACGCCAGACCAACGAGGGCAGCTGACGTCAGGAGTACGGTCTTGCGGTTGGGGGTGCCCAGAAGCTCCCATAGGGCCCAGGTAGACCAAAAGAAGAAGAGGGCGGCGCAGAGGTCCGACGTCGCCGTCGCGCTGTGGGCCAGGACCTCCGGGCTCAGGGAGTACAACGTCAGCGCGGTGAGTCCACCCGAAGGCCCCCACATCCGGCGCGCGACTCGCCAGACCGAGACCGCGAGCAGCAGGCTGAGGAGCACGGCCACGCTCCGGGCCCGCAGCAGCATGTGCTGCCATTGCGCGTCCTGCCCGAACAAGAACGCGCGGCCCGACGTCCACATGTCGCTTGTGCGCCACACCTCGCCGTCTGCCGGCGGGGGCTCGATCCCCTCTCCGCGGAGCGCGAGGCCAAACAGCGTCTGGGGAAGCAGGCCGTTCTCGGGATGGAGACGGTAGTCGCCGTGCTCGACGTACGACGCGCCGGCGACGAGGTGGGCGAGCTCGTCAAACGCGGGTCCCCGGTGCCGCGAAGCGCCGACCGACAGCAGGGCCAGCAGCGCGAGCAGCGCCACGGCGATGGCCCACTCGAGCCGCGCAGGCATGGCCTGGGCTACTTGCTGCCCTCGAGGCTGGAGAGATCAGCCACGCGCACCTGCCGCTCTTCGCCGGACGGCATGAAGCGCACCCGGGCGACCTTGCTGGTGCTCAGCACGATGAATCCCTGGCCGTGCGCGGGGTGGGACACCGTCGTGCCGACCTGGAACGCCCCGTTGGGGAGGCGCTTCTTGGGTGCCGCGATCTTGCGGCTGGCCCGGCGGCCGGCCCCCGGGGACTGCGCCGGCTTCGTGCTCGTCTTGCGGGTGCGCGGCGCGGCCTTCGCTCGGGGCTTGGGCTTCGGCTTCGGAGTGGTGTCCGGCACGGCCGCAAACTCGCGGCGCCCATGGGGCAAGGGGATCAGCACCACCTCAGGCGGCGTGACCGAAGGGTCCACGCGCACGCGCACCCGCAATCCCTTGCTGATGTCATCGACGCCCTCGTTCCGGTCAAACCGGAAGTGCCGACCGCTGTCGGCCTTGACCGCGCCCTGGCCCTTCTCCTGTCGGTACCACAGGACAACGCCTTCGTGAGTCTCCTCTTCGTCAGACATCAAGGCTCCAACGCCGGCGGTTCGCCGGGTACGGCCGGCGTTCTACCCTGCCGGCCGGTCACGTGTCGATCTGCTTGCGGGTTCGAGCACAATCAGTGAGTGCGCGGGCACGGTCAGCGCCGGTCCGCAGTGCGCACCGCAGCGAACCCTCGGCGCCGCGCTGTTCAGCACGATCACGCAGCTGTCGGCTAGCTCATCGGGGAGAAGAAACACGCGGTCGGCGCCGCCGCCGTTGAAGAGCAACGCGACCAGCGGCTCCGAGTGCGGGACGCCTCCGGCGCGGAGCAAGAGGCCGAAACAGCGAGCCTCGGGATCGTTCCAGTCTATCTCTCGGAGATCGCGGCCGTCGGGATGCAGCCACTGGGCGTCTGCGTCGGACAGAAACGAGCCCCGGCGTAGCGCGGGGGTGTTCCGTCGCAGGCTCAGGAGGTGAGAGACGAAGCCCAGCAGCTCCCCGTCCGCGGTGTCCCAATCGAGCCACGAGACCAGACTGTCCTGACAATACGCATTGTTGTTGCCGCCCTGGGTCCGACCAAGCTCGTCGCCAGCGCCCAGCATCGGGACTCCGAGCGCGAGCAGCGTGGTGCCAAGGAGGCTGCGAGCGACCCGCGCGCGGACCTCGCGGATCGCTGGGTCCAACGTCGGCCCCTCAACACCCCAGTTGGTCGACCAGTTGTGATCGGTGCCGTCGCGGCCCTGCTCGCCGTTCGCCTCGTTGTGCTTGCCTGCGTAGGCGACAAGATCGGCCAGGGTGAACCCGTCGTGACACGCGACGTAGTTGATGGAGGCCAGCGGTCCCCGAGGCACCTGCTGCTCGCCGGGGTCTCCGAATCGGTCCGAGCTTCCCCCCAGTCGGCGCGCGAGATCGGGGAGCTGCCCACCGTCGCCCCGCCAGAATCTGCGCGCAGTGTCCCGAAACTGGTCGTTCCACTCGGCGAAGGGGCGAGGGTGCTCCCCGAGTCGATAGCCGTCGGGCCCGAGATCCCACGGCTCCGCGATGAGCTTGACCCCCGCGAGCATCGGGTCCTGGTGCAGGGCTGCGGCGAACCCGCCCTTGCTGTCGAAGCGCCCCTCGGCGTCGCGGAAGAGAGCGGGAGCCAGGTCGAAACGGAATCCATCGACGTGGTAGTCGCGGACCCATGCCCGCAGGCTGTCCAGCACAAGGCGAAGCGCCGGTGGGCTCGACAGATTCAGCGTATTCCCGCACCCCGTCCAGTCGACATGCCGTGAAGGTGCGCCCTCCTCCAGACGATAGTAGGCGCGGTTGGCGAGGCCCCTGAGCGACAGCTGTGGCCCGTCTGCGCCTCCCTCGATCGTGTGGTTGTACACCACGTCCAGCAGCACCTCGATGCCCGCCGCGTGCAGGGTGGCGACCATCTCCTTGAACTCAGCGATCTCACGTCCGGGCGCGGTGGCGAACCGCGGGTCTGGCGCGAAGAAGCCCAGCGTCCCATACCCCCAGTAGTTGGTGAGCCCCAACGCATGCAGCCGAGCCTCGCTGATGCGGGCCTGCACCGGAAGTAGCTGCACGGCCGTGATCCCGAGGCCGGCGAAGTGGGCCAGCATCGTCGGGTGGGCCACCCCCAGGTATGTGCCTCGCAGGTGCGCAGGCACCCCGGCGTGAGTCGCCGTGAGTCCCTTGACGTGGGCCTCATAGATCACGCTCTCGGACCACGGAACACGGGGCGCGATGTCCCCTCGCCACTCAAACGAGGGGTCGGCGACCACCCCCTTCGGCACATAGAGCGCCGAGTCCGAGAGATCCATGCACTCGGGCTGACCCAGTACATGCCCCGAGAGCCCGTCGACCCAGGAGATCTCTCCGCTGATCTGAGGGGCGTACGGGTCGAGTAGGAGCTTGTTGGGGTTGAACCGCGAGCCCGCCGTGGGATCCCAGACGCCGTGCGCCCTCAGGCCGTAGCGCGCGCCTGCCATGAGCCCCGGCACGAACCCGGCGTGGACTCCGTGCGTGCGGGTGGGGAGAGTCAGTCGAGCCGTCTCTCCCCGTGAGTCCTGGACGTCGCCGAACAGGCAGAGCTCAATTCGGCTGGCCCGAGGCGCGAACACGGCGAAGTTGACGCCGCTCGACGTCAGCGTGGGCCCGAGCCTGCTCCAGTCTCCCGGCTGCACCTACATGGGCTCCACGTCGTAGAGTTCTAGGCCCTCGGCCTCCCGAAGTGCGTAGTCGAGAGCCCAGTTCGACTCGGCGAGGAGCACCGGCTGCCCGTTGCGGTCCTCCACCACTCGGTAGTCCCTGCGGCGCAGGAGCCACTCCAGTCCTGACGGGGCTCCGCCAATCCAGCGTGCCAGCGTGTACTTGAGCGACTCGAGCCGCGCGTCCACGCGGTACTCGTTCTTCAAGCGCTCCTTGAGCACCTCGAACTGGAGCATGCCCACAGCGCCCAGCCATGCGTCTTGGCGGCCGATCTCAGGCCGGTAGAAGGTCTGGATGACGCCCTCGTGCGAGAGCTGCTCCAACCCCTGGTCCAGCTGCTTGCGACGCAAAGGATCTTCGAGCGCCATCCGGCCGAAGAACTCCGGCGCGAACCGCGGGATCCCGCCGAACTTGAGCACGTCCTTGGCGGCGATCGTGTCGCCGATCCGCAGCTTGCCCGGGTCGTAGAGGCCCACGATGTCGCCAGGCCATGCCTCCTCGACGATCGAGCGCTCCTGCGCCATGAAGCTGTGGGGCTTCGCCATGCGCAGGGTCTTGCCGTTGCGCCCCAGCACGACATCCATCCCCCGCTCGAACTGCCCCGAGACCACCCGAATGAAGGCCACCCGGTCGCGGTGCCGCGGGTTCATGTTCGCCTGGATCTTGAAGATGAAGCCGGCGAAGTCCTCATCGGAGGGTTCGATCGTGCGCTCGGTACCGTCGGGCTCGATGGCGATTCGAGGCGCCGGCGGGGCCGCCTTTTCGGCGAGGAAACGCAGCAACGGCTCCACCCCGAAATTGCTCATCGCCGATCCCCAGAAGAGCGGCGAGACCTCTCCAGCGAGGAACCCCTTTACGCTCCACGGCTCCCCGGCGACTTGGAGCAGCTCCAGCTGCTCGGAGACCTCTGCGATCACCTTGGGTTTGAGGATGTCGGCGCACTCCGCGAGCGAGCCGCGGGTCTCGGTCTTCACCCGATCCTGACCGTGGCGACCTCCGCTGAACAAGTGCACCTCGCCGGTGGCCAGCTCGACCACGCCCTTGAAGTCTCGGCCCATGCCAATGGGCCAGTTGATCGGCGTGACCTTGAGGTTGAGGGTCTCGCTCACCTCGTCGATCAGCTCCAGAGGATCGAGCCCGGGTCGGTCGAGCTTGTTCATGAAGGTGACGACCGGCAGCTCACGCATCCGGCAGACCTCGAACAGCTTACGGGTCCGGGACTCGACCCCCTTGGTGTGGTCCATGAGCATCACGGCGGAGTCCACGGCGGCCAGCGTGCGGTAGGTGTCCTCGGAGAAGTCGGCGTGGCCCGGGGTGTCCAGCAGGTTCAGACGAGAGCCCAGGTAGTCGAACTGCAGGACGGAGCTCGTGATGGAGATCCCGCGCTCCTGCTCCATCTGCATCCAGTCCGAGACCGCATGACGAGACGCCTTGCGTGCGCGCACCGACCCGGCCATGTGGATGCTGCCCGAATACAGCAGCAGCTTCTCCGTCAGCGTGGTCTTGCCGGCGTCGGGGTGCGAGATGATCGCGAAGGTGCGCCGCCGCGCGGCTTCCGTGGCCAGAGAGTTCTTCATCGGGGTTCCGGGGGTTGGCGGGCGGGATAGCGGCCACGTCGTAGCCGGTCAAGGTCCGCTACCCTAGAGGACCCGTGATCAGAGTCGGCCCCTTCATCCTGCAGGAACCCATCGGGCGCGGCGGCATGGCCGAAGTGTGGGGAGCTGTGCACGAGCGCCAAGGCGCACGGGCTGCAGTCAAGATCCTCACCGGCGAAGCCATCCTCAACCCGATCTACCTGGCGCTCTTCCGCAAGGAGGTGCGCGGCATCGCTGGGCTGGACCATCCGCACATCGTCAAGATCTTCGACCACGGCCTGCTCAGCAAGGAGGCAGCTGCGGCGAGCGGCGGAAGCCTGGAGCCCGGTTCCCCGTGGCTCGCCATGGAGCGCCTCGATGGAGGAACCCTGTCCGACTACGCCCGCGACGGGGTGGACTGGGAGCACCTCTCGGCGGCCTTGCTCGCCACCTTGGACGGCCTCGCCCATGCCCACGCCCGCGGCGTCGTGCACCGGGACATCAAGCCCGGCAATGTGCTGCTGGGAGAGGACGGGGCGATCAAGCTCACCGACTTCGGGCTGGTGCACGCCATCCAGACCGCAGATGAGGTCGGAGACTCGCTGCTGCTCGGCACGCCGGCGTACATGGCGCCAGAGCAGCTGCAGATGCGGTCGCGGGACTTCGGGCCGTGGACGGACCTGTACGCGGTGGGCTGCATGGCCTGGGCGCTGGCAACCGGGGCTCCACCCTTCGGCCGTGAGCTGAAGGAGGCGCTCAAGGGCCACCTGCACACAGAGCCCCCTCAGTTCAAACCCGACCTACGAGTACCTGCAGACTTTGAGCGATGGGTTCGGTGGCTCCTCACAAAGCCGGTTGAAAGCAGGGTTTCTCGGGCCGCAGAGGCAGCGGACACTCTGGCCGCCCTGGGGGGGACGCCCCGGCCGGGATGGAGGGCCGGGTGGAGGCGTCCAACAGAGAAGTCCCAGCTTCCGCTGCACGGTGTCGGTCTGGGTCTCCTCGGCGTTCGATCGGTGCCACTGATCGGGCGAGAGAAGGAGCAGGACGTCCTGTGGGACCAACTCGTGCAGGTAGACCGCGAAGGCGCGCCCCGGGCGGTGGTCCTCGATGGTGCCGCTGGCTTCGGCAAGACCCGGCTCGCGATGTGGCTGGCCGAGTGGGCCCACGAGCTCGGCGCGGCCGAGGTGTTGGCGGCACATTGGTCTCCCGCGGGCGGAGCGGCGCTCACCGACATGCTCCGTCGGGATCTCGCGTGCGATGGGCTCCAGCGCCCGGAAGTCCAGATCCGGGTCAAGACCGTGCTGCGGCGCATGGAGGAGTCCAGCACCGACGAACGCGCGGCGCTCACAGAGCTTCTCTCGCCCATCGACCTGAGTGACATGGACGAAGGGAGCAGCCCCCGGCGACGCACCACGCCCGAGGCTACCCGGCGGCAACTCCTGCTCAACCACCTCGCTCGACGCTCACGACGGCGGCCGCTCGTGCTCGTGCTCGACGACGTGCAGTGGGGGTTCGATGGGCTCCAGCTCGTGCAAGCGCTCCTCGCCGATCCTGCGACCCAGCGCATGCCCATCCTCGTGCTCTGCACCGTCGAGAACGAGGCCATCACCGAGCAGCCCGCGACTCGGCTGGAGGTGCGCAAGCTGCTCGAGCACGCTCGGGTGAGCAAGATCCGGGTGTCTCCCCTTCGTCGCCGCGATCACGAGCAGCTCGTAGAGGGGCTCCTCGGGCTGGAGGCTGGACTCGCCTCGCGGGTCCAGCGCCGCACGGTCGGCAACCCCGGCTTCACGCTGGAGTTGGTGGCGGACTGGGTCCAGAAGGGGCTTCTCGAGCTCACACCCGGCGGCTACCGGCTCAAGAGCGGCGTCGAGGCCCCCCTGCCACTCGAGTTGTACGAGCGGTGGTGGCGGCGACTCGAGCGGGCGCTTGTGGACCGGCCGAGCCAGGACGTGGACGCGCTGGAGTTGGCGGCGATCCTCGGCGTGGTCGTGATGCCTCAGGAGTGGCGCGACGTTGCCCGGGCGGTGGACTTGCGCGCGCCGCCATCGCTGGTGAAGCACCTCATCGAGCAGAAGATCGTCGTTGCGAAGGACGGCGATCCGAGCCTGCCGTGGTCTTTCTCCCAGCCCATGCTTCGCGCCACGCTGGAGCGACGAGCGCAAGAGCAGGGCCGGGCGCTGCGCTGGCACCAGGAGTGTGCCCGCGTGCTCGCCAGCAGTGGACAGCGGAGCGACGAGCGGGTGGGTCTGCACCTGCTCGCGGCCTCACTTCCCGATGATGCCCTGCCACCCTTGACCCGCGCCGCCCACCGCAGGCTGCTCGCCGGCGACTTCCCGCGGGCCGAAGAGATCATCCAGAGCCGCCGTGATGCCCTGCGACTGCTAGCCGCCGATGAGCACGAACGGATCGTCGTGGAGCAGCGGCTGCTCGAGGCCGAGCTCGCCCGACGGACCGCCCGCTTGCCCAGGGCGCTGACCAAGGCCGACCAGGCGGCCGCGCTCGTCCGGGAGACCCAGGCGCTGGACCTGCTCCCCGCAGCGCTGCACGAGCAGGGCTCGACGCTGCTGGCCCAGGGCGAGCTCAGCGAGGCGCGGCGCACCCTCACCGAAGCCCTCGGCACCGCGCTCGCCGCAGGCGACCGAAGGATGGTCGCGCTGTGCCACCGGGGCCTCGCCGAGGTCCTGCTTCGCCTGGGCAAGACGCAGCAAGCTGTAGATGAGGGTCGGCGGGGGGTGACGGCCGCTCAGGTGTTCGCTGAGCCGCTGGGTCTGGCCGAGGCACGCATGCGCCTCGCCGAGGCCTTGATGTCGAACAAGGAGCTCCCGGAGGCTCTCGAGCGGCTGCGTCAGGCGAGGCGGGCCTTTCAACACCTGGGAGCGCGGGCGGGCCTGGCCGAGTCGCTGGGGTTCATGGGCACCCTGGCGTTCAGGCAGCGCGCGTTTGACCGGGCCGAGCAGTGCTACCTGCGAGCTGAGCGACAGCTGGATGATCTGGGCGCCACCACCGCGGTGATGATGTCGGCGCGCCGGGGGTTCGCGCTGATGGAGCTCGGCCGACTCGAGGAGGCACGCGACGTGCTCGTCACCACCCGGGACCGCGCCGACGAGCGCGCCCTCGCCATGGTGCGCGCGCTGGCGAACTGCGCGTTGCTGCCGGTGGCGGTGGGCCTGGACGACCAGGCGCTGCTCAGTCGCTGCTGGAACGAGGGTCACCCCCTCGTCGAGGCCACCGGCGTGGCGGATCTGGACTTGGCGCGGGCGGCGACCAGGGCCGCAAAGGAAGCGATGGCCCGTGGCTGGGGTGAGGAGTCACTGCGCATCGCGAGGCTCGCCCTGACCCAGTGGGAGACTCTGGGGCGCGGAGAGATCAAAGATGCCGAGCGGCTTCGGCGCCTGACAAAGGCAGGGCTCCCCTCCGGCTAAGCGAGAGGATCAACCAGATCCTGGCGGGGGCTCCTGGGCGACCCGCGCGCCCTTGCTGTAGACCGCAGGACGCGGGCGGAGACGCAAGATCTCTGCGGCGTCGCCCACCGGCCACCAGAGCAGCGTCGCCGGGCTCCCCTCGAGAAGCTCGGGTGCGCCTCCGAACGGGGAGTGGTTCGCTCCCCACGTCATGCCGAGCACCTGCTCCATCGCGTCCTCGCCCGTGAGCTGACCCACGTGCACCAGCATGGAGGCGGCATCGACGAGGTTCGCCACCCCGAGTCGGTACCACGGGTCTACGACCGAGTCATGGCCCACTCCGACCAAGGCGCCTGCGGCGAGGAGCTCGTCGACCCGCGTGAGGCCGCGGCGGCGCGGATAGCCGTCGTAGCGTCCCTGAAGCACCACGTTGTCCAGTGGATTGCAGATGACCTGCACGCCGCTCTCCGCGACGAGCTCAATGACCTTGGCGGCGTGGGGGTTGGGGTAGCTGTGCATGGCGGTGCAGTGCCCAGCGACGACCCGCCCCGCCCAGCCTCGGTCCAGGGTCTCGGCGCAGGCCACCTCGAGGTTACGAGACGCTGGATCGTCGGTCTCGTCGCAATGCAGGTCCACCATCACGTCGTGCTTGTCGGCAAGATCGAACGCCACGTGCACGCTGCGCCAGCCCTCCTCCGTGGTGCGCTCGAAGTGCGGAATGACTCCCACCGCATCACAGCCGGCGCCGACCGCCCACTCCCAGTCTTCCTGCCGACCCGGGGCCCTCAGGATCCCTTCTTGGGGGAACGCGACGACAGAGAGCTCCACGAGGCCCTCCTTCGCGAGCTCCTCACGCAGCATGAGGAGAGCCTCGACGGCGACGCGTGAGCCCGTATCTACATGGGTGCGAATGCGCAGACAGCCCCAGCTCACGTACCAACTCACGGTCTGTCTGGCCCGAGTCATCACGTCCTGGTGAGTCAGCGTTCCCCGGACTGCGGCCCAGTTCGCGATCCCCTCACGCAGGGTCCCGGATCGGTTGGGCGTGCGCGCCCCCAGCTGGGTCGCGTCGAGGTGTACGTGCGGCTCTGCGAGCGGCGGCGTCACCCGGCCGCCCGTGTGCAGCGTCGGTTCGCCCTGGGTCCCCTGCCCCGCCGGCAGGACCGCCCCGATGCAGCCGTCCTCGATGGCGAGATCGACCGGTCGGCCTCCCAGACCCGTGTCGCGAATCCACCGTCTTGTCATCAGTTCCCCAAGAGGCCGATGGCCTCGTTCTTTGCGTGGAGGTGCAGAACCTCGGGCGGCGTGCAGCGGGCGCATCCGGAGTCGCATGGGCACGACATCATCACGGCCCGGACCCAGCGCAGCAGCCGAACGAGAGTCGGAAGGCTCAAGGCGTCAGCTACCCCTGCGCCACCCACGTGACGATCGACCACGAGCAGCGCGGGGCTCGCGATGCCACCGAACCCATCGCGGCGCGGCACGACCTCGATGTTCTCATCGCGGCAGCGCAGCCAAGCGCCGAGCACATCATCGAGCACTCGGGCGAGATGCTCCAGCCCATCGTCCCACCGGGCATCCACAGCACCGAGGTGCGCTAGCCAGACCACCTTGATCTCCGTGCCGTAGCGAGAGCTCACGGGCTGCTCGAACCGGCTCCATGAGTTGCCCACCACCGACAGCGCCCGCTCCACGACCTCGTGCACGAGCACCCTGGCATCGCCGGCCTGCACCACGAGCCTTCCTTCGCTGCGCTGGTCGCGCTCGCCGAGCCACTCCTGCAGGTCCACGTCGAAGCGCACGTCGGGGAGGGTGGGCTCCAGCTCGTTCCCCACCGGCTCGACCGAGATGGTCCCGCTGCCAGAGTCGTAGCCTCCGCCGCCTGGGACTTTGTAGCGGCGTCCGTGGCTGCCAAACACGCGATGGGGGTAGTAGTGGGTGGCGGCCGTGAGTTGGTCCACCCGATCGAGCAGGTCCCCGACGGTTCCGTCCACCACGCGGACCTCGGCCCGGGTGATGGTCCGGCGAGCGGTGTCGGGACGCTGCTGCCCCCGCGCCGGCGCGAGCACATGAGACCGGGTGATGGTGCCAGACCCAGGGTCGAGCTCCGCGTGGCTCCCCACCCGGCGCGCTTGCCCCGCCTCCAAGACGTCGGTGACCCGCCTTGCCCCGAACGCGACCCGCAGCCACGCCTCCTCGGGGCTGCCCTCGTGCAGGGCCGCGAGGAGATGCAGCCGTGAGAGGTGCGAGTTGTCCCGGGCGAAGAGCGGCCCCGGCGAGGGCAGGATCCCTTCGGCCAGTTGCAGGGCGAGACGGCCGGGCTCGAGGAGGAAGTTGGCCACAGGTCCCGGCAGGGTCCACCACACGATCAACTGTCCCCAGGGCTGCAGCCCCGGCGGACGGTTGCCTGCGACGCGGAAGACCGGGCCAATCTGGTCCTCGGAGACCACCATCAGAGTGCAGTCCCCTCGAAGCGAACCGGGGGCATCCAGCTCGATGCCCGTGCGGTCGCGACCTAGGTCACTCGCCGAGAGCAGGCCTGCGGAGTCCTCGAGCGTCACCGGCACCCCTGCGTCGCGCAGAGCGGCCCACGCGCCGCGAACGGCCCTCACGACGGCGTCTCGACCCGCTCCCCCGCCGGGCACGAGCCCGCGCTGCAAGCGCACGTGATCGGTGGCCGGCAGCCGCAACGGGACCCGAGACGCCGCGGTGCCGAGCATCGTGTTGACCGCCCGCAAGATCTCATCGCTGCCGTGAGCCGTCACCAGGGATGCCCGGGCTCCGCCGTCGCGCCCGTGCAGGCGCAGCCGCGCGAGCGTGAAGAAGAGGTGCGCTGAGCGGACTGCGTCGAGCAGATCCGGCCGACTGAGCACGACGCAGCTCAGTTGTCGGGCGAACTCGACTCCATCGCCGTGAGACATCCAGGGCACCACGACAGCGCTGGCGACCTCAGGCGTCGCGCAGATCAACGCCGGGAGCCGTCGCCCGTCGCCGGCGGCCTTGAGCTCCGTGGAGTCCGCCGTGAGCGCCCCTGGCGGCCACAGCCCCAGTCGGCCAAACCCGGTCGCCACCCGGTCCCGGAGGCGCGCGGGGGAGGCGGTGAGGACCAGCGCTCTGCCTCCTTGCTCTCCCAGGACTCCGAGGAGCACTGCGGCGAGCAACGTCACCTCGGTGTGCCCAGGCACGTCGGGGATGACGATGGCCGCGAGCCGGTCAACCCGCTCGAGAGCGATCGCCAGGGCCTCCGGTGCTGCACCGCGCCCCCCGGCGGCGGCCCAGAGACGCTCAACCCGGGGATCGCCCCCCGACCCGCTGCCTGTGGCTGGGAAACTGTGGTCTGGCTCCCCCGAGACCAGGCCCTGGGCCTCCAGGATCGCGAACGGCTCCGGCGCAGCTTCGGGCCAGGCCGTGTCCGCGGTCTCCGCGACGACGACCAGGTCCGGGGCGGATCCCTCGCGTCGGGCCGCGAGGTGAATGGCCAGGCCAAGGCCAGCCACCGGAGCCAACGCGGCCAGGTCCATGGGGAGAGAGGTTGCGATGGCGACGGGATCCGCGGCGACGAGCACGAGCAGCGCCGCTGCGCTGACCCCCGCGAAGAGGGCACCCCCCGCGTGAGCCGGCGACGTCCAGCCCATCACCGCGCGGTCGCTGCGTCCCGATCGGCTCAGCGCCCGCCCGAGCGTCCCCACGAGGACCGTCGCAGCCAGCAGCGCAGCGAGGCGACCGAAGCTCTCCGCCGCCTGGCTCCCCGTGGGCGGAGTGGACATCGCCACCCCGACTGCCACGCCGGGCGCGACGCCCTTGGCGAGGCAGAACAACCTCCCCAACGCCGCGGCGGCCCCGGCCACCGCCAACCCCACCGGCAGCGCCCGGGCAGCCGTACCAAGGCGTCCTCCGCGGTCGCCACCCGCGCCGACGACGAGCGCCGACAAAGCCCACCCCATCAGCACGAGCACCAACGCGAGACCCACCAGCAGCGCGCCGCTCATCAGCGAGCCTCCCGTGCCTGGACGCCGAAGGCGATCTCAGACGCGCTGCAGCCAGGGTGTGCGCGCAGGACCACGACCCGACTGGATGGAACGGTCGCGAGCGCCGTGACGAACGGGAAGCGCACGTCGCCCGCGCCCGCCAGCAGACCCTGGGCTTCAGACGGCGCGATGACGATCACCGCGGCCCGTTGATTGGACGCCAATGGAACGCCGTCTTTGTCAGCCGGCGCGACCGCCATGCCGACCACCTGAGGATCCACCGCTGAACGGAGGAACGCCGCGAGGCGCTCGGCCACGTCGCCCCGCACCTCACTCCAACCGAAGACGCTGCTCTCGAGCAGAGCGCGGTGCTGTTGCACCAGGGTCTCTGTCTCCCAGGCAGCGCCCGGCTCGAACGGGAGGTCGTTCGCGAGCCCCGCCTGCGGCCACGCCGCCTCCAACAGCTGCGTCGCCCAGTGCTCTTCTTCGGCGGTCTCGCGGGTCGCGGTCCACAGTCGCTCCAGGCCTTCGCTGCTGATGAGATGCCGATGCAGCGGGGACTCCGGGCCGAGCACCGCGGCGGCGTTCCCCGGCCGTTGACCGTCAGCAGCCACAAAGCCGAGGCCGCGAAGCTCCCGTCGGGCGCGGTCTCGCAGGTCGGAGATCGCGATGCGTAGGCCGGCAACCCGTTGGCGCGCCGCGATGACCCGCTGAAGCAACGCACGCGCGAGACGGCGCTGACGCAGCGCAAGGGCGACCGTCGAGCCACTGCTGGACGGCGTGCGACGGGCTCGCCCCGCAGCAGCGGCGAGGCCTGATAGCGCCGCCGACAGTGCGCGAGACTGGTCCATGAGCCGAGCACCCAGCCAGGCGCCTCCGACCAGCAGGCCCGCACCCAAGGCGGTTCCTAGGAGCGTGAGGTTCGAGCTGGATGAGGCCGCCCCCGCAGCTTTGGTGATCGTGACCGCCGCAGCGGGGCCGGCCGTGGACCCTGCGGCTCCGGGCGCCGCCTGGACCGTGACCACCACCGCCGCCCCGACCAACGCAGCCAACGCCGCCAGCGACAGCGCCGTGGCCACCGCGGACGCAGGACGGGACCGTCGGCGCAGCGCCAGCTCGACCGCCTCGTGCTCGGCGGTGAGGTCGAGGGGAGTCACCCGCTGCGCCTCGACCGAAGGCAGCTCCGCCTGGGCCTGCTGGTCCAAGTGCTCCTCCACGGCGTCCAACGCCGCCAACACCCGCGGCAGGTTGCGGGCACCGGTCTCTGGCGCCAACTCCGTCCTGAGGAACGACGCGATCCGCTCCCCCGCCACCTCCAGCTGATCGAGCTCCGCGCGGTCGAGCGCCCTGACCGTGTCTTCGTGGACAGGCGCGGCCCGCCCTCGCTGAGGCGCGTCGCCCGTCGCCCCCGCGTGCGTCAGGAGCGGGGTGATCGCTGCTCGAATCGACGCATTCGACGCGGTCCACGAGAACCGCTGCGGCACCGGTGGCGCCACGGACCGCAGGCTGTCCGAGTCGAACGTGCGGGCCTTGCGGGCGGCGTCGCCGCTCTGCAGCGCCACCACCCAGCTCTCGTGCTCCAGCTGCCCCCGAGCGAGGTCTTGGGCCCCCACCGTCGAAGTCGATGCACACCGCAGCTGCAGCGTCTCGGCGCCAGCCATTGCGGTACGCCAGGCGCAGTATCGGACGACTGAGTCCACCGGGACATCGGCGGCGGCGGCGTTGAAGAGGACAAACAGATCACCGTCTCGGCGGTGCTGAAGACGAGCGCCGACCTCGTCGTGATCGCGCAACCCGGACAGATAGATCGACTCCGCGAGCAGGACGACGCCGCGCAGCACGTCCTCGTCATCCAGGGTGCCGCCCGCGTGCTGACGGCTCAGGACAAACACGCGCGAGAGCGCCTTGCTCGCCGCCCGCTCCAGGTGCCAGCGCTCGATGGCGTGCAGCGGGCGCACGTCGTCCACGCTCAGCAGTGGGGGCGCCCCCAACATCGCCACCATCGTGACCGTGCGCTGCTCCGGGGCCCGCGGGATGGGCAACGCCTGGCGAAAGTCCACGAGGACCTCACTGACCACCTGCAAGACATCGTCGATCAGCGTGTGCTGCGGGCTACTCAAGTCCCCGATCACCGCCACATCGAGTCGACCCACTCCGACCCGACTCAGGCGCGTGCGGAGCAGATCATCGATGATTTTGCGGACGGAGTCGGCCACGCGCTGCAAGTCCTGCGATGCGTGCACGGCCAGGGTGCGCACCGGGGCCTCTCCGACCGAGCGGATCTCGCCGACCAGACGAGCGAGGGCCGCTTCGCCGAAGTCCCCGACCCCGATCAGCAGAGTCGGGGCGCGGACCGCGCTCACCTCCGCAGCCTCGCGCTCAAAGGGCGTCCAGAGCACTCGCGAGCAGGGCGCGCTCCTCTTCGAGGAACTGCTGCTCCTTCTCGTCCTCGTCGAACATGGCGTCGTTGTACGCCACCGCGAGCTTGTCGGCCCAGCTGGTCAGCTGCGCCCGAACCCGCTCGAGCTCCTTCTTCCCCGCCTGACTGCGCTCGATGGCGGCGAGGCCCTCGTCCACGACATCAGACCGAAACGCATCGGGCAGACCGCAGAACGCCTCGTACGCCTCGCATCGACGGGTGGCCAGGTCCTTCTCGCGGCCGCCCCGACTGAGCTGGTAGAGCCCTTGCTCGGTGCGCGTGATGGTCCCGATCATCGAGGCCAAAGAGAACCCCCACAGGCCCTCCTGACGTGCGAGAAGAGCCTTGCGGGCGGCGCTCTCACGCTGGCGCTTCTCGTCGGCGGCCTGGAGTTCCTGGGGATCCAGGTTGGGCAGGTCTTCCCAGTTGGAGTCGATGTGTAGGGGGTAGCTGCGGTGCGGATCCGCCTTTACCCGACGGTAGTCGGCGTCGTACTCGCCAGACACCCGGCTGAAGAAGTACAGGGGCACGCCGAGCACGGCGCGGTAGAAGACGATCGCGTCCTCCTCGCGCCAGCTCTCGATGATCTCCATGGAGCTGTCCGCTCCGTTGATGAGCTTTCCGAGCGCGAGGTCCCCGTCGCCGAGGTATCGGGGGTGCACCCCGGCGAACGCGCTCTGGTTCGGCCTCACGTTGCCGCCGACGAACTTGCTGCGGTCGAGGTTGGCGTGCACCACCGCGGAGTCTGCGGCCCGCTGGATCTTGTCCCGCATCCACTTCTCGACGTCGGCCTGGCTCACGGCTGCGAGCACGTCGTCCTTGATCGCGTCAGGACCGGCGAGCCCGTAACGAGCCTCCAGCTCGAGAGCTCCGGCGAGATGCATGTCCGGCATGTCGGCCAGCGCGCGCGCAAACGTCACCTCGGCCTCGGCCTCCAGCCCCAGCCGGATGTCACCGACGATCTCCCGAGCGTCCTTGCTCCGGATCCGCCCCTCCTCCTGCTTCGGGGCGAACGCCGCGGTGATCACGGAGAACATCGCCTTGTCATCAAAGTTCTCGGGCTTGTCCAGCCGATGGCGGAAGAACTGCTCCCAGAGTCGGACCTTGCTCCGGTCATCGCGCAGCACCTCGAGATCGAGGTAGTACGCGGCCGCCTGGGCGTCGGGATCCACGGAGCCGGGGTCCCTGGCGAACTCAGCGGCGTCCGCCTTGAGCTGCCTCACCTGCTCGTCGCTGATGCGCGCCACCGCACGGAACGCACCCAAGCGGCGGTCGATCTCGGCCTGGAGCGCCTCGTGCAAGCGCTGCCAGAACTGCACCTTGAGCCACTCACGGTTGCCGTCGGCCAGCTCGTCGAAGAGCTCGGTCGCCTGGCGCTTTGCCCCTGCGAACTTCTTGTTCTCACCGAAGCTGAGCAGTCCACGCTGCGCGGCGGCGGCGAGGGCCCGCTCGACATCCTTGACGGACTCTGACGTCGCCTCGTGATCGAGGTTGCTGGTGTTCTCGCGGCTGTCGAAGAGCCAGGAGTTCTCCTCGGGGTCCTCGAAGGGGCCGATCCGGCGGATCTCCTTGCCCGACTCATCGCGCCACAGCTCCTGCGCCAGCCGAACCAACAGGTATCGCTGAGCCAGCGGGTTCACGTCGTTGGTGCGAAACAGCTCGCCAAAGAACCGGCCGGACTCGATGTCGGTCGTCACGGAGCTCAGCTTCTCCATCGTGCGCTGGCGTGAGTCGTTCACGTCACGGCGCATCTGATTCAGGGGCCGCTGTAGAGACGTCTGCGACTCACGCACCTGCACGGGGTCCAGGGGCTCGATGTCGATGAGCGAGTCCAGGCCGTCGAAGATGTCGAACAGTCGCTGCCGCATCACGTCGCGCACCAGCTCCCCGCGCTCGTTGGTCAGCGCGTGGATGGCCGTGAAGACCCCCTGCAGGTTCTCTTCCCGCTCCAGCTCGGCCTTGTGCGCCACCCACAGCGCGAACTTCTCGTCGACGAGCTTGCTCTGCTCGATCTCCGAGAGCCGCTGGAAGCGCTTGTCTTCCCAGTCCACGGCGAAGCGCGGGTCATCTCCGAAATTGAGGAACCGATCGAACGCTCGGGCGACGAAGCGCCGGCGCGCGTAGCTGAGCAGGTCCTTGCGGGGGAAGTGCAGGACCGAGGCGCCGTAGCTGCCGTAGTGCACGGAGAAGTAGCCCAGGGCGAGCTGCTTCTGGTGCTTCTCGTAGTTGTCGTACTCCCCCTCTTGGGAGCCGAGCAACGGCGAGAAGACCTGCAGGAAGCTCGCGTCCGCGAGAGCATCGTAGTGGCGCTCGATGCCGAGTTCGCTGGGCTTGTCGATGAGGTAGAGCAGCGCAAACGGTCGGTTGTTCACGGTCGTGCTGCGCCGTGAGCGCGGATCGAAGTGGAACGTCTCGGCGTGATCCTCCGTGCCGTAGTCGAGGCGCGTGAGGTGCTCGATCTCCTTCAGACACGCGTAGGCGTTGGCGTTGATGTCCCGATGCAACACCGGCTCGACCAGCGGGTAGAACAGCGAAGGCAGCATGAGGTTGCCCACGATCTTGCTGCGTCCCCAGCCGTGCTCGTCGATGAGCTTGCGCAGCAAGTAGGCGAGCATCACGAACGCGCCGGACCCCGTGCCTCCGGCCGCGCTGCCGTAGACCATGACGTTCACGACGCGATCGCTGTCGTCGCGCCAAGGCGAGTCGGGCTTCGTGGCCTCGTCGAGGATGCTGTTGAAGCGCGCGATCATCCCCGCTCGGTCGTCCTCGAGGTTGAAGTGCAGCGAGAGGCGAGACTCGATGCGGATCTGACCCGCACCCGGCGTGGAGCCGTCGCGGAACTTGTAGTCCGGCGGCACCCACTGCGTGACCATCGGGTCTGCGGGCAGCTCTTGCTCTCCTCGCTTGCGCGACACGTAGCTGCTGCGATCAAACGAGCTGATGAGGAAGTGATTCCGAGCCGGGACCTGCTCGAGCCGAGACAAGTCGTGCTTGTTCGTGTCGATGGCGACGAAGTGCACGAGCCCCTGGATGCGATGCCAGTCGGGGTGCGCGTGCAGCTTGCGCGCGATGCGGTCGACGACCTTGTTTCCTGAGCCACCGAGGCCCACGAAGATGAACGGACTGAATCTGTCCGAGGTGAGAATCCCCATCGCGTCTCGCTCCTACTCGATTCGGAAGAACAGGTCTCCCACTCGATACTCGACTCGCCGCCGAAGAATTGCAGGTCCCGTCTCAGTGTTCACGGGCTCCCACTTCCTGGTGCGGCGATCCTTGCTCTCCAGCGGCGCCGAACAGGCCACGCTGATCTCGCCTCCGCCCTGGGCCGTCAAGCGCAACCAGGCGCGGCTTCTCGGTCCCAGAGGCGTGCCCTGGGCATCCAGCCCCACGGTCCCGTGTCGATAGAATCCCCGACGGCCTCCCGGCTGTTCTCGCAGCATCATGGCCGAAGCGCGGGTCAGAGTCCGCTCGGTGCCCGCGACCTTGATGCGCTGGTCGGCCTCGAACCGCGCGGGACGGAAGACTCCGATCGCCACAAGAACGGCGGCGAGGAGCCCGCCCAGGCCCCAGATCAGGAGTCGCCAACAGCGGTAGAAGCCCGCGGCGGACACCTGGGCGACGACCGCTACCTGGGCCGCTCCCCGGTGGTAGTGGGGGTCCACGCCGCGCACGATCAGCTGCACGTCGCCTCCGTCGAACGCATCGCAGCAACGCAAGGAGCGCAGGCACAGGGACACCGGACCGCCCCCGATCGGGAGCGCGGCCACGTCTCCCTGCGCGAACTCCTGCCCCTGTATCCGCAAGCCCGCGCCAGGTGGCAAAGCGCCCGCCACCAATTGCAGGGGCACGCGATCGGCGTTGGATCCGGTGATGACTAGCGGGCGGCACTGCTCGATCGGTGTGCCATCACCTCGCCAGGAGCCGAAGTCGAGTGGGGCGACGGCGATCTCCAAGGGGAGGTATCCGTCCACGACGACTGTGGCCTGGGCAGTGAGCTGCATCCATCGGTTGCGAAAGACGACAGCCAGGCTGGCCGGGCCGATGGTGGTCGGTGTGATCGGCACCGTGAACGTGGAGTCTGGTCGCCGCGCGAGGGGGGTCTCGGTGCCGTTGAGCACTGCGACAGCCTCGAAGCCGTCGGCGGAGAAGAACTCCTCGGCGTCGAACGTCGCGCCGCGCCAGGTGATGCGTCCCACAGGCTCCATCGTCTCGCCGACGCGCACCTTGGTCGGCGGAGAGACAAGCTCAGCGGCGAGCTCATAGCGGAGGATGAACCCGAAGGCGACGTCGCTCCGGGCGCCCTTGTCCACCGAGAGGGTCCAGCGGGACGTCGCCTTGGGGTCGTTGGTCGCCTTCCACACCAGATAGTGATGAAACGGCGGTTTGCACAGACGCGGATTCGACGGGCTGTTGTATGCCGCTGTACAGCCGTTGTCCCCCGATCCCGCCGGCTCGATGGTCTTTCCGTCGCGACTCACGGTCGCCGAGAACGGGCCCGCACGCTCGATGGACGCGGCGATGACGAGGACCTCGGTGACGTACTTGCCCACATCGACGGTGTAGCTCCCGCCCGGCGCCAACGAGCCGGTCTCGGGGCGACTGCCGAGCTGGGCCGCGTACGCGTCGGTGAACCCGTTGACCAGCTCCGCGGGCTGCCCCACCCGGACCAGCTCCCCGTCGGGCCCAGTGAGCGCGTTGAGGAAGGGCTCCTGCGCCGTCGCGATGCTCTCGGCTGCCGCGAGCCCGAAGATCACGATGTCGAAGGGCACTGGCGGCGTGTCCAGCCCCAACAGGGCGGCCGCCTCATCGGCGGAGAACGCCTCATCGCTGGGGAGGCCGTCGGTCAGCAGGATGAGGAGGCGCCGATCCGCGGAGCTGGCGCGGAGAATCCGAGCCGCCTCACCCAGCACCCCCCGGAAGAGAGTCGGCGCGTCGTACGCCATCGCTGCAATGCTCGCCGGATCGCTCGGCAAGACCCGGACATGAGGCGCGCGCTCATCGAAGTTGAGGATGTGCAGCCGATCGTCGTCGTCTTGGACCTGGGCGAGCAGCAGAGTCCCCAACACCGCGAGGCGATCAGGATCGGCGGGAGGGATGCGCGCCCCGTCCGCACGGGACTCGGTGATCATCGAGCCGGAGTTGTCGAGGATGAGCACGGTCTCTGTGGCTGCCTGAACCGCCCGAGGACCGACCCCCGCCAGGACTGCGACCACCGTGAGCGCGACAAGCAGCGCCCTCACGAACCCGCCTTGATGAGCAAGGAGCCCGCCTGATAGACCCGAGCGCGCTGAAGCATCACCCCGTCCTTGTTCTCGCGAGAGTCCACCGGCTCCATGCGCCGGGTTCGCCGGTCTTGTCGCTGAATCCCCGCCCGCGATGTCACCGTGACTCCTCCCGCCTGGGGCCTGACCGTCACCAACGCATCGCGTCGGCGCCGAGTGGCGGCACCTCCGACGTCGATGTACACCCGGGCCGAACGGTACCAGCCCCGCTTTCCGCCAGGCTGCTCCTCCAACAGCACACGGGGCGCGCGACGCAGGTTCTTCTCCGAGCTCGCCAGACGTAGGGAGCTGCCAGGCGCGAACCCTTCGGGACGGACCCATCCGTAGATCACAACGGCGAGCCCGAGCACCGGAAGAAGCCACCAAAGCACCCAGCTCCAGCAGTCCAGAGCGCTGCGCCGCCGCACCGTGTAGCTCACGCTCACGCGACGGACCTGGTCGGCGAACAAGGGCTCCGTCGGCCGGACCAAGAGATCGATGCTCACGCCGGTCTCGGCGGTCGGACAGCGCGCGATGTCGAGGCAGATCGGCAGCTCCTGATCGACGCCGATCGTGAGTTCATCGATCGGGAGATCGTACCGCTGTCCCCCACTCACGGACACGATACGAGCCTCGCACTGCCCACAAGGCTCGGCGAGCGCCACCGAGAAGGTCGCCCCCAACACGCCGGCCCCTGCGAAGCGGAGTGGCACACAAGATTCGCCGGGATCGAGGCCGCCGGAGACGTCACCCAGAACGATCTCGTTGGGAAGCTGCAGGTCGATGCTCTCCGTGACGTCGATCGCCGCGTCGGCCTGCAGCGAGCGTGATCCCGACCAGAGCAGCTCCAGCTCCACGTGCACCCGCCCCTCGCGGGTGGGAAGCACCTCCACCGTGAAGGTGTCGCCGGACCGGGTCGCCTCCGTACGCTGGCCGCCCACCCGGGGAATGATCTCGAGCCCCGGGTCGGAGAGCAGCGCCTGGGCCCTCGAAGCGCCGGCGGCGTTGCTCGGGCGCCCGAGCGTGAACGGGACCTGGCACGGGCGCCCCGTCCAGCACGTCTCCGGGGCAGCGACACTCAGGGTCAGCGGCAGTTTACTCAGCGTCACATCGAGCGACGCGCCGGCACAGACCGGGGGCTCGCCATCCACCACGAGCTCCACCCGCGCCTGCTCGGTCCCCGCCTCCACCTCCGGGGCGATGATCGCGCCGCGCAGGCCGCCTCCCGTCACCGTCGCCGGCACCTCCTGCTCCGAGCCGTCCGCCCGCGTCAGGATGAAGCGCGGCGCACGGGTGGAGAGGAGCGCGGCGGGCGCGGCCTGGCCGTCCAGCCCGTACACCCGGCCGGACAGCGCGAGTTCGTCTCCGCCCAGCAGCAACGCGCCGGCAACGCCCTCCACGTCAGCCCTCCACGGACACTGCGTGACCTTGAACTTCGAGGGTATGGACGCCCGCGACCCCTCGGTCTCGCCTGGCTGCAGCGCGACCCGCTCTACCTGCAGCGTGGCGGTGACCCGCTCCAGCGAGGGGACCTTCACCGTGACTGTGCCCTGTCCGTCGCCGCGGTCCTCCACCGGGACCCGCAGCACCTCGGCACCCGTGACGCCGTCCACCAGCACGAGCTCCCCGCCCTGAAAGGGCCTGCCCTCCCCTTCCCCGACGACGGTGCGCACCGTGAACGTCACGTCATCGCCGATGGCGAAGCGCCCGCGGCCCGGTGTGCTCACCTCGGTGGTCACCGTGAGGGCGGCGGGCGGAGCGGGGGCCACCGTGGAGGCGACGTCCTGCCCAGCGATGACGTGAAACTTGACCCCCGTATCTGCCGGCGGCCGACCGAGCACCGCGCAGCTCTGGGCCGACACGGGCATCCACTCGGGATGCCGGGTGAGGAAGTCGGTCTCGCAGGTGTTGTCGCGCTCGTCGAAGCACTGGTAGCAGTCCGTGCCGTCGGTCACGTAGACGTGGAAATGCCACTTGCCGTGTTTTGCCCGGACCGACGAGGAGTTGCAGAGCCCGTGGCTCAGCAGTGGTCCGGGGGCACCCACGCAGTAGGTGTCGTTCCCTGCATCGGCGAGCCCTGGGAGGGAGAGCAGCAGGAGCAAGCCGTAGAACCGAACGGTCACCGTTCAGGCGGGGGCTCAGCCTGACTGCCATCGGCGGGCCGGTCCAACGGCGGCGCGCTGTCGTCGTCGTCCGCGCTGTCGTCGTCGTCCGCGCTGTCGTCGTCGTCCGCGCTGTCGTCGTCGTCGGAGACCGTGCTGTTGTCGCCGCGAGTGGCCCCGCTGTCGTCGTCATCCGAACCGGCGTCGGCGTCGGGCTCGTCCGACGAGTCGTCATCGTCGCCGGTCACCGGCGCCACGGGCTGGGCAGGAGCGGCCGGCGTGACCACTGCGTCGCCATCGTTGGTGGCGTTCGCCGCGTTCCCAGATCCGGTGGGCCGCGTCAGCACGACGGCCACGGCGATGAGGATGAGCGCAGCCGTGAGCACGACCAGGAGTCTCACTGGAAACTCAGACGGCTCCTTGGGCGGCGGGTCGGGCTCGGGCCCTCCATACAGTGCTCGACTGGGGCCATCGGGCGCTACACCGCGCCCGCCGGGCTTCTCGGGCGCCTCGATTGGGTCCTCGAGCGTGGTGGCCGGGCTGGACTTCGGGGGCGGCTCGATCTCGGGACCGGGAAGCGGCGTACCCCCGCCGGCATGCAGCAGCACCACCGTGATGTTGTCGTGGCCGCCGCGGTCATTGGCCATCGCCACCAGCAGGTCGCACGCGCGCTGCGCGGGCTCCCCGGCGACGATCTCCATCATCTCGCGGTCATCGACCAGGTCGTACAGACCGTCCGAGCAGAGCAGCAGGGTGTCGCCAGCGAGCAGCTTGAGCGGCTCGTTGAGCACATCGGCCTCGAACGGACGGTCCTCACCGTCCTGACGATCGTGACCGACCGCCCGGGTGATGATGTTCCCCTCGGGGTGCTTCTTGGCCTCCTCTGCCGTGATGGCGCCCATCTCGAGGAGCTTCTGGACCCGGGTGTGGTCGGTGGTGCGGTAGGCGACCTTCCCTTCGCGGAATAGATAGAAGCGGCTGTCGCCCACGTGGGCCACCCAGACGTTGTCGTCTCGGATGTATGCCGCCACCAACGTGCTGCCCATCCCGAGCGTGCCGTGATCCGCCGCGTAGAAGAGGACCTTGCGGTGCGCCTCCTGGGCTCCGAAGTAGAGGTTGTCACGGGGGTCGCCGCCCATGCCCTCCTCGAAGCGCTCGAACATCGACTCGACCACGAGCCGCGCCGCGGCCTCGCCGGCAGCGTGACCTCCCATGCCATCTGCGACGACGAGCAGCAGGCTGTCGCCGAGCTCACCAACCCCCGCGGAGTCTTGGTTGACCTCGCGCTGGATACCGACGTCGGTGGTCTGGCCGGTATCGATCACTCGACGATCCGCGTCTTCTTGGGGGTGCGCCGCACCGGCTCTGCTGACGCGGGCGGGACTGGCTGTGAGGTGCCGGTCACCTCTCCGCTAGGCCGAGACCCCGGCCCACGGGGGCGAATCAGCTTGAACCGGATCTCGGAGCCGAGACGAACTTCACTGCCGATGTCCACCTTGCACTTGCCGCCCGAGGGGATGCGCACTCCATCGACGAACGTGCCGTTGGAGCTCGTCTCGTCCCGCACCCACACATCGCCGCGGGGGAAGAGCTGCACGGTGCAGTGATGGCCGCTCACTCCTGGATGCTCGATGAACAAGTCCAACCCCTGGCTGCGGTCACCGCCGATCGACAGTTCGCGCTTGAAGATCGCGTACCGCGGGTCGGTGAGCCATTGACCGCCCCCGACGACTTCGAGAAACGTACGGGGAAGGTCCCACGGCAGCGGGCTCTCCGCCAGCGCAGGGCTCGATTCCTTGGCCACGGGCATGACCGGCGGGGAGGCCGATTCCGAGACGTCGGGCGGTTTTGCGAGCACCGGCGGCGGGACCGACGGCTCTGGCTTGACGATGACCTCGGTGCGCGAGCGCCGGGCTCCCAGGATCATTGCCAGGATGAGCAGCACGGCGAGCGCGGCGACCAGCGCCCAGACCCACCAGGGAATGGCCGGCGCGGCGGCAACCGGAGGCGCGGGGGCCGGGGGCGCGGCGGTAGAAGTGGCCTGGGCAGGCTCCGAACCGGGGCACGGTGCGAACAGCTCGGCGCTGCCCCACTCGGCGAAGGAGAATCCATCGGTCCACGCGGCCCGCGGCGCCCCTGGCGGCGCATAGTCGAGGTGGGCGGAGTTGTTGGCGCTGTCCCGACTCATGCCGCACAGGTCCGCCTCGATGACCAGGCTGCTGCGGCCTCGCACGCCCCAGCGGCCCGGGATGGCGAGCGTCGCGGCGGGATCCGTCACGCTGTGCTCAAAGGCCGCACCGCCCGTCGCGGTCGCGAGGGCGACGAGATCGTCCAGCCGGGTGGGGAGCTTCCCCAGCGCATCCTTGCTCAGCCGCTTCATGTCCGGCGGGTAGATCACGACGTGAATCTGCACGCCCTTGGCAGCCGCGGCCGTCGCGACGTCGCGCCAGGTCCAGGTCGTGGACTCCTCGTCGCCGTCCGTCAGCACGTAGATCCGGTTGAACCCGCCGGGGTTCTCGGCTGCGACCTCGTCAACCGCGGCAATGAGCGCGTTGTGCAGCCGAGTGATGACTCCCCAGTCGGCGCCCTTCGCCGCGGCGAGATCGGGCGCGAGATCCGCCGCCGAGGAGCGCACGGGGAACGGAGTGACCGACTCGCTGAACAGCTGTAGTGAGACGGAGTCGGACGGATCCATCGCCGCAGCGACGGCATCCACGAACGCCCAGGCCGGCTCGGCGTAACCCCACCTCTTGAAGCTGCCGCTGTGGTCGATGGCCACCACAGTGTGGGTGCGGAGTCCCAGGTCACCAGCCCGGCGTACCGAGTCCACGGTGGCGGTGCCGTCGTCGAGCTTGACGGCGAACCCCTGGGCAGCGGGCGAGCCGCCCAGTGCTTGATCCAGCGCGGGATCGAGCACCTCGGCCCGGATCCGAGCCTGACCTGGCTGGGGGAGCTGCTCCACGCCCACGAGCCGCAGCCCCTGGTCCTGGGCGGACGCCGGAAGCGCGACGAGCAGGAGGAGGAGCAGCGTCAGCCTCACGCGCGCGCCCAGACTCTGTCGATGACGCTTCGGTCCAACAGGCGCAGCAGCAGGATGGTCTCGCCGAGCTTGATCTGGTCCCCGTCGGAGAGCATGACGGTCTCCGCGAGGATGTCCCGAAAGCCTGATTCGCTCCCCGAACGCAGCATCGTCCCGTTCGACGACATCTCGTCCTTGAGCATGACCCCGGCTTCCCGGGCGACGAGGATGCAGTGGCGCGCCGAGATGCTGTCGTCATCGATGAGCAAGACGTCGGGACCCGAGGGGCCAGGGTCTCGCCCCAACACCGTGCGGCCCATGGTAAGCGGCATCACGACGCCGTTCGGCGCCCCCGAAAACGTGATGAGGACGCCGGCGAGGGGTCGGTCCAGCGCAGGGAACGGCGCCGCGGGGGCCGTGAGAGCGGCGGCGAACGGGTCCATGCCGCCGTCAGCGGACGCAGCAGCGCCGATCACTGTGCGCCTCCGCTTGCTGCGCGAGGGCTCAGCGCCGGTGAGGGAGCGCGCGAAGGGATCGTCGCTGCGGGACACCACCGCCGCCCGAGCCGGAGCTGACGACGGCACGAACGGCTCCGCGCTGTCGATCTGGGTCTTGCGGCCCGACGGGCGATACAGGCCTCGCGGAGGCGACGGCGCACCATCGATCCGGGTCTCCCGCCCCGTTCGGGGGCTAGACGAGCCAAGTGGGAACCCGCAGTTCTCACACTCGCTCTGTCCCGGGCGCACCCGCGCGCTGCACGATGGGCACTCGCTCATCAAGGCCTCCTCGCCCGTGACCGCCATTCTGCCACACCGATCGTGGGCACCGGGCTGACCCAGCCATCGGGGCTACAGACAGCCAACCGGACCTCCGCTCGCGCTCTGGTCGCCCGTACACGCAAAGCTCACCAGTGGTCCGTAGCTGAAGCCGCCCCCGCCGGACACCGCGACGTCACTGGGTGCGTTGTCGTCGGCCCCGACGCCGAACGACATGTTGCTCACCGCGAGGTTGGTCTCCACGAACAACGCGCCGCCGCCCTCGGCGATGTTTCTCCGCACGGAGCCGTCGGTGAGGGTCAGCAGCCCGCCGGCGACGTGATAGGCGGCGCCCACCGCGGCGGTGTTGTCGAAGAGGTCGGCGTCGAGCAGCGAGGCGTCGCTGGCCACGTACGCGCCCCCACCGGACGCAGACGCGACGTTCAACTCCACGAGGCCGTTCTCCACCGTCACCGCGCCACCGTCGATGTAGATGCCCGCCCCCACGGCGGCCTGGTTGGCCCGCACGATCAGGTCCAGGGCGAGCCCCGAACTGTCGATGAACGTGATGCCGCCGCCCTCCCCAGCGCTGCCATCGAGCACTCGGACATCCGAGAGCGAGAACGCGGCGAGATCGCGAAGCAGCACGTTCCCGCCGGCCCCCGTCGCGGTCCCTCCGACGAAGATCACCGAGATGATCGTCAGGCTGCCCAGTCCGTCGGCCCGCAGTCCTGCGCCTTCGTCAGCAGACCCGTTAAGGACGGTGAGGTCCGCGAGGATGACGGAGTCCGAGGTGACCTCGATGGCCCGGGCCAGGCCGCCGGCATCCAGAAACGTCGCGCCCTGCCCACCGATGCCCTGCACGAGCACGGGGCGCTCGACCACCAGGGCCTCCGCATACGTCCCAGGGCACACATGAATGGTCCCGCCGATCGGCGCGGTGTTGAGGGCGGCCTGAATCGAGGTGCCTGTCGCGCCTGTCGCCACGATGGTGACGAGGCCACCGTCGGTGACCGCTCCGTCGCAGTCGTTGTCGGCGAGGTCGCACCGCAGCGGCGCACCGGGGAAGGACGTGTTGTCCTGGTCGTCGCAGTCCCCGTCCTCGGATGCGGTGCCCGGCACTTCGTCGCAGCGCGCGGTCCCGGTGCCGAACCTGCCATAGCCATCGCCGTCGTCGTCTACGTACACCGCGCTCTGCCCGGCCGCGCCGTCTGGATCCGCGTCGTCGGCGAGGCCGTCGCAGTCCTCATCCACATCGGCAGGATCGCAGACCTCGACCGCGTCGGGGTTCACGTCCGCGCGGGTGTCGTCGCAGTCACCCTCCTCGACCGAGAACCCGTCTCCGTCGAGATCGATGGCCGCCGAGTCGTCGTCGTCCTGGACCACCCCGGAGTCATCGTCATCTGCGGTGACGTCGTCATCGTTGCTGGACGGCTGGGGACAGCCGACGAGGACGAGCGCTGAGAGCAGCAAGGAGACGAGCGAGCGCATCGCCAAATCGTACTCCACAGGGCCCCTTGACAACCCCCAGACCCGACTCCAAGGTGCCAGGGCGTCTGCAGGGAAGTCCTCAGGCGAGCGTGGAGTGCCAGATGAGCGAGACTTCGGGACCCGGCAAGCCGGACTTCAAGGCAGACATGGACGCGCTCGTCGAGGGTGCCGCGGGGTTGTTCAGCAACCTGCGCGAGATCTTCGACAAGTCCCGGGATGAGATCGCGCGAGCCTCCCGGCTCGGCAAGACGCGACTCGACCTTCTCCAGCTCGAGAAGGACAGGGAGCACTTCCTTCGCAAGCTCGGCGAGGTGACCCTCGGACTCATGGCCGACGGCGAGGTAGCCCACGACGGCCTCACCGAGCTCGCCGCGAAGATCTCAGCCCTCGACGTGCGCAAGGCGGAGTACGACGCCGAGGTCGCACGGGTCGCCGATGAGCAGGCCGAGGCCCAGACCGGCAACGGCGACGCACCAGCGGAGCCGGGTGCGGCGGACGCGGTGGACCCGGTGGAGGCTGCGCTGGCGGAGATCGAGGCCCTCCCCGACGCCCCGCCCGCAACGAAGGCCGCGAAGAAGCCCGCCGCGAAGAAGCCCGCTGCGAAGAAGCCCGCTGCGAAGAAGCCCGCTGCGAAGAAGCCCGCTGCGAAGAAGCCGAAGAAGGACCTGTAGCGCGTTGACACCCTGCCGGGGCTGCAATAGTCTCCGCCCGCTCGACCGAGTGCGCCTGGCGTATCACGTCGAGCAGAGTTCACAAACCCAGTGATTTCGGGGCCATAGCTCAGCTGGGAGAGCGCCGCACTGGCAGTGCGGAGGTCCGGGGTTCGATCCCCCGTGGCTCCACCAGTTCGGCCCGCGCTTCGGCGCGGGCCTTTCTGCTTGGGGACCCAGCGCCCCCGACGCCGCGGCCCCGCCTCTTCTATCCGTCGGTCGGCTTTGAGCCTGGAGCGCCCTGCTTCGAGCGCGCGGCCTCTTGGACCTTCGGATCCGCTTCGGCCAGAACCTCTCCGTCCTCGTTGCGCACCTCGAGGCCCCGCTGCAGAGCCACCGCCAGCGTCGCGTCCCCCGATCGCAGGTGCAGGTCCCGCTGAGGGAATGGGATCTCCACGTCGTGCTCTCTGAACGCGGCGTCCACGGAGTACCGCAAGGCCGACGCCACCACGAACCGCTGGTCAGGGTCGTTGAGCCAGGGCAGCATCGTGAAGTCGAGCGAGCTATCTCCGAAGCCGTCAAACCGCACTGCAGGCTTGGGACGGCGCATCACCCTCGGCTCCGCCTGCATGGCCTCCAGCAGGAGCCTCTCCACCAGCCGCACGTCCGACCCGTAGGCCACCCCGACGCCGACCGCCATCCGCACGTGGTCCGCGTCGCCGGACCAGTTGGTGACGGTGCCGCCCAGCAGGTCGGAGTTGGGGATGACCACGTCGAGGGAGTCGAGGGTGCGCACGACGGTGGAGAACGGCGCGATCCGCACCACCCTGCCGGTGACCCCGGACACCTCAATGACATCGTCAACCTCGACGGGACGAGTGAACAGAAGGATGAGCCCGGAGATGAAGTTCGCCGCGAGGGTCTGGGAGCCGAAGCCGACCCCAATGCCGATGACGCCCGCAAACACGGTCAGGAAACCGATCCCCAGCCCCACCACGTCGAGCGAGACCACGACCCCCAGCATCAGCACGACATACCCCGACAGGGTGTCCATGGTGGTGCGCATTCCGCGATCGAGGTCGTAGATGGGGTAGACGTGCTCATTGAGGAGTCGATTGACCTGCCGCCCGACAATCATCATCGCCGCGATGGTCAGGGCCAGCAGGAACAGGGAGCTGACCGAGACATGGCTGCCGCCCACCTGAAACAGCGGCCGGGTGAGGAGCGAAGGCAGGCTGCCGATGCGCTGGCCCGAGTTCCATCCCGCGGCGATCAGGAGCAGCGAGACCAACCCGACACCGAGGAGCAAGAGTGGCGCGACCGCCCTGTAGGCCGCGCGCGCGCCATCGGGGGTGAGCGCGAATAGGCCGCCTCCGTCGGGGTAGCCCAACGCGTTGGACGCCGCAGTCCTCAAGCTCGCATGCACCCACGGCGCGAGCATGAAGACGGCGAGCGTCACGAGCCCACCCTGAACCAGGAAGCCGGCGAGGTTGCTGTACCCAGCCGCGTAGAGCACGTACACGGCGAGGGGACCGAGCGCGAAGACGCGGTAGAGGCGCCGGATGCCGGTCTTGATGATGCCCTCTTTGGGGTCTTCACCGTCTGCGCCGATGACCGACAGGATCTCCTGCTTGCGCACCATCAACAGCAGCCAGACCAGCAGGATCCAGCCCATCGACACGCCACGTAGCAGGCGGCGCACGTCGTCGCTGTATCCGAGCAGCGGCAGCACGGTGTTGATGAGCCCGATGATGCAGGTGACCGCCGCGCCGAACCGGATGAGGAAGCGCGCATAGCGCGCGATGCTGGCGCTCAGCGTCTTTGTGCCCCCTGCCGGGAACACGGACAGTCCGGTGGCCACCGCCGCTGCGACCACCGCCGGGGCCCAAGCGGAGAAGCGATACAGCGGATGCAGGGCTTCAGGTACGGCGTCCAGGGCGTAGAGTGGGAAGCTCACCAAGGCCACAGGAAGCAGCGGCAGCACCGCTTGGGCCGCGTGCAGGACGGTCGCCTCGCCGCGGCTTCGCGGCTCGATCCGAGTCAGCCGGTCACGATTCCGCAGCACGAGTCCCATGCTCAGGAACCCCACCAGAGCGATGGCCAGCAGCGTGCCCCGGCCCGTCGGCGCGCGCGACGCGCCGGGCCGGATGCGCACCACCATGTCGTCCAGCGCCTGGGCGGGATCGAGCAACAGGCGCTGGGTGTGGGTGGCGGCCTTGTGCAGGACCGGTGCGTTGATCAGACCCGGTCGTCGCCCCAGGAGTCCGTCGGCCGCGCGCTGGGCGAGGTCGGCCCGCCGCGCAAGCCACATCGAGCGCTCGAGATCGAGCACGGGCAACTCGAGGCGAAGATGAGCCGCGACCGACTCGAGCCGTGCGAGCTTGACGCGGTCCAGCTCACACGCCCGCTCCAGACGCTGCACCCGCAGCCCGAGCAGAGCATCTTCAAGCTGGATCACCTCCCGCTCGGCGGCGCTCAGCTCGGGTTCATCGGATTCCTCGGGTTCCTCGGATTCCTCAGGCTCCGGCGGCACCTCGCCATCGGGCCCCTCGATCGGAGCGAGCCTGACGCCCGGGATCGTCAATCGCTCCAGCATCTCGCGGTCGCGCTCGCGCAGCGCCTTGCGTGCCTGCTCCAGCAGGTCCCGGTGTGCGTCACTCTCGGTGTTCAAACTCTGGCCTTCGGCGACGGTCTCCTCGATCCGACTCGACAGTTGGCGCCGTACCAGGTCGATGGTGTCGATCTCGTCCTCAACCCGATCCGAGGTCCGAGCCGCCGACGCCGCCGCCATACTCTGGTCGATGCGGGTCCGAAGCCGAGCGGCCTGACTCTGGCTCTCCGCCAGCTCATCGAGGTGGTTCACCCACTCTTCCTCGATGCGCGCGATGTGGAGGCTCACGCCCCGCACCTCCTCGAGCAACGACGCGATCGCGGCCTGACGCTGAGGAGCCGCACCGAGCGCCGCCCGCCGCTCGGCGTAGCCGTCGCCCATCGAGTCCAGATCCCGGCGGCGAATGTCCAGACGCTCGAGGAAGAAACGCGTGCGGTCCTGCATCCGCGCGAGGCGCTGCTCGAGCAGCTCCTCATGGGCGGTCAGCTCCCGCTTGAGGGCCTCGGCGGGATCGTCGGCGACCGGGATCTCGAGGGTGGACGAGTCGCCACCGCCAGGCAGCGAGAACTGAGCCCGAACCGCACCCGGGCACAGCAGGAAGAGGAGCACGCAGAGCGCTGGGAGCTTATTCACGGGGCGACTCTACCTCTTGGTCCTCGCCCCGCTCTTCGTCGCCACCCACCTCTTGCTCCCCCCAGCGCCAGTCCGGCGGCGGCTCGGTCAGCCCCCACGGCGGTGAGGTCATCCGATAGACGATCGCCAAGTTGCCGTCGGCGAAGCTGGCGTGACCGATGAGTTCCCAGTCAAACCAGCGTCGCAGCTTGAGGGCACGGGCACGCACGGCCAGCCCATCGACCCGCCAGTCCGTGAAGTCGAACAGCCAGTAGATGCAGCCGTCGTGGTCTCGCCAGTGGGTTGCAGCCTCTCCCGGCTCCATGAGGTTGAAGTGGCTGCCCGCCAACCCCATCGACCACAGGCGCTCGTTGTCGGTGATGAGGTAGCAGGAACCACTCTCCAGCTCATCACTCGACAGCTCCGGCGACTGAAACCCTGGAGCGCGGTCCTGAAACTCCTCGACGCTGGCGTAGTAACGATCGACGTTGGCCGCGACCCCAGACAGGCCGCTCAGCGTCGTCCCACCAAGCAGACCGGCGATCGCGAGTCGGGACCACAGGGGCCCGGCGTCCTCGCCCACCCCCCAGTCCGCAGCGCGGGCCGCGAGCAGCATCAAGGCGAAGCCAGGCAGTAGGTCATGGCGATAGGCGAGATCGTTGAACGTCGCGAGCGCGCAGTGGCTCAGTAGCGCGAAGCCAAGCAAGCAGACTCCGAGGGCGGCGTGACCTCTACGCCAGCAGAGCGCCATCCCCCCCGCCACCGCCAGCAGCCCCCAGGGAGTCGCCATCGGCGCCAGGAACTCGGGCGTCCAAACCTGCCGCATCGCGGTCTCGACGTACCCCATGGCGTCGTGGTAGCCGCCTTGGGTGGTCAGCGCTCCAGCTCCGGCGAGGACGGAGATCCCGTAGACGAGGACGAGGCTCAGAGCCGGCGCCCAGAATGCACGCGATCGCACCTGCGGACTTCGCCCCCAGCCCGCGGTCAGGCCGCCGAACAGGAGCAACGCCAGAGACGGCGCGAGGAGCCCCCACTCCACCCGGGTCGCCACCACCAGGCACCCCGACGTCGCCGACGCGGCCAGGAGCCATCTCGATCCGCTGCGCCAGGCGAGCACGGACTGGAGCATGCACAGCACGACGAAGAAGCACGGGATGGCGACGTTGTAGATCCCGGCGCCCCAGAACGCGTGGGTCGGGTGCACGGTCAAGAGGAGCGCGGCGACCACCGCGGCGACGTCGCTGCGAAACAGCGCCTTGGCGAGGGCTCCGAAGAGCGCGACCGTGACGCCGCGCAGCGCCATGTTGAACGCCAGCGCGCCGGCGAGGTCCTCCCGCCCGACGAGCCCGCCCAGCGCCCAGTACCCCCAGCGGATGAGCGGATAGGTGACGTAGGGCTGCCAGCCGTGGTCGGACGACGGGGTGGACTGGCCGTGGAAGCACTCCGAGTAGGACGCCTCGTGGCCCAGCGGGACGAAGCGCTCGAACGTGGGGAACCAGAACGCGCAGATCGCTGTGGCGATCACCGCGAGCAGACCGACCGCAACGGCCGCGCCGCGGCTCGTGCCGCGCAGCTCGGAGACGAGGCGAGGGCCGGTAGCGACGCACAACGCGAGCCATACCCCGAGCTGCAGCGCGACGACATACGCGTCGTGAGATGCGAGCCAGCTCCACATCTCAGCCATCCTCGGGGGCGACCGGTAGGGTCACCACGAAGGTGGCGCCGCCCGCCATCATGCTGTCCTCGGGCGAGAGGTCGGGCACCCGAAAGCTCAGGCTGCCGTTCATCCCCTCCATCAGCCGCAGCGACACGGACAAGCCCAGACCAGTCCCCTGCCCCACCTCCTTGGTGGTGAAGAACGGCTCGAACACGTGGGCGGCGACCTGGGGCGGCAACCCGGGGCCCTCGTCCTGCACCTCCACCTGGATGTGATCGGTGACCCCAGCCGGCCGGAACGCCCGAATGCGAATCCGGCCCCCCATCTCCATGGCCTCCGCGGCGTTGACAAAGAGATTGAGGAGCACCTGCTGAAGCCGCGGCTCGTGGGCGAGCGCGTGAGGAAGCCCAGGCTCCACGACCTCGTCGAAGCTCACCCGGTGAAAGCGCGGCTGCACCTCGATGAGTCGCCGGGCGGCTTCGAGCGGTGCGGCGATGTCAAACGCGTGCAGCTCATCCACCGTTCCCTCGGACGGGCGCGCGTAGTTGAGAAGCTCTCGGATGATGTGGTGAATCCGATCGAGTTCCTTGCGGATTCTCGGGAGGAAGTCCTCGGCCAGTTCGCCGTCTTCGTCCCCGTCCAGCAGGTCCACGAAGCCGATGATCGCGGCCAGCGGGTTGCCGACCTCGTGGGCGACTCCCGCCGCGAGGCGCCCCACCGTGGCCATCTTCTCCGCGAACACCAGCTCTTTGCGCGTGCGCTGCAGGTCGCCGTTGATGCGCACAAGGTCCGCCACCTGCTGCTCGTTTCGGGCTCGGTAGGTCTCCAGCGCAAGCGCGAGCGCGTCGAACTGGGCTGAGAGGGCCCCGAGCTCGTTGGCGGCGCCGTCCGCGAGCCTGACCTCGAAGTGCCCTCGGGCCAGCTCTCGCGTGCCCCGCTCCAGCTCGCCGATCGGGACGAGGATGCGGCGCCGGAAGAGCGCGTATCCGAACACCCCCATCCCCACCGCGGACAGCAGCGTGATCAAGCCAAACACCGGCAGCGTGCGTCGGTCCACCGGCCCGATCAGCGGCACTCCCACCGGAAGCGCGACCCGCACCGCGCCGATGACCCGGCCGCCAAGGTCCGAGATCGGCGCCGTGGCCACCGTGTGCACCTCGCCGACGAACAGCGAGTCCCTGCGGGTCCACTCGCCTCGCTCGATGGTGTTCCCCGCGACCGCAGCGCGCAGGTCCACACCTTCGAGGAGCCAGCGGTCCAGCGGCACGTCGCCGCTCTCGACCCCCACGCCCCGAGGCATTGCGCCGGTCCACGTCACCGGTTTCAGGCCTGCCGTCGTCAGCACCACGAACGGTCGGGAGCCCGACGGCACGTCCGCGGCTCTTAACGCATCGCGCCACGGCCCCGGTCTCTCCACCGTCGGAGGGCCAATGGAGTCAGCGACCCCGCCGAGGCGCACCGCGAAGGAGCGCGAGAGCTCGGACGCGAGATCCGCGCGCAAGGCCAACTCTCGCCCCTGACCCAGCCTCCACAACAACACCGCGTTCAGCCCGATGGTCAGGACCGTCAGGATGGCGAGGTTGAGGACCACGTCGGCCCAGAGGGAGGAGCGACGCTCGGTCACCCTCAGAGCTTACGCGTACATCTCGTCGAGGAGGTGCTGGTACGTCTTGATGACGTTGCGGCGCTTCAGCTTGAGAGTCGGGGTGAGCATGTCGTTGTCGGTGCTGAACTCCTCGGCGATGAGCCGGAACTTCTTCACTCGCTCGAACCCCTTGAACTTGCTCTCCGACCACTTGCTCATCTCGGCTTCGATGACCTTCTTGAACGCGTCGTTCTTGATGATCTCGCCGAGCCCACCAGTGACCCCGTTCGCCTTGCCCCACTCCGCCGCCGACTCCTCGTCGGGCACGATGACCGCCACATTGAACAGCTTGTTGGCACCGAAGATCATCGCCTGGTTGATGAAGCCGCTCAGCTTGAGCTGCTCCTCCAGCGGCGCCGGGACCACGTACTTGCCGTTCTCGAGCTTGTACTGCTCCTTGATCCGGCCCGTGATGAAGAGGTAGCCGTCGGCGTCGAGGCGCCCCAGGTCACCGGAGCGGAAGGCGCCGTCCTCGCGGATGACCTCCGCCGTCTTGTCCGGCAGGTTGTGGTAGCCCTTCATGATGTTGGGGCCCTTGATCAAGATCTCGCCCTGGTCCCCCATCTCATCGCCGACCGCCGCCGTGTCGATGATGATCTCGACCCCGGGGATGGCCTTGCCCACCGATCCGATGCGCTGGTTGTCGGGGTAGTTCGCCGTGGCCACCGGCGACGTCTCGGAGAGGCCGTAGCCCTCGTAGACCGTGATGCCGGCGTTGTCGATGAACTCAGCGACCTCCTTGCTGATGGCCGCGCCACCGGAGAACGCGAAGCGCAGCCGCCCTCCGAGGGTGTCGCGGACCTTGCTGAACACGATCTTGTCGAACAAGCCGTGCTTGAAGTCGACCCAGCTCGAGCTCTTGCCCTGGTTCGCCAGCGCACGCTTGGCGTCGGCGTTGGCGAACGCAGCGTTCATCAGCGCCCGGCGCAGGGGCGGTGAGCTCGCGGCCCGCTTGTTCAGCTTGTCGTAGACCTTGTTGAAGATGCGCGGGACCGAGAACAGGAGCGTGGGCTTCACCTCACTCATGTAGGGAATCAGGTTGTTCACGTCATCCACGATGGCGCTGCTGCACCCGAAGCTCGTCAGGACGTGCAGCTCCAGGGTCTGGCCGAAGCTGTGGGCCCAGGGCAGGAACGACAGAGAGCGGTCATCGGTCATCGGCAGCAACGTCTGCATGGCGTTGACGTTGCTGATGATGTTCTCGTGACTCAGCTGCACGCCCTTGGGGTTGCCCGTCGTGCCCGAGGTGTAGATGAGCCCACACAAGTCCTGGGGGTCCGGGTCCGCGGACGGAACCGGGCTCGCGGCGCCGACCTTGCGCAGCGCGGCGTAGGACGTCGGGTCGCTCTCGGCTCCCGTGAGGTTGACCATGTGCTTCAGACCCTCGATCTCGTCGACCAGCGGCCCCGCCTTCTTGGCGATGTGGTCCCCGGCGACGAGCAGCACCTGCGCGCCGGAGTCGTTGATGATGAAGCGCCAGTCGTCGGCGTTCTGCTTCTCGTACATGGGCACGTAGAAGGCGCCGAGGGTGTAGGTGGCGTAGGCGCCGATGGCCCACTCGGGGCTGTTGTTCGCGATGACCGCGACGACGCCCCCCTTGCCGATCCCCAGACTCGCGAGCCCCGCGCGGAACTCGTCGACCGCCTTGCCCCACTCGGCGTAGCTCATCCAGGTCCAGTTGTTCTCGGAGACGCGCGTACCGAAGCGCGGCTTGTCGCCGAAGCGGGCGACGCTCTTTGCGAGCAGATCGGGCAGGTTCTTGAAGGTCTGGTTGGCGGCGGGCTCGGACATGGGGTTCCTCCTGGGGGCCGGGGGCATGGGTCGGCTCCACTGGCGCGCGCGACTCTAACAGAGGCGCCCCGCCCCGCTCTACCCGGCTTCGATCGCGCGACTCGCCTCGAGCTGGGCCGCCGCGGCTTCCCTGAGTTCGGCGAACTCGGTGCCGGTGGTGAAGCGGGGGTTGTTCAGCGTACGCCGAGCCGCGCGGCGGGCCGCGTCGAGCAGATCGTGCATCCGGGGGGTCGCCGCCAGCGCAAACGCAGGGCGACCGGCCTGCTTCGCTCCCACCAGATCTCCGGGGCCCCGCTGGGCGAGGTCGGCCTCAGCGACCGCGAACCCGTCCTCGCTGCTCGCCAAGATCGCGAGACGCTGGGCGTCGTCTGGGGCCGGCGTCAGCAGGACACAGTGCCCCGGGGCAAGCCCGCGCCCCACCCGCCCGCGGAGCTGATGGAGCTGCGAGAGCCCGAACCGCTCGGCGTTCTCCACCACCATGACCGTGGCTTCGGGCACGTCCAGCCCCACCTCCAGCACCGTCGTCCCGACCAGCACCGACAGCTCCCCGTCGCGAAACGCCCGCAGCGCGGCCTCCTTCGCGGAGCTGGGCATCGCACCGTGGATCAGCCCCAGCCGGACCCCTGCGAGAGGCCCATTGGCGAGCTCCTCTGCGGTGGCGACCGCAGAGCGCAGCACGTCGCCAGCGGGCCCATCGATGCGAGGACAGACCACGAACGCGCGCTCGCCTCGGTCCACGGCCGCGGCGACGAGGTCCCACGCGAGGCGACGGCGGGCAGACGGGAGGATGAGCGTGGTCCGCGGCCCCCGGGGCGGCGTCTCATCGAGGAGGGAGATGTCGAGATCGCCGAACAGAGTGCGGGCCAGCGAGCGCGGGATCGGGGTGGCGCTCAGGGCGAGGAGGTGGGGCTGGGGGCCCTTGCTGAGCAGCCGCGCGCGCTGAAAGACGCCGAACCGCTGCTGCTCATCGACGACGGCCAGCCCGAGGCGGGCGAAGCTCACCGCGTCCTGGACGAGGGCGTGAGTGCCCACGATGAGCGAGTCCCTACCCGATGCGACGTCGGCCAGAGCAGCCGACCGCTCTGAGGCCGACTGGTCCCCCGCCAGCCACCCGACCGAGAAGCCCAGCGGCACGTAGAGGCGGCGGGCCTCGTGCAGCCACTGGCGGGCCAGTAGCTCGGTGGGCGCCAGGATTGCGACCTGCCCGCCACGCTCAAGCACCGGAGCCGCCGCCAACAGCCCCAGCACCGTCTTGCCTGCGCCGACGTCTCCCTGGACCATTCGCTGCATCGGCCGACCGCGCACCGACAGATCCGCGTCGATCTCGGTGAGCACCCTCTCCTGGGCACCGGTGAGGGTGAACGGCAGCGCTGCGATCGCCCGAGCTCGCACCGTGGCTCTGGCCCGAGCGCCCCCCATGCGGGGCCGGGGGAGCGCGTCGGTGCTGGCCCCCTCCACCGCCTGCTGCTCGCGCCGCCACAACAAGGCCACCATCAGCACAAAGAGATCGTCGAGCAGCAGCGCCTCGTGCACAACGTGTCGGCCGCCGCCCAACGCCTGCAGATCGGTCCCCGGCGGTGGCCGGTGCAAGACCCGCAGCGCCTCTGCCCGCCCCGGAAGCGACAGCTCGGCGAGCAGCTCCGGTGGAAGCAGCCCCGCACGGGTCGCCTCCTCGGTGGTCAGCGCCGCGCGCACCCAGCCCCGATACGCCTTCTGGCCCACCCCCTCGGGCGTGCCGTACAGCGACACCACGCCGCCCCGGGGCGCGGGGGTCTCGGCGTTCACAAACTCGGTCTCGGGGTGGCTCAGGCTCAAGGGCGGCTTCCCCTCAGTCCGCCCGGCGACCTGGACGGTGCGGCCCACGGTCCACTCCTTGCTGACGTAGCTCGGCGCACCGAAGAACTGCACCGACATCGCAGCCGTCCCGTCGTCCACCCGCGCCTGAAGCGATCCCGGGCGCCGACCACGCCGCTTGCCGTGGCGCACCGCCACTACGGTCCCCTGCACGACCGCGACGTCGCCGGGCCTGAGGGTCGCAATGGGTGTCTGCGCGCTGCGGTCCTGGTAGGCGCGGGGGCCCCGGAGAAGCAGGTCGGCGACCGTCTGCACGCCCAGCGTGGCGAGCTTCTCGGCCATCTTCGGGCCCACGCCGGGCAGGCTCACCACCGAAGCGCTCTGCGAGCTCACTGTGTCGCCTTCAAGGCATCCCGGCCACTGCGCGCGCCCTGCTAGACGTACTCGATCTTCGTCACCTCGACGACGCGCGTGCCGCGGGGGACCTTGATGGTCACTTCGTCGCCTTCCTCCTTGCCGAGCAGGGCCCGACCGATCGGCGACTCGATGGAGATGATGAGCTGCTTGATGTCGGCCTCCAACGAGCCGAGCAGCTTGTAGGTCAGCTCCTCCTCGGTGTCGAGGTCCTGCACCGTGACGGTCGAGCCGAAGGTGACCTTGTCGCCAGCGAGGTTTTTGGGGTCGATGACCTCGGCCATTCCGAGCTTCGCCTCGAGATCGCGGATCTTCGCCTCGATCATGCCCTGCTTGTCCTTCGCGTAGTCGTACTCCGCGTTCTCGGACAGGTCGCCGTGGGCCCGGGCGACCTCGATGGCGAGCACCGCCGCCGGCCGCTCGACCTCGATCATCTGACGGAGGACAGCACGGAGCCGCTGCTGACCCTCGGGGGTGACTGGATACCTACGCATGACTTCTCCGAAATGGGGGCGGCACAGACCTGGCCGCCGGCCCGTCGTCTCAGCGACGAGCGGCCAGCGATGATAGGTCAGGCCTCTCTATCTCGCCACTGGTCCGGGGACGGCTTATCCGCGCTGCGCGCGCGCCGCGGCCGCGCCGACCTGTCCCCGCTCGCCATCCCAGGCATACACGGTCTTGCCGCCAAACAGTGTGCGATGCACGCGGGTGGGGAGGGTCCAGCCTTTGAACGGGGTGTTCCAGCTCTTGCTGAACAGCTGTGAGGCAACCACGGTCTGGGTTCCTTCAGGGTCGATGATCGTCACGTCCGCAGTGCGCCCGGCCCTCAGAGTCCCCGTGTCCAGCCCGAAGCAGGTCGACGGCCCCGAGGTCAGCAGTCGCACCGCCGCCATCAGATCGAAGGTTCCAGCCTCGACCTGCTGCATCGTCAGGCCCCAGGCTGTCTCCAGACCCACGATCCCGTTCGCCGCGAGCTCGAACTCCACGTGCTTGTCCTGCGCCGGGTGGGGCGCGTGGTCGGTGGCGATGGCGCAGATGGTCCCGTCGGCGAGGCCAGCGAGCACCGCGTCTCGATCGGCGAGGGCGCGCAGGGGCGGCGCCATCTTTGCGTCGGTGTCGTAGTCGCCGACCGCCTCCTCGGTGAGCACGAAGTGGTGGGGCGCGGCCTCCGCGGTCACCGGCACGCCGCGGGCCTGAGCCTCCCGCACCAGCCGCACCGCACCAGCCGTGCTGATGTGCGCGATGTGCACGTGCCCCCCGGTCAGCTCGGCGAGCAGGATGTCCCGAGCGACCATCACGTCTTCGGCGGCGTTGGGGATGCCAGGCAGACCGAGTCGGGTAGACGTCGCGCCTTCGTTCATGCAGCCGCCGTGAGCGAGGCAGCTGTCCTCCTCGTGCACCGAGATCGGGATGCCGAAGATCTTGCTGTACTCCAGCCCACGCCTCATGAGGTGCGCGTCCATCACCGGCATGCCGTCGTCGCTGATGGCGACTGCGCCCTCGTCCACCATGTCGCTGATCTCGGCGAGGCTCTCACCGCGCAGCCCCTTGCTCAGCGCAGCGATCGGCAGCACCCGGGCCAGACCACAGCGCTTCGCCCGGTCCACCATGAAGCGGGTGACCGCGCCGGTGTCGTTGACCGGGATGGTGTTGGCCATGCACGCGATCGTCGTGAAGCCGCCGGCGACCGCAGACCTGCTCCCGGTCTCGATGGTCTCCTTGTACTCATGGCCGGGCTCGCGCAGGTGCACGTGGATGTCCACCAGCCCCGGCATGACCCACTTGCCGGTTGCGTCGATGACCTGCCACTTGTCGTCGGCCTGAGAGAGCAGCCCGGGGGCCACCTCCTTGATGCGGCCTTGGCGGTCGATGACGACATCAGCGATCCCGTCATGTCCGCTGTCCGGATCGAGGACCCGGCCCCCTGCCACGATTGTCGGCCGTCCGCTCATCCCCTGCCCTCCTGCGCGGCGGCGCGCTCACCGCCCAGCACCAGATACATGCACGCCATGCGCACCGCGACACCGTTCTCCACCTGATCGAGGATGACCGACCACTCGCCGTCGATCACCTCCGGCTCGAGCTCCACGCCCCGGTTCACGGGCCCGGGATGCATGATCACCACGTCCTTGCGGGCCCAGTTCTTCAGCTTGTCGCGGTTGAGCCCGTACAGCCGGCTGTACTCCCGAAGCGTCGGGAAGAAGTGCCCGCCTCGCGGGATCCGCTCCTGCTGGATCCGCAGCGCCATGACCACGTCGGCGCCGTCGATCGCCTCCTTCAGGTCGTGGTGCACCTCGACTCCATGCTCCACCAGCCCTGGCGGAATCAGCGTCGGCGGACCGCACACCCGCACACGGGCGCCCACCTTGAGCAGGCCCCAGATGTTGCTGCGCGCGACGCGGCTGTGGGTGATGTCGCCCACGATGGTCACGACCCGGCCCCGGAACCCGCCCAGCGCTCGGCGCACGGTCAGCAGGTCGAGCAGCCCCTGCGTGGGGTGCTCACACGCGCCATCGCCAGCGTTGATGATGCAGGTGTCGGGCAGCTCCTTGCTGAGCATGAGGGCCCCGCCTGCCCGCCGGTGGCGCACGACGATGATGTCCGGGTGCATCGCGGCGAGGTTCTTCGCCGTGTCCACCAGGGTCTCGCCCTTGCTGGTGCTGCTCCCTGAGCCCGAGATCGAGAACGTGTCCGCCGACAGGCGTTTTGCCGCGATGTCGAAGCTGGTGCGCGTGCGGGTGCTCGGCTCGAGGAACAGGTGCACCACAGACTTGCCGCGCAGGGTCGGCACCTTCTTGATCGTGCGCAGGTTCAAGCCGCGAAACTGCTCCGCGACGTCGAGGATGTGGGTGATCTCACCGGTGGACAGGAAGCGCAGGCCCAGGAGGTCCTTGCGGCGGAAGTACTCGTCTCCGCTCATCGCGCGCTCCCGGGCCGCACCGTGACCTTCCCCTGGCCGGCGGTGGCCTCGGGTTCCACCAGGACCCTATCCTCGCGGCGGGTCTCGATCGTGCGCCCGATGAACTCGGCCTGCACCGGCAGCTCGCGCCAACCTCGGTCGATGAGCACCAGCAGCTTGACCCAGCGAGGGCGGCCGTAGTCCCGCAGCACGCCCAGCGCCGCGATCACCGTGCGTCCGGTGAACAGCACGTCGTCCACCAGCACCACGCAGGCACCGTCGAGCTCAAAGGGCAGCTCGGTCGCGCCGAAGCTCGGCTTCTCGAGCCCGGTGTAGAGGTCATCGCGATACAGGGTGATGTCAATGGCGCCCACGTCAGGCCTACGCCCGGTCTCCTCGGCCACGAGATCAGCGAGCTTCTCCGCCAGCGGCACGCCGCCTCGGCGCACGCCCACCAGCGCCAGCCGCGCCCCGTCGTCCAAGGACTCGACCAACTGCGAGGCGAGCCGGCGCAGCGTGCGCTGGGTCGCCTTTCCATCGAGCACGACGCGATCGTTCATCAGCGCACTCCCTTACCGATGCGGCTCCATCGGATGCGGTCCATGAGGCCGCCGCAGCCATCCACGCTCAACCACACGAACAGGGCCTTGCCCTTGACGTTGCCCGCCGGGACCTGGCCCCAGGCGCGACTGTCGCTGCTGTTGTCCCGGTTGTCTCCCATGACAAACAGATGACCGTCCTTGACCGTGGTGGGGCCGTAGTTCTCGAACGGGTCCGGTCCATCTCGCAGGAGCACGGGGTATTGCTCGGTGCCGTTGTCTTCCAAGTAGACCCGGGCGCGGTCGCCCCGGCAGTTCTTGTCGTTGTAGGACGTCGTGCGCACGAACTGGCGAGCGAGCTTGTCGCCGTTCACGTACAGCTCGTTGCGCTTGACCTCGATGACGTCGCCTGGGAGCCCGACCACCCGCTTGATGTAGTCCACGGTTGGGTCCGCCGGGAAGCGGAACACCATCACGTCACCGCGCTCGGGCCCGCCCCAGTCTTTGAGGGTCGTGCCGCCACCGGGCACCTTGAACCCCACCACGCTGTAGGGGATCTCGGTCCGGTAGCTGAGCTTGTTGACGAAGATGAAGTCGCCGATGGCCAGGGTCTCGATCATCGAGCCCGAGGGGATCTTGAAGGCCTCGACCACAAAGAACCGCAGGGTCAACGCGAGCAGCAGCGCGATGCCGATGGCCTCGACGTACTCCCTCAGCGCGGACTTGCCGCGCGCGGGGTTTGTCGGTGTGCCGCTCTTTCCCTGGTTCTTGCTCACTCGTCCAGCTTCAGGACCGCGAAGAAGGCTTCCTGGGGGATCTCGACCGACCCCACCTGCTTCATCCGCGCCTTGCCCTTCTTCTGCTTCTCCAGCAGCTTTCGCTTTCGCGAGATGTCGCCACCGTAACACTTGGCCGTCACGTTCTTTCGGAACGCCTTGACCGTGCTGCGCGCGATGACTTTGCGCCCGATCGCAGCCTGGATCGGCACCTCGAACATCTGCCGCGGGATGAACTCCTTGAGCTTGCTCGTCAGCTTCTGCCCCAGGTTGAACGCGCGGTCCCGATGGGAGATCACCGACAGGGCATCCACCGGCTCGCCGGCCACGAGGATGTCCATCTTGACCAGCGGCGCGATCTCGAACTCCTTGAAGTCGTAGTCGAGCGATGCGTAGCCGCGGGTGGCGCTCTTGAGCTTGTCGTAGAAATCGAAGACGATCTCGCCGAACGGCAGGTCGTACTTCACCACGACCTTGGTCACCGAGAGGTACTCGAGGCCGACCTGGCGCCCGCGCTTCTCTTCGCACAGCTTGATGACCTGCCCCACGTACTCCTGGGGCACGTGGATGGAGGCGGTGACGATGGGCTCAGCCAGGTCGGCGAGCACCATGGGGTCGGGCACGTCCGACGGCTTGTGGATGTCCAGGGTCGTCCCGTCGTTCAGGTACGCCTTGTAGATCACATTGGGCGCGGTGAAGAGCAGGCCCAGGTTGAACTCGCGCTCCAGCCGCTCCTGGATGATCTCCATGTGCAGCAAGCCGAGGAAGCCACAGCGGAAGCCAAAGCCGAGAGCGGTCGACGTCTCGGGCTCCCAAGAGAAGCTCGCGTCGTTCAGGGACAGCTTGTCGAGGGCGTCGCGCAGGTTCTCGTAGTCCGAGGGGTCCACCGGGAACACGCCCGCGAACACCATGCGCTGAGGCGGCTGGAAGCCCTTGAGCGCTTCAGAGCACGGGTTCTTCGGATCCGTGACCGTGTCACCGACCCGACTCTCGTTGATGTCCTTGATCCCGGTGATCATCAGGCCGACCTCGCCGGCCCGCAGCTCGTTGATGGCGACGGGGCCGGGCGCCTTGACGGCGAGTCCGGTGACCTCCCACTCGTTCTTCGTAGACCAGAAGCGAATCTTCTGCCGCTTGGTCAGGACGCCGTTCATGACCCTCACGAGGCAGATGACGCCCTGGTACTGGTCGTACCAGGAGTCGATGACGAGGACCTGCAGCGGCGCGTTCTCGTCGCCCGGCGGCGGAGGAATGACCTCCACGATGGCCTCGAGCACCTCGTGCACGCCCAGCCCGGTCTTCGCGCTCGCCAGCACCATGTGGGTGCAGTCCACGCCGATGTTGTCTTCGATCTGCTCTCGCACCGCGTCAGGGTCGGCTCCGGGCAGGTCCACCTTGTTGAGCACCGGGATCATGTCCAGGTTGTTCTCAAGCGCGAGGTAGACGTTCGCCAGCGTCTGGGCTTCGACTCCCTGGGCGGCGTCCACGACCAGCAGGCACCCCTCGCACGCCGCGAGCGAGCGCGAGACCTCGTAGGCGAAGTCCACGTGCCCGGGGGTGTCGATGAGGTTGAGCTGGTAGGTCTGCCCGTTGTCTGCGGTGTACGACAGGCGCACCGTGTTTGCTTTGATGGTGATCCCGCGCTCGCGCTCGAGGTCCATCGAGTCCAGGTACTGCGCCTGCATGTCGCGGATCGTGACCGTGCCGGTCATCTCCAACATGCGGTCGGCCAGCGTGGACTTGCCGTGGTCGACGTGGGCGATGATCGCGAAGTTGCGGATGTTGGTGTTGGCGGTCACGGTGCGGGGCTTACTAGATCGGCACTGCAGAAGGAAGCGGCGCGGCGGCGGCGAGAGCACGCGGCACCGAATCAGCCGGGGCGGGACGGTCCACGCTTGACTGGTTCGTGGGGGTGGAGTATCAACCGCCCGCTCGCCCCCACCGAGCATCTGGGAGTTCCTCACCTCCCCGAGAGATCTGGACACAACCGCCGAGAGGCGAGAAGAGACAAGGCAGATGGCGAATCATAAGAGCGCACTCAAGCGAATCCGTCAGAACGACAAGGCTCGCCTGCGCAACCGTTTCCACCGAGTCCGCATGCGTACCTTCATCAGGAAGTTCCGCACCGCCGTGGACGAGGGCGACCTGGACGCCGCTCGCGAGAACCTCGCGATCTCGGTCCGGCTCGTGCGACGCACAAAGAGCCGGGGTGTCATCCACCGCAACACTGCGGACCGGATGGTGTCCCGCCTGAACAAGGCGTTCAACAAGCTCGAGGCCGCCGCCGCGTAAGCAGCGCGATCTCGAACCCCGAGCCCCCGTCTGGTCTGACCCGGCGGGGGCTCGGTCGTTCTGGGATGCCGGCGCTGGCGAACTACATGCTGATGTCGAGGGAGTACGCCCCACTGAACGCGACGCCGCTGGCGTTGGTCCACGAGTCCACCACCACGTACCAGGTCCCCGGGCTCACCGGTGCATCGGCCGCGTAGTGCCCTCGGGCGACGCATGCGCTCGCGCTCAAGGAGCTCAGGATGTGCACGTCCACGTCGATCCCTGCCGCGTGGCTGACCGAGGCAGCCAGGGTCCCGCTCGACGGCACCGTGACCCGGTACACCCGCTCCGGCCCAGACTCGTTCGTGGTCGGCGCGCACGAGTACGCGTCAAAGAGAGAGCTGCCGCCGGTCGTGTTGTTCGCGTCGTCGAACGGCAGCGCCTCCACGCAGACCTGCCCGCTGGGGCACACAGCGCCTCCCCCGCCCGTGCCCGTGCCTGACGGCGAGAGCTGCACGCTGAGCGAGTAGGCCCCGTCGAGCACGTTGCCGCTCGAACTCACCCAGCTGTCCACCACGACGTAGACGGTGCCCGAGTCGACATCGCTGGACGCCGTCAGGTGCCCGCGGGCGAGGCAGGCCGAGGCAGACAGCGACTGCAGGATGTGCACGTCTACGTCGACGCCCGCGCCATCGGAGACCGTGGCGGTCAGCAGACCCGACTCGGGCACGTCGATGGCGTAGACCCGCTCGGGGCCGGACTCGTTGACGCCCGGCGCGCAGGAGTAGGCATCGAACGCATCCAGACCCCCGGTGGTGCTGCTGCTGTGGCTGTACGGCAGCGACGACACACAGGTCTGGCCGGCCGGGCAGCTGGGCGATCCGCCGGTGGGCGCGTGGGTGATGCTCACGCTGTAGGCGCCAGCCTGGGCGTTGCCGCCAGCCGACACCCAGGTATCCACGACCACAAACACCTGACCCGCGGACACCGGCGCATCGGCCGTAGTGTGACCTCGCGCGAGGCACGCGCCCGGATCCGGCGCGGAGAGGATGTGCACGTCCACGTCGACCCCGGCGCCGTCCGAGACCGTGGCGGTCAGCACGCCAGCGCTCGGCACATCCACCACATACGTGACCTCAGGCCCGCCCTCGTTGGTGCCCGGGGAGCAACTGTAGACGTCGAGGTTGCTCACGCTGCTTTGGGCGGTGTTGCCCGAGCCCGAGAACGGCAAGGAGCCAACCGACACCGTGCTCGGAGGGCTGGGTTCACCCCCGCCGAGATCGCTGCCGATGACGGGCATGAGGCTCTGGTAGCTGCCCAGCAATGCTCCCGACCCGTCACGGGCCTGGGCCGTCAGCGCACGAACCCCCGAGTTCGTGAACGCGTAGTCCAGCGCAAAGTCGCCGGGCACGCCTGCGGTGGACCCGCTGTTGCGGTCCTCCAGGGCGAAGCCGTCGATGGAGTAGCTGACGGTCTCGGTCCCCGCGGGCCCGGTGGCGGTAAATCGATAGGCGCCGTCGGGCAACGGCGACCAGTTGACGAGCAGATCGTTGCTCGGCACCACCGCGATCCCGGATGTGACATCCACGAGATCGCCCTGGGCGTCGTAGGCCCGGAGCGAGATCGCCCGGGGGCCTGGGTACAGGAACGGGAAGTCGAAGGTGAACAGCGGCGGCTCGCCGTGGTCCACGCCGGTCGATGGCGTCACCAGCTTGTACTCGTTCGCCCAGTACTCGATCGCGTCCACCTCCGGTGTGGCGGACGCCGTGAAGCGCAGGGTGCCGCCGCCTTGGGGCGTGACCGACCAGTCGAGGATGGAGCCCTGGGCGGTGGGGCTCGGCGTGATGTCGAGCACGTCACTCCCCTCGGCGAGCAGGTCCCCTGCCCCGTCAAAGGCCCGGGCCTGGAGCAGGTGCGTCCCGCCAGCCTGGGGGAGCTCCACGTCGATGGCGAAGCCAATGCCTCCCGAGACATCTGTCAACGTGGTGCCATCGATGGAGTAGCGCACGAACGCGGGGGAGCCGCCGGTGTTGGCGGAGAGGCGCCACTCGGCCCCGAGGAGCGGCGCAGCAGACAGGTTCAAGGGCGCCAGCGAGCGAACCTCCACCGCGACTGTCGCCTCGCTCACCAGCACGCCGGTGGGGTCGTAGCCCTTCGCGGCGAGGGTGCGGAGCCCGGGAACACCGAACGAGACTGCGGCGTGGATGGGGCTGCCGAGGATGTCCGCGGTGATGAGCTGGGGGCCCGACCACAGCTCGGTGTGGTGCGTCTCCTGGGCGATGACCCTCACCGCGACCGGATCGCCGACGACGTCGCCGTCTCGGGGCACCGCGAAGGAGACCGGGCCTCCCACCGCCACGGGACCGTTCATGATCTCTGCGACCCGTCCCATGTACCAATCCCAGGGGAAGTATGGCCCGGGGTCGCTGCGCCCTGAACAGCTCGAAGGCTGGATCTCGCCGTGTCCGACGATGTGCTGCCGATCCAGCGGGATCCCGTACTCCTGCACCAGCCACGCGGTCAGCTGCGCAGACGACTCGAGGAGCGGCGGCGTCCACTGGGCGGAATTGAAGCTCTGCCCCTCGTGCTCGATCCCCAACGTGTCTCCGTTGTTGCCGCACGCGTGCCACGCCCGGCGGTCGTCACGCACCATCTGAGTGACGTGCCCGTCGGAGCGGCGCACGACGTAGTGGGCGCTGACGTTGCTGACGGGGTTTCGGAACCAGCTGACCGCGCCACCGAAGGCGCCCTCGGTGGTGTGCAGGACCACTCGCTGGGGCGTGACCCCGCCGCGCGCGCTCTGATTGCTGCTGTGGGCCGGGGTCCAGGCATCCGCGCCGGGGTAGTCGGTGTTTGAGGAGAACGACTCGCCGCGCAGACCTGGCGGCTGCACGTAGGGAACACCCGAGAGCCCATCGATGGCGCGACGGGGCACGACCACGACCTCGCCCCGCTCGTCCAGGGTGGAGAGTCCCCGCTGAAGCATCGCGAACACGTCGAAGGCGAATGCATGGTCAAGCCAGAGCTCGCCGCGGTCAGTGAAGGCCGCCACCGCGGGCCACCAGGCCGCATCCACCACCTCGGGATCCGCGTCACCGGCGTGCTCAGCCAGCCGCGCCGCGGCAGCAAACGTCGCAGCGGAGGGGTAGGCGAGCACCTCATCGAGTCGATAGCCCGCGGACTGGGCCGCATCGGGGAGCTGGCTCAGCTCCAGTCCCAGCAAGCCAAAGATGGGAGGGCCGTGACCCTCCTCGTCGGCCTCGGCCTCGATCTCCGGAGGCAGAAAGCCTGACTGCTTCCAGGCCATGGCGACGAGCAGGTCCCGCGGAACGCCGAAGCGCAGGGCTGCCGCGTCCAAGACTTCGATCGACGGCCTCTCATCCAGTTCCGCGAACTGGTCCGCGTAGCTGGCCAGCTCGTCCACAGGGCCGTCCTCCACGAAGGGACTGGGCAAGACACAGGAGGTCAGCAGAGTGACCAGTAGGAGCAGCAACAAGCGACGCAGCATTCGTTCTCCGGGAGTGGCCGCATCGTGCCACTCCCGCAACGCACCGGCCTCGGCTGGTCGAACTTCACAACTTCTCAATATGTCGCTCTCACCGGAGGACGTCGAGCACCGCGGATTCGAACGCCATGCGCGGATCGATACGCAGTCCGCCTTTCATGTCGCTCTCGGCCTGAAGCATGCGGGCGACGGCGCGGCGCAGCTCCGGCGGGCGCCAGGCTCGAATCTGGCCATCGAACTTCCAGGCGATGGCGCCGGGAATGCCAGCAGCGATGGCGGCATCGCGGGGGGAGAGCCCATCGTCCAACCCCGCTCGGGCCCGCCCGAGCTCGCGCAGGCGCTTGGTCACCAAACGCAGCATCCCGTGGGGTTCCTCGCCTTGACTGGCCAACTGCTGGAGTGCCTTGAGCGCCCGCGGGAAGCGGCGCTCTCCGATGGCGTCGAGCATGTCCCACAGCGCGTCCTGCTTGCGCCCGGCGACCACCTCTTCCAGGTCGGAGAGCAAGATGCGGTCTTCATCACCGACGTAGAGGGCGGCGATGGATAGCGCGTTGGCGATCTGGGCCAGGTCGTTGCCCATCAGCCCCTCGAGGTACCCCGCGCACATGGGCTCCAGGTTCTTCCCGAGGGAGCGCCCCTCGTGGTTGATCCACCCCTGGAGATCCCGCCCGTAGATCCGCTTGAACTCGCAGTAGCGGCCGGCCTTCTTGACCGCCTTGGGGAACTTCGTACGACCGTCGATCTTCTTGGTCGGATCATCGCTCATCAGCAAGATCAGGACAGTGGTCGGCGAGGGGTTGCTGCAGTAGTCGCCCAGCTGATCCTGGTGCTCCTTCTTCATCCGCTCGATCTGGCGCACCACCACCACCCGGCGGTCCCCCATCATGGGCAGCGTGTTGCACGCCCCGGCGATCGCAGCACCCGAGCTCTTGTCCCCGAGGAAGGTCTGCTCGTTGAAGCCGCGCGGACCCTTGCCCAGCGCCGCGGGATAAAGCAGATCGTACGCGCGACGCGCGAGAAAGCTCTCCTGACCACCGAGCAGGTAGACGGGCTTCAGCTCTCCCGAACGCACGTCCGAAGAGATGTCCGCCCAAGGGTTGGGCTTCGGCTTGCGACCACGAGCAGCGGCCATGGGACCTCCTGGCGAGCGGGAGGCCGCATCATGCCCGAGAGGCCGGGTGCGAGGGCAGCCGACCCACCACGAAGGCGGCGCCGTGCGGATAGAGCAGCTGCCCCCCGAGCCGCTGCAGTCGCTGACAGTCCTCCGTGAACGCGGAGCGCAAGCGCTCGCGTGCCTCCGGCCGCGCACCGAGCACCCGGTACCGGGCGGCGCTCGAAAAGTGCATCTGCAGGTCCCAGAACTCATCGCAGGTCGCGATCCGGTCCACGCTGCCGCGCCACGACGTGCTCACGTTCACGAACCCCGCCTCGCGGACCAGGGCGAGCAGCGTGCCTGCGGGATCGCTGCTGAGCGCGTTGTGCCCCTCGGTGCCCTCGAGCCTGCGCTCGCCGCGCAGACTGCCGTCGATCAGCCGCAGCAGATGCTGGGGCGCCAGCGCCGCGCGTCCCGACACCGCAGCGACGGTGGCTGCGAGCCGCTGGGCTCGATACCGCGCGCCCCGAAGGGAGCGCCAGGGGGCCGCGCTCCCCACCGCGAGCACCACCCGCCCGCCGGGCCGCAGAACGCGCGCCATCTCCGCGATGGCCTTGCCGGGGTCGGGCAGGTGACGCAGCACGAAGAGGGAGGTCACCAGATCCACCGAGCTGTCTCCCACCTCGAGGCGCTCGGCGTCCGACTGGGCGAACCGGACGATGTGCGGGGTGAGTCCCAGCTTGCGGCCCCGCTCCTCAGCGAACTGCAGCATCCCCTCGGCGAGATCGACGCCCAGGACCTTGCCGCTGCCGCCGAGCCGGGAGCCCAGAGCGCGGGCCATGATCCCCGTGCCCGTGCCCACGTCCAGCGCCTGCTCGCCCGCGTGCACGCCAGCGATGGCGCACGCGTGGTCCACGTACTCGCGGTTGTAGGTCTCGCTCAGGCGATCGAACACGACGGCGACGGCGTGCTCGTAGCTGGCGGACTCATCGGTCTTGCTCGTCACGGCCGGCAATGTGACACGCGGACGGCTCCCACCGCAGGTCTGCTCAGCGTGGCAATGTGTCACGGGTGCGAGAGAGCGAGCCGCAGCGCGGCATCCCTTCGCCCAGGCACCCCCCGGCGATCAGCGCGTCGGCGAGGGCCTCGCCGTACCATGCGTAGACTCCGGCGCCCGGATGCAGCAGCGCCAGATCGGGCAGATCCGGAAGCTCTCCGTCACGCAGATCCACCAGCGGCATATCTGCCGACTGCATCCAAGGGGGCCACCCACCCGCCGGCGGCACAAAGAACACCGACTCCGTGCGCGGCCTCGCCTCCTCCACCAGGGTGGCGAGTTGGGGACCCGCCCGCGCCTCTGCACGCTCCACGAGGGGTTCGGGGTGGTCCCCGCCCGGCAGACCCGACCTGTGAATTCGATTCACGGACACCAGCACCGTCCTCGCGAGCGCCGAGCCCATCAGGAGCGGCAGAAGCCGGCTCCCTGGCGCCGGGAAGAGGTGCAGGTTCTCGCTGTACACCCCGTAGTCACGAGTGGCACGGGCCGCGGTCAGCCACGGCTCGGGAGCGCGCTGCATCCCGTCGAGCACGAGACGAGGGCCTGAGTTGGCGAGCTGAAAGAGGAGAAGGTCCGGCTCCCACTCGGCCAGCGCCCGCTCCGCCAAGCGCAGCTTCTGGCGGGTCTGGTACCCGTCCACTCCGAGGTTCCACACCTCGACGTCGGCGACCCCCCGCTCCGCGAGGGCGCGCTGGAGCTGGGCGGGCCATGTGCGCCCCTGAGAGACCGCCGCCCCGTAGGTGTTGGACCCGCCCAGACACAGGATCCGCGTCACACCAGGCGGCTTCGCCGGCGCGCGCTCGCTGTCGCGAAACCCGAGCTTGTTTGTGACCATGGAGCGCGGGTCGTCGGCGTAGGGCGCCTCTTCCTCGCTGAGCGCCGCCTCCGCCGTAGACACCGTGCGGTCCAGCGACGGGATCAGCTCGTAGAGCAGCTCTGGGTCCGCGGACGGACGGTGCAAGGGCAGGTCGGCGGTGGTCCGGCCCACGAGGCCCGCCATCATCGCCGCCTCCCCGCCCCACACCCGCACCGCCGCTTCGCCGCACAGCAGCGCAACCGCCAACCCAAGGCTGGCGGCGAGCGCGCGGCGGCGCCACGTCACCGGGCTCATCCCGGGATGATGTTCACCAGACGGCCCGGCACGTAGATGACTCGCCGAGGCGGCGCGTCCCCGACCCACTTCCCCGCCGCGTCGAGGGCCGCAGCCTCGATGACCGCCTGGGTGGTGTCCGGCGAGACCGAGATGCTCGCGCGCTTCTTGCCCTTGATCTGCACCACGATCTCGATGGCGTCGTCCGCCGCTGCGGCTTCGTCCGCGACCGGCCAGGACACGTCTTCGAGCGCATCGGCCCGGCCCAGCCGCTCCCACAGCTCGTTCGTGAAGTGGGGCGCAAACGGGTTGAGCAGACGGAGCACCGACTCGATCGCCTCAGCGAAGACCGCCGCGACCTCACCGCGGGCGGAGATGGCCTCCCCCTCGCTCGCCTCGAACTTGTACAGCAGGTTGACCAGCTCCATGACCGCGGCGATGGCCGTGTTGAGCTGCAGGCGCTCGTCCACGTCCACGGTCACTCGGCCGATGGTCTGGTGCACCGCACGCCGCACCGCCACCGCAGAGTCAGGCAGCCCGGCCCCGTCGCCGGAGTACGCGGTGACCGCGGACAGATCCTCCGCCCGGCGAGTCACCAAACGCCACACCCGCCCGATGAAGCGATACGCGCCCTCCACCCCGGCGTCCGACCACTCCAGATCCTTCGTGGGAGGCGAGGCGAACAAGCAGAACAGCCGCATCGTGTCGGCGCCGTAGCGCTTGATCAGCGTCTCGGGGTCCACGGTGTTGAGTTTGCTCTTGCTCATCTTCTCGACCCGCCCGATCTGGATGGGCTCACCGGTGGTCTTGTGCGTCGCGACCCGGGTGACGACCTCCTTGCCGTTCTCGGTGACGGTCTCGCTGCGCAGATCGACGTCGGTGGGGGTGACCCACTCGCCCTCGGCGTCCTTGTAGGACTCGTGGTTCACCATCCCCTGGCACACGAGGTGCGCAAACGGCTCGGAGAGGTCACCCAGCCGCCCCGTGTCGCGCATGACCTTGGTGTAGAAGCGCGCGTAGAGCAGGTGCATGACCGCGTGCTCGATGCCGCCCACGTACATGTCCACCGGCAGGAATCGCTCGGCCATGGCCGGATCGACCATGCCGCCCTCGTAGTGGGGCGAGCAGTAGCGCAGGTAGTACCAGGACGACTCCATGAACGTGTCCATGGTGTCCGTCTCCCGCCGGGCATCCGCCCCGCACGTGGGACACGCGACCTTCCAGAACGCCTCGTGCCGCGCCAGCGGCGAGCCGCCTTCGCCGCCGATGTCGACGTCCTTGGGCAACACCACGGGGAGCTGGTCTCTGGGCACCGGCACGGCGCCGCAGGACTCGCAGTAGATGATGGGCACGGGCGCGCCCCAGTAGCGCTGCCGCGAGATTCCCCAGTCGCGCAGGCGGTAGTTCACCGTGCCCTCACCGGCTCCGAGCTCTTCCAGCTGCGCGATGACGGCGGCCTTGCCGTCCTCGTTGGTGGTGCCGTCGTGGGCGCCGCTGTTGATCATCACGCCGGGCTCGGTGAACGCCTCGGTCATGGTCGCGGCGTCCAGTGTCTCCTGACCGGGCGGATCGATGACCACGACCTTGTCGATGCCGTACTTGTCGGCGAACTCAAAGTCCCGCTGGTCATGAGCCGGCACCGCCATCACCGCGCCGGTCCCGTAGTCAGCCAGCACGAAGTTCGCGGTGTAGATCGG
>Ga0222662_1000043_pt1 | contig 114277 bp, 91 predicted proteins | sample AntAcemetagen600_FD_179821 | JGI IMG/M metagenome (GOLD analysis project Ga0222662, IMG submission 179821) | Saline water microbial communities from Ace Lake, Antarctica - #600 | ecosystem: Environmental > Aquatic > Non-marine Saline and Alkaline > Saline | place: Antarctica: Ace Lake... | reverse complement strand
CGATGCTCTGGAGGATTTTAAGTTTTTTGAGCGCTGGCGCAACACCCCTAGCACCCGCCTGAGCAAAAGCAATTTTGAACTCTACGCCGATGCCGCCGACGCCGAAACCGCGAGGCTTTTAGAAGTCGACCGCCGCTCGCCCGTTCTCGTCGAGCGTTCCGACCTATTCAGCGAAGCAGGCGGCGCGGGGCGCATCCTCACACACTACCGGCACGACCTCTATCATTTTAAACGCGTCTTTCACCATCAATAATAGCCATATGCCAACAAGATCCGACAATCCGCCCTTTCAATTCAAGCCGCACGGCGTTGTTCCTTTTAGCGATAAAGCGGAACTGGATCGCATTCGTGCGATCAAGCGCGAAGACATTGACAAACACCCCAACCCTGACTTTCGCATCCACGTAGTCCGCGATAGTGAAATTGGCATGGTCGCATTGATCGACCGTTTCTATCGTTTGAAAACAGCGATGGATGCCGGAGAAGAGTGTGTATTGATCTTGAGCAACCCAAATCCAGGCTACATTTCGCTGGCTCGCATGATCAACCGCTTTCAGGTGAATTGCTCCAAACTGCGGGTCTTCGCCATGGATGAGTGGGCCGACGAAGATGGCAACATCGCGCCGGAATCATACCCCCAGAGTTTCCGCCATGCCCTAATGAAATATTTCTACTACGAAATAGACGCAAAGTTGCGTCCACCGGTCTGTCAATTCCTGTCCCCCAACAATAAGAACATTCAGGACTACAGCCGAATGCTAGCAGACCATGGAGGTGCCGATGCATGCCACAGCGGCTCAGGGTGGACGGGGCACATCGCCTTTATCGACCCGGGCGCGCCACAATGGTCGCGCGACCTGGAGGAGTTCAAGCAACAGGGGGCTCAAATCGTCGATTTACACCCGCTGACCATCGCGCAAAACTCACTGCACGGCAGTTTCGGCTTCAGCGGCGATATTGCCAATGTGCCACCCAAAGCCGCAACAATCGGCCCGGCGGATGTGCTTGGCGCCAAATACCGCATGGACATCAATGCCCTTTGCACTTCCGGCACATTCTCTTCATGGCAACGGTTCACGACTCGCCTGATCGCCCACGGCCCAGTCACGCCCGACGTGCCTGCTTCGATCCTGCAAACCAAACCGACCGACTTTTACATTTCAGAGTCGGCTGCCGCCGATATAGAACCGCATTGGTATGCTGGATATTAGCCGTTGCTTGGCATGTCTCCGAAATCAGCCGGCTCTTCAGACTCCTGCTCCGCATTCTCCGGCCCAAGATCCAGAATGAGCACCGGGCGAGCAGTCTCCCCTTTCGTCGATCGATCCGGGAGTATCAGGCAAAGCACACGGGAAATGCCGAAAAATGGAACCGCTGTTGAGGAGATCGTCTGTGATTTGCCCGACTCCGCGTTCAGGGAAGCCATCTTCAAGGCAACCATCTTCGGCTCCTTAATCGGCAAGACCGTGAGACCCTCCCCACGGGCTTCGACGACCTGTTTTTTGCCATCGATTAAACAGGCTATTTGAGAGTTTGAGAAATTGATAATTCGAAACGAGTTGAACGGGAAGGAATCCAAGTCATCACTCAAAGAATGTGACATAAATCCCGTTCGGGCATTTTCCTTTCTTGGTAGTGCCAGAATAAGAATATGACTTTGACCGGCCGTGATATCCACTTGCGCAAGCACCTTCCGCTCTTTCTTTCCATCGCCCGTAGAGATTTCGCGAAAAAACACCAGCGGGCTGGGGCCACGGTAGGTATACGATGGAGTTTGCGTTAAATACGGGATCGTCGAAATTTTTTCCGTGTTGTCTCCATTCTGGTAGAGAACGTCATGGATCGTGTGATTCTCTCCATCCAAGCCATCCTCTTCTGCCTCTCCATCCAAGCCATCCTCTTCTGCCTCTCCATCCAAGCCATCCTCTTCCGCCTCTCCATTCAGGCTGTCTCTTTGATATCCCTCAATCGGCGGCAAGGCCATTAAACGAAAATCCACCGTGTAGATTGGCTCCTCGCCGCGAGCCGAAAGCATGAAACATGGGAGCAGCAAGACAACAAGACCAGCTGTCATGGACAGGCGCTTGACTGCACACACAGTTAATCGGCAAGTAGGGTGGATCACAGAATTCACCACGTTAAAGACTTTTCGTCGCCATTCCGAAATGAGCGGTCGATCTATATTTGAATCCATTTTTAATTTAAATCTCATCAGGTTGCAGCCAGCGAAAATCAACGATTCTGTATTTGCGGCCATAGTTTTCATTTGCAATCAGCGTCGGCGGATAGTCGGTGGGAAGATCATCGGCATCGACGTAATCTGGCATACGTTGCACCACAGCCTCACACCATGCCTCCGACACAGTGCCGCCGGTCGCCGAGCCAGTCGTGCTACCGTAAGCTCGAATGATAAAGGTATCCGAGCGAGGCGCAATGACTGGCCCAAGCACTTGCAATAGGTCGGCCTGGGTCAGGTAGCCCGGTGCCGCCGTCGAACGTGGACCTGCGCTGGCTTCCGGATACTGATTCACAGGATCGTCAGACATTTCAGGTACTGCTGGATCAGCCCATTCCGAATTGATCGACGTATTATCAATCGCAGCCTGCAAGGCACCTTTTAAATTCGCCTCGCTACCAGCTGGGGCGTCCAGGTTTCGGTTGACAAATTCGGCAAGCGAACGGAACGGGCCGCGCGCGCGGACTTCCGCCACGATGGCTTCGGCCAATTCGCTGATGTCTGCGTTCGGCACTCCATCCGTTAAGGTCGGAAATCCGCGCCACATGGTATCACTCAAGCCAGCCGACAACCCGGCACGGGGAAAAGCCACCCGATCCCCGGTGCTCTCAGATGTGGTCACGCCGCCCAATTCAGGGTCATTATAGGGCACGGAAAGACCTTGTAGGCTGCGCAGAAGCGATGTCCATGCGGGCACCGAAGTCGAGTTGACATTAAAAGCCCCGAGAAGAGTCATATTAGCCGCAGCCTCATCCCAAACCAGAGCATCCGGAAATGAGGCACCAGCAAGCGGTCGCAAGCGAGTATTGGGCCATTCACCCGACTCCGGCCAATCAGCCAAATCGTCGCTTAAAGCGGAGAAAAAATAGCCATCCCAGAGCGCTTCATTCAAAGTATAGGACAAGTCCTGCTCACCGGAGCTGTAGTAAGGCGAAGCCCAACTGTTAGCGAAGGGATACGACGGCTGCCATGCCTGCGAAGAAAGATTCGCATGCTGCAGCTTCTCCAACGAAACCAGAGGCTGCCGAGGTAGGTCGTAAAGAGGCACATAGTGTTGCCCGCCCGTTGGACCGTTGTTGCCTCCCCAATAAGCGCGGTTAGTATCAGTATCATACTGGATATTACCATAATTAGTTGGCCGATCATACCCATCATAGAGGGGAGGCGCCGTCCACGACTGTACACCACTATCACGATCAAGACCACTGACTGCGGCACGCGGATTATACAATGCCATCCAACGTGCGCCCCCCCCTTGAGGACTCGAGCCTTGTTGATATTCATGACTCGAATTCCTCAGTTGCACTCGGTTGGGCACAGCTGCAAAGCCAATGAAAAGTGGGTTTTTCGGGCGGTTAAAGGTGCGCGAGGTGGTGTAAATTGCATTCTCGATGCTTTGAATCTCGCGAAATTCGCCTGCCGACACTTCCGCACTGAGCACGGCATCGATCCGCTCCCAACGCATCCGAAACCAAAAACTGCCACTCAATTCACTGGCATCGAGAAAAGTGGCCGGGGTGAAATCCAGAGAAGCATGACTGGAAAGCGGATTCCATCCGGGTACCAACGGCAACGGTTGCCCCGCCCCTGGAGTGTAATGGCGCTGCCCACTCAGGCTGAATAACCTCGCTTCGCCCGGCGCAAAGCCCGCATCCGATATTTCGAATTCGATCCCATCATTGCCGAGCACGTCCTGATTGATGTATGGCTTCACATCGCCGTCGTCATGATTCACGATTGCTGCAGTCCACGATATCAGTAAAGCTCCCCGAGGCACATCGGAAAAAAAACCATCTCCATTCAAATCCATAGGCTGAGTCGTCCCCGCTCGCCAATCGAGCCGAAGCCGATAGGTAGTGGGAGCCAGCTCGACATTATAGGGATTCACCAGAGTGACTGCAGGTATCATTGTGATCTGGACCCGGTTATTGTCAGCGGGGTCGTAGCGTGCCCCCCAGTTCATTTGCCACATGCCCACAACTGGATTTATTCCGTGAATATTATTGTCAAAGGAATGGGGCCTCACGTTCACGGGCGCAGTCAGATCCCCCCACGAGGTTCCCAATTCGATATCCTCTCCGGAATTATAGAATGAGCGCAACAAACCCCATGTCGGGGGATCGGGGAATCCGGCTCCCGAGACGATAGGCAGGCCATCTGAGTAATCGCCCGAAAAACCTCGTGACAGAATGCGCGTCAAATCTTGCTTAAAACCACCCTCCGCAGTATTGATTAACAGCCCGCTGCTGTAAGGTGAAAGGTCGTGGGAATGTTCCCACGCTTTTAAATCATCGCCCAAGAGATTCAGTTGGGGCATCGAAAACAAACGGTCATGCACCTCCGAGGTTAAATTAAGGTCATCTCCCAGTATCTTTTCCCAACGAGGCTGGTGCGCCATGCTTAGGCGCAAGATCTGATCGGCAAAAGCAGAGTCCCCGGTTTCCTTGTAAGTGTCCGGCTCACGGGCAAGAGTGTTTGCTTTAATCCCCTCATCTCCCACCCAATACGCATAATGACCGCCCGCGAACCCATCGCTCAAAATGGGGATTCGTTCGGCCAGCACTTTATCAGCGTCAAGATCTTCATCAACGCCGCGGTCGTTCCGGAGCAATACCACTGAATCAATCAAAGTTTCGCTCACAGGATCCGGAAATTCCGTCAGAGTGGAGACCAACCAATGCGGCTCACCAAGATCGAAAGGTGTCGCTCCTGCCGGGTCAGGCTCGCTACGCCAGACACCAGTCCAAAAGCCATGGTCAGCATTCTCATCGAGTAAATCAGCCCGCGCGGTGACACGTTGATCAGAACCGCCGTACTTTTGAAGATCCCCCAGAGCCACAGAGAACGCCAGAAGTGCATTCTGCTTCGCCCCAGCATGCGTAAGCTGCTGCGAAGCCGACCTGATCTCTACTTGCAAAATAGCACTCAGACTAAGTATCAGCACGAGGACAAAAGCCATCAATGACAAGGCAAGAACCAAAGCGAACCCATTGCACGCAGGCAACTTCTTCGACCCGAGCATACAGCTGTCACCCATATTTTGGTTGTCCGATTTCTTTAACACAAATTTATCCATGCACGATTGAGATTTGAAGAATGTAATCAATTTATACTGTAATATCATATTGTCTGGAATGGACTCGGCTTATAAAGTACAATCCAACCCCTTTAGTCAGACTAAAGAACAAGCATATGTATATTTCTGTATACACCAAGCGCAAGCTGGAATTTCCAATATTAGTCAACCTGTATGAAATCACCAGGCCAACAAGCTCGACTAATTCCATTACAACAGAAAGGATCGCTATATTAAGACTCATTAAATATCGCCGAAACGATCAGACCGCCTTATTTATCGGCATGGAAGACCGAGCGCAAGGGAGAGCCCATCCAGAGCGCTGCGAAAACTTGCGCAATTCGCAAATGGATGAGTTCGACTCATTTATTCACTTGATTGCCAAGCATAACAGTGCATACAATCATGATCTACATTGAAACCAACGATTTAAAAAACCTACATCGCAAGAATGCTCAGTCCCGTAGTCATAGCCCATAATTATATCCGCAAACGCATACTATCCGGGGAATTTGCACCCGGCGACGCGCTAGCGGGCAAACACCTCGCCGAGCAGATTGGAGTCAGTCGCACACCTGTCCGAGATGCCCTTCGCCAATTGGAAACCGAAGGCTTGATCGAGATCAGTCCGCGCCAAGAGGCTCGCGTCAAAAAAGCCAGCTACGAAGAGTTACGCGACATTTGGGAGTTGCGCATCGCACTAGAGAGTCACGCTGCAACCATGGCGGCAGCGCGCCACAGCCAAGAGGATCTCGATCGGATGGAAGATTTGCTCACCGCTATGCGCACGCTCATCGACCAAATGGATAGAGCCGAAGCTGAACAACGCTGGGAATTACACCAGCAACTGGGTCAAACCGATATGCGCTTCCACCTCGCGATCTTAGATGCCTCACGTAATCAGTTGATAAAGGCTGAAGTCGACCGTTTTCGCGTGATTCACGACATCGTATTACCGGTCAGCAAACGTTCCACCCGCACTCGAAGCTCGAAATCAAGGGCTGAGAATATGGTGGTTTGGGAGAGCCACCGGGCCATCTTTAAAGCTATCCGCCGACGCGATGAAATGGCCACCCACCAAGCCATGAAGGAACACCTCACCCCTCCGATGCAACGCAACATGCGACTTCTCAGGCAAGAACTGGAGATACAATCAGTGCGGGTGCCGGAATAAGTCTAGAATTTCTCCAAACAATCTACACCCGACAATCCTGAGTCGGGTCAGTATCAGTTGAGATACACTAATGAACTACACAAAATCACTGGATCAAAAACTAAAGCGTATTGCCGCCGGCTCTACTGACTCTAAGGACTTCATCATCGCAGATGCGAAGGATGCTGATATGGCCTTTGGCATCATGGCGCCGGGGCCAAATCGGGCTGGTAACTGTCCTCATGGTTATGATAGCACACAGCGTTGCTATAAAACATTGGCAGATTATCAGGCTCAAATCCGCGAGGTCATTAAGCAAGGGATTGTGGATATTGTATTACTCTCTGCGTCGAACCTCGAACGGATAGGTATGGTAGAGGGCATGTTTAAAAATTCACACATCACACCTGCAGCGCGAGCCAATGATACCACTGATGTGTGGGCGGTTCGCGGCGGCAATTATGCGACCTTTCCATCGCGCCATTTCCGAACGGCGACGCTCGACCACATCAAATACGGCAAGTTGGAGACGAATTACAACCGTCCTCATGCGGGCGCGGATCTGGGTCTATACTCCGTCACCTTTACCAATAATCTGGACTGGGACTACTCAGCCCTCGAAGCCTTTCAAGACTTCCGTCTTGAGGCGGAAAAGAAGAAGTTTCGCTATTTCCTCGAAGTGTTTAATCCGAATGTCGACCCCGGAATCGATCCGAAGACGGTCGGTGGTTTCTTGAATGACAGCATCATTCGTTGCTTGGCCGGGGTGACCTCAGTCGGTCGCCCCATCTTTTTGAAGATCCCCTATAATGGCCCCGGCCCTCTGGAGGAGCTTGTTTCCTATGATTCGAATTTGGTCGTCGGCATCCTCGGAGGCAGTGCCGGGACGACGCGCGACGCGTTTCAATTGATTCACGATGCCAGTAAATACGGTGCCCGAGTGGCCTTGTATGGCCGTAAGATTAATCTCTCGGAATATCCGCTAATATTTATCGAGCTACTACGTCGCGTGACTGATCGTGAGATCACGCCGGAAGATGCTGTGAAATATTATCACGATGCCATGGCCAAGGCCAATATTCAGCCGATTCGTTCCCTCCAGGAAGATCTGCAAATCACCGAAACAACGATGAGCTACTCGTAGACTCTAAGGAAACAGGAATGTGAATTGCCGAGAACTGACTGCCTTCCTTCAAGAAAATACCGCGCTTATTCCGTCCTTACCCATCGTGAAAGGCTTCGTCGGCTTCGTCGATGAGATGATCTCTGTCATTGATCAGTAGAGACGACAAGCGACTCAATACGATTCGCGATTTACGCCATGACCTCAGATCGCCCACCACGGTATGGCGGTGATATTATCCGCCAATTTGGCTGGACGCGGACAGCGGCATACGAGGTAGCCTTCGGTGGCTTCGTCCGTGGCTGGCCACGCTGAAGCTTACAGGTAAAATTTGAATGTGTGCAGACTCGAATGGCACGGACTTCAGCTCCTAATCAACAGACGCCATAATCTTACTCATACTCTTAATCATAATTTCAAGGCATTGTTATTGAGTTGATTGAGAACTCGAAAAGGGGATTAAACGCAAAATATAAAGATCCCCCGCCTGAAGGTTCCACTTTTTTGAACCTCGTAGATGCGGATACTGACACCCCGCTTCGCCTAAGGGCTTCACCATTGTTTCATCGTCGATTCATTTCGATCCCCGATCCGCCTAGCTCCCCGATTCATTCCAATCATTCCCCTTCGGCGAGGCTCAGAAGGATCTACGTTTCACTACGTCGATAATTCGGCAGTTCGACGGATTCGGCAGGCTCACCACAGACCAGCTCAGGCCAGGAAGGCCATGCCGCGCTACCTAGCGACCACTTATGCACCTTGCAAACTTGACCTGCAAAGGAAAGCACTTTAGTTTTGTAAGTATCGACAGATAATGAAGATAGGCATACCAAAAGAAATCAAGAAGCACGAATATCGCGTAGCGCTGATTCCTTCTCACGCCAAACTCTACGTCAATGCAGGTCACACGGTTTTTGTAGAAGCTAGCGCCGGCCTAGGCTCGGGCTTTTCCGACGAAGATTACATCGCAGCCGGTGCCTCGATCATCGAAGACGCGAAGGAAGTCTTCCTCCGTGCTGAAATGATCATCAAGGTAAAAGAACCACTTCCAGAAGAATTTGATTTCTTCCAAGAGGGGCAAATTCTTTTCACCTATCTACACCTTGCTGCGAATGAGGAACTAACGAAGGCATTAATCGCAAAGAATGTGGTCGCGGTCGCTTATGAAACGATACAGCTGCCCGACGGAAGCCTTCCTTGCCTGACACCAATGAGTCAAATCGCGGGCCGCCTATCCGTTCAGCAAGGAGCGAAATATCTGGAAAAAGCTTTCGGAGGCAGAGGCGTCTTACTCGGTGGGGTCCCTGGAGTCGCACGTGGTAAAGTCGCGATTCTCGGTGGTGGCGTCGTCGGTCTCAATGCCGCCAAGATCGCAATTGGCATGGGGGCGGATGTCACCCTACTTGATATCTCCGCAAAACGCCTCGCCTACCTCGACGATATCTTCGGTGCAAAACTACAGACACTACATTCCAATCGCACGACCGTCGCAAATTGCTTGAAGCAATCAGATCTAGTCATCGGTGCCGTCTTGATCCCAGGTGCCAAAGCACCTAATCTGGTGACACGAGAGATGCTCTCTACGATGAAACCGGGCGCAGTGCTGGTTGATGTAGCCGTTGACCAAGGTGGCTGCTTCGAGACCACTCGCCCGACGACCCATACCGATCCAACCTTTATCATAGACGACATCGTCCATTACTGCGTCGCCAACATGCCGGGTGCGGTCGCGCTGACCTCAACGATCGCACTATCCAATGTCACCCTGAACTACGGCTTAAGCCTCGCCTCCAAAGGATGGCAAGAGGCGGTCAAATCAGACCCTGAACTACGCCGTGGGGTCAACGTCGCCAAAGGGAAGATTTACAATGAACCTGTAGCCCAGTCACACGGTATGGAATTCGAAACACTAGAGTCTCTGACATAATCTCCGGAAAGTGGCACCCGCACCAAGCTACTCCAGCAGCCGCGTGCGGCGGTGCTGTTGTGGAAACTGTAGCGTGATCACCGTGCCGGCTTCTTTTCGGGACTCGATGTTAACATGGCCACCGTGTTCGCGCATGATGCGCTCGACAATCATCATGCCGAGACCGTGGCCTTCCTTCTTCGTGGTGTAATAGGCCTGGAAAACTTTTGAAAGGTCCTCCTCGGAAATGCCTGATCCTGTATCGACGAACTGTAGATAAACGAAGTCGTCGTCCCGGCGCGCCAAAATACGCAGGCTGCCTCCGGGCTGCATCGCTTCAATCGCATTTTTGATTAGATTAAAAAACACCTGTTTGATCTGCCCCCGGTCACCGAGAATCGCGGGTAAACCGTCGTTAATCTCAACTTTGACATCGAGCTGCCGGGCGCTCAGCTCAGCCTCTTGCACGTGAAGCACTTCCTCGACGAGTTCGACCAGATCGAGCTCGTTCAACTCGGGCTTCTGCGGCCGCACGGCTTCGAGGAAATGTGTGATAATACCATCCAAGCGCTGCACTTCGCCTTGGCAGACTTGCAAGGACTCCGCAAGTTTCGCCGTGTCGGTCTTCTCTGCCAGCTTCTTGAGCTTACGCTCGATCAGCTGCAAATGGATGGTCAACGAATTAAGCGGGTTGCCCAACTCGTGCGCCACCCCAGCCGCGAGACCGACGATCGATGAGCTACGCTCACTCTCAATCCGCTCTTCCATCGAAACGCGTTCCTCCGTCACATCGGACAAGACGATGACGTAGCCCCCCGTGTCGTCGTGCCCAACCTGCGCATCGATCGGCACCATGTAGAGCCGCACCACGCGATGCTCGGGATACGTGAGCTCGACTTCGCGAGAGAGGACGGGCGCAGATTTCTTTTTGCCCGTTATAGTTTCACGGTCGATGGACTTGGCCAGATCGGGCACCATCTTCCAGAGCCGTGTGACCCCGATATCGTTTTCCTTCAATCCGATGAGCCCCAGCGCAGCATCGTTGGCATACTGCACAATGCCGTCCGAGTCGATCACGAGGATACCGTCTTGAATGGTATTAAAGACCGTTTCCTGCATCTTACGCTCGCGAGCAAGGCGTTGCACAAGAATGCCAAGATTCACCGAATCGAGGTCTTCAATACGCCCAAGGATTTTATCGAGTCCGGTGTTTTTCATTTAATTATCTTAATCCATACTCTTAATCTGCCGCTTTTCAAACGTTCCTTTTCGACGCTTGAGTTAACCGCAGAGTTCGCAGAGGACGCAGAGTTTATCTGATTGAGTATATTTAGTAGCCTAAAGCGTGAGCTTTTGGACGGCGGTGCATCCGATGTCGAGCAATCCAAATCGTTTCCGATGTTCCGCTCTGCTTCGCAGACGGTCTAGTCGCCTACAGCTCGGAACGGGTGTAATCACAAGCGAGGGGACTTGATGCTGGAATTGTAGCGGACGCGGGAACCGCTTTCGAGTTGCGGTTCCGCCCTTGCCATTCGGTCGAAACGGGTTCTCCGTTCCGCTACCTGTGAACGCGCTCCCCGCATCTGTGGTTACACCCGCTCGGAACGGCTACGATTGAAGAATATTGAAATAAAATCATGGATCCCTTTCCTCTCTGCGTCCTCAGCGAACTCTACGGTTAAATAAGCGTATCACAAGATCAGTGCTTCTCTGGTGTCACGAGTTGAATCAGTTCCTTGGCGATGGCGGCTTTCGACGCGGGGCCTAACTTAACTGAGCTGCCGTCGGCGGCGATGAGAAGCACTTCATTGGTATCGGCGGCGAAACCGGCGCCGGGCTGGCCTACCTCGTTCGCCACGATGAAGTCTAAGTTCTTCGACTCCAGTTTCTTCTTGGCGTAAGTGACCACCTCCTTCGTCTCTGCGGCGAAGCCAACCACGGTCTGGTGCGCTTTGCGCGCGGTCATGGTCTTTAAAATATCGGTGGTGCGCTCAAACTCGATGCTCATGGAGGCATCGTCTTTTTTCTCCTTATGCACGTGCTGCGTGACGGGGCGGAAGTCGCTGACCGCCGCCGTCATGATGAGCACATCGCAGGCATCGAAGAGTGCGTCGACTTGATTAAACATTTCCTCGGCCGTCACCACGGGGTAGAGAATCGCGCCATCGGGCTCTTCCAGGGCGACAGGCCCCGCCACCAGATCGACGTTCCAACCCGCTTCAAGAGCGGCTTCGGCCAGAGCAAAGCCCATTTTCCCGGTCGATGGATTGCTGATAAAGCGCACCGGATCGATAAATTCGCGGGTAGGGCCCGCAGTAATAAGACAGCGAATAGAGCTTGCGTTCGACATAAGCCTAAAAACCCTAGGCGAACTCATGCCTGATTCGCAACCCAGCAACTCACCTATTTCCAAAAACCCGGAAACCCCGGAAAAGCCGCCAGTCAAAAAGGAAAACACCTTTCTGAACCTGGGCTTCAACTTAATCCTGCCGATTCTCCTGCTCAATAAGGGCAAGAAGTGGTTTGGGCCTTACTTGGAGCCCTACTTCGAGAACGTGGCGGTCGGCGTCTTACTCATCGCGATCCTATTTCCGGTCGGCTATTTCATCTACGACTACGTCAAACGTTCGAAATATAACATCTTCTCGATCCTCGGCCTAATTAGCGTGATGCTGACAGGAGGCATTGGAATTCTAGAAATCCCGACTGAGTGGTTTGCGGTGAAAGAAGCGGCCATCCCGCTGCTGCTCGGGTTGGTGGTGCTGATCTCGCTAAAGACGCCCTATCCGCTCATTCGCACGCTCCTCTACAATCCGGAGATCATCGACGTAGATAAGGTTCACACCGCGCTAGTGGCGCATAATTCCGAAACCGCCTTTGATCGTTTGCTGGTGCGTTGCACTTGGCTGCTGGCTGCGTCGTTTCTACTCAGCGGCGTGCTCAACTATTTCCTCGCTCGCTGGATCGTAGTCAGCCCCAGTGGCACCGATGCCTTCAACTCAGAGGTCGGCAAGATGATGGCATGGAGCTGGCCAGTCATCGCGATTCCCAGTATGGCGATCATGATGGTCGCACTGATGCAACTGCTCAAAGGCATTAAGCAAATGACCGGCTTAGAGCTGGATGATGTCCTTCGCGGAGCCCAAGCGAAAGAGGAGGCGAAGTAATTCGGGCAAACTTAGGGGCGCGACTTACTGAGCCCTGCATTGCTCGAAGAGCCTAACACTGGCTCTCGCCAGCATTCTACAAGCCTGCGCGATAAGAGTAGCATGACGGCGAGAGCCGTTGTGTGCGTCGGACAGGTTCCGCGAGCCAAGCGAGCAGTCAACACTGGCTCTCGCCAGCATTCTACGATTAATCAGTGTAGCGCGAGTGGGAACCGCTTTCGGAGCCATTCACGGTGAGCGCGCCCTAGCCCTTAAGGTATTGTTTTTGTAATTCTTCGACCACGGACGGATCGGCCAAGGTCGTTACGTTACCAAGCTCTTTGCCCTCCGCGATGTCGCGCAGGATCCGGCGCATGATCTTACCAGATCGCGTCTTGGGTAGATCGGAAGAAAAGAGAACACGCTCGGGGCGGGCGAATTTGCCGATGCCCTTATCGATCATGGCGACGAGTTCTTTGCGCAGATGATCGTCGTGATCGCGGCCGTCGATGACCGTGACAAAAGCGACCAAGCCTTGCCCCTTGATCTCGTGTGGGATACCGACCACAGCGGATTCCGCTACGTCCTTGTGCTCGACGAAGACGCTCTCTAGCTCGGCCGTGCCGATACGGTGACCGGACACGTTGACCACATCGTCGACCCGACCGAGAATCCAGATATAACCATCCTCGTCGCGGCGTGCGCCGTCGCCAGGGAAATAATATTTGCCGCCCCACTTACACCAGTAGGTATCCTTAAAGCGCTGCGGATCGCCATAGATACCGCGCAAGATGCCCGGCCATGGTTTCTTGATCGCGAGGATGCCCGCTTCGACTTCCGTACCGTCGTCGGATAGGATGGCTGGCTCTACCCCGAAAAAAGGAACTGTCGCGCAACCAGGCTTGGTCGCCGTCGCTCCGGGCATGGGGGTCAGCATATGACCGCCCGTCTCAGTCTGCCACCAGGTATCGACGATGGGGCAACGCTCACTCCCGATCATTTTATGATACCAGATCCAGGCTTCGGGATTAATCGGCTCGCCCACCGTGCCGAGGAGGCGGAGCGAAGAGAGGTCTTTACTCTTCACCCAGTCATCGCCCCACTTCATGAAGGCGCGGATCGCGGTCGGTGCGGTATAGAAAATCGAAACTTTATACTTTTCGATGATCTCCCAGAAACGACCTTCGTCGGGATGATTCGGCGCACCTTCGTACATCACTTGGGTGACGCCGTTTTGCATGATGCCGTAAACGATGTAGGTATGCCCCGTGATCCAACCCACGTCGGCCGTGCACCAGTAAACATCGTCCTGCTTTAGATCGAATACGTATTTAGAGGTCAAATAGCTATACACTTGGTAACCAGCCGTGGTGTGCATGATGCCCTTCGGCTTGCCGGTGGTGCCACTGGTGTAAAGAAGGAAAAGCAAGTCTTCCGCTTCCATCTCCTCGGCGGGGCATACGTCGTCCACATCGGCGACGAGATCGTGATACCAACTATCGCGGCCATCCTTCATCGGGCAATCGACAGGGTGATCGTCGCCACGCTTGACCACGATCACATCCTTCACGCAGCCGCAGGTCTCGACGCCTTCATCGACGATTTTCTTAAGCTCAAGCATCTTGCCACGGCGATAGCCACCGTCGGCAGTGATGACCATGCGAGTCTCGCTATCGAGCACGCGATCGCGGATCGAATCGGAGGAGAAACCGGCGAAGATGACCGAGTGCACCGCACCGATCCGAGCGCAGGCCAGCAAGGAAATCGCCAGCTCAGGAATCATCGGCAGGTAAATCGCGATACGGTCGCCCTTTTGCACGCCACGCGCCTTTAAGGCATTGGCAAAGCGGCAGACTTCGAGGTGGAGCTGCTTATAGCTGATGTCGCGCGAATCGCCTGGCTCGCCTTCCCAGTGAATCGCAATCTTATCGCCGCGCCCTTCGTCGAGGTGACGGTCGAGACAGTTGTAAGAAAGATTCGTCCGGCTACCATCGTACCACTTGAAAAACGGCGCGTTGGAATCGTCGAGCACAGTATCCCACTTTTTAAACCAGTGTAGTTCCTCGGCCGCTTCCGCCCAAAACGTCTCCGGGTCTTGAATACTTTTTTCGTAGAGCGCTTTGTAGGCCGCTTCACCGCTAATATGCGCGGCTTCAACAAATTGCGAGGCAGGGGGAAACTTGCGGTGCTCGTGAGAGACCGACTCCATTGAGGAATTATCAGTAGTCATGGTAGTATTCGTAGGGAATTGGGTTACTCGTTTCTAATTAAATGCGATAGCGCGCCTAATAGACAATCAAGAGGCAAATGTGCTCCCAAATAAGGTCAACGACATTTCCCAGAAACTCTTGGGCGTGGGTGCAGTTATTTCAACGAGGGAGCAAGGGGTAGCGCGGCATGGCCGCATGCCGCACGTAGGTGCCTAAAGGTGCGGCAAGAGGCCATGCCGCGCTACCTGTTCTCAAGAGTATTCATGCCCCGCACATTTAACTACACCCCGCAGATCGGGTATAAGCACAGGTTCGGGGAGGGCGGGTGACCAACCCGCAGTGTGAACTTTTGCCGGTGCCTCGGCGATGGGGATCCGTCTTCGCCTTGGGGTTACGCCGTGACGAGCACGCGCCCTCCCGAGTAGCAATCAGACGGCGGTTTCTTCGAGCACTTTCTTACAATACGAGTTCAAACTTTCACCGCGCTGGGCGGCTCGAATCCAGAGAGTTTTGTGCACGTCTTCGCTCACTCTAAGCACAAATCGACCGCTGTATTTTTTGTTGGCGGTGCCTTCGGGCAGATTGAATCCATCGGTCTCGGCTTGCTCGACCCATTCGTCGACGACTTGGCAAAGTTCTTCATACACTTGGCTTTCCGAATCACCGTGGACGCCACCAAACATGAGGCCGGGGCAGGTGCCGAGATAGCACTGATCTTCCTCGCTCCACTCAACAACTTTTAAATAAGCATCACTTTTCTTTTTCATTTCTTAATCCTTTCAATGGCTTCGCCAACGGCTCGCTCTTGGTAGCGTTTCGCATCGGTGCCGAGCTTACCTGATATGGTAATCCGAACTCCCTTTTCGTGCACTAAGTTCCGATGACTCCCCTTACCTCCACGATCAGTAAAACCGTTTTTCATAAGTTCAGATAAGAGCTCACGAATCTTCTTAGGCACAAATAGTAGTATCAGATTGATACTACTATTTGTCAATAATTGTTTTTCGATCAAGCAGAGTCATCAAAAAGTTGGAGTTCCGCCTTCAGACGGCCGCGCCGTCAAAGCCACACTAACGCAGCCGCCTGAAGGCGGGACTCCAACCTCATCACGCACGCCGCAGCGTGTGCAGCGTGACTTCGGCGGGGCAGTTTAAGCGCACGGGGAGGCCGCTGGCGCCGGTGCCTCGACTGGTGTAGCCTTGGAGCTCACCCTCTTTCCAACGACCGGCGAGGAGACGGCGAGGTGCGCTGCCGTCGTGCATAAGGATGCCCCCGCCCGGGAGGCAGATCTGGCCGCCGTGGGTGTGCCCGGCCATGAGGAAATCGATGCCGACTTCGGCTGCGACGGAGTGGGTCTGGGGCGAGTGCGAGAGCAAGACCTTCGTCGCGTTAGCAGGCACACCTTGCAGGGCGCGCTCGAAGCAATGGGTTTTATAAAAGTTAGGGTCGTCGATCCCGATCAGGTAGAGTTCGGCTTCGCCGCGGCGGAGCACGATGTGTTCGTTCAGGAGGAAGCGGATGCCGGCGGCTTCCATCGCAGGGACTTTGGCCAGTGTATCGTGATTGCCGAGAATGCCGTATTTCGGCTGTTCCACGTCGGAGACAATCTCGATCGTCGCAGCGGTCGCACCAGAGTGGTCGCCGAAGGTGCAGGTGCGAAAGTCCCCGGTCAGCGCGACACAATCGTAATCCAGGGGCGCGATGACTTCTTTGACGCGCGCGGGGAAGCCGGGGTGCAAGTCGGCGTGGAGATCGGTCAGTTGGAGAATGGTGTAGCCGTCGAACTCGGGTGGGAGATTCGGCAGGCAAACTTCATTATGCACCACTTGGATATCAAAGTAGTTGCGCACGGCACGATTCCAGAAGCCACTGATTTTGAGGCAAAATCGAATGATGGAATAGAGGTCGACCTTGTTCTCGATACGGAAAATGCCCTTGCCCTGCCCTTCTCCCCGACGCTCGCGCATGAACTGCTCCGCAGCCATGCGGGTGGCGAACTCGGCTTTGCCGAGGCGAACGGCGTAGGGTTTGAGTTCTTCCAGTGTGGGCATGCGGAAGAAGTTAGTCGCGAATTTCTCTTTAATGCAATGCTGAGTCGTGCGCGTCGTCCAATTGTAGGGTGTGGGCTCTTGACACGGCGTAGCTCGTAGAACGAATCGTGGAACGATAGACTACGCAAAAAAACGCTGCATATTAGTCACGGCTTTGACGAGGCGGTCGACGTCTTCAAAATCATTGTAGAAGGCGAAGGACGCGCGCGCGGTGGCAGGCACGCCGAAGCGCTTTAGGAGTGGCTGGGTGCAGTGGTGGCCAGCTCGCACGGCGACGCCGTCGGCATCGAGGAAGGTGCCGATGTCGTGCGGGTGAATCTCGTCGATAACGAAAGAAAGGATGGAGGCTTTTTCGGCTGCCGTGCCGATAATGCGGAGGCCTCCGATGGCGGAGAGCTTTGCGGTGGCGTCGAGGAGGAGCGCATGCTCGTGCGCCAGCGCGCCTGAGCGGTCGAGGCCGTTGACATAATCGATGGCGGCGGCGAGACCGATGACGCCTTCGATGTGCGGGGTGCCGGCTTCGAATTTACCGGGGATACCCTTATAGGTGGTGCCGTCGAAATCGACACGCTCGATCATGTCGCCTCCGCTCTGGTAGGGCGGGAACTTTTCGAGCCATTTGCGCTTGCCCCAAAGCACACCAATGCCGGTGGGTGCAAATAACTTGTGGCCGGAAAGAACAAAAAAGTCGCAGTCGAGTTCGGCCACGTTGACCGGCATGTGGGGCACGGATTGGCAGCCGTCGAGGAGCACGGGGATATCGCGCGCGTGGGCTTGCGCGATGATATCTTTTACGGGATTGATTGTGCCGAGCGTGTTAGAGACGTGGACGACGCTGACGAGCTTGGTCTTATCAGAAAGGAGCGTGGCAAAGGCTTCCATGTCTAACTCGCCCGAGTCGAGCACGGGGACGACTTTGAGCACGGCGCCGGTCTTTTCAGCGGCGATTTGCCAAGGCACGATGTTGGCGTGGTGCTCCATCTGGGTGATAAGGATCTCGTCGCCCTCGGAGAGTTGCGTTTCGATGAAGCCGTGCGCCACGAGATTGATCCCCTCAGTCGCGCCACGGACGAAGATGATCTCGTCCGGGTCGGATGCGCCGATGAAGTCGGCTGTCTTCGCACGGGCAGATTCGTAGGCATCGGTGGCCTGCTCGCTGAGATAGTGGACGCCTCGGTGGATATTGGAGTTCTCCGCGCGGTAGTAGCGGTCGATGGCCTCGATCACGGAGGCGGGCTTTTGCGAGGTGGCACCGTTGTCCAGATAAGTCAAAGGCTTGCCCCTCACGTCAGTCGAGAGAATGGGAAAGTCGGCGCGCACGCGGGCGTAATCAAATGTCGATGGATTCGTCACGGGGAGAACAGTCGCGAAAGACGACAGAATCTCAACCGAAAAGAAGAAGAAGTCTACAAGCTGGAGGGACGCACTTCTGTCATTTTAATCGAAGCGGGTCGGATTCGCCTTGGCCTTGTCCGGTGAATCGGCATGACTCATGTGCATGTCAGATCGCAGAGCAGGGAAAATCGTGGGCACGCTCGTCGGCATCACTGCGCTGGCGGTGGCGGCGGTGCTCGGGCTTTCGTTTTATTTTTCTAGTTCGAGCATCCATAGCCTACTGACCGAGAATCACGATCTGAACAAGGCGATCACAAATCTGACGAAGGAAGAGCAGATCGGATTCGCCACCGTGATCTCTCAGGAAAAAGACGCACTCGGGCAAATCTCGACCTTGGTGAAATTTGTGCAGACGGCGGCGGGCAATCCGAAGGAGATCGTGGATGAGCAGGTCTATGTGATCGAGGGCGATGTGGTGCACTTTGACGCGCTGATCGTGAAGTTTAGCGATGCCTATGTGCGCGAAGGCAAGGAGCGAGCACTCTACCTCTGGCGTCGAATCTACGGCGAACAGACCCCGCCCGAACAAGGCGAGGCGATTGTCGTGCCGGGCAGTGCCCCTGAGCGCTACTACGCGATCACGAAGTCGCTCAAGGTTTCGGATCGCGCTGTTTTTTGGGAGGCCGTTTGGTCACTGGCCAACGACCCAGAGCGACTGAGTGAATATGGAATCACGGCGGTCTTTGGCAATGCAATCTATACCAGAGTGGAGCCCGACAAAGTCTACCTCTTCAAGATCGGCGCAACGGGGCAGATCTACCCTGAGGTGATGGACTTCACGGGGACGCCGACGATCCTGCCGTAGAAGGCGACAATTCTATCGCTGGACGAAGGTTAACATCGGCTATCGCCGTCGTTCTACACAAGAAGTTCACCATTGTAGGACGCTGGCGATAGCCAATGTCGGCGTATAGTGAGAAAGGTTTACCGTGGTCGCTCCACGAAACCAGCTTTGCGGTAAACTTTGCCCAGCACTTTATAGGCGCGCTTCTGCGCGGCGTCAGCACCGGACTTGAGCACGCCTTCGAGGTAGGACTTGTCGGTGATCAACTCTTTGTATTTCGCCTGCACGGGCTCGAGCACGGTAATGACTGCCTCGGCGACTCCCTTTTTCAAAGTGCCGTAGCCTTCGCCTTTGAGTGATTCCACGATGTCGGCGACGGTGCGGCCGCTCATGGCAGAGTAAATCTGGAGTAGATTGGAGATGCCGGGCTTTTCATCACTCGCGACGATCTCGCTACCGGAATCGGTGACCGCGCTCATGATCTTCTTTTTTAAGATCGAAGGCTCATCGAGAATGTAGAGCGTGGCGTTTTGATTATCATCGCTCTTAGACATTTTACGCTCCGGATCTTGCAGCGACATGACGCGCGCACCCTGCTTCGGGATAAAGGCTTCGGGAATGGTAAAGGTATCGGAATAGGTGTGATTAAAGCGCTGAGCCAGATCACGGCAGAGCTCAAGGTGCTGCTTTTGGTCATTACCGACCGGAACGGCATCGGCATTGTAGAGTAATATATCTGCCGCCATAAGGACTGGATACATGAGCAAGCCAGCATTGACCGAGGCCTGCGCACGAGCGCCTTCGTGCGAAAACTTAAGGTCATTGCCCTCTCCTTCAGCCACGGCAAAGCCTAGCTTGGCGGCCTTCTCTTTGAACTGAGTCATACGTTGCAATTCACCGATCGGAGTAATGCAGCTGAGCAACCAAGCCAGCTCGGTATGACCGATCACGTGCGACTGAATAAAGATATTGGAGCGCTCCGGATCGAGGCCACAGGCAATATATTGCGCCACACAGGAAAGAGTGTTTTTACGCAAATCCGCAGGCGTGTACTTCATCGTGATTGAATGCATATCGACCACGCCGAAGAAGCACTCATTATCGTCGAGCATGGTCGCCCAATTTTTAATAGCGCCCAAATAGTTGCCTAGGGTCAGGACTCCGGTCGGTTGGGCACAGGTAAGAATGACTGGCTTTGCTTCGCTCATAGAACTGCGATTGACGGAAGCTGCGCCTACCTTGTCAATCCAACTTCTTATGTGCATGGGCGTTTGCTACCGTAGCTCGAAAGCGGTTTCCGCTACGGGTGTAACCAGAACAGCGGGGAGCGCAGCCAAAGGTGTAGCGGATCCATGCTTCGCTCTTCGAGCTACGCAGGACACAGATGGGGAACCCATTTCGACCGTCGTGCCTTGCGTTACCTCAACTCGAAAGCGGTCCTCGGAGCTCGAAGAGCGTAGGGGAGCTCGAAGAGCGTAGGGGAGCTCGAAGAGCGTAGGGGAGCTCGAAGAGCGTAGGGGAGCTCGAAGAGCGTAGGGGAGCTCGGGGCCACGCCTGCGATGTCGTCCGCGCTTGCACTTATGAGGATACCCCACAAGTTAGAAAGATGCGTTTATCACTCTATACTCTGGGCACCCTTGCCCTCACATTCGCCCTCTCTCCGGCTTCGGCTAAATTCCCCGACGACTTTGAGAGTCCGCTTGAAGTCATCGCCTTCGGCTCCTGCAATCGCGACGAACTCCCCCAACCCCTCTGGCCAGTGATCGCTGAAGAACAACCTGATCTCTGGATCTGGGCAGGCGATAACATCTACGCAGACTGGCATCAGCGTCCGGATGGTCAAAAGGTGACATTCACGGTCAACCGCGAATGGATCACGAAGCGCTATGCCGCTCAATTCAATCAGCCCGGTTATGCACCCTTCCGAAAGAAAACTGCGATCCTCGGCACTTGGGATGACCACGACTACGGGCGTAATAACGCTGGCGCAGAATACAAACTGAAGGAAGTGACGCGCGATCTCGCTCTATCCTTCATGGAAGTGCCGATCGGCGACCCGCGCTGGCAGCGCGAAGGCCTCTACGGCGCCTACGACTTTGGAACAGAGGGCAAACTCACGAAGGTCATCCTGCTCGACAACCGCTATTTCGCGACAGGCAAAAAAGCCGATGAGCCCGACCTCCTAGGCGAGGCACAACGCACTTGGTTGGAAACCACCTTGCGCGAGAGTGAGGCCGACTTACACATCCTTGTGAGTGGCACGCAGATGATCTCTGAGGAACACAAATACGAAAAATGGGCAGACTATCCCAAGACTCGCAAATGGCTCTTCGAGAGAATCGACGAGACTCAAACGCCGACGATTTTACTGAGCGGAGACCGACACATTCACGAAATTTCGGTGCTTAAAGGATGGTCAGGCAAGTTCCCTCTGGCAGAAGTCACCTCAAGTGGTCTCACCCACTCGTGGGAAGGCTTCCCCGGCGAAGATAACCGACACCGCGTCGGTGAAGTCTTCACCGGCTTAGGCTATGGGGTGATTAAAATTGATTGGTCGGGGTCTAAACCCCAGATCGAGCTGGCGATTAAAGATGTCAATGGGGAGACCGCGCAATCCAAGCGTCTCGATTAAAATAGACATTGCCGCTCTATGGATTTCTAGGTATTCTACAAATTACCGATAAGCGCATAGTCGTTAATTAGTAATCACCCCTCCCCTCAACTATACCCCAACAATCAAAAAGCGATGCATGAAAGATTCGACAACGACGGATTTAAAGCCACGGCACGTAAGCTATACGAAGCAATCTTACTGACCGACGCCAAAGGGAACGTTACTTGGACCAACCCAGCTTTTGTAAAGCTTTGCGGTTATACGCTGAAAGAAATGCGGGGCAAACGTCCGAGCAGCTTTTTGCAGGGAAAGTTGACTGATCCCGAGACGATACAATCCATGCATGAGGCCATGCAGAACTGTGATCCTTTCGATGCCGAACTACTGAACTACCATAAGAAGGGGCACCTCTACTGGGCAGATATTTCGGTGACTCCTTTCTTCGACGAAGACGGAGAGCTCGAAGGCTTCCTAGGCGTTACACGAGATTCCACAACGCACCGGCTAGAGATCAAGCAAATGGAAAAACAAGTCGTCACCGTCTACACCGCACTTTTGGCTGAAGAATACGAATTCTCTGCGAACATCTTCAAAAGCGACCCCTTCCTCAAGCAACTCGAATTTAGTGAAGACTAGTCGCATCCCCGCAGTCTCGAAACTCTGTTTCGGGGAGCGGTTGCTTTTGCCCGCCCGCGATCAGACCCCCATTCAGAGAATTGAGGCGACGTGAGCAGCTAGCCTTTGAGGCAATCCATCAAACGATCCGTTGGTGAAGAAAACGATCACTCCGCTCTTCTCCGCCGAGACATTGGCAGAAAGCGTATCAAAAAGCGCTTCATTACTTGTAAATGCTTGCGCCTCTCCTAGCGCTGCCGCCATCGCGACGGTATTCAATCGCTCTTCGGGCTTCATGCGCTCCGCGCGGTGCACTGCGCCAAAGTAAACGCGGTCGACGCCGGACAGTGCGGCCTGAAACTCGCCCTGAAAGCGTGAGCTGGCGGCGGTGTTACTGCGCGGCTCGAAGCAGACCGTCATCTGTAGATCCGGGTAGGCGGCGCGGAGTGCTTCGATCACACCCGCGACAGCCGTCGGGTGATGCGCGAAGTCTTCGAGCACCGTCCAGTCGCCGTCAGTATGAAGCACATCCTGACGACGGCGCACGCCTTGAAAGTTTGCCAATGCCGAAAGATCGAATTCGCGAGGATCGACTAAACCAGTCGCGAAGGCAGACGCCAACGAAGCCATGGCAGCATTACGCGCATTAAAGAGGCCGTGCATCGGCCATTGCACTTGTGCCCAGAGTGCCCCCTGCCAAAAGAGATCAAACTGAGCGCCTGCGGGGGCATCTTGAAAGTTACGGATAGCAAGGTCGTTCCCCTCTCCCACCCCAACGCGAATGACTTGCGTCCATGCAGCAGGTAAGAGCTCAGCGATATTAGTATCGTCGCCATTGATCAGCGCATAGCCCGAAGCGGGAATAATGCGCAAGAAGTGGCGGAAGGTGCGCTGCACATCTTCGAGATCACGAAAAATGTCGGCGTGATCGAACTCCAGATTATTGAGCACGGCGACCTGCGGGCGATAGTGGATAAACTTGCTACGCTTATCAAAGAAGGCGGAGTCATACTCGTCGCCCTCGATCACGAAGGGCTTGCCCTCCCCTAGTTTGGCACCGCCAGGTAGATCATTAGGCACGCCGCCGATGAGCCAACCAGGATTCGCGCCGGAGCGTTCCAGTAAATACGCCGCGATAGTGGAGGTGGTCGTCTTACCATGCGTACCAGTGATGACGACGGGGCAGCGATTGGGCAGGACAGTATCGTGAAAGAGCTCAGGCAGTGAAATATAGGCGACCTCGGATTGATCGAGTAGCCACTCGACCTCGGGGTTGCCGCGACTCATGGCATTACCGACGACGACCTGATCAGGTTTAAGCGCGGCAAGACGCTCGGCGTCGAAACCTTCTAAAACTTCGATGCCCGCATCGGCCAGCACGTCGGACATGGGTGGATAGACACCCGCATCGCAGCCGATTACCTCATGGCCTTGTTCTTTGACGAGAAGCGCGGCATTGCCCATGGCCGTGCCGCAGATCCCCATAAAGTAGATGCGCATATTACGGATTTTTCGAAAGGACAGCACGATGAAACACGTAGCCGAATTCGTAAGAATTTGGTAGATGCCAGTGGCTAGAGGCGGCGATCCAAATTCTCACGAATTCGGCTACATTAATTTGAAAAGGACGAGTCACAAACTAAGCAGGAATCTCCTCAAACTCGGACATCGGTGTGACAACGAGTGACCTGTCGATACGCTTGGCAAAGCCAGTCAGCACCTTACCAGGGCCACACTCGTAGAATTCACTGATGCCGTTGTCGGCCGCCATGTGACGGAGGTTGTCTTCGAAACGGACGGAAGAAACGACCTGGCTGACGAGCGCATCCTTGATCGCTTGCGGCGCGCTGATTTGGACGCCGGTCACGTTGGTATAGCAAACCAGCTCGGGTGTCTTAAAATCGAAGTCTTTGATAAACTCAGCAAAGGCATCGCGCGCCGATTGCATGAGGCGACTGTGATAGGCGCCGGCCACGTTGAGTGGCTTGCAGAGCTTGAAACGACCCTTGGAGGCGGCGACAGCTTCGAGGACTTTGACATTGTCCCCAGAGATGACGATCTGCCCGGGGCAATTCAAATTAGCGATCTCGATATCAAACTCGTCGCAGAAGGTTTGCACATCCTCAGGCGTGCCACCGATCACAGCAGCCATCCCGCCCTTGGTCGCATCGCAAGCGAGCTGCATGAGGCGACCGCGCTCAGCCACGAGGCGCAGGCCGGTGGCAAAGTCATAAACGCCAGCCGCCGCCAGCGCAGTTAATTCCCCGAGGCTGAGCCCGCAGGCTGCCTTGAGATCACCCAACTTGCCGCGTTCTTTTAGAATGCTAAAGAGCGCGTAGCCCTGCACATAGAGCGCTGGTTGGCAGACTTTGGTCTCGGTCAAGGCCTCATCAGGGCCGTCGAAACAAAGCCCCTTCAAGTCCCAGCCGAGCACCTCGTTGGCCTCGTCGTAGAGCGCCTTGGCGACCTCCGAGTTTTCGTAGAGCGAACGCCCCATGCCGACGGTTTGGGCGCCTTGCCCGGAGAAAAGTATTCCTGTAGCCATAATGTAATCAGTAGAAAGCCCGATCTTTGCGACGGCCGGAACCGGAATCAACCAGAAAGCGAAGCAGGATAATTAGACCCATAAAATTCAGTTGGACCGATAATTGCATAGCAGACAGGATGGACTGGTGAATAATCCACACGATCTGATCCTATCTGCGTTCATCAGCGTCCATCTGCGGTTAAAAAATAGCGTATGAGCAGTCACATACGCAAACGCCACTTACACGCTGCTTTTTAAGCCACGTATAAGGGCACCTCTGGAAACCTCCATGAGCCTCCGATCAATTCATTTTTTGTAGGAGAGGGTTGATCCCTCGACCTCCGAGCCTGCGTATCTACACGGGTCGAGGGGTCAACCCTCTCCTACATTTCTTCACAATCTTGAACTCATTCAATCAATTATAGGTTTCCAGAGGTGCCCATAAGCATAAAAAAGTGCAAAAACCTAGAGATTGTAGAGTGCCTTCTCGTGGTCGTCACTCTCAACGCCGTGGCCTCGAAACTCAGTTTCGAGAATGTTAGTGGGTGCAGACTCTTCAGGCGTAGATTTTAACCGCAGATGGACGCAGATATACGCAGATGCAATGCACGCTTTCCCTGAAATAATCTGCGGCCATCCGAGAAGAGCCGCCTTTTGATCGCGACGATTATCTGCCGACAATATAATTTCGACTCACACCCCTTTAAGCACACCGTTGCTGTCGCCGAAGCGGTCGATATGGCCGCCGGCTTTCTCCAGCATGGTGCAGTAGAGGTTGCACATGGGCTCGTTATTGAAGCTTAGGTGGCGGTTACCTTCGATCGCGCCGCCGGCGAGGATCACGGGCAGGTCGTCGTGATTGTGGCGGTTGCCGTCGCCGATGGCACCGCCGTAAACGAGCATGCAACTGTCCGCTAAGGTGCGGCCTTGTCCGTCTTCGGTCTTAGTCATTTTTTCGAGAAAGCGCGCGAAGGCTTGCAGGTAAAACTCGTCGATGTCCTTGAGGTGCTCGATCTTGTCATCCGCGCCTTTGTGATGCGAGAGCTGGTGGTGACCTGAGCTGACGCCGAGCTCGGGGAAGGCGCGATTGGAGCCATCGTGTGCTTGTAGGAAGGTGATCACTCGGGTGGAATCGGTGCGAAAGGCCAGCAGCATGAGATCATACATGGTGTCCAGATACTCGCTATAGGCGGCGGGGATGCCATCGGGCAGATCAAAATCGGTGGGCACTTCGTTGGCATCGAAATTCGTCGACTGTAGCCGCTGCTCGACTGTGCGCAGCGAGGTGAAATATTCTTCGAGCTGCTCACGATCCTCGCTACTGATCTTACGATTCAGACGAGCGGTATCGCCGCGCAGGGTGTCGAGCACGCTCTTCTGGCGAGACATCCGCTGCTCCATCACTGCGAGTTCGCGAGGGTCGCTGGCACCGTAGAGTTGTTTGAAAATTTCGCGCGGGTTGACCTGTGGCGGGATCGGGGTGCGCTCATTTTGCCAAGAGAAATTGTATTGGTAGGCGCAGCTGTAGCCGCTATCGCAAATGCCGCTGCGCCGGTAGTTCGTCGCGGACAACTCAAGCGAACGAAAGCGACTGCCGGGGCTGAGATAATCGGCGGCGACCTGATCAAAAGAACGCCCGAGGCTGATATCGGTGCCGCCCGTTTTTTTGGCCTGCGCACCGGTCAGGAAGGTGGCGGTGGCGCGGGCGTGATCGCCAGGGCCGTCGCCATTGGCATTGGCGTTCTGGTGTTCCAAGCCACTGATCACATTGATGTAACGACGAAGCGGACTGAGCGGCTCCAGCGTGCGCGAGAGTGAACTGGCCAAACGACCGGGCGCACCGGGATTCCAATTATCCTGAATGACGCCGTTGGGGTGGTAGATGAATGCCATGCGTGTCGGCGCGGCGGCTGCGCCAGACGCAGCACGGAGCGAACGTAGCGGGACGAGCGACTGAAGAAAAGGCAAGGCCACCAGCGCACCTGCACCGCGCAAGAAAGTGCGTCGAGGAATGGGGCGTGGTATGCATGGGGCAGACATGAGGACGTTTATTTGAAACTCTTAATCCTACTCCTAATCATAATCTTAATCCCTCCGGTCAGGTTGAGCAGGATGGATGCACAGATTAGGATTAAGCCTTAGACTATTGACTTGAGAGCATAGCAGATTTTGGCATCGGCGCAAACTCATTCACCACCGAAAGCACCAGCGCCGAGAAGCGGAAGCCCTGCTCACTCGTCGTATCCGCGATGCGCTGGAGAGCGGCATCATCTTGCCAATCGAGGCCGCGACCGGAAGCGTAAATGGAGAGTTTTCGACCGACATTTCGCACAAAGTCATCACTGCGTTGCTCTTCGAAATAGCGCGCGAGATCCACGGGGTCACGGATCACGGTGCCATCAAACAGGGTTTCTTCGGAAAGTTCTTTACGCTCGGCCACGCTACGTAAGCCCCCCACTCCGTCAAAGTGTTCCAGCGCCAGGCCAAAGGGATCCATGATGTCGTGACAGGAGGCGCAATTGGGATTCTCGCGGTGGAGCGCTAGGTTGGCACGAAGATTGGCGGCGTCGGGCTTGCCCTCGGTATCGGGCAGCGAAGGGATATTATCCGGCGGCGGTGGTGGCGCGAGGCCGATCAGGTTTTCCAAAATCCACTGCCCGCGTATGACGGGGCTAGTGTGATTAGGATACGAGGTGACGGTTAAAATGCCGCCTTGCGTCCAGACACCTCGCCGGGGTGTGCCCGCTAGAGAGACTTTTCGGAAATGACGCCCTTTAACTTCTTTAAGCCCGTAGTGTTTGGCCAGCTGCTCGTTGACGAAAGTGTAATCGGCATTAAGAAAGTCGAGCAGCGGACGGTCGTTTTCCAATACGTGGATGAAGAAGCGCCGCGTCTCCTCGCGCATCGCATTGAGGAGGCTGCGATTAGCCGTTTTGTAGACTGCTTGATCCGGCCGATGGATGTCGAGATCGCGAAAGCGCCACCACTGTCCCGCGAAGTTTTCCGCAAGCGCCTCCGCTTTCGGATCGGCGAGCATACGCAGCACTTCGTTCTCGAGGTTTTCATCCAACTGCATCCGCTGCGCTAAATCAAAGAGGCGGTCATCGGGCATCGAGCTCCAGATGAAATACGAAAGCCAAGTCGCGAGCGCGAAAGCATCGGCGCGCTCATCGCCCGTCACGCCCTCGAAGCGGAATAAGAACGAAGGCGAAGTCAGCACCGCATCGATGACTGCATATAAGCCGTTGCGCACATCCCATTTCTGCCCCTCGCCCTTGTCATTGGCTTTGAAAACTCTCCAGAGCGACTCGGCCTCCTCAGCAGTCACAGGGCGACGATAGGCACGGCTGGCAAAGCGGTGAATGCCATCCTTAATCGCTTTGAATGAGAGGCTCTCCGGCAAGGAGCCGAAATGCCGATCCAGAAAAGGGCTCTTCAAATCTTCGGCCGTTTGATGCGGCCCCTTCAGGCCGAGCCCGTGGAAAATGAGATTGCGGTCTTCCACTTCAGGCAAGTCATCGCGGTAGTAGTCGTTCAAGAAACGCACTTCCACTTCGTGCTCTCCCGGAGTCGTGACCAAAACAGTATGCCGCATCACCTCCGGACTATCGCCCCGTGCCGCCCGCACCGTATGCTCGGCGACTGTCTTGCCATCGAACCAAAGCTCCGCGCGGGCATCCTCACCGCCCGCCTGCTGAGCGCTTAGACGCAGACTTAGCTCGTAGTGCCCCTTGCCCGGGAAAAACACTCGATGCCGCGTGGCACTGTGCGCGCCGGAAGAGACGATCGCAACCGCCTGATTGTAATGATTCCCGCCGGTAAAAGTCGTCGCCGAGATCGACCAATCATCCATCGGCAGCTTCTGCGGCACCGCCACCAAGGCCACTCGCGCAGCGACATCGAAATAACGCTCCAGCAGCAAGGGAGAAAACGAAAGCACGGCCGCGATATTATCAAAGCCATAGCCCGCATCGTCCGCGGGGAGCGAGGCCGCCCAATCCCCCTCGACAAAAAAAAGATCGTTCAAGGAATTACTAAACTCGATACGATTCAGCCGACGCAGTGAGGCCGACTCCGAATCAAAGCCCTCCGCCTGCTGGATCAGCTCGCTCTGTAGTTTAGCGACGAGTTGCTGGCGCTTGGCGATCGGCATATCCTTCCCATCGGGATGCGGCATATAGTGGGTGCGCAAAGCGTGCACGACCTCAGCCCACCGCTCGGGGTTGGCAATGAGATCGGCCTTCTGATCAATGTTGATCAAATCCAAACCCGCATCCTTCGAGAAGCCACCATGGCACTCGAAGCAGTATGCGTTGAACGTACGATCTGCATCTTTCCATGAAAACGAGTCGATCTCTTCACCCGCCGATGCCTGCAGAAGAGCTGTAGACAACAACAGAATTAGGTAGAGTGATCGGTGCATCGCATCCTAAATTAGCAGAGTCAGGGAGCAAAATCAAATGAGGAAATCCCATATAGTTTTCACCATACTTTTCGTTCTTTTGCTTGGCATTTATCCAGTATGGGCGAACTAACTCCCTGGAATGCCCGCTCCCCTGAACGGAGTTCCGAGGCCACAAATCGCACTTTTTGTTGGCATTTATCCAGCATAGAGGTAACTAATTCCCCCATATGCAACCTATCGACTTAGACGCTCACTGGAGCGAGATTCGGCTACGCGCGAAGGAAATCGTGACACGGGAGCCTGCACTAGCGACTTTACTCAACGAAACCGTGCTGGAACGCAGCTCGTTTGCCGAGTGCCTGACCTACCGCCTGACGCGTAAACTGGTCAACCATTCGACATCGATTGAAGTGCTCCATGAGACCTTCATGGATGCCTTTCTGCATCAGCCGGAAATCCTGCAACACGTGGCTTGCGATATGATCGCCGTCAACGAGCGTGACCCCGCCTGCCCGAATGTGCTGACTCCCCTACTCTACTTCAAAGGGCTGCAGTCGCTGGTCTGCTACCGAGTGTCGCACTACCTATGGAATGTCGGACGCACGGAGTTTGCTCTCTATCTGCAGAGCCTCATCTCGGAGACCTTCTCGGTGGACATCCACCCGGCAGCCAGGATCGGTTGCGGCATCTTACTCGACCACGCGACTGGCTTTGTCGCGGGGGAAACCACAGTCGTCGAAAGTGATGTCTCGATTCTCCACGCAGTGACACTGGGTGGCACAGGTAAGGACCGTGGCGACCGCCACCCGAAGGTGCGCTCCGGCGTGCTGCTCGGCGCAGGCGCCAAGATACTGGGAAATGTCGAGATCGGCGAAGGCGCGAAAGTCGGCGCAGGCAGCGTCGTACTGAAGGATGTACCGCCGCACACTAGTGTGGCCGGCGTGCCCGCTCAAGTCATAGGCAAGGCCTCCGAGGTCTCGCCAGCACTAGGCATGTGCCATAAGTTAGACTAGTTTCAGAGGACAGGCGACAGGCGACAGGCGACAGAAACCCCACGGATCTGCCAACCTAGCCAACCGTCTTAATCCTACTCTTAATCTTACTCATAATCCCCAGCATCTCAACAGAAAGATTAGGATTAAGAAATAAACATTTACTACCAATTATGAACCCATTTCAAACATTAGCCATGGGCAACTCACAAGGCGCGCTCTGGGCGCTCTGCTTTGCGGTGGGTGCGGGCTGCTTGCTCACGGTGCTCTCACGGAAGTTACAGTTGCCGACGATCGTATTACTACTGCTCGGCGGCTTTGTGCTGGGACCTGAGGGGCTCGATTTGCTCCACCCGAATGCGCTCGGCGACTTCCTGCCCATGATTGTATCACTGGCAGTCGGGCTGATCCTTTTTGAGGGTGCACTGACGCTGGATCTTAAAGAATTCAAGCAGACCTCGACCGTGATCAAGCGACTGCTCACAATCGGTGTGCTGATCACTTGGCTCGGCGCAGCGCTGACGGCCTATATCGTATTCGACACTTCGCCGGCCTTTGCCTTACTGATGGGCAGTCTGATAATCGTAACGGGGCCCACTGTAATCGTGCCGCTCTTGCGCCGTATCCGTGTGCAGCAAAAGCTCAGCAGTATCCTTCACTGGGAGGGAGTCTTGATCGATACAATTGGCGTGTTCACTGCGATTCTCTGTTTTGAATGGGTGGTCGAAGGCGGCGGCGCGGTGGCGATCCCTAGTTTCCTCTTGCGAGTGGTCAGCGGGGCGGCCATCGGCTTCGTCGGCGGCTATTCCATCTACTGGATGATGATGAAGAAATGGGTGCCGGACAACATCGTCAATGCCTTCGCCCTAGCCAGCGCGATGCTCATTTTCGGCGCGACCGAAATGATCAAGCCAGAAGCCGGCCTACTCTCTGTGACCATCGCCGGCTTAATTGTGGGCATCAAAAAACCGCGTCAACTCCGCGAAATCAAAGCCTTCAAGGCCGAGATTGTCGATCTGCTCATCGGCATGCTTTTTCTGCTACTGGTCGCACGACTGGAGCTGCAACAGTTCATCGACTTCTTTAAGATGGGCGGCGGCTGGGTGCTCTTTTCCGTCATCCTTATCATCCGCCCGATCAGTATTATCGCGTCCTCATGGGGCACGTCTCTGAACATCCGAGAGAAAGCGCTGCTCAGCTGGGTGGCACCCCGTGGCGTAGTCGCTGCGTCGATGGCCTCACTCTTCGCCCTCAGCCTCAGCTCGAAGGAAACCCCTGTCGGCGACCCGGCTCTGCTCGAGTCGTTCGTCTATTCTGTGATCTGCGCAACCGTGCTGATCCAAGGCCTCTCGGCTGGAATGTTTGCGAAGGTTCTGGGACTACAACGCCCTGCGCCTAACGACTGGATCATCATCGGCGCGCACCATTTCGGCCGTGAACTCTCGCGCAAGCTCATGCGCCAAGACGAACAACACGTGCTCCTACTCGATACCAATGCGCGCAACATTGCCCTAGCTCAAAAAGAAGGCTTACCTGCGCTGCATCGCGACGGTATGGAAGCCGAGAAACTTTACGAGGAAGAGCAAGCCCTCTTCGGTGCAGGCTATGTGCTCGCTCTGACAGATAACGTGGAGCTGAACCAAATCTTAATGCAACGCTGGGCAGAAGAGCTGGATAACGAAAAAGTTTTCGGCTGGATACCACTCGATAGCCCGACCGAGGCTGACCAGTTGACTGGTCAATCTGTATTCGGCGATCTATCGCGCCCTGCCGTGATCGGTAGTGAACTCCTCCAAGGCGAGAGCAGCTTCGAAACCGTGATCTGGGAAGAAGGCAAGAGCCTCGCTTCTGGTGACTGGCACCCGCTCTTCATCCGGCGCGGCAAGCAGCTCAAAGCGGTGCCACAAGACGTCAGCCTCAAAGAAATGGTCAAACCGGAAGACGAAGTGATCTGCCTGCGCCGCTCCGAGGGCTTCCTCCTGCGTGCGCTCCATAGCGGCGGCTTCCTCAATATCCAGTGCGACAAAATCGAAAGCCTCTATCAGCAACTCGCACACATCGCGAGCGAACACCTACCGACGATCTCCGAAGCGCAGGTGCTCGAAGATCTCGGTGAGCAAGGCCGCGTCTTCCCCGCGTTTCTAGGGCACGGCATCGCGATCCCCCACGTCTATTGCGAAGACCTCGACTACCGCATCTGCTTCGTCGCACACCTACAGGAAGGTCTCACCATTCCAGGGCAAGACGAAGCCATTGATTTCGTATTCTTCATCATCAGCCCGAAGGGCGACACTGAAGGACACCTCACCACGCTCGCAGAGATCGCCAAAACTTGCCGCACGGAGCGTCTGCGCAAGCAAATCAAGAGCGCCGAGTCGGTGGACGATGTGGTGGCTGCGATCAGCGGGTGAGCAGCTTGGAGTCCCGCCTTGAGGCCGGCTACGCTTGGATGACTCTAGATACGTGACCGCTTAGGTGAAATAAATGCGCAGGCTATGAATCTATTAACCTAAAAAGATGAGTTGAACCGTTAATAAACGTTAATGCACGTTAATATGATCTCAGAACTAAATGAGAAATAAGGCTTTATAAATCTCCGCAACCATCTGCTCTATTTTCACTCTATCGCCAATTTGGCGGCCTACTTGATTAACGTTAATTAACGTCCATTAACGGTTTAGAGAATTGAACCTACTTGAACTGCCGTTTTTAGGATTAAGAACAGGTAGCGCGGCATGGCCGCCTAAAGGCGGGACCCCAACCTTGTAGCTCGCTTCTACGCAATTAGTAAGCTCGGCCGCTCTTATTCTCAAAGTAGTTGATGAATGCTTGGTTCACCGTTGCGAAACCACCTGGGGTCGGATAGTTGCCGGTAAAATACCAGTCGCCGTTATGCTTAGGGATGGCCTTGCGCATTTTCTCAACGGGGAGGAAGACAATCTCTAGTTCACCCTTCCAAGGCACGTTTTTCGGGTAAACAAGCTCGGCAATTTTGGCGGAAATTTGCTCATCGGTATAGCGATCGTAGAGTCGCTTGACGTGGTTGACAATTTCACTCGAAGGCAAGTTGGCTTGAGCTAGGCAGTCTTGATAGACGTCTTGGAGTAGATCCGTGCTGCCGTCGTCTTTGATCAATGCAATGGTGGCTTTGAAGGCGATGAATTTGCCCAGTTCCGACATATCGATGCCGTAGCAGTCTGGATACCGAATCTGCGGCGCAGTCGAAGCGACTACGATCTTGCGGGGTTTGGTGCGACTGAGGATCTTGAGGATCGACTCTTTGAGCGTGGTGCCGCGGACGATGGAGTCGTCGATGCACACTAGGCAGTCCTTCTCTTTGACCACGCCATAGGTGATATCATAGACGTGAGAGACGAGCTTGGCGCGCCCTTCTTCCTGCGCGATGAAGGTGCGCAGCTTGATGTCCTTGTGGGCGATCTTCTCACCACGAGGCCAGTTACCCATGATCAATTCGTCGATCAGCTTGGCGTCGAGCGTGCCAGATTCCTGTGCTTCGAGTAAGCGATCGCGCACTTCCCCACGGCGGTGCAGGCGCACGGAGTCGAGCAGACCGTAGTAAGCAACCTCGGCCGTGTTCGGAACGAAGCTAAAGACACTGTCAGCAAAATTGTTATCGATGGCTTTGACCACTTGCTCTAAGAGCGCGCCGCCCAGCGCCTTGCGCTCGGTGTAGATCTCGGCGTCGTTACCGCGCGAGAAGTAAATGCGCTCGAAGGAGCAAGGCGTGACAGGGCGCGGATCAGTGAAACGCTCGCAGTAGATCGTGCCGTCACTCTTCACCACGGTGGCGCTGCCGGGCTCGACTTCGCAGACGTTCTCGATCGGTTGGTCGAAGATCGTCATCAGTGCGACGCGTTCGGAAGCAAAAGCGATGACCTCGTCGTTTTGAAAGTAATAGCAGGGGCGGATGCCCTGCGGATCGCGCATGACAAAGGTATCGCCGTTACCAATGAGCCCAGCGATGGCATAACCACCGTCCCAGTTGGAAGCGGCGTTTTTCAAGATGCGGATAGGGTCGAGCTCTTTGCTGATGATGCTCGGGATCTTGGTGCCTTCGACATTCTGGTCACGCATCTTGTGGTAGATGGCGTCGTGAGCTTCATCGAGGTGGAAGCCGATCTCTTCGAGCACGGCTTGGGTATCGGTGCCAAAGATCGGGTGCTGACCGCGGTTGATCAGGTCGGCATTGAGATCCTTTTCGTTGGTGATGGTAAAATTACCCGCCAGCATGAGGTTCTTCGTCGGCCAGTTGGACTGGCGCACGTAGGGGTGGCAACTAGTCGAGGCATAGACGCCGGAGGTGCCGTAGCGAAGGTGACCGAGCAGAATCTCGCCGCCGAAATCAAATTTCTCTTTGACCGTGTTGGGGAACTCAGGGTGGATGTCTCCCTGATCGACCAACTTTTGGTAGGTGTTGAGTTGGCCTTTAAAAATGCGGGAGAGCGAGTTGGCCTTAATCGTACGATCCCGCGCCATATATTGCTGACCAGGAGCGACATCGAGCTTAACACAGCCGATCCCCGCGCCGTCTTGGCCGCGGTTATGCTGCTTCTCCATCAGCAAAAAGAGCTGATTGAAGCCGTATAGCGGTGTATCGTATTTCTCCTGATAGTAGGATAAGGGCTTCAAAAGGCGGATCATTGCGATACCGCATTCGTGCTTCAAAAAATCGCTCATAAGAGGAAAAAGACAGTCGCTTAAGGTGGCTAGAGGAGTGGTCGGCTGTGCTTATATTTCAATTCTGTAAGCCCTGCGCAGACAAGCTATATTTCAGTGCGCGCAGAGGTTTCCTCCTCAGAATCGTCCGTTCCGGAGAGACCTCGATTCATAATATGTTCTCTATTCGCGGGTTCCACATGCACGAGGACTTTAGAGATCTCGGGATGTTTTTCACGCATTCTTCTTTTCACCGCTCGGGCGATGCTATGCCCCTGCTCCACGGAAATCTCAGGATCAACCTGTAAGTGCAGGTCTACTTCGTAGAGATCGCCCACTCGGCGCACCCGGAAGTCATGGTAAGCCATCGCGCCGGGGGTGGGCAGGATGTGCTCGCGCAAATCCTCGACGATCTCACGCTCAGGCGCGGCATCGAGCAAATCAGAGCAAGCGCGCAGGAAAATCTTCGACGCTTCGAAAATCAGATACCCGCCGAGCACCAGCGTGACCGCATCGTCGAGAAACGCCCAACTCTCGCCCCCCAGCCAGACGCCGGCCAAGGCCACCGCAACACCCAGCGACGATAAGCTGTCCATCCGGTGGTGCCAGGCATTGGCCATCAAGAGGTCAGACCTCAAACGGCGCGCCACACTACGCGTCCACCAAAAGAGCGCCTCTTTCAGCACGAGCGAGATCAGCGCAAGCACAACAGCCGCACCGGCATTTGGTGCGCTCACCCCGGAGCGAAAATCAAACAACGCAGCCACGACCAGTCCGAGGGAGAATAGCAGCAGCATACCACCGACAAATAACTTAGCGAAACTGGCAAACTTATGGTGCCCGTAGAGGTGGTTTTCATCCTCAGGCTTACTGGCCAATGAGAGACCGACCAGCACCGCAATGTCGGTTAATAAATCAAGCAGGCTGTGCGCGCCGTCGGCCAACAGAGCCTTGGACTGGAGTGCCCAGCCGCCGGCCACTTTGACACAGCCGAGCAGTAGATTCAGGAGTAAGCCGATCCAAGTGATTTGTGCAGCTGAGCGTTTACGAGACATACTTGTTTAGTGCTAGCCGTATCTACAAATCCGATTGCCGAAGCATTCTAGATGTATATCCATGATCCAGACTTTCGTATTCAAATATAGCTTCCTCTAGTTTGGTGATTTTATCGCGAGTCGTGCCGCCGATATCTGGATAATCGGGATCGCTACATTTGTGGATCGTATAAGAAAGCACATCTTCTCGAATCTCCCAAGTGCCTTCAAACGTAACGGGGGCAGCCGCTGAATTTGCGCTACTGTAGGCCTCACCATAATAGCTGCCATCCGCTCTAAAGGTGCTAACCGCGCGCCCGAAAACGCCAAACTCCTCATCCCATACGCCAACCAGCAAGCGCTCCTGCGGTTCCATACCCATGCGCTCAAAATGCTGACACCCAGTCAAGCAGGCTACGATTGCGAATAAGAGAAAAATCAACTTCATTCTATGGATAAACAGATTTAGCGTTCATAATGCAAGTCAGGCTCTATCCATTTTCGATCTTGGAGATTCGACTTTGTTATTTATAAGAGAGCCTAAATCTTATGCCTTCCAGCACTGAACTCCCCGGCCTGCGCGCCAAGCTCGACCGCATCGTCTATTATCGCGACTCGGAACAACTCCCTGGCGATGCGCCCCATGCCTTTATCTATTTTATTACGATTACGAACCTATCAGATCTCAAGGTCACGCTCCGAGGGCGCCGCTGGGTGCTGCGTGAGGCCGACGGACACCAGCAAGTGATCGAGGGCGAAGGCATCGTCGGAAAGGAGCCCATTCTCGCACCCGGCGAGAGCTTCAGCTACAACAGCTACCACGTAACGCATTGCGACTGCACGGCAAAGGGCTCTTTTCATGGGGTTGACAGCGACGGGTGCGCCATTCATTGCCGCATACCTGAATTCGAAATGAAGATCACGCCACAGACTAAAAAATGAAGCTAACCGACCTAAACCGCCAAGGCGAGATCGGCGCGAACTCTATGTTCGTGCAAATCGGCAGCTTCAACATCCTGATCGATTCGGGGCTCAACCCGAAGAAGCTCGGCTACGAGGCCCTGCCCGATTTCGCGCCGATTGAGAACATCGACCTCGACCTCATCGTGCTGACCCACTGCCACCTCGATCATCTCGGCTCCATGCCCATCGTGACCGCGCACAACCCGAAGACACCCGTCATCACTGCCGCGCCCAACGTCACCCTAGCGCCGCGCATGTTGCGCAACTCGATCAACGTGATGAAGCGCCAGCGCGAAGAGCACGGCATCGCCGAGCTACCGCTCTTCCTCCATCGCGATGTCGCCCAATTCACGAAGCAGCTCACCATCCAACGCTTCGGGCGCGGCGAGATCTACACCAAAGGCAAAGATCAGATCGAGCTGATCCTCCACCCCGCCGGCCACGTAGCTGGCGCAGCTGCCGTCGAGCTAGTTTATAAAAATCGACGCATCGTCTTTTCCGGCGATGTGCTCTTCGATGCCCAACGCACCCTCCCCGGCGCAAACTTGCCTAAAGGCGCGATCGACACCCTCATCCTCGAAACCACCCGTGGTGCCAAAGGCCGTGAGCCTGGCAAGACCCGCGCCTCGGAGGTCGACAAGGTAATCGACCAGATCGGCGTCATTCTCGAGCGCGGTGGCAGCTGCCTGATACCTGTCTTTGCCCTTGGCCGCATGCAGGAGCTGTTCAAGATCATCTACGAAGCGCGCAGCTCTGGCCGACTACCCAAAGGCCCGATCCACGCCGCCGGCCTCGGCATGGCAGTCTGCGAGCACTTTGATAAAATCCGCAAGCAGACTCAGCTCATTGATTTCGACATCAAGATGCTAGAGAAGATGGATGTCCGCTCCATCGATCTCAACATGCGCCCCGGTCGCGACCTCCCACGTAAGGGCATCTATCTCGTGAGCAGCGGCATGATGGTCGAGCACACGCCCTCCTATAAGATCGCAGCCTCGCTCCTACCGCATTCGAATAACGGGCTCTGCTTCGTCGGCTACTGCGATCCCGACACTCCCGGTGGCCAACTCCTCGAAAACCGCGATGACGCCACCTTCTTTTTCGACGCGCTCGACTACAGTGCACCGATCCGCGCCAGCATCGACCAGTTCGATCTCAGTGGCCACGCCGACCGCAGCGAGCTGCTCGAATATGCAGAACAATCGGAGGCGCGCACCATTGTGCTCACCCACGGCGACCAAGACGCCCGCGACTGGTTTAAAGAAACGCTTACAGGAAGTCTCGAAAACACAAAAATACTCGACCCGGAGCCGTTGGTTGAGTATGACATTTAGGCCTTAGTTAGAATAAGAACGACTTGAACTCCTTCACCAATAAGCACCCGCTCTGAGTCCTCCACGCCAAGCCTCCCATCAAGCCCTCAGGCTATTCCTGAGCCTGATTTGCTTGGCGCTTTTAGGCTATGCCGCTTATCGCTGGTTGCCATACACGCCTCCTGAAAAAGAAGACACGGTGCCCGTAAAGCCTCCTGCCCGCGTAAAGCCTCCTGGCCGGGTGATTGAAAACACCCTGGAGTTACAGATCGCCCTCGCGCGCGAAGGATTCTCCCCAGGCTCCATCGATGGCTCCTTCGGCGGGCAGACACGCCAAGCCCTACTCGCCTACCAGCAGGCGCAGAGGCTCACTCCGACTGGCGAGTTCGAGACCGAGACTCATGCTAAACTTAAGATCACGGAGCCGATTTATAACCGTGTCGCACTCAGTAGCGCCGACTTCGCCCGCATCGACTCGCCACCCACTAGTTGGAAAGAACGTGGCACACGCACGCGTATGGCCTACTACTCGATCCTCGAAATGGTGGCGGAAAAAAGTATGAGCGACCCCGATCTGATTCGGCAGCTCAATCCGACGCTCGATTTCGACAACTTACAGCTGGGCATGGAAATCATCGCGCCACGGATGCCGCCCGTCCGCTTACGCCGAAGCATCAGCCACTTGAAAATTTCGCTGACTAACCGCACCCTCCAAGCCATCGATACGAGCGGCGACGTCGCTTTTCACTGCCCCGTCAGCATTGCGCGGCGAGTCGATAAGCGCCCGAGCGGTGAACTCCGCGTCAAAGTCCGCGTGGCCGAGCCCAACTACACCTTCAACCCCGCCATCCTCAGCGGCACTGCCGCGCGAGAAGGCATCACGCAAAAGTTCGTCATTCAGCCGGGATCTAACAATCCAGTGGGTAGCGTCTGGATCGGCCTCAACCTCCCCAGTTACGGCATCCACGGCACCCCCGAGCCGGAAAAAGTCGGCCGCACGGAGTCGAGCGGTTGCTTCCGCCTAGCGAATTGGAACGCCGAGACCTTACTAGAATTAGTCCGTGTCGGCACCGCCGTTTACGTCGAGCCTTAGATTAATTAGCTCCCGCCTCGCTCCGCAATCTTAGCCTCCAGCTCTTTGCGATCTTCAAGCAAGCCTTTCGCATTATTCTTCAGGGTGCGACGTTCCGTCTTACTCGGCGAAGCCGCGTATTTGAGCTCTATCAGATGAAGCTTTTCATCAATTCTAAAAATCGCCTTACGTAGTTGTTGGGTGTAATTGTCCTCAACTGTCTGCGGTTCTACGGGCATGTTATTGAAGTTTATCGTCGGCAATTCAGGATACTCATTAACTCGTCGCTGAGAGTCCTCGTCCAACTCATCAATCAAGAAGTCGAAAGATGCTTCGTCAGAAAGACGCTTAAAGCGGATATGGGCTGCCGTCCTCGCCAAGAGCTGGATATCGACAGAACTCCCATCCTTGCGAACGATCGTGATCTCATCTGGCAAGCTAAGCTCAGGGGCGACCACCTCGCTTGGCTCCTCCTCTTTCGGCTCATTGTCTTGGCTACGCTCATAGAGTTCGTAGCCTAGATACATCGCTAGACCCATGAAGATAATTGCGAAGAGGAAGTTTTTCAACACGACAAAAAGTTATCTATATCAGCTTGGAGGGACAGCAAAAACGTAATCTTCATGAATAAGTCATGTGCAATTATTTCAACGGGCCATGCCGCGCCACCTGTCCTTAAGAGATTCATACCCGCACATTTAATTACACCCGAAAAAGATTAATGGCTAATGAGAAGATGAAGGCCACCTTGCAACTGACCATTGGAAAACGGCTCCGTCCGATCAATCATCTGAGTTTGCTTTAAGAAACGGTAAAGTGCATCCGGCGCATCTCCCGCTGGCCACTGCAGCCAGTAGACTGAGGCTTCGTTCATGCCCGCCGCCTGCGCCAGTGGCAGTAGCGCATCGCAGATCAGAGTATTCAGCCGCTTCGCGCTGATCGTATCAGCGAAGACCTCCTTAGAAATACGGTCAACCAGAGCAGGCATCCCACAGGCCTTGCGAAAAGTTGCCCCAGAGAGTGAAGCGTCGCCAGTCTTCAAGGTCGCCCAGGCTCGCTGCAATCGCTCCGGCCAATCCGGATTTGCTTGGCAGATGGCCGCATATTGAGCCAGCCGATGCTTCGGGTGATTCGCTGGGCGCAGGCCGCTCAAGCGCCAATACGCGCGTTCTTCTTCAAACAAGGCCTCTGCGCTCGCATGCCCAGAGGCGAAATCTTCGATCGTATAGCTCAGCGCGAGGCGCGACATCGGCGCACGGTTCCGCGCATAGCCCAGCACTTCGAGACAATACTGATGGCAAGCCTCTCTCCAGGAGGCACCCGCCAGACGTTTTTTAGCAAAGTCCACCTTGCGCACCCAACGTGCCTCCGCTCCTGTGCGTAGCTTCGCACGGCGCGCCTCCATGGGATGTTCCATAAACTTCAGCATCCACTCGACATCCTCGACTTGTTCCAACTCCAGCAGCGCGTCGTCGATCGCATAGTCCTCCAGATCACGCTCCAGCAGCGGCATCAAGTAGAGCAACTCTGGCTCCGTGCCTTTTAAGGTCAACACGGTCGCAGAAGACTCATTCGGATAGAGCACCACATGCAGGCGCACATCGTTAAAGTTCGGATTCGTGCCGTGATCATGCAGTTGCCAATCCGAACTATGAAAGTGTACCTCCACATCGCCGATCAGCTTCTGGCCATCGACTTCCATCCGTGCTTCCAGAAAGTCGGGTCCCTCCAGTAAATTCCAACGCCCCGGATCAATTACCCGCAAGCGCTTGCCCGAACTTGTCCGCAAATCGGTCTGCTCGAAGTTCCCTTTCAGCCAGATCTTCTGCAAGACACGCTCCGATAGACTGAACGGCCCATAGAGCCCTTGGATTTCCTGCACTTCGTTTTTAGACACAGCCAAAATCTGAGACACTGCGTCAGAGAGGTCAATCAGACTATCTCCGATCCATTCGTCGAGGGGCAGAATGAGACCATTGTTTCCACAAATAGAAAGGTGTCGTTAAATGTGCAGGGTATGAATCTCCTGAGAACAGGCAGCGCGGCATGGCCTTCCTGGCCCATTGAAATGATTGTATCTAGAAATAGAAAGAATCTGATTTGAAAATGTGCATTTCTGTGAGTAACTGGACTATGCGTAAATGCCTTCAATCTTTCTCTTATTGGACTATCTTTTTGATAGCAACAGTGACGCACCAATCGCAGGCCTCGACAGATGCCGGACTAGCCCCCGAGGGCATGGTATACATCCCTAGCGGGACTTTTTCAATGGGGGGCGACGCAGGGCTGATGGACGGCGACTCGCAGTCTCACCAAACCGCCTACCCCATCCACGAGGTTACGCTAGATGCCTTCTACATGGACGTCACAGAGGTGACTAACCGCCAGTTCGGAGAATTCGTCGAGGCAACTGGCTACGTAAGTTTCGCCGAGCGGCCCCTTCCTGCGGGAGTGCAAGCAGACTTCAAGCGTATGGCGGAGGAGAACATTTCCACGATGGAGCAAATGGCGGCCAATTCTACTGGATCTGAGCGCTTGGCGCTACTTGACTCGATCAAGCGAGTGCGGGCGGCCTCTCAATCGAGCGCCACGGCTGGCTCGATCATTTTCAATGAGCCAAAAGCGTCGCTTCACTCGACCAATGACATTACTCAGTGGTGGCGGATTGAAGCCACCGCCACCTGGCGGGCACCCGACGGCGCAGGCTCCAACTGGGAGGATCGCCTCGAGCATCCCGTGGTCAATGTCACGCGGGGAGACGCCGCCGCCTACGCGGCATGGGCAGGCAAGCGCCTACCGACTGAAGCGGAATGGGAGCGAGCCGCGCGCGGCGGCTTGGAGCGAAAGCCCTACGCTTGGGGGTCGGAATTTGCCCCAGAAGGCGCAGACATTTGGATGGCTAACATCTGGCAGGGCGTCTGGCCTTACGAAAACACTGGAACAGACGGCTACATCTCGACCGCACCGGTGGGCAGCTTCCCGCCAAACGGTTTCGGACTCTACGACATCTCGGGCAACGTTTGGGAGATTGTCGCCGATCGCTACCATCCACGAGCCTACGCGATGCGCACCAGCGGAGCCGTCAACCCGACGGGTCCCGATGCCACCAGCCTGAGCTTTCTTCGACAACGCGTGCGCACTTATGTAACCAGAGGTGGTTCCTTTTTATGCTCCGACAGCTGGTGCCGTGGCTACCAACCAGGATCGAGACAGACGCATGAAAACGACTCTCCCGCGCACCATACCGGATTCCGCTGCGCCAAGGACGTCGAATGAATCTCAATTCAGAAATCGGAGGTCAGAAATCAGAGGCCAGTAACTGACAATGAACGCCGACCTCTGACATATGTCTTCTGACTCCTCTTTCTAGAATGAACCGTTTACAGATTTAGGTCTAAGCCGTTCTTAAAGTCTTTCGCGTTCTGAGCATTCCTTCGTCGAGCATCTTGTGAGAGGCGAGCATTGCATCCCCTAGCCCATTCGAAAAGTTCTTCGGGGCGCAGGGCAATGGCTCCGTTGGCGCGGACGGACTCTCTGACCATACAATCATTACTCACCACGGTGGTATCGCCGGGGTTTTTGACCCGGGCGACCATCCGCTCGATCATGCCGTCGGCGGAAACTGCAGCAGGCGCATAGACGTATTCGAAGGTCTTTACCTTGTAGGGGTGTTCGACTTCGAGCTTGTCGTTTCGACTGTCGAGTACGATGGCCACGCGCACGCCTTCGGCGTCGTGAATACTGCGCACCTCTTCGGCCAGTTGGTCACGTGCCGCGTCAAGATTGCTTTGCATCGTTTCACGGAGCGAGCCCGTGGCGCAGATCACGTTGTAGGCATCAATCAGGAGATAACGGGTGCCGCTCATGCAGGAATCAGAAGAAAGAGGTCAGATTTTTGTAACCAAGGACGCCCCCCCCGATTGTTTAGCGAATGATCGGTAGGGCTGCTGGCAGGATACCAATGACCACGGTGGCGACGACCATGGCACCAAGAAGGAAACGATCACTTGGGGTGGCGCTGCCAGAGGCGTCTTGTATCACCTCGCTAGTTGGCGCAGAGAAGTAGCATTCGCGAATCCAACCGAAGTAGTAGTAAATCGAAATGACCACTCCGAGCACAGAAATCCCTAACAAACCATAAAGCCCTGCTTGGAAAGCTGCGACGAAGAGAAAAAGTTTACCGATGAATCCACCAAGCGGCGGAATCCCGGCGAGCGAACCTAGGCCACAGACGAGCACACCTGCAAGGAAAGGGCGTTTACGGGCGAAGTTCGCGTAGTGGTCGAGCTCTTGATTGGCATCGTCCGACCCCGCTACAAGCGACATCACGCCGAAGACAGCGAAGGAAGCCAGCAGGTAGGTAACCAGGTAGAAGATGACGGCGTAAACTGCCCATGAAACATAGAGCGAGGCAATCACTCCGACGAGTAGGTAGCCCGCGTGGGCGATACCGGAGAGCCCCATGAGGCGTTTGACATTACGCTGGGTAACGGCAGCAACATTCCCAAAAAGGATGGTGGCCGCCGCGATAACGGAGAGCACGGGCACTAAGAAATCGGTCAGTCCGACAAAGGGACCACGTAAGAGTTGTAACAGAACGATGAATCCAGCGGCCTTAGAGGCGACTGCGAGGTAAGCGGTGACCGGTGTCGGTGCGCCTTGATAGACATCAGGCACCCATATTTGGAACGGCACAGCGCCGATTTTGAAACAGATGCCAGCAAGCACAAGCAAGGCGCCAATCTTAACGATCATGTTCTCGGAATTCCAAATAATGAAGTTCGCCAGCTCTGAATAATTAAGCGAATCACGGCTTGAGCCCATCAGCTCGGGATTGCCCGCGATACCATAAAGAAGCACAATGCCAAAGAGTAAGATGCCAGAACTGAGGGCTCCGAGAATCAAATATTTGAGACCGCTTTCGAGCGAGAACTGGCTGGTGCGGCAGTAGGCGACCAACACATAAAAGGCGACTGTTACTGTCTCCAGAGCGACGAAGAGCATGACGAAGTTTGCACTCTGCACGAGGAGCATCATGGCCGCAGCAATGATCAGTACGAGTGCGTAGAACTCGGTTTTAGGCAGCGATTGTTTGCTCAGGTAAATCTGGCCGAGATAGCAGACCACAATCGAGCAGACGAGGAAGAAGCCGCGCATGATTTGCGTGATGTCATTTTGAAGAATGAGGCCGCTAAAATAGTCACGCTCTCCGACACTAGACCAACCGGCAAAACCGAAGGCGGCAAGCAACACGATGACTTGCCCCCAAATCGCGAGACGAGGAATCAAGCCCTGCTTATCTTTGGGCAGAGCCATCTCCGCGCCAAGCAAGCCCAGCGCAAGCACGCCCAACATGATTTCGGGCAGAATAGCTGACCATTCGTTGGTCGCGGTGAAGCCGCGCAAAAATTCGATAAGAAGATCGTTCATTAGTGGGTTACCTCCTTGGGTGCATCCAGATCGGCAGGCAAGACGACCGATTGAATCACAGGCAAATTGCTTTGCTCCTGCGGATACAGTTCCGCCAGTTCGCGATTAGCATCGTCTGAAAAGACGCGTGGGAAAATACCAGTTATCAAGAGGCCGCCGATTAGGATGCAAGCGGGCAGTTTCTCAAATGGCTGCAGGTCGACGATGTGGCCGCTTTCGAGACGTTTGGTGAAAGCCGCTTTCGGCTGACCGAAGAAAATATTGGAGACCGCACGCAGACCGTAGATTGCGGAAATGACGATGCCGACCGCTGCCGGTGCGACGATCCACTTTGTCATCTCCGTCTCTGCGAGTGCGACGAAAATAGTGAACTCACCCCAGAAATTACCAAAGCCGGGCAAGCCGATACTAGCCATCGTCGCGACGACGAAAAATCCAGCGAGCACGGGAGCCTTCGTGGCGAGCCCGCCCATTGCCGAGAGATCAAATGTCTGGCTGCGGTGATAGACGCAGGTCGAGAGCATAAAGAGAAGCGCGACGGAAAGTCCGTGTGCCACCATCATGAGCAGCGCCCCACCCGCTCCGGCCACTGAGAAGCAGGCGATACCGAGGAAGGCATAGCCCATATGCATAACCGAGCTGTAACCGAGCATCATCTTGAGATCTTTCTGCGCCATGGTGACGAGGCCGATGATGATGATATTACCTAGCGCCAGCCAAACGATCCACGGGAACCAGTGCTCCGCACCCGCGGGAAGGAGTGGCGCAGCGATTTGCAGGAGGCCGTAGAGGCCGAACTTCTTCAAAACCCCAGCATGAAGCATGGCCGCTCCGGTCGGCGCAACGGCGTAGCCTTTGGGCGCCCAACTGTGGAAGGGGAAAAGTGAGACGAGAATACCGAAACCAAAGAGAAGCAGCGCGAAGATGTTATTCTGCACGGTCTCAGAGAGCGGCTGCGCTTGAAGGTAGTTACGAAGTTCTAGGAGCGAGAAGGAGTCGACCCCGCTCTGCACGTAGAGTGCGATCAAACCGAGCAGCGAAATCAGAGCGCCGAGCGTGAGATAGATCGTCATCTCGATAGCCGCGCCACGGCGACCAGCACCACCCCAGATACCGATCATGAGGAAAGTGGGGATCAGTGCGAACTCGTGGAAGAAGTAGAAGAAGAAGACATCGATAGAAGCAAAGGTGCCCATCAAACCGCCCAGCATGAAAAGCAGCAGCGCAAGGTAGAGATGCAGACGCTCAGCGTTGGAATTCATCGCGTAAAGTCCCGCCGCAAAACCGACGGTGCCTGCAAGCAGGAAGAGCGGCATGGATATGCCATTGAGGCCAAGGTGCAGGTAGATGCCAATGCTCTGAAGGCCAGTCGGCAGACGCAGCTCGAAATTATACTCGCCCGCGAGCGACGGCTCAAAGAGACCGTAAAGCATAATGCCGATGATCAAAGGCCAGCCAAAACCAAAGGCGGCGATGGCACGCATCGTAATCTTGCTAAAACGTGACCCGCAGAGCAGAACCACGCCTGCGAGCAGCGGCGCTAGAATCGCGACGAGAAGAAAGAGTGAAGTTGTTTCGAGGTTTCCCATATCTAACTCAAATTTGACTTATAGAAGTCCGGAAGCGGCAGCCCAAAGGAGGATCACGCCTGCCAAGAACCAGTACACGTAGGTATGAAGGTTACCATCATGGAGCGAGCGTGAGCAGATGCCAACGAGCCCAACGATGCCCGCGCTGCCACGCACGAGGATCCCTTTGATTACAAAAACATCGATAAAGCTAAGGAAAAGTGCGAAGCGCTGCTGCACCTTTTCGACGTAGAAACCATAGATTTCGTCGAACCAGAGGCGCGAGCGAAGGAACCCGTAAATGGGCGCTGCTTTCTTCGCGAGACGGTCTTCTTTAGCACCTGCTCCGTAGAAGAAGAAAGAAATAGCCAGACCGATGACCCATGCCGCCGTGCCTAAGATAATGATCTTCGTGTGCATGGCGTCGTAGCCCTCCATGGCATGAAGAATGTGCTTATCGCTCTTAATAATACCACCCAATTGCTCCGGCCAGTAACCCAACCAACCACCCGCGACTGAAAGGACGGCTAAAACTATGAGCGGGACGACCATTGTGAGCGGGCTCTCTTTGGCGTGCGAGGCGGCTTCGGAATTCGGCTGCCCGAGGAAGGCCACCCAGAAGAGACGCCCCATGTAACCTGCGGTGAGCAGTGCGCCGAAGGTGAGCAAGATCGCGATGCTTGGGTCGCCGAGTCCTGCCGCGATCAGAATCGCATCTTTAGAATAGAAACCGGACAGACCGTAAACCCCGCAGAGCGCGAGAATACCAATAAAGAAAGTGATGCCAGTGATCGGCATCTTCTTAAGTAGGCCGCCCATTTTGAAAATGTCTTGTTCGTGGTGACAGCCGTGGATGACGGAACCCGCACCGAGGAAAAGCAGCGCCTTGAAGAAGGCGTGCGTGATAAGGTGAAAAAGCGCTATGCCGGGATAACCGAGACCGAAGGCTGCGCCGATATAGCCGAGTTGCGAGAGCGTGGAATACGCCAGGATCTGCTTAATATCCGTCCGTGCATAGGCGCAGAAGCCCGCGTAAACGGCACCGAAGACGCCGAGCCATGCGATCACGCTGAGCACTTCCGGCGGAAATAAATAGAAGATACGGATAAGAAAATACCCACCCGCCGCGACCATCGTGGCCGCGTGGATCAATGCTGAAACCGGAGTGGGGCCCGCCATCGCATCGGGCAGCCAGACGTGGAGCGGAAACTGAGCGGACTTACCGATGAAACCACACATGAGCAGGGCGGCGATGCCCGCGTGAATCATGTCGCTATTGGCACCGACGATCTGACCCATTACTTCCAGATCGGTCGTGCCGAAGTGCCAATAAGCGTAAGCGATACCGACGACGAACCCGAGGTCACCGATACGATTGACGATAAAGGCCTTCTTCGCGGCAGCGGCAGCGATATCTTTACTCATGTAGTGACCGATCAGCATGTAGGAGCTAAAACCGACCAGCTCCCAGAAGACGAAGATCATGATCAAGTTATCCGCCAGCACGATGCCAAGCATGGAGAACATGAAAATCGAGAGTCCCGCGTAATAGCGACCACGCGCCGGATCTTTGGCCATGTAACCGAGACTGAATACATGGATGAGGAATCCAACAGAGGCCACCATGACAAGCATCGTCTTGGAGACGCCATCAAAGAAGAAACCTTTATTAATTTCGAAGTCGCCAAACTGAAGCCAGGCGGAGCTGGCGTGCACGGTATCGATGCCAGACACCGACACGGCGAGGATACTGAAGATGAAGATCGCAGCGGCGGCGGCCACCGAAATAGCGGAAGCCAAGCCATGGCGAGTGCGACAAAAGAAGGCGATCAGCACCGCTGAGAGCAAGGGTGCAAAGAGGACAACAAGGAGTGATTGAGTAGCGGTCATGTTACTAGCGACTCAAGGAGGTGAGTTGATCGACCATTACCGTTTGGCGCAGACGGAAGAGCGCGACGATGATTGCGAGGCCAAGGGCGACCTCAGCAGCCGCCACAGTGATAATGAAAAAGACAAAAAGGTTACCGTCCATCGTGCCATTATAACGAGAGAAGGCGACGAGCGCGATAATCACCGCATTGAGCATGAGCTCTAAAGACATGTAGATGACTAGCGTGTTCTTCCGAAGAATCACCCCAAGCATGCCGATTGCGAAAAGCAATCCGGCAAGGAGAATAAAAGCATTAAGTCCAACAGTCATGGGAATTAGGAATCAGTGGAATGTTTTTTCGACACCACGATGACGCCGATCATGGCGGAAAGCAGGAGAAAGCCGGTGACTTGAAAAGGCAGCATGTATTTAGTAAACAAGCTGTAACCGTAAGACTTGGCCGATGTGGTAAAGGGAATACCTATCCCCTCGCCTGTTGGATTTTCTGCAACTGGAAGCAAGGCAGTCTCGGGCAAGTGTTGACCACCAGCGAAGGCCGCGCAGATAAGAATGACCAGCAGCGAAAAGCCGACGATGGACGCGCCCAGTGTCATCTTATCCTTCAATAGCTGGCTCGTGTCCTTATCCACATCGAGCAACATAATGATGAAGAGGAAAAGCACCATAACCGCACCTGCGTAGACGAGCACTTGAATGACCGCGAGAAAGTAAGCCTCCAAGAGCACAAACAAGGCTGCAGTAGTCACGAACGAAACGATCATGCAGACGGCACCGTTCACGGCGTTCGGACTCACCACCATGAGGAGTGCCGAGATCAGCGTGATCGCTGCAAAGACGTAAAAGAGTAAGTCGGTCATGAAAATGAGTTTCTAAATTTGTTCCTTTTGTAGCCGAAGCGGTAACGCGTTGGTCATATTCAAGCGCAGGCTCCGACGAAGCAAAACGTTACCGTTTCGGCTACGAAGTATAGAGCTTTGTATGTATTCGAATGGATTCATCTCAGTTCGATTAGTGTGCGTTGCCCGCTTCTTCGGCGGCTTTCTTTTTGTCCCACTTAGCGTGATCATCGGGAACGGTGCCGCCGAGCTCGTAGAGTTTTTCCTTATTATTGATCATCTCCTCACGGCTGTAACCGGAGAGCGAGAACATATCCTGCAAGTAGATCGCCTCTTCAGGGCAGACTTCTTCGCAAAGGCCACAGTAGATGCAGCGGAGCATGTTGATCTCGAACTCTTTGGGTGCCTTTTCGACGTGCGCGCGATCCGGTTCGGCTTCGGCATCGATCTCACCAGGGGTGATTCGGATGGCCTTCGGCGGGCAAACGAACTCGCAGAGCTGGCAGGAGACACACTTTTCACGACCGTTGGGATCTTTGACCAAAGTCGGGACGCCACGGTAATTGTCTGGGATGACTGGACGCTCTTCCGGATATTGCAGAGTGACGCTCTTCTTAAACATGGTGCCCAAGGTAGTCATCAATCCTGCACCGATTTGCGGCAGGAAAGTTTTCTCCGCAAAGGACAGCGGCTTACGTTCGAGAACTTTTGTCTTAGCCATGATAGTTAGCGGGTGAAGGTGTCGTAAAGTGCGATGATAATGGTGTTGAAAACCAAATTACCGACGGCGAGTGGAAGAAGAATCTTCCAACCAAGTGACATGACTTGGTCGTAGCGGAAACGTGGCAAGGTCCAACGCATCCAGATGAAGAAGAAAATCATGAAAAAGACCTTGGCCATGAACCAGCCGATAGAGAGCAAGGTGCCGATTAGGCCATCACTCCAAGGATCCGCGAGCCATGGTAGGAAATTCCAGCCGCCGAGGAAGAGCAGTACGAAGATGGCCGAACCCATGATGACGTGCGCGTATTCGGCGACGAAGAAGAGGCCGAATTTGAAACAGCCATACTCGGTGTGGAAACCACCGACGAGGTCGGTCTCGGACTCAGCCATATCGAATGGCAGGCGATTGGTCTCCGCAAAGAGTGCGACGAGGAAGATGAGCGCGGAGAGCGGCTGCCAGAGAATCGTCCAAGCGGCTTGCTGCGACTGGACGGCTCCGAAGAGGCTCATACCGTACTCCGAACCAGGGGCAGCCGCCCACATGAAGACGGGCAAGAGTGCCAAGCCCATGGCGAGCTCATAGGAGATCATCTGCGCGGAAGCACGGACACCGCCGAGGAAAGGATATTTACTATTCGATGCCCAACCCGCGATGACGATGCCATAGACACCGAGCGAAGAGATGGCGAGGATGATGAGCATGCCGAGATCGACGTGAGCCAACACGAGTGGCTGGGTGATGCCGTCGGCATCGACGTAGCGACCAAAGGGCAGAACCACCATGGTAGTGAGCGCTGGGGCGAGCGCGATGATCGGCGCCAGCATATAGTAACCTTTATTAACGTGGCCGGGGACGATTTCTTCTTTAAAGAGAAACTTAAGACCGTCCGCAGCAGGCTGGAAGAGGCCGAGCCCCGTCATCAAATTTCCGATGATCGGGATGTGCCCGATGATCGGAATCCTAGTGCGATTGGGGCCGACACGGCCTTGGATCCAGCTGGAGACTTTGCGCTCAGCGAGCACGGAGTAGCTGCAAAGCCCCATGAAGACAGAGATCATGGCGAGTGCATAGACAATCGGCAGGATGTAAGGCAGAGATGCGTCTAAGAATTCCATATCAGAAACTGTTCAGTAGCTTAGGCCTCAGCAGGTGCAGCGTGCGCTTCCTTAAACGCGGCGGGATCGTATTTGAGATTTTTGGTTTCGACAAAGTCGAGATCGAGGAAGGCAGAAGCGTCGAGTGCGACACCTTCGTTGGGCAGGCTGCGCCAGCGAAGCGCGTCGTCGAGTTGAGCAATCTTGGGCGCAATTCGCTCCCAGACGGCGTCAATGGTGATCGGCGCGGCTTTCTCTTCGGCAAGCGGCGCAGCGATCTTTTCGAGCACCGTAAAGTCTGGCTGCACGCCGCGTGGCCCTGGCACGGCGGCTTTGAAGCGCTGAAGGCGGAAGCTTTGATTGATGAAAGAGCCGTCCTTTTCGAATACCATGAGCGAGGGTAACACCACGTTGGCGACTTCGCTGGTATGGTTTGCGTGGGTGCCGAGGTAAATAACTTTGACCTTGGCGAGCGTGTCTTTGCTGATGCCTAGCTCGGTCAGATCTTCGTTCACGGCAAGGATCGTCTTGACCGCACCTGAGTTGATGTCGCGGGCAAGTGCTTCGAGATTTGCTTGAGGCAGCTCATCGATCAGGCCAGTGACGAGTGCACCGCGTAAATTCGGTGTGCGGTCTTCGGACTGCAAGAGTCCGTCGCCTTCAGCGTAGTGGCTGACGAGCGAGACTTTAGCACCGCTGCGTTCAGCGATTGACTGGTAAAAGAACTGCTCTTCGACCGAGCTATGAGCGGAGCCGACCAGCGCGGCATCACCGGACTTAAGGAGTTCGGCAGCGGCTGTGGCAGCCTCGTCGGAAGTTTTATGAACGCCCTCGATCGTATAGTGCGTCAGCCGGTCATCGGACTCGGTCGCTTGATAGAATGCACGGCCAGAATCGGTCATCCATGTATCGTTAACAGCATCATTACGCCGCGGAGTGATACGGTAGATCTTACCTTCGCGGCTCCAAATTTCGGTATTCGCGCCGACACTGCTCTCAGTGCAGATACTATGCGTGCGCTTAAGGAACCAAACGCGCATCTTAAAGCGGAAGTCGGTGCTAGTGAGCGCGCCGACTGGGCAGATATCTACGGTGTTGAGCGAGTAGTTATGAGAGAGTTCCTTACCTGGATAGCACGTGAGCGTCGAATAAGTGCCACGATCGACAAAGCCCAGCACATCATCGTCCGCGACTTCTTTGCTGAAACGTACGCAACGGGAGCAAAGAATGCAGCGCTCGTCGTCGAGAGTGACACGTGGCCCTAGGCGTGTGCGCTTGGGCTTAACGTTCTTGTCCTCGATAAAGCGGCTGTAACCACGACCATGCTCGGCAGAGAACTCCTGCAAGCGGCACTCCCCTGCTTGGTCGCAAATCGGGCAATCCAGCGGGTGATTGATCAGCAGGAACTCGGTCACACCATTGCGCGACTCTTTGACCATCTCGGAAGTTGTGCGGATGTGCATCCCGGGCGAGGCATTTGTCGCACAGCCAATCGTGGGCTTAGGCATCCAGCCGATCTTTTGAGTTCCATCTTCGTCAAGCACGGCCTCACCGGTCGCGCGGTCGCGCATCGGCATGCCCATCTCGACCATACACATGCGACAGTTGCCTGCGATAGAAAGCTTCGGATGGTAGCAATAGTGCGGCACTTCCTTGCCCTTACCGACCATTTTAACGGCTTCGATGATGTTAATACCTTTAGGTACATCGACATCCTGACCATCGATGTTGATGGTAATGTTTTCGACTATGCTCTCAATGTTCATGTCCTAAATAAGAGTTGTATCAGTGGCGACCTCTTTGCCTTCTTTGCGCCGAGCGGCTTGCGAACGGGCTTTTTCGACGAATTCGTCTTTAAACTTGGCGATAAAGCTTTGGACAGGCCACGAAGCGGCTTCACCAAAAGCGCAAATTGTGCGACCTGCAATTTGGTCAGCAATGGAGACGAGGAGATCGGCGTCTTCCTCGCGGGCTTCGCCGTCGACCATGCGCTGGGTGACCTTACGCATCCAAGGCACACCTTCGCGACAAGGAGTGCATTGGCCACAGCTCTCGTGGGCGTAGAAATAGTTAATATTGGCGAGGGCTTCGACCATGTCGGTGCTGTCGTCCATCACAATCACTCCCCCTGAACCGGACATGGAACCGACGGCCATCAAGCTGTCGAAATCCATAGGGATATCTTCGATCCCCCAGTCAAATTCAGTGCCGTCTTTGAGCTTACCGGTAAAACGTTCGTCGGCGCGTAGAATCTTGGCGGAGGATCCCCCGGGGATAACTGCCTTAAGTTTACGCCCTGGCTTGAGACCACCGCAGACATCGTAAATGAGCTGACCGAGTGTCACATCGGCACAGGCAAACTCGTGATAACCGGGCTTTTGCACATGACCAGAGACGCACCAGATACGAGTACCTGTGTTGCCAGGAGTGCCTATTTTAGCGAAGCCTTCGCCTCCCAGGTCGATGATGTGCTTCACATCGCAAAGTGTTTCCACATTGTTCACGATGGTCGGGCACTGATAAGCACCGAGTGCCGCAGGAAAGTAAGGTGGTTTGATCCGAGGGTTGGCGCGAAAGCCTTCGAGCGATTCGATCAGACCCGTCTCTTCGCCACAGATGTAAGCACCCGCACCGCGGTGCACGATGATGTCGCAAGAGTAACCGGAACCGAGAATATCGTCCCCGAGGAAATTCTTCTCGCGGGCTTCTTCGATCGCACGTTCAAGAATCTTATAGCCTTGGAAGAATTCGCCACGGATGTAGATAAAGGCGAGCTTGGCTTGAATCGCGAAGGCCGCGCACATCATGCCTTCGATCAGCTGGTGCGGATCTTGGTGGATGATCTGACGGTCTTTAAAGGTGCCGGGCTCAGACTCGTCGGCGTTGCAGATGAGGTAGATGGGCTTGCCCGACTTACGGTCGAGGAACTTCCATTTCATCCCCGCAGGGAAACCAGCACCACCACGCCCACGCACCCCAGAAGTGAGCACCTCCGCGCAGATGTCTTCCGGCTTCATCGTGACCGCTTTCTTTAACTGATCGTAGCCACCGTTTTTCACATAGCAATCGATGTCGTTGGTGTAACCCTCTTCGTCGATGTGTTTGAAAATAAGCCTGGTTTCTTGAAGTGCCATTGTGGAAATATTATAAGTTAAAAAGTTACGCAGGGAGCCCGTTGGAGAGTTCGCCGCTCTTCATTTTACCGGCCATCTCTGCGGCCTTGTCGGGATCGATATCGGTGTATTCGTCTTCGCCCACCATGACGACAGGGCCTTTGCCGCAGTCGGCGTGGCACTCGACGAATTCGAGAGTCACTTTGCCGTCTTCGCTAGTGTGACCGACTTTACAGCCGAGCTCCTCTTCGAAGCGTTTACAGGTTTGATAGGCTCCAGCCAGCGCGCATGGAAGCGTGCGGCAGACACGGACGTGATACTCACCGGTCGGCTCAGTGCGAAGCATCGGGTAGAAAGTAACGATCTCGATGACGTTAATCGGCTGTAAATCGAGACGCTCCGCAATCCATTCCATCGCTTCATTAGAAAGGTAGCCCTGATCTTCTTGCACCAAGTGGCAAAGCGGGAGCGCAGCGCTACGCACAGTCGGGTAGCGAGGCACGAGCTTGTCGATCTTTTCGATTGTTTCTGGTTTTAGATTTATCATTTCAGCTTTTCAGCATTTCAAATTTTTCAGTTTTTCTTACCTATCGCACTCGCCCATCACGAAGTCGAGCGAGCCTAAGATCACGGTGATGTCAGTTAGGTAGTGACCCGGAATCAGTTTATCGAGGATACTGAGATTACAGAACGATGGGCCACGGATTTTGAGGCGATAAGGCACGCCTCCACCCTTCGATACGATGAAGAAACCGAGGGCACCCTTCGGGTTTTCCGCTTCGAAGTAAACTTCGCCCGCGGGGATCTGTGGCCCTTCGGTCACGATCATGAAGTTTTGAATCAACTCCTCCATGCTGGTCAGCACTTTAGCCTTTTGTGGGGCAAAGATCTTCTTGGCATCTTCAGCGTAGTAGCTGCCTTCCGGAAATTGGTCGATGCATTGGCGGACGATGCTCACACTTTGGCGAATTTCTTCGGCGCGCATGAGGTAGCGGTCGTAGCAGTCGCCAGTGGTGCCGACAGGCACCTCAAAGTCATATTTCTCGTAGCCGAGGTAAGGCTTATCCTTGCGCAGGTCGAGATCGACGCCGCAGGCGCGAAGGTTAGGCCCCGTCAGACCGTAGGCGATGGCATCCTCTTTCGAAATCGCACCAATACCTACCGTGCGATCCATGAAAATACGGTTGCGGGTGAGCAACTTATCGACTTGGTCGAGCACAGGCAGGACACCCTTGCAGAACTCAAGCACGCGGCCGAGCCAACCATCTGGAATGTCGCGAGCGACTCCACCGATACGTGTATAACTAGTGGTAAAACGCGCCCCGGTCAGTTCCTCGAAAAGCGTGTAGAGTTTTTCACGCTCGGTGAAGGTATACATGAAGACTGTCCATGCACCGGCATCCATCCCGTAGACACCCACTCCAAGAAGGTGAGACGAAATACGCGCTAGCTCGGAGCAAAGCACCCGGATCGATTGGCAGCGCTCGGGCACTTCAAGGTTTGCGAGTTTTTCAACTGCCATCGCGTAGGCGACATTATTGGCCAGCGGTGCGATGTAGTCCAATCGATCCGTATAAGGCACGAACTGATTATAAGTCATGTTCTCCGCGATCTTTTCGTCACCACGGTGGAGGTAGCCGAGCACGGGGTCGCAGGTTTTGACAATGTCGCCGTCGAGCTCCATCTTCAGACGAAGCACACCGTGTGTAGTCGGGTGCGAAGGCCCCACGTTGAGCGACATGGTCTCGCCTTGCAGTTCGGTCTCGTGTTCACCGCTGCGGGCACCGAGATCGCCGATCGAAATTTCTTTTGTGGTCGTGGCCATTGCTTAAAAATTAATTCTTCTTGCCCCCATCTGGTGAAGCGCTCGGAACTGGCTTCTCCTTTTGCTCCGTCCAACTCTCGTCTAGAGCGCTCGGTTCAGTTTGGCTCATCGGCCCATCGGCGGAAGAGACGAATGGGCCGCCCATCATCGGCGCAGGTAGCACCTTGGCTTTAGTCGCTTCAGCTACGTCGGCTGCAGGCAGTGGCGTCTCGATACCAGCAAGGGGGAAGTCCTTACGCAGTGGATGATAAGGATACTCATCCCACATCAAGATACGGCGCAGATCGGGGTGCCCTTCGTAGCGGATGCCCATTAAGTCGTAGGTCTCGCGCTCGTGCCAGTTGGCCGCTGCGAAGACTCCACTGAGCGTGGGGAGGCTCGGGTTTATATCGTCGGTGCAATCCGATACGATCCGTAGGTACTCGTGCTTCGTCGTGGAAAGAAGGTGGTAGAACCCAGTGAAACGGGGGCTTTGCACGTCCCAGTCCACCGCGGTGACGTCGAGCAGGAGGTCGTAGCCTAGCTCATCGCGCAGTGCGGTGCAGAGCTCGACCAGCTTATCCGCCGGGCAGTTAACCGCCAAATGATCGGCAGACTCACGCTCGGAGAGATAATCAAAACGCTCCTGTAATTGAGCAAATTCGCTCTCAGCCATGGTTTAGCTTTCCTTTCTGGCTCCTGCCAGTTCCGCCTCAGCGGGCTTGGCATTTGGGGCGGTCAAGTTCTTGACCGAGCGCTCCCGGCCAATCTTGTCCTGCAATTTAATCATCGCATCGAGCAGTGCCTCCGGGCGCGGAGGGCAACCACTTATATATACATCGACGGGGATGATACGATCCACCCCCTGTAAAGTTGCGTAAGAGCGATACATACCGCCCGTGCTGGCGCAGGCGCCCATCGCGACGACCCATTTCGGCTCGGCCATCTGCTCATAAATACGGCGGACGACTTCGGCCATTTTGTAGGTTACGGTGCCCGCCACGATCATGCAATCGGCCTGACGAGGGGAAAATCGCATAACTTCCATCCCAAAACGGGAGATATCGAAACGAGAGGCACCTGCCGCCATCAATTCGATCGCACAACAAGCGAGCCCCATCGGCATCGGCCAAACCGAGTGCTTGCGAATCCAATTAATCACAGCATCCGCTTGAGTGACAATGATTTCACCCTCCACTTTGCTATCGTAGGCTACGTTTGTGTTTTGCATGTTATTTTGAGGGTCGAATCGGACTCGTCCCCGAAACTCAGGCAACTTAGTTTGACCCCTACCCCATGCAAGCTACAATTTGATTTTAAACAGGGTAATCCTGTAAAAAGAGAGCAATTTGGGTCGTGTGTGTGCCCGCAACTCGTTTCCCATGTTTTTTCATCCCAAATACTATAACGCGCCAACGCACAATCTAGTCAAAAAAAGGATTGGACTTTAAGACAGAATATATCTATGTTGTAGGTGTTATCATTCATACAGAGTGTCATTTAGGCCTCTCCTCCCCCACAAATCTAATCAGTTTATTATTATGAAAACTAAATCCACCCCACATTCAGGGTTCACATTGATTGAGCTCCTTACTGTTATCGCGATTATCGGCATCTTGGCCGCTATCCTTATTCCTGCCGTTGGTAAAGTCCGGGAAGTCGCGAATAAGACAAAATCAGCATCTAATATCCGATCAATCGCTATCTCATATGCCACCTACTCCACCTCAGGTGGTCGAGTCAAGGTGCTCAAGCCAGACAGTCTACCCGCCGACACAATTTACGGCGTTGCTGAGTTTCTCGCCAAGCAATCTGACTTGGTTGATGCCGCCATTTGGATGATCGCTTCTGACGAAGCATATATTAACTACACAGGTGTGATCCCCAGCCTAGTCGGCTTCCGCGACGAAACAACAAATGCCTTTGAGACGAGCACTGACTGGACAGCCGACGAACCTCTCGCCTATGCCTTCGCACTTCGCACAGGAGGCAATGATCCAACATCGACCACACCTCTCACTTGGACACGTGGACTTGATGAAACATCCGGCGTATGGGGAACAGACTCTCCCTGGGGTAACGGTGGACACATTGCATACCTCGACGGTCACGTCGTATTCTACAACGAACTAGATATCACATCCGAAGACGAATTTTTGACCGAAAGTAATGGTGACAAGACTGCGAGTATTACAGACATCCACGACGCCGCGGACATTAAGGAGTATACTCCTCAATAAGTAGTCGTTTCTTTCAATTTACTCACAAACCCCAACCTTCTCCGAGGTTGGGGTTTTTCTTTGTCCAGATTTGTTACTTTGGCGTTGTTGAAAACAAAGAGAGCACTTTACTCATATTCAATATGCCCGAACCCATCTATATCTTTGGCCACAAAAACCCCGACGCCGATGCCATCTGCTCGGCACTAGCTTACGAAGCCTTCAAGCACGCCATCGGCCAAACTGAGTATGTGGCTGCCCGCTGCGGTAACTCCAATGCTCGGATCGACGCCATTCTGGAGCGCTTCAAGACCTCGCTTCCACGCTTTATCGGTGATGTCACTCCGCGTGTTGGCAACATTATGCAGAAAAAGGTGCGCACTGTGACTAAGCAGAGCACTTGCGCGGAGGCCTTGGAACTGATTGATCAATACGATGTGCGCGCCCTCCCCGTGGTCGACGACGCAGGGCAGATCGAAGGCTTGATTTCCATTTTCCAGTTAGGCGAGTTTTTCATTCCTAAACCACGTGAGCCACGTGCCATGCGTCGGGTGCAGACCAGTGTGCAGTCGATCATCCATTCGCTCAATGCTAAGGTGCTCCACTCGGACAACGTCGACGAAATCGAAGAGCTTTTTGTGCGTGTCGGTGCGATGGACATCCGCTCCTTTGGCAGTCACCACAAAGAGGACGGGCTCCCCTCGGATCGTAGCATCATCATCGTCGGCGATCGTTGGGATATTCAGGAGCGTAGCCTACAGCTCGGCGTCCGCCTCCTCGTCATCACAGGTGCGCTTGAGGTCGATGAGGAAGTCGTCGCTCGCGCCAGAGAGCGTAACGTCTCGCTCATCGTCAGCCCTTACGACTCGGCCACCACTTCATGGATCATCCGCACGGCGACACACATTGATGGTCTCATCGATCCTGAAGTGAGCTGCTTTAGCGCCGAAGACCACATCTCCTCGATCAAACGCCGTATCGCCAACAACAACGATCCCCTGTATCTCGTGGTCAACGACTCGAAGCAACTAATCGGCGTCTTCTCGAAGAGTGATGTCCTCCGCCCGAGTCGCACCCGCATCGCCTTAGTTGACCACAACGAGCTCGGCCAAGCAGTCAACGGTGCCAGCGAGGTGCAGATCACTGAGATTCTGGATCACCACAGACTGGGCAATATCCCCACTGAGCAGCCGATTCTTTTCATCAACCGTCCGGTAGGTTCGACCTGCTCGATTGTGGCCGACCTTTTCAGAGCCCATTCGTTAACGCCCGAACCAAACATCGCAGGCATCATGATGGCCGGGATCATCTCAGATACATTGCTTCTCCACAGTCCGACCACGACACCGCTCGAAGGCGAATTACTCGACTGGCTCTCGCCGATCGCCGAGATCGAACCAAAGGCTCTCGCAGATCTCATTTTTACGGCGGGATCCGTCGTCATCAACAGCAAGCCAGCTGAGGTGATCAGCTCTGACTGTAAAATCTATGACGAAGGCGAGCTACGCTTTTCCGTATCGCAGATCGAAGAACTCGGCTTCGATAACTTCTGGAAGAACGAAGACGCGCTCGATAAGGCTCTAGAAACCTATCGTGCTAAAGAGGAACTCTTCTTCAGTTTCCTACTCGTCACCGATATTAATTCGCAGGACTCATTGCTCGTGGTCGCCGGTAACGACGAACTAAAGGCCTCCATCAATTATCCGCAACGTGGGCAGAGCAACATCTACGAACTATCGGGCGTCGTCAGCCGAAAGAAGCAACTGATCCCCTATATCTCGACGCTGCTCAAGACGATGGGCGTGGTCTAAAAAGAGGCAGAATGCTCTAACAACTACTGCCGGTTAATAAACTCCTCCACAAACGAATCCGACCCCGCATAATAAGGCGAAAAATCCATCTGTGGATGAAAGCGCTTGAGCGGGAAGGGAGACCCTGCCGTAAACGTCCATTGCAGTCCGACTGCTGCACAGAGTGCGTAAGCCGCGGCGATGTCCCAAACTTTGACTCGGTAGTCGATGACTCCGCTCAAATACCCCGTCGCCACGTAGGCCGCAGTCAGCGCCCCACTCCCGATGCAACGCACACGATACTTCACCAGCAGCGGCGCCAGTGCTTCTAGCTGCTCTGGTGCCATCGGGAAATGTAGCCCTATCATGGTCTGCGCACTGGCAACAGTCTCATCACGATCAATCTTCTTCTGATTACGAAGGAGCCCGTATCCCAGACCACCCTCCAGCAAATCCTCCGTGCTATGATCGTAGATAAAACCATAGACGGGCACCCCATCGAGTAGGAGCGCGAGCGAGATCGCGCAAAAAGAACAACCGAGCGCATAATTGTTTGTGCCGTCAATCGGGTCGACGACCCACGCGAAACGCGCTTCCAATTCTAGAGTTTCATCTAGGGGGCTGGCTTCTTCGCTACAATAATCGTCCTCCGGGAAATCACGTCGAAGCTCCGCAAAGATTTTTTCCGAAATCGCGAAGTCCGCGAAGGTCACCCGCGTATCGTCTTCTTTCCACTCAGAAGAAACTTCGCCGAATTGTCGCCCGAAAAACGCCACTTGATCACGCACCGCCACGCGCCCCGCATTGATTCGGTGGCGCAACTGGGCGTCGAGCTGTGCTTTAGCTTGTCGATTCATTCGCTAAGTATACTTAATGCGAATGTTCGGAGCAATCGTGATGTTCATGCAGATCTTGCACGTTCAGAGCAGCGGGCGGCACTTCTACAAGCGGTTCCTCCGCCGGCATGAAGCGCTCCCAAAAAGGAACCTCAAGCGTATTTTCAAGTTCACGGACACGTTCCAAGACAATGCCCTTCTGAGCAAATGGAAGGTTGGGCAATTCTTTGTGCAGATTTTTGAGAAAGTCGTAGGCCTCTGCATTGAACCCTTGTTTACGTAAGAGTTCTGCATAGATGCGTGCCACAAAATAAGGCGCATCCGCTTGCTCTGACGCCATGAGGAACCATTTGGCCGCATTGGCATCATCCTTCAAGCGGTTGAGGTAGATTTGCGCTTTTTCTAAATAGAGCTTCGCATGGTCTGGGTGGAACTCTAGCGCCTCGTCGAGCAGATCAAAGGCTTGCGCAGATTGCTCTAGATCAATCGCCTGCTGGCGCACTTCAGGGACGTCGTCGTAACCACCCTCTTCACGAATCCGCCAGTTGGGTACATCGTAGGCGATCATACGGCTGCCGTTGATCCAGAAAAACTCGGGGCGCGGATCCAGTGTCGTCACGAGTCGAACCATCGCATCGAGTTTCGCGCGGTCTTTACGCTGCCAAATGGTATTCGTCCGAATCCAGAGGAAATCCGCCAAAATCGCGCGAAAGCCGCCTAATACCCCGACGACGAGCCCCTGCCCCAAGGCGCCTTCAAGCGCTTCGAGATTCATTTCAGGCTGGCCTGCTTTCACCGTTTGCCAAGCGGGCGCCTCAATTGGCCGCGTGATCAGCCCCAGCAAGACCAACACCAACAGGAGACTGAGGATTCGGCTGAGTCGCAGCAGAAGCGGATGTTGTAAGATCGGCACTTTAAGTGAAATAAGTAGGAGAGGGTTTACCCCTCGACCCGAATCGGCAAGATGCTCGGAAGTCGAGGGACAAACCCTCTCCTACAATTAAATGATTTTGAAGAGACATTTTAGATTTCTCGACGACGGAAGTTCACTTGAGCGAGCAAGATAAAAGCCAAGGTATAGATCATACCATACGCTGTGATTTGCAAAATGGTGCCGACCGCAGGCGCTTTCTCCACATCGAAGACCAACTGATCGCCGATATTGAAAAGCTGAAAGTTTGGGAAAATCAGGCCTAAACCAGTCACCGCAATTCGTTCCCATCCGGCTTCCATCCCTGAGTAGGCATCGCGCGCGATATACTGGAGTTGGCAAATCATGAGCACAAAGAACGAAACGACAATCGTGTAGAGGTTGGTATTCGCAAAACTCGCCACGAAAAGCGTGATCGCTGCAAGAATCCCGAATTTCATCCACTGAAGGAACCCGAAGAGAAAGACATCGCCGTAGCGGATGAGCGGGCCATTCAAGATGACATCCTCGCCAAGTCGTTCGAGCAGAACCATCTCTCGCCAATAAAGAATGCCGCTAAGCACCAGTGTAATAACCAGTGTGAAGCAAAGCATCAGCAGGTGTGCGCCGAGGAATTTACCAGCCAAGAACTCCAGCTTGTAGACGGGCTTCGCCAGCATGGTCAGCGCGGTGCGGTTTTCGATCTCGTTAAAGAAGAGCTGCGTCGTCGCTGTGATCGAAAGAATGGAACCAAAAAAGAAAAGCGCCCCAAAGCCAAAATCGGTGATGAACTTCAGCTCCCCCGTCCCGAAATCGAATTGCTGGAAGAAGGTCGAACTGCCGACCAGAGCGATGGAAATAAGGAGCAGTGAATTAAAAAATTTCTGGCGCACTGCCTCCAAGAATGTGGTGCCCGCGATCAAGCGAATACGTGTAAATGAGTCTATCATGTTCATTGGTAAAAGGCTCCTTCCTTCGTGTAGAACGCAGGCGATAGCCGGTGTTTAGCGGCATGTAAGGGCGCATCCACAACGGCTCTCGCCGTCGTGCTACGATTCAAGTTAAGCATCATCGCCGCCTCCTTTCTTGCCTGTCTTGGCAGCGTGCTCGCTCTCGCGCTGGTGCACTTCTTTGAGGAAATAAGCATCTAAGCTAAGCCGCGGTTTCTCGACGCGAGCGAGACGCCCGCCCTGCGCCTTAATCGTCGCTTCGACCGCAGCGCGCCCTTCGGCGCTGAGCCCTTGAACGACCAGTGACTCCGCATCCTTTTCTTCGACCAGATCATCGACGCAGCCTTCGCGCACAAGTTTACCACGGTGGAGAATGGCCACTCGATCGCAGAGCCCTTCGATTTGTGCGAGCAGATGGGACGATAGTAAGACTGTTTTACCGCGGCGCTTGAGTTCGCGCACGATCTCAGCGATGGCGGCCGATCCGAGGGGATCCACTCCAGCAGTCGGTTCGTCCAGTATGACCAGTTGCGGGTCGTGCACCAGTGACTGCGCGAGACCGATGCGTTGGAGCATACCTTTTGAGTAGTTGCCCACGCGACGATGTGCCGCCTCGGTCATACCGACGAGCTCGATCACCGAGTCGACGGCTTTATCAATCTCAGCACGCGGCACCATGCAGATGCGTGCGTAGTAGCGAACGAGTTCGCGCCCAGTCAGGTAGCGATAGAAATAAGGCGCTTCCGGGAGGAAGCCGACGCTACGGCGGGCATCGACCGTCTTACTTGGCTTGCCGTAGATCTCACAGCTGCCTGTCGACGCTTCAAGTAGGCCAAGTATAATTTTGATCGTGGTGCTCTTCCCCGAACCATTGGGGCCGAGGAGACCGAAGATTTCATTGTCGCCGACTTCGAGACAAAGATCATCGACAGCGCGAAGCTTCACACCTCGGATGCCGACGGCGAAGTCCTTCGTTAAATTTTGGATGCGAATGGCGGGGTTGTTCATACTTTTAAAGAGGTGAGATATTTGGCCTAAGCACTGCGTCCTACGTTGCTCGCGGAGCGAAGCAGGAAGCTCAGACACTACCAACGATTATTCGATACGGAAGTTTTGGCAAGAGCGGGCACCATTCTTCGTTTTAATTTCGGTTTCACGGATATAACTGTTCAATTCAGACGCAACCTCGGTCTGAAAGGCGACCACCTCCGACTCCTCTCCTTCGACGTAAAGATGCACGCGACCATCGACGAGGTTTCGCACATAGCCCGTCACTTCAAAGCCCTTAGCGACCCCCACCGTTTGGTAGCGAAAACCAACGCCCTGCACGTGACCTTCAAACCAACAGTTCATCTGAAAAACAGGATTATCCATAGCAGGTAAAAGTTTATAGAATCTCGTCCGTTGCAAGTGCATTAGAGCCTTGTCTCAGTGGTTTTTAGGCGCACTCATAGCAGTTCGCACATGATAGACGCCTCCTCAGATCCCGCTCAACCGACTCTCGTCGACATTATTTTGCCACTTGAGCAGTCTGAGGACGCGAACGCACAAAGAGCTGCCATAGCCAAAAAACTAGAGCTGGATGTCTCTCAACTAGTCGAACTGCGCCTACGTAAACACTCGATCGACGCCCGCCAGCACACGATCAAAGTGCAACTGCGCTTCGAAGTCGGGATCGGCCAAGCACTGCTCCCGGAGCCTGAGTTACGCCCTGGCTACTTGACGGTTTCGCCGGATGCGAAGGGCGTCATTATTGTAGGCTGTGGCCCCGCCGGACTCTTTGCCGCGCTGCGCTGCCTCGAACTGGGGCTCAAACCAATCATTCTGGAGCGCGGAAAGGACGCTTCCGCCCGCCGCTTCGACCTAGGCCCCATCTTAAAAGAAGGCCGCGTGATCGAAGACTCCAACTACTGCTTCGGCGAAGGCGGCGCGGGCACTTTCTCTGACGGCAAGCTCTATACCCGTGCGACCAAGCGCGGCCCGGTGCGCACGATTTACGAAACACTGGTCGCCCACGGTGCGCCCGAGCGTATCCTGATCGACGCACATCCTCACATTGGATCGAACCTCTTACCTAAGGTCGTCATGGCGATGCGTGAATCGATCCGCAGCGCAGGCGGCGAAGTGCATTTCGGAGTGAAAGTGGATTCGTTTATAATCCACGAACAAAAGATGGCTGGCGTCAGCACGACCGATGGGCGCGAGTTTTTGAGCGACCAAGTCATCCTCGCCACTGGGCATTCCGCTCGTGACATCTATGAGCAGCTACACGCGCAGAACGTTCGCCTAGAGCAAAAGCCCTTCGCCGTCGGTGTGCGGATCGAGCACCCGCAGCCGCTGATCGACAGTCTCCAGTATCATACGCCGCAAGACCAAGCGCGCCACGTCCTACTGCCAGCGGCGAGCTACCGTCTAGCCACAAAGATTGATAATCGTGGCGTCCACTCTTTCTGCATGTGTCCGGGCGGGTTCATCGTGCCCGCCGCCACCGAAAACGACGAGGTCGTGGTCAACGGCATGAGCCTCGCGCGGCGCGACTCCCCCTTTGCCAATAGCGGCATGGTCGTCACCGTGGAGCCGGAAGACACCGCTCCGTTTCAAGCAGAGCACGGCGTGCTCGCCGGCATCGCCTTTCAAAAGGCGCTCGAACAAGCCGCCAAGCAACACGGCGGTGGCGGGCAAGTCGCCCCCGGCCAGCGTGTGACTGATTTCCTCGCGGGTAAAAGCTCCGCCAATCTACCGAAAACTAGCTATTTCCCTGGCATCAACCCCTCGCGGATCGACGAAATCCTGCCCGAATGGATCGTCAGCCGCATGCGCCGCGGGCTCGATATTTTTGGTCAGCAAATGCGTGGCTACATAACCGAAGAGTGCAACTTGATCGGCTTCGAGACCCGCACCAGTTCACCCGTGCGCATCCCACGCGATGAGACCAGTTTACAGCACCCCGACATCGCGGGGCTTTTCCCCTGCGGCGAGGGCGCGGGATTCGCCGGCGGCATCGTGAGCGCCGCACTCGATGGTATGCGCTGTGCGGAGGCAGCGGCCAAATGATTGGCCTCATCGATAACTCCAGTGGCGGCACGCCTCCAAAGCCAAAGGGTTACCTCTTCGCCTTGGTCGAAAGCATCTTTAAAGAAGGCGGCACCTTGCAAACCGAGATGAAGCTCGACCACCGTGCCGAGCAAGCCGCCATGGCCGCCTCAGTCGCCACCTCCCTAGAGTCCGACCAACCCCTCCTCTTTGAAGCCGGCACCGGTGTGGGCAAAAGCCTCGCTTACCTGATCCCAGGGATCATCCACTCAGTCGATAGCGAGCGCCCGTTTATTATTTCTAGTCACACGATCAGCCTGCAAGAGCAGATCCGCGAGAAGGATCTCAAGATCTGCCGGAACCTCTTTACCAAGGTTCCCGAGCTTCGGCGCTACAGTGCTTTCAAGACCGCGCTCATGGTAGGCAAAGGCAATTACTGCTGTAGCACCCGCCTCGGCAATGCGCTCAAAGATGCCCAGTCCGCCAAACAAACCGAGATGTTTAAGAGCGACGAGAGAGCCGACCTCGTCCGCATCGCCACATGGTCAGCAGTCGCCAAGAACGGCCTCATCCAAGAGCTCTCGCCCGCCCCGCTGCCCGAAGTCTGGGATGCGGTCAACGCCGATAGCTCGACCTGCTCGCGCAAGAACTGCGATCCCACCGTCTGCTTCTACCAGCGCGCCCGCAAGCAGCTACTCTCGGCCAACTGTGTCATCGTCAACCATAGCCTCCTCTTCTCGCTGATCAACGCCGGGATGCAGCCCGAAGGCGACGCGCGCGGCATCTTGCTGGCCGACGACTTTGTCGTGCTCGACGAAGCGCACCGTATCCCCGCCATCGCGACGGATCACTTTGGCACCCATGTTAGCTCATTCGCGGTGGATCGGGCGCTCAAGCGCATCTATAATCAACGCACAAACCGAGGCATCCTGAAGCGACATGGCGAAGCGTGGGATCAAGACGCAGTGACCAATGCGACCGATGCCGCCCACGAGTTCTTCAGCTACCTAGGCGACACCTTTCTCGCCAAGAAACCGATCCAGCGCATCCACAAGCCGGACTTCTGCGACAACATTTTGACAGGGCCACTGAAGGAAGTGACTGAGCGCCTCGGCGCCCTCATCCAAAAGAGCGACGACGAGCGCGCTCAGGACGAGCTACGTGACCACCGCCGACGTATCCTCGGCTACCGCGATGCGATCAATGGCTTCATTACGTTCGCAGAGGACAACCATGTGCAATGGCTCGAACGCGGCGGCAAGAAGGGGCAAATCGTCACCCTGCGCAGCGCCCCACTCGATGTGGCACCCTACCTTCGTAAGCACGTCTTTCAACGTGGCACCGCAGCCGTGCTGACCAGCGCCACCCTCTCCGACGGCAACCACATGGAAGCCTTCCAAGAGACTGTCGGCGCCCAAGCCGCTGAGGCGGAGATCGTGTATTCGCCTTTCAACTACGAAGACAACTGCCGCATCTATATAGCCAGCGACGCCCCACAGCCAGAGCCCGGGCAAGGTCGACTCGACCTCGACTATCTCGCCAATATGATTTGTTGGTGCGCACGCCGCGTCGAAGGTGGCACCCTCGTGCTCTTCACCAGTCACTTCGACCTCCGCCAAGTGCGCGAGCGCACAGAGGGCTTTTTCAAAAAGATCAACCGCCCCCTCTTCACCCAAGGCCACCAGATGGCACGCACGGAGATCACCAAACAATTTGCCGCCGCGGGCAACGGCGTGCTCTTTGGCACGGATAGCTTTTGGACAGGCGTCGACATCCCCGGGGCGGCGCTCTCGCAGGTGATCATCGCCCGGCTTCCTTTCGAAAACCCCGGCCACCCCGTCAGCGAAGCCCGCAGCGAATACATCCGCGCACGCGGCGGCAACCCCTTCGCTGAAATGACTGTGCCGGACGCATTGGTCAAATTCCGCCAAGGTATGGGTCGGCTCATTCGCCGCCACGAGGACAGTGGCAACATCGTCGTGCTCGACTCACGTATTTTGACGAAACCCTATGGCGCACGCTTTATCGAAGCCCTCCCCGTTAAAAACTACGAACGCTTCAACCGTGAAAATCGTGATTCCGTATTCGCCTAATCAGCCAAATACGATCTGCTACCATTCCTCTTTGCATTCTCGTATTAGGGTCTCGTAAAAAACAAATCGCTTCTTAGATATTCAACTTTCATAATGGCCAAAGAAAAAACCAAAGCCGCCACTGAAATCGCTCTGACTAGCAAACAAGTCTCGGAGCATATCGTTTTTATTCGCGGGGTTCAGGTAATTTTGGACAGCGAAATCGCTCAATTGTATGGCGTTGAAACACGCAGACTGAACGAACAAGTGCGACGAAACCAAGAGCGTTTCCCCGAACATTTTCGCTTTCAACTCAGTGAATCGGAATGGGACACTTTAAGGTCACAACCTGTGACCTTAAGTTTGGAACCTGCCTTGAGATCGCAAAATGCGACCTCAACCTCAAGCCACGGTGGCCGTCGTTACCTTCCCTATGCCTTTACCGAGCAAGGCGTTTCGATGCTCTCGGCGGTGCTGCGGAGTGACACGGCCGTTCAGGTAAGTATCCGCATCATGGAGGCTTTTGTCCAAATGCGGCGCTACTTCCTGCAAAATGCTGAGCTCTTCCAGGAAATTGACCAAGTAGAAACCCGACAGCTCCGACACATCGCCGACAGCGATGAGAAGTTCAATCGTATTTTCAACGCACTCGATGAAAGAGCCAGCGAAGCACCCAGGCAGGGCATTTTCTACAATGGCCAAATTTTCGATGCCTACACCTTTGCAGCGGACATCATTCGCGGCGCAAAAAAAAGCCTCTATTTAATCGATAATTACGTGGACGATGCGGTCTCAACCCTGCTGTCCAAGCGGGAGCCCAAGGTCGCGGCCACGATTTATACCCGAAAAACCACCAAAGCCTTTCAACTCGACTTAGATAAGCACAACGCGCAATACTCAGCCATTGCGCTTAGGGTGCTGTCAGGCTTCCATGACCGTTTTTTGTTGGTGGATGATCGGGAACTCTATCACCTCGGCGCTTCCCTTAAAGACCTCGGCAAACAATGCTTCGCTTTTTCCCGTATGGATGACTTTGCCCACGAACTCCGCCAAAAACTCAAATAAGCTGTTCTACAAATGCAAATCACCTCCTACGGCATCACCGACCAAGGCAAAGTCCGCCACGCTAACGAAGATGCACTCTTTATCGACGACGCGCATCAGCTCTACGCCGTGGCCGACGGACTCGGCGGCCTGCCTGGTGGTGCCGAAGCCAGCCAGCGTATCGTCGAACTGCTCGGCCAAACGATGAGCCGCGTCGATTCCCATGAAGAGCGCGTCGACCTGACTGAGCTCATCATCGGCATCAATCAAATCGTAGCGAAAGAAGGCTTCGATGCCCACCCCTTTACCGGTGCAGGCAGCACCCTGACCATCGGGCAAATCGTCGGCGATCAATTGCTGATCGGCCACGTCGGCGACTCAGCGGCCTATCTTTTACGCGAGGAGGTACTCGAACAACTCACGATCGACCACACCATGGCGCAAGAGCTGATCGACCGCCAGGGCGAGTCAGCGCGTGCCATCATGCCGCCCGAGTATCCGCATACGCTCACGCGCTGCGTCGGCCAAGGCGAGATCCTCCGCGTCGACAATAAACGCATCACAATTGCACCCGGCGACCGCATCCTACTCTGCACCGACGGCCTAAATAAAGTGCTCTCGGACGAAGCAATCAAAGAAGAGCTCGCTCGCAGTCAAAGCCCCGAAGTGACTTGCCGCCAACTCACGCAAATGGCCAACGACAACGAAGGCCCCGACAACATTACCGTCATCGTCATTAAAATTTCGTAGTAGAGAGGGTTGGAGTCCCGCCTTTAGGCGGTCTGGTTCTGAAAGCTCCTCTTACGCAGCCGCCTAAAGGCGGGACTCCAACCCTCACCGCCGATAACCTTCATAAATGAAAAAATCCGACCTCTTCCTGCCTAAAGTCGAAGCCAAACCGGACAATATGCTCTTCCGATTCAGTCTCGGGCAAGCACTCTACGACGAAGGAGAGACAGCCGCCTCGATTCCGCATCTAAAGAAATGCGCTGACTCGCGCGACGACTGGATGCTTCCCCGTATTCTTCTCGGTAAGGCGATGCTACAAAACAAGCAAGATACCGAAGCTAAGCCCGTTCTGGAAACCGCGCTTCAACTCGCCGTCGAGCAACACCACGATGATCCAGCTGCAGAGCTGCGCAGTATTCTCGCCGACTTGTAGGTCATGCAACGCCATCTCCCTATTCTGGTTTGCTGCGGCCTGCCCTTGGTCGGACTTTACGAGTTGTCGGGCAGTATCGACTGGCAGTTTATTCTTAGCTATTTCGTAGTTATCTCGCTCCTGACGATCGGTCTCTACTGGCACGACAAGCGCAGCGCAGAACGCGAAAGCTGGCGCGTGCCGGAAAAGAGCCTGCATATATGTGAACTTCTCGGCGGCTGGCCAGCCGCCTATCTCGGGCAGCAAATCTTTCGTCACAAGACGAGCAAGCGTAGCTACCGCATCGTTTTCTGGTGCATCGTCGGCTTGCACCAGTTTCTTGCTTTAGAATGGGTCACCGGCTGGCGCATCAGTCGCTGGGTGGCATCTCTTGTCTAGAGGTGGCGTGCGAGTTTACTCCATCAGCGCCCGCCGATAGGCTCTCGCATACGGATCCTCGGGATCTCCTGTGAAGCGCTCGGTCCAGACTGACCAGTCTTTGCCTTGCGCCGCGCAGAGCTCTTCGGAAAATACCATGCAGAAACCTTCCATTGGCCAGTCGTCTTGGAGTGAGGGCTTTCGTAAATGTCCGATCTCGTGCCCCAGTAGCGGGTAGAATTCAGGGTGTCCCGGCGGCACTGCAATGTAGAGTGCGAAAATGCCCGCTTGCGAATCGACGATCTCAGTCCGCGAAAAGTGCTCCGCTACTTGGTAGCCCTTCCCTTGCGCGTTCGTCCGACTGTAACGGAGCAAGACCTCCCGCACGGGGAACTCTAGTGGGGCATATTCGCGACGAAGCAACTCTAGCCCCGCCGCGAGGAAAGCGGCGGCCTCCGCCGATTCGATCGGCTTATAGAGCGAATGAAACGGCACCGAAGCCGGCCGCGGCACACGCGTTTGGCAACCGAGGAAATAAATTGAGACTAGCAGAAGGCTCAAAACGAATGCCGGAGTGCGTAACATGACAGAGAGTGAGTGCGAATGAGGCGGCGTGGACAAGAAATTTTCAAATGAAGTCATCTAGAGGGCACCTCTGGAAACCTATAATTGATTGAATGAATTCAAGATTGTGAAGAACTGTAGGAGAGGGTTTACCCCTCGACCCGTGTAGATACGCAGGCTCGGAGGTCGAGGGATCAACCCTCTCCTACAAAAAATGAATTGATCGGAGGCTCGTGGAGGTTTCCAGAGGTGCCCTAGAATCAAACCGCAATTCCGCCTCCGTAGCCTCGATTCTCGTAATGGGGCTCTGGGACTGAAATCCCCGAAACAGAGTTTCGAGGCCACGTGGTTCATCCCCCGCAAGCTCGAATCAGCAACGATTGAAAAACAGCTGTTTTCTTGCCTTGCAGTCTGGCGCATGAGGCCTAATCTCCGCCTCTTTTTTGGACTTTGAAGGCTCGATTTGAGCTCGCCGATTCCCTCTCTAAACGACACACAAACAGACTCTTAACACACATACGATACGATCATGACCGACCTATCAAAATACAGAAACATTGGTATCTTCGCCCACGTAGACGCCGGAAAGACAACGACAACCGAGCGTATTTTGAAGCTCACTGGTAAAATCCACAAGTTGGGTGAAGTGCACGATGGTGCCGCCACCACTGACTTCATGGAACAAGAGCAAGAGCGTGGTATCACGATTCAGTCGGCGGCTACGACTTGCTTCTGGGACGGTTACCGTTTCAATATCATCGATACTCCTGGTCACGTTGACTTCACGGTTGAAGTGTATCGTTCACTTAAAGTGCTCGACGGCGGCGTCGGTGTTTTCTGTGGTTCAGGTGGTGTTGAGCCACAATCTGAGACCAACTGGCGCTACGCCAATGATTCCAAGGTCGCTCGTTTGATTTACGTCAACAAGCTCGACCGTATCGGAGCTGACTTCTATAAGGTTGTAAAGCAAGTGCAAGATATCCTAGGTGCAAAGCCGCTCGTCATGGTGCTTCCAATCGGCACAGAGAGCGACCTTAAGGGTGTTGTTGACCTCCTTACACGTAAGGCATGGGTATGGGATGACTCTGGTGATCCATTGAACTACGAGCTTCAAGACGTCCCTGCGGACATGGTCGACAAGGTCGAAGAATACCGCGCGGCACTGATCGAAACTGCAGTTGAGCAAGACGACGATGCGATGGAAGCTTACCTCGAAGGTGAAGAGCCGAGCATCGAAGTCATTAAGGCATGCGTCCGCAAGGGCACCATCGCCCTCGACTTCTTCCCCACATTCTGTGGTTCTGCCTTCAAGAACAAAGGTGTGCAAAACGTCCTCAACGGCGTCATCGACTACCTTCCAAGCCCGACTGAAGTGCCACCTCAACCTGAAGTGGATGCTGAAGGCACTGAAACCGGTGAATTCGCGATTGTCGATGCCGACAAGCCACTCCGTGCCCTTGCCTTCAAGATCATGGATGACAAATACGGCGCACTGACTTTCACTCGTCTTTACTCCGGCAAAATCGCCAAGGGCACCAATGTGCTCAACACCTTCACAGGTAAGACAGAGCGTATCGGCCGTATCATCGAGATGCACGCTGACGAGCGTAACGAAGTAGATTCCGCTCAAGCGGGTGACATCGTCGCCCTGCTCGGGATGAAGTCCGTGCAAACAGGCCACACACTCTGTGATCCAAAGTTTCCTGCCACACTCGAGCCGATGGTATTCCCAGAGCCGGTTATCTCCATCGCGATTAAGCCAAAGGATCAGGGTCAATCTGAGAAGTTGGGCACTGCGATCGGCAAGATGGTTGCAGAAGATCCGACCTTCATCGTCGAAACCGACGAAGACTCTGGCGAAACCATCCTGAAGGGAATGGGCGAGCTTCACCTCGACATTAAGGTCGACATCTTGAAGCGCACTTACGGCGTCGAAGCAATCATCGGCAAGCCACAAGTGGCTTACCGCGAGAGCATCACCAAGACCCTCGAAGACTCATACGTCCACAAGAAGCAATCCGGTGGTTCTGGTCAGTTCGCGAAGATCCAATACACACTCGAACCACTCGAACCAGGCGAAGGCTTCCAATTCGAATCCAAGGTTGTCGGTGGTAACGTCCCCCGTGAATTCTGGCCAGCAGTTGAAAAGGGCTTCAAGTTCTCCAAAGAGCGTGGCGTTCTCGCTGGCTACCCTTGCTTGGACTTCAAGGTCACACTGACAGACGGTGCTTTCCACGCGGTGGACTCCTCAGCAGTTGCTTTCGAAACCGCAGCTAAGGCAGCCTATCGTCAGTCCCTTCCAAAGGCAGGCGCACAGATCCTTGAGCCAGTCATGAAACTCGACGTCTTCTGCACAGATGACAAAATGGGCGACGTGATCGGTGACTTGAATCGCCGCCGTGGCATGATCAAGACCCAAGAGCCGACCAACAACGGAGGCGTCCGCATTAAGGCCGACGCCCCACTTTCCGAAATGTTCGGTTACATCGGCGCACTTCGCACCATGACATCCGGTCGCGGTCAGTTCTCGATGGAATTCTCACACTACGCAGCTTGCCCAAATAATGTCGCTGAAATCGTGATCAAGGAAGCTAAAGAACGCGAAGAAGAGAAGAAGAAAAACAAGTAAAGCCTTCGGCTTTCAGAGTGGCAGACGTCAGCAGACAGATGCCAGATTCTTTAACAAAGTCCCCGTCTGGAAAGAGCGGGGGCTTTTTTGTGTGCAGTCACAAATTTTCCGCAACTTCGTCATACTGCCCAAACTGCACCATTGTTAGTCGTGCATAATTAATCAGACTTAACTACTGACCCCACCTACATTAAAACTGAAGGCAACCCTCGAAAAAAAACCTGAAAGCAAGAATGCAATCAGGGTCTAAACTCGAGGACTTCACCTAAGCGAAGTATCAAGTAATGGGATATTTGCAGTATCGCTCAGTCGAAGCGCGACGGTCGAAGCGCGACGGTCGAAACGGCTTCGCCGATCCGCTACACTTTGAGAGCGAACTCCCCGCACCTATGCTTACACCCCTTTCTAACAAGACAAAGACGAAGACTATGAGTAAAGGGCAACACAGAAACATATACCAACGTCCAGACGGACAATGAGCGACAAGATAACAATCGAACAAACCACCCTCAGCCTCTCTCAACTAAGGCTTCTACAGGTTATTGAGTGAGCTCTGTCCAAGCTGGAAACAGATTAAGCTGAAGCTAGAAAAACCCGAACTTTAGTATCTTTGTCTCGCATTTCGCTTAAAACTTTTTGGAGGTAATCCGCGATGAAAGACGCCAGCCAAACACGGAAGAACCTGAAGTACTGCACCGCGGACGGCGTGTGTGCAATGCCTTGGTTTCTGCTCTCGTTGCCGGGCAGTTTTATTGCGGCGGGTCTACTCAACTCACTCTTCCAGATTGGTCCCTTCTGGTTTGGTGTCGTCGCGGCCATGCCCGCGGTGGCCAATGCGATTCACATCCTGATCGTGCCCTTCTTCGCCGGTTTCATGAAAGTGCGTGACATGGTGATCAGCTTCGGCTGGCTGAATTTGGGCGCGTGGATCAGCGGCATGGTCGGCATCGGATTTCTCCCACTCAACGACCCGACGACCGCAGGGCTCTTTTTTGCGATTCTCTATGGCATCATCTCACTGAGCTCTTCGCTCATGGGTATCGCATGGACGGCATGGGTGGGCGACTTCGTCCCCCCCCGCTTGCGAGGTCGCTACTTCGGTAAACGCAATCGCCTGACGAGCTTGAGCACGATTAGTTTCATGCTACTGAGCATCGCAGTGCTGGAGTATTTCGAAGCCTCCCGGCACGCTTATCTGGGCTTGATCGGCTTGGCCGTTGGAGGGCGCATGGTTTCGATGATGGTCGTCCACCTGATTGACTCCCCGGATCCGACGGGTGGCTCGATCAGTCAGGCAAACTGGGCTAAAGAGATCACCGACCTACGTAACCAGCACTCGCTTCTCCGTTTTATCGCGTTCGGCACAGTCGCTGGCTTTTGGCTGGCCGGAGCCGGTGCCATTGCCGCGCTCTACGCCTTCAATAATCTGGGGGTCTCTCCGGCGCAATTTACTAGTTTTAGCCTCGCAGCGACGATCTCCGGTGCAATTTGCGTCCCGCTCTGGGGAAAGCTGATTGATCGTCATGGGGCGATCCCCATCATTATGATCACATTTTTCGCATGGCGAATCGGCGATATCGGTTGGCTGTTCATCACTCCGGATACGCTTAACTGGATGTACCCCATGTGGCTATGGGGCGGTGCCATGGCGACGGGATACGTTTTAGCCACCTTTACCGTCATTTTAAAACTGATTCCGAAGAAAAGCCGCTCCGCCGGTATTAGCCTGAATCTGACGACAACCTCGATTGCGGGTGCCATTGCTCCGCTCATAATCGGAGTGCTCATCTCCAATGCGGCCGATTACAATATCTCCACGACGATGGCTTATCGGATCGGAATGGGCTCTTGTATCTTAGGTGGCTTGCTCGCGATCTTGATCCTTTTTCGAATGAAGGAACCAGACACCGACCCCACGCGTAACACTGTCAACGGCGCGATGCGCACCCTACGCAATCTAACGGTGAACCAAGGCGTCAGCCTTTTTAGTAACTCGGTTTTAGTGCGCAGGCGCAGGCGCCCGTAGCCATAGGTTGAAGTTCCGCCTTGGGGCCAGTCATGGTCAGAGTGACCTATCCTGCGCGGCCGCCCAAAGGCGGGACTCCATGCTTATCAATTTGCGGATTGATCTTCCTGCTCAGTGAGCTTGGCTCTGAACCATGTCCGAAAACGAACAAGCCTTACTATCGCCCTCGCAAAAGCGCATCGTCGCCGCCGGGGGCACTGCGTTGGCCATCGTTTTTCTCGCGGCCACCTGCTATTTTCTTTTCGTACTACTACAGGCGTTTGTCACTCACTTCACAGACGTCCTACTACCACTCGCCATCGCGGCGATACTCGCCACCCTCCTCCGCCCGATCATTACAATCTGTGAGGCAAAGACGCGACTCAACCGCGTCGGCGGCATCATCCTGCTCTTTGCACTCGTTTTAATGACGCTGGTCGCGATTGCGGTTTTTGTAATGCCACCGACACTTGAAACCGCCGGAGAGTTTCTAAAAGTCGCACCCGACCTACTGACACGCCTATTGGAATCGGCCAAAGGCTTCGCCCCGTCGATCTGGGAATGGCTGACGGAACAGCTCGGCGAATCGCCCGAGACCTATTTAATGAACTCATTAGAGGGTAACTCCGAGCTGGTGAAACAAGCGCTCTCGCATGCGCAGTCTTCGGCCGGCTCAATGCTCGCTCTTTTTGGAGGCCTATTTGGTAGAATCGCTGCCTACTCCATTATACCCGTCTATCTCTTCTTCATCCTCAATGGTGATCGCAACATCTGGAAGGACATGGATAAGCAGCTCAGCTTCCTTCCGGATGAGCGCAAGAAAGACCTCGTCTTCCTCGCTCAGCAGTTCAGCCAAATCCTTGTCTCTTTCTTCCGCGGGCAGATCATTATCGGGCTCTTACTCGGAGTGGTGCTAGCGCTTGGCTTCGGTATGGTCGGCCTAAAGTTCGGCATCGCAATTGGTATTGTGCTCGGCCTCCTCAACATTATCCCCTACCTCGGCACCATGATCGGTATCATCACTGTGCTCCCCATCGCCTATCTGCAAGATGGCGGCGGCGGCACCATGATCGCACTCTGCGCAGTGGTCTTTATTCTCGGTCAAGTGCTGACTGACTACGTCTTCACGCCACGTATCATGGGCAATAAAACCGGAATGGGGCCGATGCTCATCATCTTTTCAGTCTTCTTCTGGGGAGCGGCCCTCGGCGGACTGCTCGGCATGATTCTTGCGATTCCGCTGACCGCTTTCTTCCTCGTCTTCTGGCGTCTTGCCCGTGAACAATACCTGCCTGCTCTCATTGCTAAAGAAGACCAAAACTCCTAATCATAATCTGACTCTTAAACTTAATCGCAGTATACGGGGAATAAGATTACGATTGTGAGTAAGATTAAGACATTACATTAAGATGACTATGACAGATACAGAACAACCCTTCGCCCGCCCTGATGGCCGCGCCATCGATCAACTCCGCCCGATTTCGTTTGAAACCGGCATCGCGCCTCACGCGCTTGGATCCGTCCTGGTCAGCTTTGAAAAAACACGTGTTATCTGTGCCGCCTCGATCGACGAGCGTGTGCCGGGTTGGATGCGCGCGCAAAAAGTCGAAGGTGGTTGGATGACAGCGGAGTATTCGATGCTCCCCTACAGCACGCTCGACCGGAAGCAGCGCGACATCAGTCGCGGCAAAGCCGACGGCCGCACAATTGAAATTCAACGCCTGATCGGCCGATCACTCCGCGCGGTTTTCGATCTCAAGAAACTGACCGGCAAGACCATCTGGATCGACTGCGACGTGCTCCAAGCTGACGGCGGCACCCGCACCGCCTCCATCACGGGCGCCTACGTGGCCGCTCAAATCGCGATACAAAAGCTGATGGCTGCAGGTAAGCTGGCCGAGAACCCTTTCACCGATTCCGTGGCAGCTGTATCTGTTGGCGTGTATCAAGGCACGCCCGTGCTCGATCTCAATTACATCGAAGACAAAAATGCCACCGTCGATGCCAACCTCGTCATGACCGGCACCGGCAAATATGTGGAAGTGCAAAGCTCCGGCGAGGAAGCCACCTTCACCCGCGAGGAACTTAATGTCCTGCTCGACCTAGGAGGCAAAGGGATCGAAGAGATCAGTATGCTGCAAGAAGCTGCCATCGCACGAGGGCTTAAACTCCCAGGAACATAGGCGCTCGAACGAGGTCTTGGATAGGCAACTGGATGTTCGACTGAGTGGGATCATAACAAAAGCTACGCAAGTCGCCGTGGTCGCGACTAGTATCTATTCTAGGGAGGATGAGTTGAAAACGACTCGTCTTTTTTTTTTAATATGCAGACAACTCGTAAGCTGTAGACGCATTCAGTAAGAATAGACAGAAAACGAACTATACTCCAAAAATCCGCAGAATGTGGCGCTGGTAAAGATTCTCGGTTACGTTGCGTGCGATCATTGTTTCGTTTGCACTAAGTGCATCTGTATAACGATTTCCCATTTCTGCAGCGACCTTGAAACCAACATGGATAAGCTGACGGAAGTTCAAGTTATAATCGGGATGACTTTGGACATGGCGAAGCGTATTTACGTATTTCGCAGAGTCCCACCCTCTCACCTCTTCTGGTGTTGGTAGCTTTGCTTTATCGATGTCGATCACGGTCGCGTAGGGACCTGTTAACTCATCAAATCGCCCATACGCTGCCGCATACACATCTCTAGCAATCTGCAAAGCTTCGCCATCAGCTTCTGCGAGTCCTACGACTTCTTCGAGCCAGGTCGTGCCCGCTGTCTTAACGTGCAGACCGACGTCGTGCTTCGAGATAAGTTGCTTGATGATCGGATAAATCGAAAACTTATCTGAACCAGAATGCACACTGAGCTTAAGCGTTTCTGGCAAGCCAAACTCTTTAATCGCAAAAGCGATAACGTAAAGATCTTCATCGAATTCCTTTTCAAACTGAGCAAGGTCCCCCACGTAATCGACGCCCTTATTGAAACGTCCAGTAAACTTTGGCGCAATCGTCTGCGCAGGTATACCTTCGGCAGCGATCATTGAAAGGATTAGAAATAAATCGATCGGTGTTTGGGGTAGATCAGTTTCATCCACCGAGACTTCCGTAACAAAGTTCTCCGCTCCCTTGGCGGCAACGATGTGAGTGTAAATTTCTCTCGCGCCCTTAATCGCCACGAGAAATTTACCTGCTACTTCGCGTAATGCTTCTTCGGTGACATTGAATGAAGTCTCAATACCAGGAATCTGCAATAAGCCAGTATACTTTTGATTACTAGCGACGAAGGCATCGACATCCGCCGATGAAGGCGCCTCACCAACGAAGTCAGCCACATCCAATGTATAGAAGTTACTTCCGGCAAGAAAGCCATCAACTGTCTTCAAACCAATATGATCGGCATCCACATAGTAATCACCTATCCAGTTTAAATCTGCAACAGCCGCGTCCGCTTCGACACGCAGATCATCAGGCTGACTCTTCACAATGCTATGCTCACGAAAGGATTTATTCCAAGTGGGATAAATATCGATGCCTGCGGATTGACCGTTCACGACGGATTGAAGCTGAGCTTTACCTTGATGAGCAAAGCGATCGCCCATGCCGAGTGTATATTTTTGAATTTTCATAGTTAATTATTAGAACGTATAAGTGACTGTTCGTTCCTGAAAAGCTTCTCCACTAGAGAAACTCATCGTCGTATCTTAGCAAAATTATCTAATTACGGATATGATAAAAACGCACGAGCTATATGCAAAATCGCACATCATCAGTGGATACGAAAACTTCAGTCACCTCGTCAAAAGAAAACAGCACTGTGACATATCCCCAATTGCCCGCAGACTCGCCCCGAGCGAAAATGCCAAATAGATGAGCGCACACGCCATAGATTTATTGACTGATTCGTGGCATTATATGGATGATTAAACGGAAGCTTTCGTTCGAATAAATCGGCCATTAGCATTTTGTCGAGATTCCCTATTTAAATGCTCCAACCCTACTGAGGTGACTTTACAAGCACTCATAATGATAAACAATAAGATATGATAAATATGAAACTCACTCAATGCGCTGCACTACTTACACTCATAACCTTTTCAGCACAGGCAAAACCCATTTCCGAAAACTTCACCGACTATGCACTCGGACAATCAGTAACAACTGGTGAAACCAATTTTGGCGGAATCGGCGACGGTTGGCTTTCACCTTGGCGAGCATCTTCAGCTTTTGGGACGACGACCAGTAGTATCACCATGGGCACGCCCTTGGGTTCGGATGGCAACTATTTATCGACACTGGTCAACACTGCTCCAGAAAACGACTTCTCCGCAGGATCCCTGTCTCGAGCTTATGATGCAACCGCAATCTCTTCATCAGGAACCAAAGCTTTTAAAATCAGTTTCAAATTCCGCGCAGACACTGAGTCTTCGATTCTAAAGTATGAAGTGTTTGATTCAAAAGCCCGTGCAGCCTTTTACAACTCATCGGCCTCTTGGGTAATCTCTGCTCACAACGGGCATTGGTATGCATCGGACGGCAGTGATTTTGTGCCAATCGCCCATACTTTTGCAACAGGCACCCTCTACAATATTACAGTCATAATAGATCCCGCAAATATGACTTGGGACTTGAGTATCTCTGATGGTTCACCAGCCGTAACCATTTCCAATCTAAGCTTCAGAACAAGCACTTGGGGCACTGACAATGCAACCACTAATGCTCGTTGGCTGATTTTTTCTGCTTCAGAAGCTGTCGATAGCACCACGCGCGGAACCACTGGATCATTTTCAGTAGATTCCATCGGCATTGCAGCCATGAGTGAATAATAATTACCAGAAAATACTCTTCTTAAAACTACTTGGACTATAAATAATAGTCCAAGTAGTCAGTCCCTTAAGCACAAGAACCTATGTATAAAGCGATCCCCATCCTGGTATTATTAATTGCCATATTCCACTCCAATCTGTTTGCAGCAGATAGCGTGTGTACGGAGGTCAGGAAAACTCTAGATCTCAATAAAATAATACAAGAAGCCGAATCGAAAGGAGAATCTCACATTACAATCGCTCCTGGTGACTACGAAATCGACACAACCACCGTTCTTTATAAAAAGACGAATCTCACGATTGATGGCACAGATGTTAGACTATTTGTGACCAAAAAAATAGCGGCGTTTCTAATCGAAGGATGTGATACGATCACGATAAAAGGATTCACAATAGACTACGACCCGATTCCCTTCACCCAAGGAACCATCACTAAAGTCGAAGGTGGCAAGGATATTTATTTCACCATCCATGACGGCTATCCAGATCTTACGGAGGAAAACAAATACGTTTGTCTTTACGTATTTAACCCGGAAACCCGCCGTTGGAAACAAGGAGTTGCCGATGTATATGGAGACATGGAGGTGATTGATGGGCGCCACGGTTACCTTCGAGCCAAGGCTAACCAGCCTTTAGTCAAAGCTGGAGATTTAATAAGCATCAACAAACGCTTTAAAAGCTGTATTTTCGTATCTGGAGGCACTCAAAATCTGCTAATGGAAGACCTCACAATATTGTCGTCCCCTAGCATTGCGATTGGAGGACGTTTCTGTGGCCCGAACCATAGGTTCAATAGAATTACAATCGCCAAAGGCACAAAACCCATAGGCGCAACCCAAGAGAGATTGGTTTCGACGAATGCTGATGGGCTGAACTATGCGATTAGCAATTCAAGCCCACTGGTTGAAAACTGCGACTTTGGCTACATGGGGGACGATGGAATCAATTTCCATGGCCCGCATTTCCCGATAATTAAAGTTGAAAGCCCAAGCTCATTCCTGACTGTTCGGATCCAGCAAAAAAGACCCTTCAAAGAGGTCATGAGCCCCGGCGAATCTCTCAGGCATCTTGACGAAAAAACCTATGCCATACTCGGAGACGCAACGTTCAAATCGATTGACGCTATCTATGACCACGACTTGGATCCGCTCTTTCTCAAAAAGCATCTAGGGACTTACCAGAAGGAATATTACAAAAATTGTACGGTCTACCGAATACAGACAGAAGATCCCGTGGAAATAAAGGTCGGCCAAAGCATGGATTTCCCTGCACTGAATTGCTCTGGATTCATTATCAGAGATTCCTATTTCCACGACAATCGCCCAAGAGGATTACGCCTAATGAGCTCAAACGGCCTAATCGAAAACAATCGTTTCGAAAGAATAAGAGATTCTGCAATTAATATTGGCAATGAATACCCTCATTGGGCTGAAGCAGGTTGGGGTGAACATATTATCATTAGAAATAACACTTTAAGCGATATCGGTCTGGGCAATGTATTTGATTCCAGAAACCAGATCCCAGCTGCTTTATGTGTATTCACTATGAATGCCAAAGGCGTAAAAGATTATCATGCAGGTCATTCCAACATCGTAATCGAAAATAATAAGTTCAACAATTGCCAACCGGCAGCTATTTATGTCTACGGTGCACGTGACGTCACGATTGCTGACAATGTGGTCAAAGACTCATATTCTACGAATTCTGCGCAAGCGGGTTCTGCCCTAAGTTTAGGGCCACGCAGTGCCATAGACGTTCATCCAAAATCCCAAGCAACTCTCATCAATAATACAATATCAACTGAAGAGCTTTAATCTTTATACGACACTCATACGAATTGCTCTGCGTATATAATTTTACAAGTATCAGGTTAAGTCGACTCGACTGTTCGTCGATAAATGTGATGGATGTCCCCTTATTTACCCCCCACGGAACTGCCACCGCATCTAAAGAAGATAGCGAGAAGGTTGACGATTCCGCTCGAGTCGATCCACTGCGGAAACATGGCTTCGCGCTAGTCATATCACTTGGCTTGATGGCGTTCATACTTCTTTTGATTCTGTCTCTGACCACCTTCGTGCGTGTAGAAACTAGAAATTCAAGCCAACAAAAGAATCTAAGTCAGGCCAAACAGGCAGCACTCCTTGGCCTTCAAGTCGCCCTCGGCCAACTGCAACAGTATACAGGCCCCGATCAACGAGTCACTTCAAGCGCACTCATCATTGAAGGATCCACACGAATTACTGGCTCTCTTTATAATCCGCATTGGACTGGCGTATGGAAGAACTCAGCGGTAAGCTCAATGATTCCTGGTAACACTTCCTACAGTCCACAGCTATTAACTTGGCTCGTTAGTGGTAATGAAAGCGTACCCCTTCCGTCAGGAATTTCAGATGCTATTATCGATTATGGGCCTGAAGCCAACATGATGCGCAATGTTGAGCAACTCAGCCCAAGCTCATACGATACATCCGTTACTGTAGTGGGCGCAGGTTCAAGCTATTTGAGCACCGATGACCTGGATGGTAATAGTATTGAGGATGGTGGGGGCATTGCCGTCCCAATTGTAACTATTGGTGACCAAATCAAAGGCAAAACTAGTCGGTATGGTTATTGGATTGGAGATGAAGGAGTCAAAGCTCGAATCGATTTACGTGACCCTCTTCAAGGCGCCTCTCCAGACTCCAGTCAGGGACGCACTCGACTGGCTGTGCCGGGAAGAAATGCGGCTGAAATATTGAGTCGAGACTCATCGGATACCCCAAGCTCGGCGCTGTGGGGAACTGACTTTTTGGTAAACTCTGCAGATTCCGAGCGGATTTGGTCTGCAGACGAATTAGTCTACCTGCTAAACACAGATGACCTGACGTCCAAAGCACTCGTGAATACTCGCTTTCATGACATTTCATTATGGAGTCGAGGCTTATTGACTGATGCCGAAAACGGTGGCCTAAAATCTGACCTAACAACCGCAACACGTTTTTCAAATTCTGATTGGTCTACCTTTAAAGATACCGTCGCTGGAGGCTTAATACCGCCTGATTTAATCTTCCCCCCTGAAAATAAATCCTCAGCAAGCCCTCAGGACCCTGGTGGACCATCTTGGGACGTGCTACGATCCTTTGTTCAAAATTCGCCATTGAACTCAAACAGTAAATTGAGCCCAAGCGTGCACTCTCCAACGAATCATGGATATGCTCCAATTATACAGGAATTTAAAATGTTTATCGGATTATCCATTTCCGGCACAGGCGCAAGTCGAAGAATCCGCATGCATTTCATGCCTGCTGTGACTCTTTGGAACCCTTACGATCATACCTTATCCGCACAGGATTACTATATGGCCTTTGGTTCATTGTACGCTCGAATAGATTCACATGTAGGCCTAAATCCAACCCACTGGGCTGAAGCGGGAGGCTCAGGGACTCCTGACTTAGATGCACGACTCAACCCTCACATCAATTGGTCCACCATTAGAAATCCACCGCAAATAACACCTGATCGTATCTATCGCTTTGAGATCAATTGTCCAGATATTCCGCCGGGACGCGCCATAGTGTTCTCACCACCGGACGGAGGGTCTGCCATGGCTCTGTCTGAAAACATCCCGACATCAACAGCTCCTTTTAATCGCCTCAGTCCGGGATGGAGATCGGGGAGCAACTACTATCTCGATAGTGATTTCCAAAACGGAGGCGCTCTTCTAGCAACCGATGAAGTGCATCACGTAAGTTTAAGTGGAGGCTCGGGCGTTTACTCGGATTTAAGGCTCGGGCTGTCTCCAAGTGGCTTCAGTAACGATCCCTTATTAGTGATACACGATATCCTTTATTGGACGCTAGACTATTCGAGCTCAAATGGTGGATTTCTGCATTTACAACAAGACAAGTATCCGCTGGTAACCCTTTCAGGCACTGGAAGTAGCCCACTCGGAACCACTCCTTTTACAGATGCTCTAGGCAATTATGAAACAGCCAGTTACGAACCAGTCTTAGGCTATTGGATGCAATTACGTATGTCTGAAAAAGTGTTACCTGAGCCTTACGACCTCCCTCAGCCATGGTTAAAATCCTATAATCCCCGTGGCCCATTTTACGGTGAAACACTGATTGAGAAGCGGACAGGTGCCCCTCGTGGCTTTACCACACTTCCGAGCTACTACAAATTGCTAGCGCTCGATAATTTCAGCACGCTTTACAATGTAAATTCCAACGGCATCTACACTTTCCCAGGATTCAGTGTAAGTTCTCTTTCTGGAGAGAAATCTGTCTTATTTCGTGCATTCGAAAATGATGATGATTTCATTTCAATCGGCGACCTCATGCATGCCAACCTTATACCAGACGTAGGCAATTCAATGGACAATATGGCTTACCTAAACTACGGCTCAAATTATCCATCATATGCAGTTGGTTCATCTTCGCAATCCCCCTATATTCAGGCTGATAGCACCAGTCCTTATCGAACAACATGGCCTGCTGATTCTAACAACCTATTCTATGGCGGCGAAGATCTCGTGTTTTACGATTTACCATACTTGTTAAATGAAGCGCTTTGGGATCGGTTTTATTTCTCATCTATAGATTCATCGGCTACTATGATCGCAAACTCTCGGTTAACACCGATAGATAAATCTTCCTTTACGAATTACGATCCCCAAGACGCTCAATCATTTGCCGCGAATTTCTACGTCAATGGTGCCTTCAATGTAAACTCAACGTCAGTCGATGCATGGGCATCAGTATTAGGAGCATTTCTAGGAGTCAGTTCCGCAGAGAGTGCCGTAACTCCTAGTCAATCCTTAATGAACCGCGTCCCCTTCCCTCAAGGCAGTGCGTTTGAGGATGGAGGATTTGCTGATGATGAAAATGCTTGGTCGGGCAGTCGGAAGTTAGATCTTCAGGAAATCCGTGCCTTAGCCAAAGCGATCGTTGCTGAGGTAAAGTTGCGCGGTCCATTTTTGAGTTTATCGAACTTCATCAATCGAGAGATTCAAGGCACAGCAGGAAGCCCCACACGCGCTCGTGGACTATTAGACGCAGCGATTCAGAACGCAGGCATCAATGACTCACTCGCTCAAGATGTAGGCACCAGCCCCATGGCATTAACCCAAGCGACATTCGATTCATTAGAAACCTATAATGGGGGGTATAGTAGTTTCTCCAATTACAATATAGACGCCTTACTTGAACCCTTGGTGGAGAACATTTCAAGCGCACTCTCGCAACCGGACCTAATGGCAAAGTTTGGGTCCATTCTGAATGTGCGCTCGGATACTTTCACGATAAGGGTCTATGGAGACACCCTGAATGCGATAAATGGAAACGAGAGTGCCCGCGTTTGGGCAGAGGCAGTTGTTCAGAGAATTATAGAACCTGTCCAGGCACAAACGGGCAACCCGAATGAACCCAACGCAAATACCACAAACACCCTTGGACGTCGCCTAAAGGTGATTTCCTTTAGATGGCTCAACCAAGAAGACGTTTAATTACGACCATGTTTTTTACCACGAAATACATAGTATTATTTTCACTCTTAGCATTAGTAACTATAGGGTATTCAAGCACCGAAGAAGCGACTCGCTCGGTGCACTTTTATCTGTTTGCTGAATCAGATACAGCAATGGGGATCAGTGAATATGGTGGAAATGAAAAATCCGTCGTGCCTCGAATCGAGTTTTGCTATTTTCAAGAAAACGAGCCGAAGTTTGTAAACTTAGCAGCATCAGGATTCCAGGGGCCATTTGAAATCACATTGCTCAACAATCAATTACGTCTCTACGACAAATCCATAAAGAGCCTCGATCAAATAAGTCCCGCTGGCTTAGTTGCCGTCCTGGAAATCCCGCCGACATCCAATGATGTGCTTCTCTACAGTTTTCGCTCAATCTCAGAAAATCAATCGCAGTTCGTGGCATTAGGAGACATGAAACAACTACAAAGTGCAGGCGATAGCTTCTATGTTAATCTGACCGGAAAACCTATCGTAGTCAATATAGGAAAAGAGCGGGTGCTATTAAAAACCAACAGCTGCAATCGTATTGACTTAAAGACAAAAGATGAATCAACACTCACGAATGTTAAGGTCGCAGCCGAATGGCGAGATTCTTGGAAACTCGCCATGTCAACGTCGTGTCGATTGAGGCAGAATGACTCCTATCTATTCCTATTTAAGAACGTAGTGAGCAATCCCCGTTCGATCACATTACGACTGGTTAAAATACCAGAGTTTAAATCCATAGAACCACCGGAGTGAAGCCACAGTGAAAGGCATATCCTCAGAAAGAAAACGTCACACCCCATCGTAGTATTTTTCAACACATCCTAAATCAGTTCTCGTAACCAGCACCACCCTAACATGTCACTTACATTCAAGCACCAGCTCTATTACCTTTGCCTTCTCGGTATAATGCTAAACCACTCGATGTCCCAGACGTGCAATGCGAGCGAAGGCAATTTGGGAGAAATAATATCCCGTCCCGAAGGCTTCGATTTTCAACCCGATTTTTCAATTTTCAGAGGCAATGGAAAACCGCTCGGTGCAAAAACAAATTTTGAGCCCAAGACCAAATCCAATATTGGTGCGAGCACGACCTACTATGTAAGCATCTCCATCGGCGACAACTCAAATGATGGGCTAAGCCAATCGACTCCATTCAAATCGATTTGGCGCGCACTGAAACAACAGGGAAGTAAAAATATCATCATCGGACAAGGACGCTATGACTATGACGATGCGTGGTACGGAGTAAGACATAACGATGACCTTTCATTAATATCAAACGGCAATGGCGCAATTCTGACAAACCACATCCCTGTGGAATTCTCAAAGATCTCAGGGAAAATCTATAAAGCAACTAAATCGTATCGCATCGCTTGGGGTAATGTAGTCGATCTAAGCCAGCCACTGGAAAAGCGAGTCCTGCGAAAAGCCCAAACTCCCCAGATTGGCCTAGGAGAGTACTACGCCGATCGAGACGATCTCTATGTGTCAACTCATGACGGTAGAGCGCCTGACGGCCAATTACTCACTATGCTTGCCCAGAGGGGAAAGCAACCCCAAGCATCTGGGAATGTCTACATTGAGAATGTAGAATTTTGGGGCGGCTATGACGGCATCTTTGTCCGTATTCCAGAGGAAGATTTGATGGTATTGAATAAAGTGACTAGCCGATACAGCCATGGTGGTGTCGGCTTTCGATTTCAAATCGCAGGCCAAGGGATTACTTACAAATGTGCCGCCTACAACAATGGGGGGGACGACTTCAACTGGCACAGCTATGAAGAAAAAAGTGGCCACTGTGTTGAGATCGACAGCATAAGCAGGTATGCAGGCAATAACACTCAACTTGATTCAGTGAACGCAAGCACTAGCCACGAAGCGATTAAGTTAATACGTATCAATGGTGACTATCGTTACGCGCAAAACAGAGTGGTCTCCGATGGCGATGAAACTCAAAATTGGAATATTGCATGTATTGCTCAGGGGAGTCGACATAACAAACCGGAATCAATGTGGTGGTCTCAGAATTGGAATTTTGGAGGAAATATTTCATCCTGGATTGATACCTGCGTAGGCAGTAACCAAAATGATACATCTTCTCGCGGTTGGTCTGCGGAATCAAATGCTCAAGTGTATTTCCGAAATACTGATTACACTTCCGGTGATACAAAGTTCGCAATCAAACCTCTGGATTATTAGGCGAATCGCTGAGACGCATGACACTCGGACTGCAACCAAATCGATTTGTAAACGCACGAGTAAATGAGCTTTGCTGGTCGAATCCACACTCACGCGCAATTGAAACCAATTTTATATCTGTATCAGTCAACATTCGCATCACTCTTTCATATCGGACTTGATCCAATATTCGCTTAGGTGAAGCCCCTAAAAAATCGTGGAACAATCGCCTCAAATGAGCGGAGGAAACATGGACGACATCAGCAACATCTTCCAAGCTAGGGTTGGATTGCATATGCTCAGTATACCACGCGATAGCATCCTCAACACAATCACGGGCCCTGCTTTGTTTCGAAGGAGGATCGGTCTTTATCCAGAGTTCATAAACCATTAAACTAAGCTCCAACAAAACATGCTCATAACAAAGCATCATACCCGGTGCAGGATTGCTCCAATATTGACCGACTTGCTCAGCTAGGACGCGTAGACGCTCACATTGTTCGTCACTTAACGTAACCGATATCCCATTAACTTCCTTCTCAATAGAACGAAGCAAGACGTCAGGTATATATCGGAAATGAAGCACGATAATATGGGCTGCTGCATTGGGTTCACCGGTCCACCAATGCTCTGAAAAACGCGGAGACAACCAAAGTGTATTCGACTTCAACCCTTCGCTAAGCTTTCCAGTTCTGTCCGTCCGAGCAATACGACCCGAAATGACGGCTTGAAACTCCCAATTTTTCCGAGCAGCACTCTGAACGGGTTCCGTATCGTATCGGCGAACTCTGGATTTAAAAAGGGTGAGCATATAATATACCATCCCCTAATGAGCGAAAATGTCAATCCCTTGATCGCACAGGCCATGGACAGTATTCTTCGAAATTAGTATATTTAAAAGATGTCCAAAAAATTAAATGATAGAAAAAGATACGCCATCGTCGGCCTCGGCGGGCGCTCATGTTTGTTCTCAGATGCCATACTCGATAGCCATAGAGATACTTCCGAACTCGTAGGTTTGTGTGATAAAAATCAAACTCGTATGAATTATCACAATTCACAATTTAAAAAGAAATACCAAGCAGAGCCATTCCCTACCTTTATGGCTCAAGACTTCGAGCAGATGATTTTGGTAACAAAGCCGGACACAGTGATCGTGACTACAATGGATTCGATCCATCATGAGTATATCGTCAAAGCCATGGAATTAGGTTGCGATGTCATTACCGAGAAACCGATGACGATCAATGTAGAATCCTGCCAAAAGATCCTTGATACGATCGAAAGAACAGGAAAAAAACTAAAAGTATCCTTCAACTATCGCTACGCGCCCTCTCGCAGTAAAGTTAAAGAATTATTGCTCAGTGATACCATTGGAAAAGTGACTTCAATACACTTTGAATGGCTCCTAGACACACGCCACGGCGCCGATTACTTTCGCCGTTGGCATCGGCAAAAGAAAAATTCTGGAGGATTGATGGTTCATAAATCCACACATCACTTCGATTTGGTGAACTGGTGGTTGGACTCTTCACCTGAAACAGTGTTTGGTTTCGGACAACTTGGTTTCTATGGGAAAGACAATGCCCAAGAAAGAGGAGTCGAACGATTCTACGAGCGCGGAACCGATAACGAAGCAGCACTCAAGGAAGACCCCTTCGCCTTAAATCTACGTGATGGTGGTGAGCTCGAGAACTTATATCTCAATGCCGAGCACGAAGACGGATACCAACGAGACCAATCAGTCTTCAGCGATGGTATCGACATTGAAGATACCATGAATCTGCTGGTTCGCTACCACAGCGGAGCACAAATGTCCTATTCACTCACAGCCTATTGCCCATGGGAAGGGTTCCGTATCGCTTTCACGGGAACCAAAGGACGCATAGAACTTGAAGAAGTTGAAACCTCCTATATCAATTCAGGCGGTGGAAGCAGTGGAGAAGGTGAAAGCCAGAAACAAAGCCTCACCGTTCGCCCCATGTGGGAGAAACCTTACAATGTTTCGTTTGAAAAAGGTGAAGGTTCGCACGCTGGAGGAGACGTTCAAATGCTAAAAGACATCTTCGGCTCCGAAACCATAAAAGATCCTCTAGAGCGCGCCGCAGGGCATATCGATGGCGTGCGTTCTATTCTAACTGGAATTGCGGCCAACAAATCTTTTTCAACGGGAGCACCCGTCATAATCGATAAAATGATGTCGATTCAAGCATTACCACACGGAAATGTAAACCTAGAACCGTCCCTTGATGTGGAGTCGAAAGCACGCACCGCTCAATTAACTTAACATCACAACGCCAATAACGAAGCAAAATGAGCGAAAATGTGAAATACTGGAGCGCAGTTGCTATATATTCCCGAGCAACTCCATGCCATACTCAAACAAATTCTTAGACCACTCTGAAAAAGCTTTTGGATCCCATTCTCTCTTAAAAAACGAGCCTATTGACCAAAGGTAGCAGACAGTTTACTGACTTGAACGTGAACTCATTTTTGAACAAGAATCGACTCTATCTCATATCTCAACATTAATTAATCACCTCAAACTACAATATCGAACCCTCAGTTATTACAAAATATGAAATCCATCAGAACTAGCCCCTTAGCACTGCTCCTCATCGCCTTTTGTGCGATTACAGCAGTTCCAGCTCACGCACAGATCACCGAAGACTTCAGCTCCTATACAGTCGGGGATAATGCCGAATTTCTTGGAACAATCGACACCGACTGGCTTTCGACATGGAGATCTGCCGGCAATAACGCCACTGGTAGCGGGATCATCGCCAATACATCTCCGCTCAACTCGGGCGGCAACTACTTGTCAGGTACGGTCAATACAAACGCAGGCACATCGATTACGAGCGCTACCCTAGGAAGAGCCTACAATGCCGACACGATCTCCAGCGTCGGAACCTCAGCATATACTATGAGTTTCGATTTCCGTGCGGATACAGCAACCGCGACTGAACGTTACGATATTTTTGATTCTAAAGTTCGTGCGTCTACAAGCTCTACAAGTGCAACAACTTGGAGAGTAGCTGCCTACGACGGAAAGTGGTATGCAAGTGATGGGTCCAGCTCGACTTTAACAGATACTGGATTGGCTTTCGCTGCAGGCACGACCTATAGCTTTGATATCACCCAAGACCCGACCAACCTTTTGTGGGGTCTGACAGTCACTGATGGCACTACAACGGAATCAATTGCAGATCTGGCCACACGAACAAGCACATGGGGAACAGGCGGTGACACAACTGGCGGACGCTGGATAACTTTTGCAGCCTCTGAATTCGGCACTGCACTGGGCACAACAGATGCTCTATTCTCAGTCGATTCGATTGCAATCGCCGCCATCCCTGAGCCACAAGCAATTGCACTCATTTTTGGTTGGCTCGCATTACTGCCCGTGATGCTGCGACGCAGAAAGTAGGTAGACAGTCAGTCAGTATTTCCCAATTTAAAAGGCCCCTTTTCTCGCCGAGGAAAGGTGCCTTTTTGTTTGTAGGCGCTTCTGTTTACCAAGTCTGCAGAGTAAAAAGCGAAGATACGCGCGGTTGGCCTAAACGCGCAGAACCGCCTGGATGGGGCTCTCTAGGGGAAATTGTAGACAGCTGGCGAAGGCTAAGCCTTATAGAGTTAATAGAAGACAAGCCTTTCAATTTAATATGATCATACAGCCGATGGGAATCAGCGAAGCACGAAAAGAATGACAACTTGGATGTGATTAAAGAAGAACACATGAGCGCAAATGTTAATCCATAGAGCGCTCAAGCTATATCTTTATTGAGAATTATTGGATAGAGTATCCCTGCTTATTACAGATGCACAATAATCCCCCTCCTTGAGCCTTCATTGGCTCATTGTCGTTCATTCTCAATAATATTACACCCAAAAAGCATCACATAAATATGAAAACCAGCCCAATTATCCCTCGCGTGTTTCCCCCGATACCCCTCCTAGCACTGTCCCTGATTACCTGTTGTGCGATTGCCGTCATTCCCGTCCATGCTCAGATCACCGAAGACTTCAGCGCCTACACAGTAGGTGACAATGGTATCGACGCTGGAACAATCGATAGCAACTGGCTTTCGACTTGGAGAACAGCCAGTTACCAAGTCACTCAAAGCGCAATCATCGCGAATACGAATCCAGTCAATTCGGGAAACAACTACTACTCAGGATCAATCACGACTAACGCAGGAGCTACTGGAAGTATCAGTGGGGCACAATCAAGAGCCTACAATGCCGATGTGATCTCCAGTAGCGGAGCCTCAGAATATACGATAAGTTTCGACTTCCGCGCGGCTTCAGCAACAGTGATTCAACGTTACGATATTTTCGACTCTAAAATACGCGCTTCATCGAGTTCCTCAAGCGTAACCACTTGGAGAGTTGCCGCCTTCGACGGCAGATGGCATGCCAGTAATGGCACGAATGATTTAACAGATATTAATTTCGATTTCACTGCTGGCACTATCTATAGCTTTTCCATCACTCAAGACCCGAGCGTGCCATCATGGGATCTAACAATCACGAACGGCACCACTGCGGAGTCAACCACTATTGAAGATCTGGCCACACGGGCAGCCACATGGGACACAGACAGTGCACCGCAGCTCGGGGCTCGCTGGTTATCCGTTGCGGCCTCTGAAATAATCAGTGGCGCTTCAGTCGGAACAAGCACTCAGTTCTCCATTGATTCGATAGAAATAAGGCCTGTGATCACCGAAGACTTCAGCGCCTACACAGTAGGCGATAATGGTATCGACACTGGAACAATCGATAGCAACTGGCTTTCGACTTGGAGAACAGCCAGTTACCAAGTCACTCAAAGCGCAATCATCGCGAATACGAATCCAGTCAATTCGGGAAACAACTACTACTCAGGATCAATCACGACTAACGCAGGAGCTACTGGGAGTATCAGTGGGGCACAATCAAGAGCCTACAATGCCGATGTGATTTCCAGTAGCGGAGCCTCAGAATATACGATAAGTTTCGACTTCCGCGCGGCTTCAGCAACAGCGATTCAACGTTACGATATTTTCGACTCTAAAATACGCGCTTCATCAAGTGCCTCAAGCGTAACCACTTGGAGAGTTGCCGCCTTCGACGGCAGATGGCATGCCAGCAATGGCACGAATGATTTAACAGATATTAATTTCGATTTCACTACTGGCACTATCTATAGCTTTTCCATCACTCAAGACCCGAGCGTGCCATCATGGGATCTAACAATCACGAACGGCACCACTGCGGAGTCAATCACTATTGAAGATCTGGCCACACGGGCAGCCACATGGGAAACTGACAGTGCACCGCAGCTCGGAGCTCGCTGGTTATCCGTTGCGGCCTCTGAAATAATCAGTGGCGCTTCAGTCGGAACAAGCACTCAGTTCTCCATTGATTCGATTAGTATCTCTGCACCCGCCCTAATTGACATCAATGACTATATCGACACTAGGGATCTTCAATACCTCCGAATCAAGTGCCTATCGGAGAATCAATACCTTTACCACGCTGATGGAAATAGTGAGGCACAATACAGTTCGACGATTGAGAGTTCAGATAGGCGCACCCATTGGTATATCAAAAACAGCTCTGACGGCGGTCAATATTGGATTTTGAATAGGGTATCAGGCGAAGCACTCAATGTAGAGAGCCTGAACGGCAACATCCAGATCACGCCACTCAGAGAGAACTTTTACAGTTATCGTTGGAAATTACCAGTAGAGAACAATTGCATCCGCATTCAAAGTGCATGGCAGACCGACCAATACCTTTCACTTGGGAATACTAGTACCAGCGACGCAACTTACAGCACCCTGACTGCGAATGCCTCAACTCAAAAGTTTCGATTAGAGCCCGTCCCACAGGGAGCATCGCTCCCATGGGTCACCTACGATGAGGCAAACTATACCGAAATTGGTGGCGGAGCTGATATTTTAGCAGCTACATATGACCACATTGAGATTCAAGCCGAAGCGCAAGACAGGAGTTCCACTCATCTCGATAGCACTGGAGGCTACATCAAATGGACATTAAACAAACCCGCAGATGCATTCACTCTACGCTATTCGATTGCAGACGCTCCGGCAGGTGGAGGGCTTGACAGCCAAGTCAGCCTGTACATTAACGGCGTTTTCAATCAAAAAGTCGATATCACTTCCAAACAGGCTTGGGTCTATTTCGATGAATTCATGGTAGGATACGACGCGCCGGCCACTGGCCGTCGTCCAGCGAAACGCTTCAATGAAGCGCGCATACAATTCACCACTGCACTTGCGGCAAAGGACATCATTGAGTTTCGACGCGAGAGCGGTGATGCAGCCATCTGGATCGACGTATTAGAAGCTGAAACCAGTGAGACGGTTGCTCCGGCGAATTCTAATGAGTTCTATGACGTGACTAATTATGGTGCCATTGCCAACGACGGACTCGATGACCTAACTGCATTCCTAGACTGCATCGACGCAGCCAAAATCAATAATAAAGGTGTCTTTATTCCTACGGGGGCATTCCACCTCAGTGATCAACTCAGCCTGTCGAATGTTCAAATCATGGGAGCTGGCATATGGAATACAGAACTTCATTTCACCAATCTCATTGTTAATAAAGGAGGTATCATTGCGACTAGTTCGAATGTAACGGTCAGTGATTTCTATATGAAAGGCCCCGTATCAAGCCGCATGCAGTATCGGGCACTAAGCGGCTATTGGGGCAGCAATTCAATGATCGAGAACATTTGGTTAGAACACTTCTCTGGTGGCATGTGGATCGCAGATTACACTTACCCGATCGAATCAACCGATGGCCTCATCGTTCGTAATTGCCGCGTAAGAAACACATTTTCTGATGGGATCAATTTACTGGAAGGCACCAAAAATTCGGTTGTCGAAAATTGCCACATCCGTAGCACTGGCGACGACTCTCTAGCCACTTGGTCATCCAACCCCTATCAATCAGTTGTATGCAAAAATATAACGTTTCGCTATAATACCATAGTATGCACTTATCGGGCGAATGGCATGGGCATCTATGGTGGAGAAGAACACACGATACACCACAACATGATCAGTGATACCGTTACTGGTGCTGGCATGCGTTTGAGCACCACCTTTGCCCTCTACGGCTTCATTTTTAGTGATATCGGAATGGTGAAGATATACAATAATACGCTCTGCCGCACCGGCACAGTCAACGGTTTTGGTAATTCTACCGCTGCAATCATCATGCGAACTCGATATGGACATGTGCAAAATATTCATTTCAAAGAGATCACCATCGAGAGCGCAGAACAATCTGGCATCTATTTCGACCACGTCTCAGGCTCAAGCACCAGCGGTGAATTCTCCGATATCTCTTTTGAGGATATTAATATGACTGATGTCATCTATGGAACCTTCGTTCTGTCCACTACACGAGGTTCTTGTTATTTCAAAAATGTGAATGTGACACTCGCCCCTGACATCGGAATTTCGGCAATACGTAACAACTCGTCAACATTTACGGTCACTGATGGTGGAGGGAGTTCAGGATTTTAATTAATCTAAAAAGACCAGGAGACGCTCTAGTTCATTTGATAATATGAGTATACTTTCTAAAAAAACAGAGATGAATGCAGCTAAATATGCTGCATTCAGAATCGTAGAAATCACCGATATTCGACCGCAAGGCTGGATTAAGCAGTTTCTGCTCAACCAGCGCACAGGTCTGACAGGACATCAGCAGCATGGCGGCATGCCTTTTTGTGACACGACAGTCGGTTGGGCTCCTCAAGTCGATTTCCTCGGCATCCTAAGCTCCGCCCCTGGCTGCCAACAGCAAGAGCCCTACTTCGAGTTTACCGGACACCCTGGCCAGGGAGCCACCTGGGTCACCCTAGAGCAATGGGGGTATTGGCTCGATGGCGTCATCTGCTGCGGCGCGCTCATCGAAGACAGCAGTTTACTGCAATCCGCTGGTGCCGTCATCGACGCGATTCTAGCAAAAGCGGATCGCGCTGGCTACCTTGGGCGCAGTTCGATAAAAAACATAGGCCAGAATCCAAAGAAAGAACACCCATATCTGCGTTGGCCGCAAACCGTTTTATTCAGAGCGATGATGGCATGGCATAGCGCCACCGGCGACAAACGTATTCCAATAGCCATCCAACAACACTACAAGAGCGAAACGGACATTGATCATTCGTTACACCGTAATGTCACAAACATTGAAGCGATGTTATGGGCCTATTCAAAAACAGGTGACGTCGCCCTACTAGAATTAGCCACCAAGAGTTACGAGGATTACTGCAAGCATTCTTCCTCCGAAGCGGCGAGTGCGCCCTCAATGGCTAGCGACCAACTACCTGATGAACACGGCGTCAGCTACAACGAATTAGGGAAGTTACCTGCGATCCTCTACTGTTACACCGGACGTGAAGATTATTTAAAAGCAGTCGTCAATGGATTCGAAAAAGTCGAAAAGCACTACGAACTCGCCTCCGGATTGCACAGCAGCACAGAGTATTTTGATGGTAATCACGCGCTCGCATCACATGAAACATGCAACATTAGCGATCACACATGGTCACTAAGTTACTTACTCTTAGCCACTGGAAATTCGAAATATGCGGATAAGATCGAAAAGATCTGCTTCAATGCAGGCCCAGGCGCGGTCACCGAAGATTTCACCGCACTGCAATACTTCTCGTGCCCCAACCAAGTCATTGCCGATCATTGTTCAGCGCATACCGACTTCAAGCATGGCTCACAGTTCATGAGCTATCGCCCCAACCCGGGCACAGAATGCTGCGCAGCCAATGTGCATCGCTTCATGCCAAACTTCGCTTCACGCATGTGGCTGCGAAAGGGCTCTGACACATTCGTGGCGATGTTACACGGGCCAAACCAGTTGAATACGTCGGTTGCCGACCAAAAACTCTCCATACGTGCCGAGACAAACTACCCCTTTGAAGATACGATTCGTTATCAGATTCAATCAGCTCCCAAAGACATCGCGATCACACTCCAATTTCGCGTACCAGAATGGAGTACCGCCCCAACCTTAACCCTGAATGGAGCCATCGTCGAAACGACGATAAGCGTGGGCTATGTTTCGATTCGCCAAATTTTCAAGACTGGCGACCAGCTCGATTTGCAAGTGCCGATGAAATTAAAAATCATCGACCGTCCGGGTGGTGGAATGGTAGTCGAACGCGGACCACTGGTCTACAGCTTACCTATCCATGAACGCCGTGAACGGCAAGCCGACATTCGTTCGACTGACCGCTTTCCTGCCTGGAATATGTATCCCACCAGTCCATGGAATTATGCCTTAGCTGTCGACCGGAATAATTTGGAGCACTCAATCGGAGTCGTTCAAAAAAAGCTAAATGGACAGAACCCATGGGCATCGGAACACGCACCGATCCAACTTCGTGTCCCCGCTCGCCGCGTAAATAATTGGCGCATACTCGAAGAGAAAAAGATCGAGTGCAGGCACTACCAAGGCGCGCTCGCATTGGATAGCAAAGTCGAAACCCAGACCATCGAGGGCGACTTTCGCTTCACACCTCCACTTCCCTCTGCAGAAGAAATAGAGCGCAGCTGCTCCAATCAGATCGAAACGATCACACTCATTCCATACGGCAGCACACGCCTTCGCATTACTATTTTCCCCGATGCAAGTTAATAGAGTCGCAGTCCTTTAAGGGTTACCATTATGAAGATAATGATGGTCACCGAGCCAGTGCGTTTACTTTAAAATCAGCCACTATCGCTAAAAAGTTCACATGGTATCAAAGAGATGCGCCTTTTTCATTAGTTTCTAGACACATCACTTCAAATTTTTTTCAAACGTTATGACCGGCCTTATACTAAAAAAACGCCGACTCGGCTAATGGAACTTAGTCATCTGCTTCCAATCTGGCCAAACTAACAACCCTCAATAATAGCGTCTGTGTTGTTACGTTTTAGCCCCCCGTTTACACATAACTAAAATATTATGCATCTCATAGATTGGCTCATTGCCATTGTCCCTGTCGTTTTTGTTATCAGCATCGCCGTTTATTCGAAAAAGTATGTTCGAGGCGTGGTGGACTATCTAGCCGCTGGGCGTGTGGCTGGGCGCTATGTTATTTGTGCGGGTGACCTGACTGCAGGGTTGAGTGTGATTACTCTGGTTGCGCTGGTGGAGTCGAAGTATCAAGTCGGCTATGCGTTGACTTTTTGGGAATACCTGACCGTGCCTGTTGGTGTCATCATGGGGCTCACAGGTTTTTGTGTGTATCGTTTTCGTGAGACACGTGCTCTTTCGATTGGGCAGTTTTTGGAAATGCGTTATAATCGACCACTGCGCATAGTGGCCGCGACGATCCGCACCCTAGCTGAGATGGTGACCAATGCAATCGGCCCTGCGGTGGCCGCCAATTTCTTGATCTACTTCCTTGGGCTTCCACACGAGGTAATGGTGATGGGAGTGGCTCTCCCCACATTTACTCTAGTCGTGGCCTCTTCCCTGGCTCTGTGTATGCTTATCATTTTACCGGGAGGGCGTATTTCTCTGCTTATTTCCGATGCGTTTCAGGGGCTGATGAGCTATCCGATCTTTGTCGTGATCGCAGGCTACATCTTCCTGCACTTTGGTTGGAACGATACGATTGGTCCGGTCATGATTGATCGTGCCGATGGAGAGAGTTTCATTAACCCATTTGATATCGAGAAGTTGCGTGATTTTAATATCTTTGCCCTCTTTGTCACGATCATGGGCAGTATCCTGAATAAAGCGAGCTGGATCGGCAACGACACCTCGACCAGTGGGCGAACACCGCACGAGCAGAAGATGGCAGGTATTTTAGGCACATGGCGTTCGCTGTTTGCAGGGCTTATGATGCTGTTGATTGCAGTGATGATCATCGCACTGATGACGCACGAGAAATTCGCGGATAAAGCGCATCAAATCCGCACTGAACTTACAGAAAAAGTGGCGATGGAAGCAGTTCCAGATGCTGAACTGCGGGCGGGGTTGGAACATGACCTTGCTCAGCTACCCGTGCAACGTCAGCAGATCGGCGTCGATGCGCCGCTCTCTCAGGATCATAACATAGATACACCTTATATCAATGCGGCTCATGAATCTTTAACGGGCACACCAGAAGGGAATCAACAGTTTCAAAAGTTCCGTACGCTTTATCAGCAGATGATGCTGCCGGTCGCGCTAAAAAACCTCCTGCCCACTGGTCTGATGGGCTTGTTTCTTTTGCTGATGATCATGTTGCTGATCTCTACCGACGACTCGCGTGTGTTCAATGCATCATCAACCATTGTTCAGGATATCATTCTTCCCTTCATTAAGAAGCCTCTTACGGTAAAACAGCATTTGCTACTGTTTCGGCTTAGTTCCCTTGCTGTCTGTCTATTCTTTTTCGTTGTATCGATTTTCTTCGTTCAGATCGATTACATCATCATGTTCACAACCATGATGACTGCGTTATGGCTCGGTGGTGCTGGTCCGATAATGGTTTTCGGACTCTACAGTAGGTTTGGCACAACAACGGGTGCCTTCGGGGCACTTATTTGTGGTTCCGGACTTTCGCTGGCGGGGCTGTTTCTTCAGCGTAATTGGGCAGAAACGGTCTATCCATGGTTGGATACGAATGGTTGGAGTATTTCCGTCGGCCACTTCCTTGAGACTGTTTCAAGCCCGTTCAATCCTTATGTTGCTTGGGAAATGAGTGCTGTGAAGTTCCCAATTAATTCCTACGAACTTTACTTCATGGCAATGGTCAGCGGCATTGTTGCCTATGTCGTGTGCTCGCTGATAACGCAAAAGAAACCTTACAACCTCGATCGTTTGTTGCACCGAGGTGAGTATGACATCGCGAATGAATACAAAGAGCCCTTCAAGTGGAGCGTTCACAATGCGTTTAAGAAGTTGATTGGTGTTACTCCAGAGTATACGCGAGGAGATAAAATCATCACTTGGTCAGTGTTTACTTACGCGATTATTTATAAGTTTGGTCTGTGTTTTGTTGGCGTCTTCATTTGGAATCTCATTTCGCCATGGTCTGCGGAGTGGTGGAGCCAGTATTTCTTTATTACCAGTCTGTGCGTGACAGGTATATTAGGCATTATTTCCACTTTTTGGTTCCTAATTGGCGGTGTGATTGACATGCGTAAGCTCTTTCGTGACTTGGCCAGTCGTAGTGATGACCCTCTGGATAATGGCATGGTCGAAGGGCATATTTCGCTTGCGGACAAGGCCGCCTTTAAAGCCAGAAGACATAAGCCTCAGGGTGATTGATGACTCCAAGTCTAGGTTATTCTAGCGGCTATAGCCGCGTGGATCCGTCTACACCACCCCCTACGTCTAAAGCTATGGGCCTAGGAGAGGCTACCCAAAGACAGAATTGAAGAGATCGATGCCCATGTCGATGTCATCGCGACGTTTTTCTTCTTTGGTCTTCTTCTTTGGCTCGGTGGGAGTTTCCAAGGTTTCGTCACCCGTATTTTGACCGGGAAGGATGAGCCCGCCCTCAGCGGGAGGTGACGGCTTCGGCTTACTTGGCTTATCTAGAGCGCGACGAGCTGCGTCATTCAGCAGATCCTTGAGTGCACTGGTATCGGGAGCACCTAGGGTGCCACCGATTTTAATATCCTTGTTCCAACGGCGGAAGCCATCTTCGCCCGTTTCAGAACCGAGCAACTGGAGCGTATCGAGATGGTCGATCAATCGGCCTTTAGCACCGAGGCCAAGCGTGAGGTCGAGCGGCTGATCGAGCACCTCGCTGAAGCTGCTCGCGGCAATGAAACCTTGACCGCTGATCCGGAGATTATCGCCGATCAGCGATAGCTCGGGGATGCGGACTCTTTTGTCCTGCGAACGGACGAGTTCGAGCGTGAATGTATCAAACTTCATATCTTTGAAGTAGGGAACGGCCTGAGCGAGCGCGGTGATACCGGGGCGGTTGAGACTCTGCCCGAGGATGCCAGCACCGAGCAAGCCGAGCTGGCTACGGTCATCGAGTTCGAATGCGGTGAGCAGGCCATTGCGCCCGGTGATTAGAAGGTCTGCATTGGAGTCTTCGAGCGCTTGTTCAAGTGTCGCCCCACTACCGGTCAGATTGAAATTACCATCGAAGAGTCCATTAACGGGGAAGCTACCAGAGCTTTTCTTTGAGAAAATGGAGGGGTCGACATTCTTGAAGCTCAAAGCGGAGGCGACTTTATAGGCTCTATTTACGTTCGAGTCGAAAGCGACCTGCGTGTTGCCGCTGAGGCCGCCGCCTTCAAATGTGGCTGCGATATCTTTGACCGTGAGGAGCGCTTCGGAGATTTTGGCCTGCGCGTTGACGCCAGAGATGACTTGACCGGACTGGAGCGTAAGGGCGTCGATTTTAATCGCGACCTCACCATCTAGATCTGCCCATGGTGGACGCTCGGTAACTGGCTCAGCACTCCGGGGCGCGGGGCGCGCAGGCGTGTTGCCGACACGGGGTGTAGGCGCACTGGCGGTCGACGCACTGCCCGCAGCCTCTTCAGATTTGAGGGCGGCCATGAGCAGATCGATGTCGCTCTGTAAAACGCGTGGCCCGGTTAGGTTGACCTTAAACGGCATGGGCTGCTTTTCGGGATGCACTTGCCCAGCGACTTGGATGCTGGTGCTGGGGCGACTCTCTGAACCGGCCTGAAAATTGGAACCAAGCGCGTAGCCACCACTGTCAGTTTGTTTGAGTTGGGCGGCTAGGCGGTAGTCTTGGCGAGAGCCGGGAAGGTCGCGGGCGCGCAGGCCGGTGATGACCGCTTGCAACTTCGCGGGATACTCCGCTGCGCCATCGACATCGAGTTCAACCTTGGCTTGGCCAGCGAGCACGCTGCCCATATCCGCGAGCGCGGGCTGCTGGAGGAGTTCGGCCAGACCGATGTCTAGCTTTGCTTTGGTTTGTAAGCCTGCTAGCGGCGATGCGTCCTCACCCTCGCTCTTCGAACCGCTCACTGTGCCGCTGATGATCGTGCCATATTTGTCGAGGAATTGAAAGTCACCCAGATCGTAGCGGAGGGTTTGATCCGCTTCGACTCGTATCACGGGATTCATCCGCACGGTGACTTCTTGTAAGAGCGGTTGCTGGTTTTGCGAAAGGGAGAAGGGTCCGAACTGGAGTGGCGCGAGCGTCTTGACTTCGAGCGCCCCACTGCTTTCACCCGACAAGGCGATCTGGGCGGAGAGCGGCGCACCCGAAAGCACCATGCCATTGCCCAGCCATGGGTTGAGCCAAGCCAGCGGCAGGTTAATCAAATTGACCTGCATTAACTCGCCAGCGAATTTTTGCTCTGCGCCCAAGGTGAGGCTTTGCTTGAGTTTGATCGAGACGACTTGGGTGCCGTTCGACGCGGCATCGAGATCGGCAGTTTGCAGCGTGAGTGCGTTGCCCTCAGCAGAACCTTTGAGCTCACCTTGCAGTGAGAGGCCCTGTAGCGCGATTAGCTCAGGCGCGAAGACTTCGGGGTGCGGCAAGTCGGCGTTGAAACTGAGGGCAATCTCTGCGGATTTTTCGAAGCCGTTGATCGATAGCTCCAGGGTCTGCGAGATCGAGAGTAAGGCGCCACCATTGACATCGCTGCCCGAAGTCAGCGACTCAATGCGGAGCTGCTCGAAGCCGCCGGATTGTTTCTGGGTAAAGATAACACGTGCGTCCGCATTGAAGTCCTTCAGGCCGCCTTGGAGTGCTTGCTTCGACTCTAGCTTGAAGGTGGCCTCCATTGTGGTTTCCGTGCCCGGTGCGACACGGTTGGAATTAAGATCAAATGTATAACGGTTTCTAGAAGCATCAATCAACGCGCCGTTCAGATCGATGGAATCCAGATCGAATAACAAACCAATATCGCCGAGCGCGTAGAGTGCATCGGTGGGCGAGCTTGATTCTTTGGTGGCGGGCGACGATGCCTCGGTCGGAGCAGATCCGCTTGCGGGCGTGCCGCCAGTGGTGGGCAAGTCGCCAGTGGCAGTTGCGGTGGTGGCTTCGGGCAATTTAACCAGTAGGCCATCGACCTTGAGACCGCGCAGCTCGATGGTATCGTCAAAGATCGCAGCGAAGGGTGAGAAGTCGGAGCGAAGACTGTCGAGCTTGGCGGTGGTGCCATCGGCGAGTAGCAGCTTCAAGTCGGTCAGCTCGATGCTGCCCGTGGTGATCTGCACAAACTTGATTGAGCTGCCTGCGGGGAGTTGACCCTCCACGAGTTTCTTTTGAAAGGCGGGGCGTGTAACTATGTAGTAACCGGCACATGCCGCGATGACGACTAGCACAAAGAGAACGAGAAAGATTCGAATTAGGGTTTTCATAGTATAAGCGGTGACTTGGAAGACACTCTATAAGTCATCCGTTGAGGTGCAAGGTTCCTCGGTGGCATATTTGCGTAGAAGCGACACTCTTGTCGCTTTGCCCAGGTGCCGCTGTGAGTAGTCGCTGCGATTGGCAATGAGGCATTTACGAAATCCACTTCTCCACTGGCCTATCGTTGCGCCAATAAAACGACAAGGGTCACTTCTACTTTTTATCCAACTGGTAAAAGAATAAGCCGTTGAGCGCCAGCGCGTGGCCGATCTTGTAGTCGCGCGCCCACTCCATCACGGTTGCTTCGGGCAAGGCGCGCACCTCGATCTCTTCGTGCTCGTCCCAATCGGTGCCGGATTCGTGCAGCTCGGCATCCTCTGCCAGAACGACATGACAAAAGTTATTCAAAATCGCCGGATTGGGTCGTGCGTGGCCGATTAAGCGACCGCTTTTGGCTGCGTAGCCCGTCTCCTCTCGAAGTTCGCGTAGACCGGCTTCGACCGGGTCCTCGCCTTCGTCGATGATACCGCCGGGCAGTTCCCAAGAGAGTTCATCGGAACCCCAGCGGAACTGACGGACAAGGACGAGCTCGCCCGCAAGCGTTCGCGCCACGACGATGACCCAGTCGCGTGAATCAATATAGTAAAAATCGCCCTCTTTCCCTGTTTTGGGGTGACGGTAGCGACGCTCGCGTAAATCCCAGACGCGGCAGGCATTGAGTAACCGGTCGCCCACGATTTCCCAGCGAGACGGCTCCTGATCGTGAGGGCTGCCGGCCATTAGTTGGCCGGAATGATAATCGCTTGGCCAATGCTTAGACGGCGGGGGTCGGCATCTGGATTGGCATCGAAGAGAGCATCGAGACTGACGCCTTTGAGGTTAGCAATTTTACCAAAAGTATCGCCGGACTGGATCTTATAAGTCGAAGCGGAGCCGGTGGGTGCGGGCGACTCACTCGTGGCAACACTGGCGCTAGAGTCTGAGGGCACTGATCGAGCGGGGGCGGGTGTCACTCCGGAGCTGGCCAGCTGGGACATTTTTTCGGCGAGATTGATTAGTTCACTGCGATTCGATTCGACGCCAGAGCCAGCTTGATTGGCCAACCTTAAAGTTTGGGAGCTTTCGCGCCCGAGGCGCTGGATCGTCTCTTTAAGCTGACGGTTCTGAGCGCTCAATTCACTGATCCGTGTATCGAGCGTGGAGAGTTGCTTGTCGATGCGAGCCGCCGAGCTAGCACCCTGATCGACCGACTCGGTCAGCGGAGCCATGCGCTGATTGGCATTGAGCCCGAAATAGAGGCCCGCAGCACCGAGAACAATGGCGAGTAGAGCAAGTGCGAGCGGCACCATGGAGGTGCCTGAGGATTCGATATCTTCTTCCATAAAGCACGCACGCTAAGTGCTTTCCAGCCGTTGGCAAGCCAGCGTTGTTGGCAAAAGTGTAGCGAGGTGCAATTATTTCAAAAGAGTCGCCAGTGGTAGCGCGGCATGGCCTTCCGGCCTGAGCGGATCAAGGCATGCCTTGATCCGCCTACCTGCTCTCAAGAGATTCATACCCCGCACATTTAATGACACCCATTGTAGCGAGTGCGGGCACCGCTTTCGATCACCGTTCCACGAACGACTCGAAACAAGCTTCAAGTAGCGCTAGCTTTTCCTGTCTCGATAACGACGTCCCCTCCGCGGTCTTGCCAGTGCCTGCGAAACTCTCCAACGTGCGGACGATGGCAGAACCGACAGACCAGAAACGAAGACTCCGGCGCAATCTCGCGCTGCTGTTGATCCCTGCCCTATTCTCGGCGATGGCGGTCTACCTGCTCTGGCAAAGTCACCCAGATGTGGGGTATTGGCTAGGTTTGCTGGACGCAGGGCGCGCCTTCCTCGAAGCGAACCCATGGGCGCTCATCGCCGTGCTCGCTACGCTACCAGGGCTGGGCTTTCCGAGCAGCCCGGTGCTCGTGCTCTTTGGTGTGGTGCTGGCCCCGCTCTACGGCATGCCAGCCACACTCGCTCTGGCCATCGGCGCGCAGAGCCTCTGCACGGTTTGGACATATGCACTCGCTGCGGGGCCTTTGCGGGGTCTGTTGACGAGCTATGTATTGCGTCATCGTGAACTGCCAAACATGAGCGAGGGCAATGCCGTCCGGCTCGGCCTCATTTTGCGCCTCACCCCAGGCATCCCCTACGCTTTGCAAAATATCGTATTGGGGATTCTAGGAATGCGCTTTCGCCCCTATTTGCTGGTATCGATCCCGACGACAAGTATCTGGACGGCCGGCTTTGTGATCACTGGCGGAGCAATTTTCAAGGGACATCTAGGCTGGGCGATCACCGGAGTCGTTATTTTAATCGTGCTCGTCCTTGCCACCCGAATGTGGAGCCGAAAGAATACTATAAATGTTGGATAGCTTAATGACACCTCCACCCGACCAAGTGCTCAAAGTCACCGCGCTCACGCGACTGATCAAGGGTCAGTTGGAAGAAAACTTTTCGCGCGTCTGGGTACAGGGTGAGGTTTCTAATCTCCGCAAACAGAGTTCGGGGCATCTCTACTTTTCGCTTAAAGATGCGAGCAGTCAGTTACCCTGCGCCCTCTTCGCACGTGATGCGGCGCGTCAATCCTTCGAGCTGGAAGACGGGATGGAAGTGCTCCTGCTCGGCGATATTTCGGTCTTCGAGCCGCACGGTCGCTATCAGTTGATCGCTAAGATCGCCATCCAGAGCGGCGAGGGTCGTCTGCAAATGGAGTTTGAAAAGTTAAAGCGTAAGCTCGCTGCGGAGGGACTTTTTGATCCTGGTCGTAAGAAGGAATTACCGGCACTGCCCCGGAAAATCGCCGTGATCACCTCGCCCACGGGAGCGGCGGTGCGCGACTTTTTGCGGATTCTGCGACGTCGTGATTTTTGTGGCGAAGTCGTGATCTTTCCGGCCAAAGTCCAGGGCAAAGGCGCTGCTGAGGAGGTGACCGCCATGCTGCAACATGCCAGTGCGAGCAATGGCTTCGACCTCGTCGTGATCACACGTGGAGGGGGAAGCATCGAAGATCTGTGGGCATTTAATGAAGAATCGCTAGCACGGGCCGTCGCAGCCTGCCCGCTTCCGGTGATCTCCGCGATCGGCCATGAGATCGACACGGTCTTGACCGACTATGCAGCCGATAAACGCGCGGAGACCCCGTCCGGGGCAGCCGAGTTGATTTCGTCGCTCTACATCGAAGCTCGTTCGCGCTACGAAGATGCTCAACGCGATTTACACACATGGGTGGAGAGCTATCTCTCTGAAAACCGCACACAGTTGCGCGAATTCGACGCTCGTATGCGCATCATTGCACCGGATCGCAGAGTGCAGCACTACGGCATGCAGCTGGACGATCTAGAAAACCGCCTGAGCCGAAATTTGTCACGCCGTCTTTCCGACGAACAGCAAGCACTCGGCGGCTACGCGCAGCGGATCGCCGAGCAGCATCCGAAGACGAGGCTCGGTATCGCCAGCCAGCATTTAGCGGATTTTTCCAGACGCCTAGAACGCGCCACAGATTTGGCCGCCTCGAAAAAAGCTGATAAGATCCTGAGCCTCAAACAGCGCCTCGATAACGGAAGCCTTCAAGCCACCCTGCATCGAGGTTATGCGGTCATCCAAAACAAAAATGGGAAGATCATCGATCGCGCATCTCTGGCAAAAGAGGAGACCGAGCTGAAAGCCCGTTTCCAGGACGGAGAAATTACTCTCAGAAACGTGAAGTAAGGCATCTATTTTTTCAATCTACGTAGATCACTCGATAGTCGATTCGGGATATATCCTCTATAGTAGGCGTATGTTTCACTCAAACAATCGCTTATGCTTAATCTTCGATTCAAGCTGGGGATCTTTTAGGGTCGAAGCGGATGAACATAGCGAAAATCTCTTCGCTCTCAAGATTGAGACGACTGGCAATACCCCTCAAAAGCTAGGTGATTTTTGCTCCATCACCGACGCCATCTCTGCCGTCGGGCAACAGCAGACAGGCTATTCCGAGTGGGATCAACTCAGCACCGAGACACTCCCCCACCGAGTGCACAATATCGCCTCGTGGGATTTTCAAGAGAATTTGGGAACAATTACGCGCGCGGCGTGTTCTTAATAGTTCACTGGTGTATTTTCCAGTGAGTTAGTTAGGGTTAATTAGGTTAGTGAAAGGCTCGCTTCTGAGAAATCGGGGGCGAGCCTAAATCTTTTTGTAAAAGCAACAGGCCGAATCAGAATAGGCTTTGCCTGCTAGTTAAAAGCTGCACACTTCAGGCAACTTTTACTATGAGCGACGATTCCAAGGACAATCCGCCCGCAAAACTGGCACTTTCCCGCGACCTCAAAGCTAAGGCTGAATCCGAGGTGGCCACGCCGCCCCCAGCGATGAAGCTCAAGCGTAAGGCAGAAACAGCCGATGCTCCCGAGCCCCCCCTTGCCCGCAATCCAGTATCTGAACCTGCGCCCTCGGATACCACGCCGCCCGAAGCACCCGAAGCACCCGAAGCACCCGAAGCAAAGGAGCAAACAAAATCCGGCTTCGATCCGAAAAATCCATTCGGCGACGTGATAAAGGGCAGCGAGATCAAAGCACCTAGTAGCCCAGCTCCAGAACTACCGAGCAAGCCGGCACCGAGAGTCGACGACGGTTCCGGAGCTAAAATCGAAGAAGCAATCAACTCTCTGAACTCCGAAGAAGAGCAAGTCGCCGCGAAAAGCAGCCTTCTTCCTAGCATTATCGTCATTCTCATACTGCTCGTCGTGCTGGCTGGCGTGGCTTACGGCCTCTGGAAAGTCCTCCAGACTGTCGACGCCACCGATGCCTCCTCAGAAGTGGCCGCCAACGGCGAGCCGGTCGAAGTTGGAGAAATATCGCCCAATACTCCAATCCAGAAGGCCAAAGCCGCCATCGCCCAAGTCCCCCTCGCGGATGTCGATGCGATTATCGCCGAGAACCCCGCCCCCGAAAGCTCGCCCGCGATCAGCGATACTGTCGAGCCCACTCCTGAGCCTCCGACTGCATCCACCTCTCCAAGCAACAGCAAGACCTCGGGCAGCTCAGTTGAGGCAACCAAGCAGAGCGTGTCTCAATATCTCTCCAAGATCCAAATCAACGGGCAGCGAAATAGTGAGCGCCCGATAGTCATCATCGAGGGTGAGACTTTCCTCGTCGGCGACGTCGTTCAGGCCGAGACCGGCCTAAAATTCGACGGCTTTCGCGACGGACGGCTTGCTTTCCGCGATCAAAACGAAATCGTATATCTTAAAAGCTTCTGATTGCACTCTCGCTAAAATTACTTACAAACATCTCTAAATTATGAAAGCAACACTCATCACACTCCTCGCAATTTGCACATTGATCTTCACTGGCTGCACCACACCAGTCGCCATTGATCCTCAAACAGGCCAAGAGCAACTCGCCGAATACCGTGCGGGTTTCTTCTACGCGCCTCTTGACGCGCCGATTGGTCAAATCTTCAAAGCGACTATCCGTGAAATGGATGAAATGGGCTACTACCGCACTGGAGAGCTGCATAAACCGACCGCCATCACCGTCTACGCACGTAAGATCGGCGACGAGAAGATCACCGTCCGCGCCAGTCAACAGGCCGAAGGCCAGTCAGAGATCCGTATCCGCGTAGGTAAACTCGGCAACCTCGCCGAGTCGCAAATCATCTACGCCCGCATCCGCGACGCACTTTAATCGCGCCTCAAAGCGCGAACCACAAACCGCCCCTCCACCCGGAGCGGCGGTTTTTTATTTTTCAACAAACGATCAGACGCAGCCGAAAGCATCAGCTTTCGGCTAGAACTCGCTCATCATCGATTTTCACCACCACTCCAGAACCACTCATTATGCAGGAAAAATTGACCATCATCGGAATCGGCAGCCCGATTGTCGACGCCATCGCGCTAGTTGAAGAATCTTTCGTCGCACAGATCGACGGTGACAAAGGCGGCATGGTGCTCGTCGATGCCCCCACCATTACCGGATTGATCGAGAGCCTGCCGCAAGCCGCCGTAGCCGCGCCCGGTGGTTCTGCGGGTAATACACTCTTCGCCCTCGCTCGAATGGGTGCCTCCACTAGTTTCCTCGGTAAGACGGGTAACTGCACTGAAGGCAGCTTTTACCGCGACAGCTTCGCCCAGCTCGGTGGCGATGCCTCCCGCTTCAAAATTGGCGCCGTGCCTAACGGCCGCTGCCTCTCCCTCGTCACCCCCGATGGCGAACGCACCATGCGCACCGACCTCGGTGCCGCCATGACCCTCGCGCCCGAAGAGATTTCAGCCGCAGACTTCGCAGGCTGCGCCCATGCCCACATCGAAGGTTACCTCCTATTCAATGAAGCCCTCATGCGCCGCGTGCTCGAATCTGCCAAGGAAGCGGGCTGCACCATCAGCCTCGACCTCGCGAGCTTCGAGGTAGTCAACGCGACCAAGACCATACTCCCCGAACTGCTGCGCGACTACGTCGATATTGTCTTTGCCAATGAAGAAGAAGGCAACGCCTTCACCAGCATCACCGAGGACTATCCAGCCATGGCACTCAAGCTCGCCGAGCTTTGCGATATCGCCGCCGTCAAAGTCGGTGCCCACGGCTCCTACGTCGCGCACGCCGGTAAGGTTGAGAAAATCGAGCCCATGCACGCCGCCCACGTCATCGACACCACTGGCGCGGGTGATCTCTGGGCAGCCGGTTTCCTCTACGGATGGTCACAAAAGCGTCCACTCGCGGAGTCTGCAAAGATCGGCTCCATCCTCGGCGCTGCCGTCGTGCAAGAGCAAGGCAGCGTGCTACCCGAACACGTCTGGGACGACATACTCAATAGCATTTGACAGGAAGTGACACTAGTTACACTTTTATAAAATGATCACACTAAGTATAAAAGATTTACATTCAAAAACGGGTAAATGGGTTCGCGAAGCCAGCCGCGAGAATATCATAATCACTGATCGTGGAGAACCCATCGCACAACTACGCCCACTAGAGAATATCGGCAGTACGCCCTTCCCACGACGCCTATTAAGCGACCTCCCTAAGTCAAAGATCGACAGTTCACCCTCGATCAGTGACGAGCGAGAACGTGCATGATTTATCTCGATACATCCTATATCGTAAAAGCCTATGTAAACGAACCGGGCAGCTCGGAGGTTCTTGAAGAATTAGCGGGCAAAACTGGATTGATCTGCTCACAGCTTGGTCGGATTGAATTCACATCCGCCCTCATGCGTCAACGCCGAGCGCAGGAAATAACTAAATCAGGAAGTGATCACGCGCTACACAATCTTAACGACGACACCCAAAACAATATCTGGACATGGATACCGATCAGTAGCGAGATCACTGAACAAGCCACTAAACTTCTGATACATCCCAAAACCTATGGCATCCTCCGCACACTCGATGCCATTCACATCGCTTCAGCAGTCAGTATTAAAGCAAAAAAATTCTACACTCACGACAAACGCATGCTTAAAGCCGCAAGCCACTTTGGACTGAACGCCCTCGACATTATCCTCTAGCAAATAAACTTCCCTAGCCTTTCCATCTCACGCAGATCAAGAAAATGACCCCCGATCAAATCACAGAACTCGTCGTCGACATCGCTAAGCGCGCACGTGCCGCTTCGCTAGAACTGGCTGCGCTTAGCACAGAGACGAAAAACCGCTTTCTCCTCGACCTAGCCGAGCGCCTCGTCACCGAAACCGAATCTATCCTCGAAGCCAACGCGCAAGATTTGGAGACCGCCAAGAGTCTCGAACTCTCCCTGCCCATGACCGAGCGGCTCACCTTCACACCAGAGCGCATCGCGGCGATGGCTGAAGGCGTGCGCCAAGTCGCCGCCCTCCCCGACCCCATCGGCGTCGAAATCGAGCGCCTCTCGCCTCCCAAAGGGTTCGACCTGCGTAAGATTCGCGTACCCATTGGCGTGATCGGCATCATCTACGAGTCGCGCCCCAACGTCACGATCGACTGCGCTATTCTTTGCCTCAAGTCCGGCAACGCATCCATTCTGCGCGGTGGTAAGGAAGCCTTCCATAGCAACATGAAGCTCGCAGAGATCATCAAAATATCTCTCCGCGCCAGCGGCATCCATGAAGACGCCGTCCAGTTCATTCCTACGACCGACCGCTGGGCACTGAGCGTCCTACTCAAGCAAGACGACACGATCCACTGCATCATCCCACGCGGTGGCGAGAGCCTCATCCGCTTCACCGTTGAGAATAGCCGCATCCCCGTAATCAAGCACTACACGGGGGTCTGTTCTATCTATATTGATGCGGCCGCCGATGCCGACATGGCCGAGGACATTGTGGTCAACTCCAAGTGCCAACGCCCCAGTGTGTGCAACGCCGCCGAGAATCTAATCGTCCATCAAAACGCCGCCGCGCAACTGCCTCGCCTCGCCAAAGCACTCCACGATCATGGCGTCGAGTTACGCGTCGATGCCCATGCTAAAGCCTTACTCACTGCCAGCGGCTTGCCCCTCGTCGATGCCACCCCCGAAGACTTTGCGACCGAATATACCGACCTGATCATCTCCATCGCCATCGTCCCTGATCTAAAGACGGCCATCGAGTTAATCAACGCGAACAGTTCCGGCCACACCGAGAGCATCGTGACGAAAGATGCCGCCGCCGCGCAGACCTTTCTCACGGCGGTCGATTCCGCCGCCGTCTTTCACAACGCATCCACCCGCTTTTCCGACGGCTTCGAGTTCGGCCTCGGTGCTGAGATAGGGATTTCAACTGACCGTTTGCACGCCCGTGGCCCCATGGGACTGAACGAACTTTGCACTTATAAATACGTGATTCACGGAACAGGTGAGACCCGTTAAATGAGTATAATGAGCGCTAAGAGCATTCTCCCCGGGCAACTCCGGCTCATCCTCGGCGTCACGATGATTTATATCGTGGCATGGTTTGCCTATTACAGTCAAATCCCCGCCGGCCAATACCCCGGAGAGGAGGCTCGTGCCACACTCGACGCCGCCCGCGCACTTGCCGAGGGCACGCCCACGACCGCATCTGGCCACTCGCTCTACACCTACGCACTCTCAGTCCTTGCACGGTTTGCCGGTAGCAGCGAAAGCCTGACTTCAGCCGCGCGCGCGCTCAACGCCCTCGCTTTGATCATCGCCACCGGTTTTTGCGCCTCGGCGGCCGGGCACTATTGGCGGCGCAATCGCGCCGTCTGGATCGCAGGGCTACTCGTTGGCCTCAACCCCATACTTGTTTTTTGGGCGGGCGAAGTCAGCCCCAGCCTGCTGGCCACCGCATCGGTGAGCATCGCCCTCTACCACATACTCCGCTGGATCCGCCGCCCCAAAGGCCCCGACAGCCTCTGGGTTGGTCTCAGTCTGGCACTGGCTGCAGCGTTTGAGACCTGTCTACTTCCGCTGGCCTTACTCTGGCCGGCAATTGCCTACCTCTACCCACAGCGCGAGCGTATCTTGCACTTTATCATGGCACTGATCCCGGTCGTGCTCACTTGCGGACTCATCCTTGTATCCAAGCTGCAACTACAAGATCCCTTGCTCTGGAATTTCCAGCAAATCGGCTCCGGAATCTACAGCGCACTCGCCAGCCAAGAAACCTACGATGGCAAAAGCTTCGGCCTCTACCGACAACTTCACCTCCTGTTATTCTTAAATCCGATCCATTGGGGTGTCCTCTTCATCCTCGCAGGCGGAGGTTTTTACGCACGGCTTAAAGACGGGCACCGAGGGCACAGCGTGCTACTGGCGGTCGGAACGCTCACACTTTTTGCCATCAGTTTTGCTCTCAATGAAAGCGGCGGCCAAGCCCGTGCCAGCCTGATTCCACTACTGGCGCTCTTTGCCGCAGGCGTCTCTTTACTTCCGAAAATCTGGAGCCGCGCCAGTCAACGCACGCGTCGAAAAATCGTGATCGGCGGCCTCTTACTCACGCTCTTTGCCTACGCGGGTTATTTTGGCCAGAGCCAGTCAAAGACTTGGGAGCGTGATTACGTCTATCTCGCCGAAGCCAACATTCAACTCGGCAGCAACGACCGCGCCACCACCTGGGCAGAGAAGGCGCTCGAACTGAACCCCGACCGTAGCGACATGCAAGAAGTGCTCATCACCGCCCAGTTCAACGAATGGGCGATAGGGAACCAGCAGCGCACCCTCCCGATCGAAACAACTCAAGCCTACCTCGAAGCCGCCCAAGCCACCGAAGGCACGCCAACCACACAAACTATCCAAGCGATCTATCATTATAAGCTGCGCGAGATCGAAACCGCCCAAGCCATCTGGCAGGCACAGAGCGCCGAAAGCGCCCTCGCCCGACTCTGCCTCTACTGGACAGCTGAGCTCACCGAGGTCACCCCCAACGAAATCAAAGCTTACGCGAGCCAGCCCTACCAAGATCTTCTTCAAGCCGCGACCGCAATCGACCGCAACGCCTTAGAATACGGTAACACGGAGAAGTTGCTCGATAACATATTGGCCTTCGCCTACTAATCTCATATCGATGGGCATCAGCATACATTATCGCGGGGGAGTCGACCGCACGCAGGATATTCCGAAACTGGTCGAGGAGTTGGCCGACATCGCGGAGTCGATGGATTGGCAGCACCAACCGATCAACGAGGACGAAGCTGACCCCGACTTTTTCGGTATTATCGTGAATCCGAAGGGGCAATGTGAACCACTCTGCTTCATCTTCGACCGGCACGGGCGTTTGCGCAATTTGACCGACCTGATCACCAATCAAATCAAAGCGACGAAGTTTTCCGAATATTGCGCGACCAAGACGCAGTTCACCACGGCCGAGACCCACATCTGGATCATTGGTCTGCTGCGCTATTTAACCTAGAAAGATGAGTTAATGGCCGCAAAAATGCGCAAAAGACGCAAAACCAAATAGATGTAGGTTCTGAGACCTCGCCCCCGATTCATTTCATTCATTATGCCCTTCGGCGGGACTTAGAAGCATTTTGGCGAGCTATACTTTTGAGTAAAATGCCGCGAAAGTCTCTATTTTGGGTTCTTCACGGATTTCGGTCAAAGCTCTTTGCGTGTAGATAGGTTCGGCAGATCGTAGATTTTCAAGTGCAGGAACTCTTCATCTCGATATCCATAAGCCTGTCTGGTGAGCCAGCCGATCTT
>Ga0222662_1000042_pt1 | contig 114738 bp, 169 predicted proteins | sample AntAcemetagen600_FD_179821 | JGI IMG/M metagenome (GOLD analysis project Ga0222662, IMG submission 179821) | Saline water microbial communities from Ace Lake, Antarctica - #600 | ecosystem: Environmental > Aquatic > Non-marine Saline and Alkaline > Saline | place: Antarctica: Ace Lake... | reverse complement strand
TCTGCGCCAACACCAGATAATTGATATTGGTTAATTGCAGCCATATTATATTTTTCCTAAATATGGTTTAATGAAATTATGACCAGCCTATTTTCGGATAGTCACGTGAACGGAGATGATTATCTCCACTCTTATTTATACAACCCACTGGAAAATTTAGTGTTTATATAATAGAATGAGTGCTTTTATAATTATGCATAAGTTATCGTAACTATGGCTTCACCAACAGTGCCTGGGCTTGAAAGGAATACGAACAACTCTGTTTCTACGCCAGCAGTATCATATTGATGAGATGGTGTATTGGAATATGATCCAATAGTGCCTAAATCAATAAACGCATCTGGCATTAAACGATCATTAACCGTCGTGTCTCCGATATTAATAACAGGAGACCCATCAAAAGCTACTGTAACATCAACATTGACATTAACAACCCTTGCGCCATCAGATACGCGATGAATTAATTCTGGGAATGAATCAGCAGATGTAATTGTAATACTTTCTGTTGTAGCATCAACATTACTTGAATCTTGATCACCTGTTTGTATCCAAACACTTCCGTCGAATAGATACATTGCGAATTCACCCTGCCCAGTGTTAATAACATAAGCCTGATCACCAATTAGTGCATTAATTGCATCACGTGCTGGTATATCAGCGACAACAAACATGTCACCTCTTCTAATACCTTGATCAACTACTAAGCAAACCGGAACTTGACCATTCCATGTGCTGAATATTCCTAAATCCTCAACTGGTGTTCCGACTACATTTTCTAAGAGTATTTCTAATCCATCGGGTTGGGTAAGTATCATTGCGATATCTGTTGAAGCTGGAGTTGTTAACGGTAAGCCAGTAACTGATCCTGGTCCACCAAATGGCTGTGCGAAACCATCAAGTGTTCCATTAACGATGTTAATTGCTCCACCCGCTGTTTCAGTAAGAATTACCTTACCGCCACTGGTTGACGCTATTAAATTAGGAATACTTGCTGCATTAATGTCGAATGCAATGTCAACTTCATCGGCAAAAGTGACACCATGTGTAGTTGTTGTGAAGCTTACAAAAACAGTATTGATTGTTGCATCAAATGGAGGAGAACCACCAACAATACCAAAACCAGTATCTAAGAAATCGGTTTCGGCAATTACAGGAGCAGGCGACGGAGATGCAACTACTCCATGTGTCCCTGTTGATGCATTGATATCGATTATTAATTGTGCCAAATTTGATACAACTGATATAGGTGTATTGTTAATTTCGAACGAATCCCCTGGTGTAAGTGTGGGCGCTGGGATGCTAGTAATCGTTGATGGACCAGCATCTGTTAAGCGCAAAAGTACCGGACTGCCATGTTGATCAGTTGTTAAATCTCCAGGACTTCCCGGATCATTATACAAATAATCACCTATACTACCTGGTAGATTTGGTTGGTAATTTTCAATAACCTTCGTAAATGGTCGTAAGTAATAATAATTGGGTCCTGGCCCAGATTCTAAAACGGTACCAATCATTTTCTCATCAATTGCTCCAGATGCCTGTGTAATAACACCACTGTTAATTGCGAGAACTTCACCTTCTTCAAAACCATGTGCTGTCTTACTTAAACGATATCTTTGTTCTTTATCAAAATTTCTAAATCGAGCATTTAGTTGTGGCGCAAAATTAACTTGGGATACTGTTGGTGGCAAAGGATCAATTAGGGGCATACCTTCGTCGGAAAGTTGGAAAATAACCGCCGTTCCGGGTGTAAATCTTCCTAAACCGTTCTGGTTGGGATCTTTATATGTGTTATACCGATCTCTATCCTCTACTAACAGAACAGCAGATGTTTCAGTTTTGGACTGTACTGCAATAACTTCTAGGGCAACGGCCGCACCAGTATTTGTAATCCAATCACCAACATAAACATCAAGACCATTGAATTCAAAGGGTTCACGTGTTACATGGGATGAATGTGTTTGTGTTGTAATTGACATTGTCATAAGCCAACGATAAGGTGACGGTGTTGAGCCACCTGACCAATATGGATCTCCTACCCCATCATCGAATTGCCATACTTCGTCATTTACAATACTAGTAACTTCAACTTGCATAACTTTATTTGGTATGTTTACAGCTTGTGGTCTAATAGAAGCCATTGTTTACTCCTTAAAATCCGAATACTAGATAAGAATGGGTTGCAATAAACGATGGGAAGGATCCGCCATTAACGGCCCCAGCTTCATTTCTATCAACTTTAAAAGTACCCATTTCCATACCATCGCCGAACGCGCCGAATGGATCTGGACTCGGTGATCCCGAAGTACCACCAGGACGAATAAAGTAATCCAAAGTTGCTGTTAATTCTTGTCTAATATATTCATTTTGGTTATAAATGTAACCATATTCAATAATACTTTGTGGTGGGAAACCCTTAGCATCAGTAAAAGTAACATCAATTGTTGTATTGTTCGCATCAGTTGTTAGGATCGAAACATTACTAATACCGTCTGAATGTGTTTCAGAATCGAATGTCCCGGCAATAGTATAAGTAATTTTAACCCATTCATTTGATCTACCTGGTATCCAATTAGTTCCATCAAATGTTAGTATATCACCTCTAACGGCCGCATTTGTTGTTGTATCAACATCATCTAGATCATCTATACCACCAGTGACGGGAGAATTAGTACCAATAATCCATGTACTGGTACCATTATCAAATACCAAAATTGACCCATCAACAACGCCAGTTGTATCAACATCACCAATGTCATTGATTTCATTAACTGACCCAGCAGCGGCATCTATTGTAAGTGTATCTCCAACAATAGTTGTTGTAACATTAGTACCACCGGTAATGGTTAATGTATCAGTAGCAGAGTTTGCAGTTGTTGAGCCCGTGTCGGCGGCAAATGTTTCAAATAAGTTTTGTATATCAGTACCAGTATCATCTGTGCCAATAACCCAAGTGCTGGTTCCCGAGTTAAACTTTATAACTGAACCATTAATTGCTCCACTTGTATCTACATCAGTCAGATCATCAAGTGCAATACTTACGAAGTTATTAACATCATCAAAAGTAACACCGTTTTCGGCTGGGTTAACAAGTAATACCATTCCAGCTTGACCAACGTATGAGTTGGGAACATCGAGAAGTTCTAGGAATGTATCAACATTAACACTTGCTGGAATATTTAGAAGATCATTAAAGTCTCCTGTTCCAGAAACAATCGATAGAGTTGGAAGATTAAGTAGATCATTATAATCACCCGATTCAGCAACATCGGCTAATGGGTTGAATTCCAATGCTGTTTCACCAACATTTACTCTTACATATTTTAATGAATCTCCGGTATAATCAGAGGGGGTATCACTAAGATCAACAAATGCTTCTACAAGACCGCTTACTCTTGTCTTTGGAATTGTTCCAGTTGTATTTGAGATATCAATATTGGCTTCATTAACTGTTAGTGTTGTAATCGGACCATTTGGGTCCGTAACCGTTAACAGAGTGTTAGCACTGTCGATCTGTTCGACTAGACCCAAATCTGGACCAACTACCCATTGTGAACCGTTAAACTTTACAATTGCTCCGGTCGCCGGCGCCACAAGATTGACATCAGCTAAATCAGTGAAGTTTTCTACAAGTGTTGGTAGATTTATAAGATCAGCATAATCACCTGAAGTGGCAACATTTGCCAACCCAGTAACTTCTGAAGCCGCTACATCACCAAACGTTAGCGTATTGCTGCCATCAGTTTTAACAACCTGTCCAGCGGTTCCGTCTATGTTTGGATAGATTAGGCGTTCAACAATTAGCCCTTTTTTAATTCTAAATTCGTTAGCCATCAGTTCATTCTCCCCGTCGGCAGTTAATTATTTTATAATGCAAACCAACGCGCAGCAAAGCTCATTGTTCCACTATTACCAGTTGATGCAGAATCATAAGTAATTTCAACGTTTCCTGCATTAATTACCGCATTAAATGTTACTAGAATATCACCATCATCAACTCCGACATCGGATAGCTGAACGGTTGCAATATTGGTGGTAACAAATAATGATCCTGTTCTAAATCCATCCCCTGGGCGGTTCAAGATATAATCCAAATAATATGCTTCATGATTTAATGCTGGGAAAGTTGTAACCGCACCCCCTGTCGTATTATCAGCGATTACAATAGTTACTTTGCTGGCATAAGTAACACCACCAATAATTGTATCCCCACCAGGATTAATAGTCAAATCTCCAGTTGAAGTAATCTCTGTAAGTTCGACCGTTGTTGAAATATCAGCATCAATTGTAAGTGTGTCACCAACGAGTGTTGTTGTTATGTTAGTTCCACCGACAATATTCAATGTGTCTGTTGGGGTATTGGCGGTTGTTGTTCCTGAATCTGCGGCAACTGTCTCAAATAAATTCTGTGAATCACTATCTACTGGACCAACTTCCCATTTACCTGATATATTATTGAATACCAATGTAGCGCCTAGGAAAGCACCTGTTGTATCAATGTCACTCAAATCACTTAATTCTGTTGGTAGAGTACCACTGAAATCAATTGTCAGTGTATCACCAACAACAGAAGTCGTAATATCAGTTCCGCCTGCAATTGTTAATGTATCAGCTGAAATGTTGGCTGTAGTCGATCCTGAATCACCAGTGAACGTTGTGAAAACATCTTGTGATCCGTTGGTTCCAATTTCCCAAGTGCTTGTTCCATTGTTGAATACAAGAACAGAACCATTGACTGCACCAGTAACATCAACATTGTCTAAGTCTTCAATATCAGCAGGAATTGTTCCATCAAAATCAATAGTTATGGTGTTACCAACTGCAATTGTGTTGATATCAGTACCACCAACCAATATTAAAGTATCACCGGGTGATGTAGAGGTCGACGTGCCCGAATCAGCAATAACAACGCCGAATGAATCATTACCACCGCTAACTGTCCCTGGGGCTTCTGGTTCCCAATTACCTGAGATGTTATTGAATACTAAAATGTCACCATTAACTGGTACAACCGAGCTCGTATCAACATCACCAATGTTATCAATTGTTGACAATGATGGAATTACTGGTAGATTACTTAGGTCATTGTAATCGCCGCTTGTGGCTACCGCTGCCAACCCACTAACTTGACTAGCTGGGACTGTCCCAACTGTTATAATTGGATTTTGTGGATCTGTGTTATCAACAACAATGGTTGCATCGCCTGAAGACACTGTTTCAACATGAACTGGGATGTTTAGAAGATCATTAAAATCACCAGTTGTGGCAACCGTTGCTAGTGTTGGTAAATTGTCTAGATCATTATAATCATTTGTTATAGCAACGGTGCTTATACCAGGCTTATTCAGCAAATCGGCATATTCGCCAGTAAAGGCTACGGTAGCAAGAGGAGTAAAAGTAACACCATCTTCGGCAGCATTAACCTGTAGAACATCAAGTGAATTACCAACGTATGAATTGGGTGTATCTGTATGATCTAGAACTGAGTCAAACCCGCCACCTGCGCCTGTGTTATTAGCAGCAACCCAATTAGTACCATCAAACTCCAAAATTTGACCAATTGTTGGGCTGACACTTAGATCAACATCACTAAGGTCATCTAAACTTAGTGCGCCAACTCCAGTTGCAGTGATAACAATTTCTGTGGAAGACGATGTAATGTTTGTTCCAGCACCAGCAACCAAGCTCTTAAACTGTAGAGTTGATCCTGCTTGCGAAGCAAAAACGCCAGTTCCTGTTCCCAAGTTAACTGCGCTACTTACGAAGTCTGTACTGAAAATTAGCCCTGTACCAGCTGGGTTAACCTTAACAACACGATTCTCAAAACCAGTGTAAGCACTGGGGGTATCAGTTAAGCCAAGGAAAGTTGTGGCAACAGTTGGTAGGTTAATTAGATCATTATAATCACCTGTTGTTGCCACGGTAGCAAAGGTAAGCGTATCATCGACATATTTTTTAGTTGCTGCATCGCTATCTATCGTTGGTTCTTGCGCCAGAGTAACTTGTGTAGCTTCAACGACGCCGTCTTTGTGAACGACAAAACCAGTCCCTGTTTCATATTCTTCGACTGTTGTGGTAATTTGCAATGCTGGGCTATCAACCCTCACATAACCAATAATCGGAAATGGTGTCCCGGGGCTCACTTCTATGATATTTCCAGCAACAGAAGCAATCTCGTATATACCATCAAGCACGTCTGAGTCTACAATACGCATAACTTGACCAGAAGCAAATCCAGCAGCGTCAAAATCAGTATCATATGATTCCAATTCAGTTGATGAATTGGTTTTCAAAGGCGCTGATGAAAGAGTTATATTATTATATGGTCCACCGAGACCAATTGCTGCTGATCCAGTATAAGGAACAGTAAAAATTATACGACTTACGCCAGCGACATTAGTTATTGATCCAATAACAAAGTTGCCAACCTGCGGGCCTGCTTGTGCCAAAGTAACAAACATTCCGGGTTCATATCCCAATGCATCAAAATCCTGAGTGGTTGTTTCTATAAAACCAAAACCACCCACTTGACCAGTAAATGCATTATTAAAAATAATTTGATTAACTGGTGTGGTACTAGTTGCAACAAGAGGTGATGCACCTGAGGCAATTACTGTTCTAATTTCAAATTTAGCATTTGAATCATCTGCATCATTGTCAATTGTAATAACATAGTCGCCTGAAACTGACAAGGTATCAGCAGCCAAATTACTTGAAATGGTTAATGATGTCGGTGTACTAACAAGTTCAATCCCTGCCCCTGGAACAATCTCTTTGAAGTTATGTACATTAAATGCAATTCCCGCATCAACTGTGTGAGCATTCGCTCCACCAAACGTGGCTGTATCGGTAACGCCAGAGGGTGATGTGTTAGGAGTTTTAACGACGAATGCAGCAACATCATCATCCCATACCAATAAGTCACCATCAACTGGTGGTGAATCGCAATGAACTGATTTTAAAATGCCTGCTAGGTCTAAAGAACCAACTCGACGCGCAAAGATTGCCATATCTTACTCCTAAACGTGGTATTATACTTTATTTAGTTTTTTTCATGTGGTCTTTTGCAAATATCAAAAATAACTCATTGCTAAATAAACATAGTATTTAATTAAAAATATATAACTTTGCGGTTATAGGAGAAACAGACAAATGGCGAAACTCGCAGAGCAATTTATCATATTAAAAGTAAGCAAGGCGGTTGCGTCTTCTGCTAACGATGAACTAGAGGTACTATCAGATGAAATGGCTGGAAATATTATTGAGCTTGTTCAAGAGCTCCTCACCAACACAAGCGACGGAGCAGGCTGCATCGTCGACATCGAACGATCAGAATAAAGTAGTAATTGAACAAGATAAACAGCTTGTAGAAAAAATTCAAGAGGCACCTGTTCGAACTGAAGAGACTATTGAAGTAGCCAAACCAGTGTTTATGATTAGGGATGATTTTCTTTGTAAGAATGGACGCAAGGTTACAACCTTCGATTCCCCTCATAAAAACGTGTCACGGAATATTTGCGACTTTGTGATTATGCATTACACGGGAAGTCACGGCACTTATAAATCATCAACTACTTGGGCAGGGGACCCCAATTCTAAGGTATCATGGCATCTAACTATTGGGAGAAATGGTGAAGTAAACCAACATATCGATGGATTACGATCTGTACTTTGGCACGCCGGAAAAAGTAGTTGGGAAGCTAAAAATACTGGTAAGACCTATAATTCACTAAACCGATATTCAATCGGTATTGAGATGGCCAATGCTGGGAAGCTAACAAAGAATGATAAGGGAAGATGGGTTAATCCATATGGTAAACTTGTACAAGATGCGAATGTATTTATTCATGAAGATGGTACTGGTTGGGAAAAATTCACCGACGTTCAAATTGGTACGGCTTGTTCCATAGCTCTTCTACTTGCTGAAGAATACAGTTGTGTAGATATTTTGGGTCACGAAGATATCGCACCAGGTAGAAAGATTGATCCAGGCCCCGCATTCCCATTACAAAAACTAAAAGACGATCTACGCAAACAGGCATTTTACAAATTTAAGTAATTATAAAAGAATCCATATGTGCTAAATATTATTAACGTTTTAACAATATTTAATATTTGGAGAACATTTGTAATGTATAAATCTTTGCGTAAAATGAAGGCCGTAGATCGCCGAGCATATCTAATGAAAGAAGTTTATGGTGTATTAAATCGCGCTAAAAAAGCATCTCGCTTTCTAAGCGAAGAACAAATTGCTCGTCTAAGACAAGCTGAAGAATATTTAGAGAAAGCTGATAAATCTGCTAATTCTTTTTCTGTTGTAAATAGAATGGTAAGCAAGGAAGCCATTGCTGAAACATTCGAGTATATTCAACATGCTCGTGAAATTGCCAAACAAATTGACGAAGAAGCAGCGGCAATTGCTAAAGAACTAGAAGATATTTAAGGATACAATATGTCTCAAACATCATTAGTTTTAATGGGAAATACCGGCGGGTTGGTTGACGTTACTGGTGATCCTGTACGTGGGGATGGATGGTTCGGCGAAAAGGACGGTCTTCATACTGTTTCAATCCAAACTATTGATTTTACTGGGCGATTTTGGTTAGAAGCTACATTAGCCAACGAACCAACTGACGAGGATTGGTTCCCAGTGTCCTTAACAGTTTGTGATCCATTTCTTGATTATGATTCCGATACTGGTATACATGCATACACTTTCCAAGGAAACTTCGTTTTTGTTCGTGTAAGAGTTGACCGTAGCCAAATTGTTCCACCACCACAAACCGTGGAACAAATTCAAGCAATCGGTGCAATTTCTAGAGTATTAATGAACCATTAATCTTTTGGTGGGATTTCTGGGTTGAATGTTGGTTTTTCCGGTTTATCATTCTCACCCTCAATTTCAAAACTAAGCTTGGTGTCAGTAGGATTTAGGTTAACTTCCTGCTCATTTTCGAATTTCCTACGTAAATCAATTGACATAAGCGCCGCCTCTAATCCTGATAAATCTGGTAATTTGGATTTTAATACAATTAGATTATTTTCAGTATTCTTGATTTGGTATTTCAAATACTGAAGATTGGTTTGCATATCGTTAATTTGCAATTTCAACATATCGTTAACAGATATAACAGATGCTAATCGTTGTGTAGTGACACGTATTTGCTGCCTAAGTATTTCTATTTCTTTGTTTTTCTCCTCCAGTTCACGTTTCAATTTGTGAACTGGAGATCCTTCAAACTCAATTATTTTAGCCATTTTATTCCTTTTTATATGTTTTTGGCTTCCTACCAGGACGAACAGGGTTACCAAATTCATCAAGTTTGACCTTTTGCCTTGTACCATCAGGCTTAATATTGAATATCTTGGCTAATCTAATTGGGTCCATACCATCCAATTCTATAACGTTTTCAGGAATGATCCGGTATAGTTGATTATTGCTTTTATTAATAGCCTTGATAACAATCTTACCTTTTGTTTTCACCACTGATTTAGTAACAAATAACCCAGAAACCTTTTGGTTGCATTCACCATCTAAACCAGTACCTAGATATTTAGCAACGAATTCAGTGTCTTCCCTAATAATTCCGTCTTTAATTAACGCCTGTACAAGATTGTCATTCATAATTTTTTATCCCTGATCAAGTAATGTGATTCTATCGATGTTGGTTATATAATCTGTAAATTGCATCTTAAACAAAATAACGTCCTGGCATTCTAAGAAAAATATCGTCGGCACCTCCTGTTTACCACGTACTCTACAACGTTGAAATGGGTTCTGTAAATTATCTTTAGCCCAATCCTCGAAATATTCTTGCCGAGCATTCTTTTTATGCCTTTCGAATACTGCATCATATCGATACCTCAACCCCACCGTGAAACGGTTTCCTGTCTCCTGTATTATTAAACCCATCTGTTCTAGAGAAGCATCTACTGTATAACTTGACATCTGAACACGAAATGGAAATTTCTTAAAGTAATATTGTTTCTTAAAAATTACTTCGTGATCATTATCTAAAAGTTCTAATAAATCTGTAGATTCAATAACAGATATTTCCTTTATATATTCTTTAGACAATTGCACAAATTTTATAAATTCATCTTCATTTTTAAAAAAAATATTCGTGCTTTGGCTATTATATATTTTAATATCATTGTTATCTAATAGATCAATGGTTTTTTCCTTGCCAAAACAAGATCCCAAGTGTAACATAAGCAGTGCATAAGTGCCTAGCTTTTCTTTTTTATATGATGGTGGTGGACGTTGCGATGATTTTAGATATTCGCCTGACATAACTAATTTGTACGGATATTTCTTGTAAAATAATTTCAAAATTCTAGAGCATTTGATATTATTTTTTTCGCAATCCAACACGAGTTTGTCTAGCTTTGATGCACCCGCCCCCATTTATAATTTCCTATTATTTTTGTATTTTAAATTATATTCATAAGGAATGGGAGGGCAGAAACTACCCTCCCGTAAATATCCTTACTTGCTATATGTAATGACTAGTGCATCATCTGCAAGATCAACAGTTGCCGTGCCGCCGCCGACTAGCTGACCGAACAACATTTCTCGACTCATTGGCTTTACGATGTTATTGTTAATGACTCGCTCTAGAGGCCGAGCGCCCATCTTTGGGTCGTAACCCTTATCGGCAAGCCATTCACGCCCAGCGTCGGTTACTATGATCGTCACGTCTCGCTCAACTGCGAGTTCAGCGGTTGCCTTCAAGAACTTGTTTACCACCTTGATCATGATATCCTGACTAAGCTTCTTGAAGCGGACGATTGCATCAAGCCGGTTTCGGAACTCTGGGCTCAATGCCTTCTCGATAACCTTCACATCGGCATCGTCGTTATCAGCTGAAGTAAAGCCAATCGATGGTTTATCTCGCTCAGTTGCACCAAGGTTTGTGGTCAAAATCAAGATCACGTTCCGGAAATCAACAGTCTTACCGTCGCTATTGGTAAGGCGACCGTTATCCATAACTTGTAGGAGAACGTTCATCACGTCTGGGTGAGCCTTCTCAATTTCGTCGAGCAATAGCACAGAATGTGGATGCTGCTCAATTTCGTTGGTCAATAGTCCTGACCCGGCACCACCATCTTCGAAGCCAACATATCCTGGAGGTGCACCGATAAGCTTGGATACGGTATGCTTCTCCATGTATTCCGACATATCGAATCGAACCAGTTCAATACCCAGTGTAGCGGCAAGCTGTTTAGCTGACTCAGTCTTACCAACACCAGTTGGTCCAGTAAACAAAAACGCTCCTTGCGTCTTGAGCTTATTTCGAAGCCCTGCCCTGGACATATAGACCGCTTCCTGCAACGCAAGTAGGGCATCCCCTTGACCAAACACAACCTTTTCAAGGTCGTCGCCGAGTCGTTCTAACTTGGCCGCTTCATCTTCCTTAACTGTCTGAGGAGGAATTTTCGCAAGTCTTGAAACTTCGTCTTCGATTAGTTCCGAGGTGATGATATCAACACGTTCTTCGGCAGGCCGGATACGCTGCCGGGCACCAGCCGCGTCCATAACATCAATCGCCTTATCAGGAAGGAAACGATTTGTAATATAACGGTCTGTCAATTTAACAGCTAAAGCCAGTCCTTCTGAATCATACGTTACCTTATGGAAATCTTCATAGTAGGACTTGAGGCCTTCAAGGATCCTGATACTGTCGTCAATTGACGGCTCCTCAACAGCGACCTTTGTAAAGCGACGAAGCAGTGCCCGGTCCTTTTCAAAATGCTTTCGGAATTCTTCAAGCGTAGTGGAGCCGATACAGCGCAAATAACCCTTAGCCAACGCTGGCTTCAAGAGATTAGCAACGTCCATGCTACCACTACCACCGGACCCGGCGCCCATGATCATGTGAATTTCGTCAATAAACAGGATCGGGGTATCAACGAACTCAAGTGCTTCGAGAATGTCCTGCATCCGTTCTTCAAATTCTCCTCGATATTTGGTACCGGCAATTAGGGCGCCGATGTTCAAACTGTAAACAACCGCTTCCTTTACAGTGTCTGGAACATTTTCCTCGACGATAAGCTTTGCAAGCCCTTCAGCGATAGCCGTCTTACCAACACCGGGTTCACCGGTTAGCACAACATTGTTCTTAGTGCGTCGAGAAACAATATGAACGGTGTCCAGGATCTCGTCTTCTCGCCCGATTAGTGGATCGATTTTGGCGTCCTTGGCGCGTTCATTAAGATTCATGCAGAACTTTTCAAGAACTTCTTTCGCCTTCTTCTCCGTCATCGCCGCCTTCTTGGCGTTCGGATTGGGCATCGGCCCCATTGGGGTCATAATCATATCCGGTTCATCTTCACCGGTGGTATCAACGATAGCCTGTTTCAACGTTGCTGGATCGCCGCCGGCCTGGCCGAAGAAGTATTCTGCGTGGGAACCGTCCTGCTCACAAACAGTAATGAGAAGATCAAAATATGTTGCTTTATTCCGACCACCAGCGCGACAACGAGCAACCGTTTGCTGGATAACAATAATAACATTTTCGGATTCTTTAGGCTGGACCTGCCTAGTTGTTGCTGGGATCATGTTTGATGAAAGATATGTTTCGACATTGTTTTGCAATTCAACAACATCAACCTTTGCATCTTCAAGTACCGTCGTAACGGTTTCTTCAGTTAATAGAACATGCAAAATATGCTCAAGTACAACATATTGCTGGTTCCTGTTACTGGCATCGGCTGATGCTTTACGAAGGGTGTTTTCAACTTCCGAAACATCAAATTGTGGTTGCATAGTCATTATGATTTCTTCCTTTGTTTGTGTCTACGCTGTTTTGCCATTTGCGTGGTTACTCGACCAACGCGATCTAAAAATACAATACCATTCAGGTGATCTAATTCGTGCAAGAAACACCTGGCAAAAATTCCTGTCAATTCATCCTCATTCACCTTTCCTAAAACATCTTGATATCGAATTTGGATAGATTCAATCCTTTTTACCTTCATAAACAAATCTGGATAACTCAAACAACCTTCTTGGATCGTTATAATTTTACCCGATTCGTTTAGTATTTCAGGATTATAACATACAAGTTCAACCCCGTCAAGCCCCATTACAAACATTCTTTGGTTTAAGCCAACTTGTGGACAAGCCAACCCAATACCGTCGTTTTCATGCATTAATTCAAGCATACTTCTCGAGAGATCAACAGTATCTATATCAGTTGATTTGAAATCAAACGGTGGGCAAACTGTTTTTAGAAATTTGTCGTTCTCAGGAAGTAGTTCAAGTTTCATGGGATTTTGTCTCCTGGATTCAGCTTTTCATATAATTCAATTACCGCCAGGTTTGCTTGCTTACCATTTGCCTCGCATTGGGCGGCTTTGGTTTCTGGGTGAATGTTTGGGTTGCGTGCAATTACGTAATTAACGTCGCGCAATTCCCAACCAACATCTACAAGTAACGTGCGGTAACCATTTCCTGTATCATAATCGAAAATCTTCGCGTATTGTGGATAACCAGCGCCGAGTTTGTTTCCGCTCAAACCGTTCGTATGTCGAACCAACCAGCTCTGTGCTATCGTTGCATTGCGTTCAACTTTAACAACCCAATGCCGACACAAGTTTTGCGCCGCCGCGTTCCCCTGAACAGTACCAAGCTGTGAACTTTCAAACGCAACGGCGTTTACAACAAATGAAACTGTTAGTGTTGCTGCGATAATAAAAGCCTGTAACATTTTCATTTTCGATCCAATCTAAAAGTAAATTATCAGTGCATTATACACTGAGTATAACACTTGTCAACCTTAAAAGGAAACATAACGCATATTTATAATATATGTATGGATGAACGCAATTTCAAGTTGATTTCAATTTATTTTTTAATTCTTCAACTAGGGCAAGTTGCTTGGCTGAAAGACCTTTTGGTGTATTTACTTCAACTGTTATGAATAAATTTCCTCGAATACCTGGTTGTACTGGAAACCCATAATTCGCACATTTTAACAATGATCCGGGCTGTGACCCCGCTGGGATATTAACGCGAATCGTCTTATCATTCAGGTTCTTAAAATCAACGGTACAACCAGTGATTGCATCAAGTGATGACACCACAACCTTTCCGTAAAGATCTGCTCCTTGGCGATGAAACCCTTCAGGTTGGTCATTTTGCACCATAATATGAAAAATAACGTCACCAGCGGGTATATTGGGATTGGGCTGGGTGCCTTGCCCACTAAACAATAGTCTAGAACCATGCTCAATACCTGCTGGTAGGTCGAGTTTGAATTCTTTCTCTTTCCCGGTCTGTAATCTAACTTTTACAGTTATTGAATAGCCGTTATATGCTTGTTTTAAGTCAATGCCGTATTGAACATCTGTGTTTGGGTTACGTCGAACCTGCTGGAAACCATGACCAAAGTGTGTGCTTGTGAATGGTTGTCCGCCTCTTGCTCGGCGAATTTCTTCAAATATTGAATTGATATCAGCGTTCTCACTTGTGCCACCACTGAACGGATGAAAGCCAGCGTTTCCCATAGTTTGTTCGCGATCATACTGTTGACGCTTTTCGGGTGTTTTAAGTGCATCCCATGCGGCGTTGATATTCTGCATTTTATTTGGATCACCACCGTTATCGGGGTGATTTTTTTTAGCAAGCTCTTTATAAGCAGCTTTGATTTCATCTTGAGTAGCAGTATTACTGACACCAAGGGTTTGATAATGTTCGTTCATATTTTAATTATACTTGTATTTAATTGACATATCTATATTTATTTGTTAATATATTAGTATTAGGAGATTGTTTATGGATTGTGAAAATTGCCCAATTTATTCGAGTGTTGATCCATGTGGACCATTATTTACTACGGGTGAATCAAATGCAAAAACTTCCAATTGCATATATTTGAAACATTTTGTTATTATACCCTTTAAAAAAGGAAGGCATTTAACGGATGTAGTTGATTGGATTGATGAAAATTGCAAAGGAACATTGAGTTATAGGTCAGGACTTGCTCTAAGCCCGATGCGATTTAAATTTGAACTCAAAGAGGATGCAATTTTAGCAAAAATGACATTTATGGATATAGATGTGTGAGGTAAGCCATGGTAAATTATATTGAACTAATGTTTGAATATAGTATTAGGCAAGATGAAAAATATGAAGAGATTATATCAGACAGTCGATATGAGCGAAGATCAAATCTTCGATTTATATTTGAACACTGTGTCTTTGTTAACGAAGAAAACAGATTTAAAATAATTGATTTTATGGCAATTGTTCATGAAACATGTAAGGGTAGATGGGGAGTAGACAGACAAGGAGATGGAGATCACGGTGGAACATTTTTCTATTTTGAAGACGAAGAGGATGCTGTGATGTTTAGGATGTTAATTTAAATGGATTGCAACGATTGTAATATCGATCAAGCTGTTAATGAATGTGGCCCGTTTGAAGCCCGGCACATGATTTTTTACAAGTCGCCTCATAAACAAAAATCCGATAATTGCTTAATATTACCACATGTTACCAATATATTAAGAGGAAAACATACGCACGGTGTTGAATATTTGAAATTAACCACATGGATTGAAGAAAATATTAAGGGTGCTTGGACTGCCCGTTCAAATTTTAAAATTGAAGATCGTGAAAATTTAAGGCATAATATTAAAAATGACTATATGCAATTTAAATTTGAATTTGAAGAAGACGCTATTATGTTTAAATTAACATGGGATTAATATGACTATATTTTGGTTTCATGAATTAATGCCGAGAAATAAGCGCGGCAGGAGCATGATTTCTACTCGTCAATTAATGGATAAAGTTAGGAATTGGTTTGATAGTCGCGGCTATGATGAGACTGATTATACAATTAGTGGAGATGGTATGAGAATTCATGACTATTCTGTAGCAATTTTATTTAAAATGACATGGAATGATGATTAATGGATTGTGAAACATGTCAATTTAAAGAAACATGTGGCTACAAAACCGATGAATGGTATTATCCAATCGACGGGCGAAAATATCATTCATGTCAACGACTAGAATATACAGTTGTAATATCAAAACCAACTTTAGAAGAACATCAATCAGCTATATACGGGTTCGACATGTTAAGTTGGTTAAATTCTAATAACAAAGGTGACTGGACTTATGTTCCTAGAAGGCACCGACCAGAACATGAAGAAGATCTTTTTGAATTTAAATTTGAACTTGAAGAAGATGCTGTTAAATTTAAGTTAACTTGGAATTAACATGAATTGTTTAGAATGCCCTGTATATTTGACACACAATGCTCATTGTGGTCCTGCGAAAAAACACGCTCCGGCAGATGAAAATAGGAAAACCGGTGATTGTGTTATGCTTCCTTACACGATTCCGATTACCCTAGGCGGCACTCCAGATTATGATGAAATACTACAATGGGTTTGGGACAATATGAATGGCGCTTGGGCAACGGCGAGATATCATTCAGTGGATTTTACATCAACTGATGAACCATTAACCGTAATACGGTTTGAACTCAAATCTGATGCTACTTTATTCAAATTAACGTTTATGTAGAAGGTTGACACCAGTCATTCCTGGTGCTATAATGGTGGTACAAAATAAGGAGATCGAATATGTTGCCGACAGTTGACACTATTAAAAACGTTTTAGACCGGAAAGACGAAGTTGGAATGCACGCGGTTGGTCGAGCATTGGTTCATTTATTGAATCGACAAACGCATTATGAGGCGACAGTGGAAATTACCCGATTTGCCAATTCGGAGGGTTTTGCTGTTAATGATGCCAAGAAAGGGACTGGCATGGCCAAGTTCTATAAGAATCGGGGATTTTTGACGGAAAAGCAAATTGCGTATTGGCAGAAACCGTGCCGGAAGGGTTCGAATACGTCTCGAATTGGGAAGTATTGTAAGCAGCTATTGGAAGTGGCTATTGACAAACTAGGGCAAAAGAATTGTCAGATCGAACTTGGTAATGGTATCGGAACAGTCTATTATCCGGCGTTATGTGATGACAGATATGTTTCTAAGGAATCGCTGGACTGGCTCAAAGAGAACATTGGTGAATATGGTCTAAACTGGCATGTTCGCAATGAAGTAATATTCGTTGATACGAAGGAGAACGCCGTATTGACAAAGTTGGTAATGGCTGGCGAGATCGGAGTTGCATAATGCGAGAAGATGATTATAAGACTAAAACTTCACGAGATCTATATTATTTGATGAGAAGAGATTATCATCCTAAAAATTGCGAGAGCAATGAATGTTATGATAAAGTTCGTGACGAATATAATGAACGGGAAGAAGCTGGAATAGTTAATTGTCCGGTTCTTGTCAATGTTCGTCATAATATGGAAGTTTGTAAATGGTTGCGCGATAATGTCGGCGAATTTGCCATTGATTGGGATACCCGTAAACTTCATATGAGTGATAAGAGAGCGTCGTTATTTGTTAAGGATCGAGATACCGCAATAATGTTAAAATTATCATTGGATTCGAAATAAGGAGGATTAAATGGAACAAATACCAATGGGAGAGGCACCCGTCCAAAAAGACCTCATTCAAGTTAGCTCAGGGAGAATGGCTGAGGCCATTTATTTCAATCGCCCCGAAAAGCGTGTAATTTGCTTTTCAACCCAGCTCAATTGCGCTGTGGGTTGTGTTTTCTGTGCGAGCCCAGGCCCGGGTCGTACAATAAATCTTACCAAGGATGAAATTCTTCATCAAGTTGCTCACATGCGAGCAACCTATGATACAGAACTTTCGTATGATAAGCCGATGCTGTTCTCCGTAATGGGAGAGGGAGAGCCCTTGCTCAATTACAAGAATGTTATTGCTGCATTGCATGAAATTTCTCAGACATACGATGATGCAAAGTTTAGTTTGTCGACTTCAGGTGCTGCCCCAGAGAGAATTAAAGAACTAGCGCATGAAGATTTTGGGGCTCCGTTTAAACTTCAAGTATCAATTCATTCAATGTATGAAGATGTTCGTTCCTGGTTTATGCCACTGGCTAAGCCAATTTCTGAAATTAAAAAAGCAATTGATTATTATCATGCACACAATGATGGACCAGTGGAGTTGAACTTTGCGCTCATCCAAGGAGTGAATGATCAAATCGATGACGTTGAAGCCATCGTCGATGTATTTAGGAATGAATATATCAAGATCAGTCGATACAATCCAATTGAAAACGACAAATTCAAAGCGTCTTCAAACTATGAATGGTTCGTTGGTCAATTGCGTTGGTACGGATTAACAGTCGAATATCACGCAACTGATGGGTCGAAGGTTGGCGCAGCTTGTGGTCAAACACGTGGCGCCTTCGAGAAAAAATAATTTGACAATCCTTGTTCCAGTGTTATAATATTTGCATTGGAATAAAGATTGGACATACTATGTCAAAAATTGAAATTTGGAAGTGTGATTACCATAAGAAATGCTATTTTGAAAGCAAACCCGAATATAGGAAGCATCTCCGGGAGTTGGCTGCTGGTAAGATATCAAGCCGCCATTATCGAAAAACTCTTAAAGAGTTGTCGGAAATTACGAAAGTTGCTCGAGAACAGTTGTGTATCCAAGACGTTCTTGAGTACATGATAGAAAATCAAGAAGCGTTTGTTATGCAGGCAATCTTGCGTGAGAACAATGAAACCTTTAGGAAGTTGATCAAGGCTATTAATCTCAAATGGACTGTTAAAATTCCCAAAATATTGGATATAACGATCGGCGCACTATATAGTCCCCGAGTTAGTAATTCACATCATTGCCCAAAGGATGGCGCAAGAAATTGGGCCGGGAAGCGTGGTGATTTGCCAACCTCGTATCCGGGATGGCGTGGTACGCTTGATATACATTTCGATACATGCGATGTTACAATGATTGCTCCTTCAAGCAAGAAAGGGCAAAGGAATTTTAGTCATACGGTTTATGTTGGATCGGGGTTATTCGGGAATAGTTGTATACATACAGGTACAGGTGGTGGCGGAACGCATACGCATTTTGCAGCCTACATATTCGAAGATGATTGGCCTTCTTTTACACCAACTCGAGCAATGGCTAAGTTGGCAGCGGATAATCCAGAATCAACAGTTTATCTAGATGAGATTGGATCCGGTAGGGTTGCAATCGATACAGAGGAATAACATGGTAGAATTTTTATTGAGTATTTTCTATAAGATCCCAAAGGGTTGGCGATTGCCGATAATCCTTATCGCTATTGGATTACTTATTGGGTCATTTGTATCCATGATTATGGGATGGTTTTGGTTTATTGTGGTCATTGCATTGTCTGTGGGCGCATTTTATCTCGGCAGCGTTACTGGATTTTTTGGCTGGTTATACCAGAAAATTAATTAAGATATGACAGAACAAACTATGACTGATCGAGAGTTAGCCAATTTATGCACTGTAATTCATAATATGATGACAGCTAACCAACTCGATAACCTCAACGAACTTTTGCGAAACATCAAAGATGATGATTTAACTGATTATATGATTGGTGTCTTATCGTATTCGTGTCCGTTCGCTGATAAACTAGATGAATGGGAACCTGCCCGAGATAGAATTACCATTGAATTAGTAAACCGTGGGGAAGATGTTCAAGAAGTGATGAGAGGGTTCTTCGATTTAAACCACAATGAGGCGTCGAAAGCATGGCATCAGATACAAAATCTTATTAATCGCCGAGCTACTAAATAGTTCGAGGGAGATTAATATGAGATATCAAGAACTATTAGAAGGTAAAACTTCAGGAACATTTATGGGAATGAATCCCACCGATGAATGCAATGATAAAATTGTAGAATGGTGTAAAAAGAATAAAATTGAAAATGTGCATGATGATTTCCACACAACTATTATCATTGATAAAGAAAAGACATTTTCGGAAGCACCTGAATCATATGATCCAGCTCTTAAAATAAAGGCTAAAGATTGTGAGTATAAACTCTTTGGCGAAGATAATAATGTGTTAGTTGTTGCTTTCGCAGAACCAGCTCTATCAAAGCGTCATACGGAAATTAAAGATAAGAACGATATTAAATACGATTTCCCTGAATATATCCCGCATTTGAGTTTAAGTTATGATTTTTCCGGCGATGTAGAGGATCTACCAGAATGGAACCTTGATCTAGAGTTTGCCGATGAATTTATAAGACCATTTAACAGCGATTGGTCACCAAAACCGTTGAAAGAAGAAATTAAGTTTACTAAAAAAAAAGGTAGCCTTTTTCGCGCAATGTCTAAACAAATAGATAATACTTCAATAAAAGATCTATTGGAATGGGCGCCAAATAATGCATATAGTAATATGCTATCAGAATCTGAAAAACGCTTGATAGATATTCAGATTAATGAAATATTTCAGAACGAATATGCCGAAATTAATAATTGGATTGATGATTATCGTGATGATTATGGAATATTACGTAATGTAATTAAAGGCTCACACCCATCCGTTGTTATTACAGCAACTAGCGATGGTATTGCTATTGATCCGGGTTATTATGATATTGATCTCGATGGCATTGCACCAGATCATAATGCACCATTACCAAATATTGCAATATTATTGTTTAATAATGAACAGAATGCTGAAAATTTTGTTTTAGATTTTAAATTGACATTTGATAATGTTACGGTTATTATGGAAGATGGTTTAATTGTCCCTGGTGTTAACACCACAGTCGATGTTAAACAAGGCGAAACACAGCGCCAAGCAGCTAAATTCGGCAATAAACTTGATAAGGATGGCAATCCACCAAGCATGTGGGATTCGGCGAAATTGGCTGCAAAGATAACCAAATAATTTCCTAACACCTCTCCTCCCTGAAATTATAAATAATATATAACAAAGGGGATATTTATGACTGAGCTACCCAGAAGTTTTTGGTATAATCCAAATCTTTCAGAAGATAACAGAATTATACCGGCCCGAAACCAAGAACATTTTCAGATTGTCAAAGATCATCCAGAACTATTTGATTTGGATCAAGATACGATCACTCAAATCGGTGGTTGGAGTTCTACTCTTATGGAAGTTGTTGGTGACATGGGATGGATCCGTTGCAATATGGAGTTGTCTCGAGATGGAACAACTGCGCTATCTATGCAGGGCGATAGCAATGAGATAATCCTAAAAGCCGCACGCCAAATCAATAAAATCTATCCACTTGAAGCAATTTTATTTGATACCTTTTATGAAGAGTTTTCCAGTCGTAGTTGGATTGAGCTAAAAGGGTATGACATGGATTATTGGCTACGATATGGTAGATTTCCAGAAAAAGACCGTAGTTCGGTTTCCCAGTTTCGAGAAGCACACATTAAATCAATAGCCGATGAAAAACTATGGATTAATCCGACCAACGATCCAAAAAATGCAAAGGTCATTCCTTTAAATTCTAATGAAACGCACCATATAAAATTTGCGTATGATCATCCAGAAAAGATGGGGTTAAGTGGTAAAATATTTGACAACGTGTCACTAGAAGATGTTAAATCCACCGACCCTGATAGCCCAGTTGGTAGAATATTATTTGATAAAGGATGGGTAAGATATCATGATGCAAGTGGTCAAGCAATTTTACAAGGTAAGACATTACATGATGTTGCAAAAGCATTGCGTTGGTTGATAACCAATAACCGAAGTGGTGAATCATATCACGTATCGGATGAGAAGAATAATTACGAAACATTAGATGGTAAGCATGAAATAAGAAAATTCCTTAAAGACAACCGTAAATCAACGGTTGATGAGTGGAGTATACCAGCAATTACTCGTTCATTTAAGAAGAATATATTATCATATGGTACAAAGAAAAGGATTTTTGATATGGTAATGCATTTAGAGAAAAAGGGTGAGAATTCATCAATAAATAAAACCGCCCAAATGTTTAACATACCACCTAGGCTTGTATCCGAGATAATAAATGATATGAAGGAAACGAGGAAAGAAAAACAATGAGAGCATTTGAGTTATATGAAAAGGATCTGATTGGTAAACAAACACCATCAGCAGAGGAAATCGCAAAAAAACATGGTGTCAGTGTTTCTCGGGTCGAATCTGAAATTGTTAAAGGTATTAAGGTGGAACTAGAACATACCAATAATGAAGCAGAAGCTCGAGAAATTTCATTAGATCATTTGGATGAATTTATCGACTATTATGATCGATTAGATAAAGCGGAACAACCAGGCTTCATGACTGAAACATTAAAGCAGGTTAACGGAAAATGGGCACTAGTGAGCAAGAGCAACCCAAAAAAAGTTTTGCAATATTATGATGGCCCAAAAGGAAAACGTCCGTCCAAAGAATGGGTGGCAAAGGTTGAGAGACGTGTTCATTCATTTGAAGATAAAATCACCGGTTCGAATCTAAAAGAATCCTTGGACGATAAAATTATTGCATATCATGGCACCGGCGCGTCATTTGATTCATTTAATGACGAATTTGCTATTGGTACTTTGACATGGTTTACTGATAATAAAGATTTGATTCTGCAAGGAGGAGTCGGTGCTAGTTCAAAAGGTACAATTATCACCGCTGAACTAGACATTAAAAATCCTGCTGGTTGGAAAGAATATGACAAATTTGGAACAGATGAGCTTATCGGACGTGGATATGATGGTCTTAAATTAGAAGATGATGATCAAACGACATGGGTTACGTTCTCTGATAAACAGATTAAGATTTTAGACCGAGAAACCATCAATGAAGATGAAGATAGCCTAAAGCTACCAACCCTTAACGTTGGTGACACACTTATGGTTGGTAAGTTTAAAAACCGCAAAGCAGAGATTAAGGGCTTTAAGAAAGACAAGAACAATCAACCAATCGCCAAAACAAATAAAGGTGATCAGCAGATTTTTAAGGGTAGAATTAAGAAATTGATGCCATCGGAAAAGCTAGATGAATATCGTATTGAAAAGATGGATATCGGTAATGAAGATGTAGTTGCAATGGTTGATCCTGAATATAAACAATTAAAGCGTTTTGCAGATAAAAGCGGATATCAAGAATTGCGTGGAATATATGCATACGATACAGGGTCATTTTATTGGTGGGACGCCGCTAAACTTATTCATAATGCGGCTATGAAGGAATTAGGATTAAGCCCAAAAACTAGTCATCGATTGGAATTGGATAAAAAATGGATAGATGGTGAAGACAGATATGTTATGGATTGTGCTGAATTGTTACAGGATATTATGATAGCCAACGGCAATGATTATATCAAAAGAAATTTTGATATTATCGACGAAGGTCATATCGTGTTTGCATTGAAGGAATAAGAACCATGAAATTAACAGAACTTCATAACCAAAAAAATATCGCTTATAAGGTGATGGCATATGATCCTGAAACAGGCCGTGCTATTAGCAGGTGCCAATAAACGATTGAGCTTTCCTATTCGTGTCGGCGAAACAATTCAAATGCGTGGTAATGGCATTTATATGAGTTTAGATAAAGAATATGTTTTAACATATTATTCTGAGCTTTCTGAGAATGAAGTTCTTCTTACTTTAGAATTTGATCCAACTGAATTAATTACAGGAAATTTGGAAGATAGGGAAACAGAATTTTCAGTTTCAGAAGCTAAAATTATCGACGTGGAACATTTAGTTCATGATTCGGAATTATTTGAAGAAAGATTGACTGAAGATCAAGATGACTTGGTTCAAGAAGCCTATGCACATTTACAGGACATCGATGAAGATATTTGGAATATAATGGAACAATTCTTAATACGAACCAATGGCAAGATTATGTGGCATGGAGCATCAAACAAAATATTAAGCCCGGATATGGGAATTATTAAAAATCTTTCAACTCGAACCAACCCCAAGAATACACCACTTAATATACACAATGATTTAATAAAAGCATTTTCTGAAGCTGGTTTTAAAGCAAACCGAGATGACTTCTTTGTCACTGGTGATATGACAGAAGCAGGAGCATATGGTACCCTTGGCGCGGTTTTCCCATTAGGAGAATTTAGTTTTACTTGGAGCCCAATGGTTGAAGATTTCTTCACATTGCTGAGCAATGATTATAAAAGTGCAGAAAAATGGTTGGATATTAGTGATAAAGATAAAAGCGAGATATTTAGTGATATATATCAAAAATATGCAGCTACATGGCAAGATGAGCTTAATGATTACAAAGACGAAATAAAATCCGCCGATGAGAATGGAGAAGAACACGATCCCACCTGGGAATCAAGCATTGCTTGGTTTCAGGATCTATTAGATGATCCACGTAGAAGTGACGATTTTGTTGAAGATTATAAATCTAAACTCGATATTACATTTAAACTTCGTCGTAAGAATTTGGATGGTTTATTGTTAAATTATGATTATGCAGTATACTTTATTAAAGAGAATTATAGAGATGATGATTTAGCAGCCGCAATTGAATCAGAAATGGAGATTATGCTTAAAGCTAAACAAGTGCTTTGGATAAATGATTTTATGGTGAATGACGTTATATATCCATGGTTGTACGAACATATAGATTTGGAAGATGTTCTATATAAATTATCACCAGATGAGTTATCATATGTTGCCAATTTTACAATCCGTGAGGAAAAACCGTTTCCTTCTCGAAAAACCCAAAAGGAAAAATAATCATGTATCTTCATCAATTATTTGAAAAAATTCCTTTAAGCCATCCACAAAATCCAGCTCTTATGACTTGGGAAGAATATTGGGAGGTAATGAATCCTGGCGGAAAGCATCATTCAGATGAAGCTTACAATTGGGATTTGGACCAAATGAATAGAATTGATTTAGGTGGGAAAATTGTTGATCCACAAGCTGGTCAAGCAATGGATAAGGAAATTATTCAATCCCATAATGATAATGATTTGCGTGTATTCAAAAAGGATAGTCATTCATTAATTGGTTATACCGTGGATAATGTTTTATATATTATTAAGGGATTTGATGACAGGGCATTGAAGCGCGATGTAGATCGGTTAGTTAACGGTGATTTAATCATAAAATATGTAAAGTATCCAATGGCTTATTTCAAGCAAAAAGAAGCAATAGCCCAACGTAGCAAATATTCAAAACTGCTACAAAATATTAAAATTAAGGGCCAATCTTTCCAAATAAGAGAGGATAATGGCGATTTTGCAATCTTCAATAACGATGCTCAAAAAGTTGCTGTTGCACAAGATGAATGGGGTGCAATTCTTGTAAGTGTTGCGCAAGAATACCGTTCATATGGTTTTGGTACATTGCTTGGTAAAATTTATAGAGAACGCTATCCAGAAAAGAACACTGGTGGGACCACATATGCGGGATCTGCACAAGTAAAGCGTGTATGGAACAAGTTTGTTCGAGAAGCATTAGCAGATGGTACTTATTCAAAACTGGTTAAATCTGGAAAGATATCATCTAGTCGAGTAAAGGAAATTATAAAAGATTTAGATGATAGACCAGAATATAAAGATGAACCAAAGACTGATTATGTAAACGATTACAAAAATTGGTTGATTATGGACACTGAATCTGGCGCACTTGTTTATCATAAAGATATTTACGAAAGCGAAATATCATTTGAGGGTGCAAGAGATTATATTATGGGTTATTCATTAATCCGTGGAAATGATGCAAAGGGCAACGCATTTTTATATTCCATTGATTATGAAAACAATAGAGCCGAAACTATGCTTCTTTATGCATCGTTGCAGATCGTGACTAGGGATGGTGATGGATTAGATATAGAGGAATCAGCAAGTGATTTCTCCGAGTCGATACAAGATTTAAAATATACCGAAGAAAGAGATGGCGTAATTTATTTAGATTCATCATTACCAGCAATTGAAAATGCGTTCAAACTTGAGAGACAATATAGAAAGAAACGTGATAAGTATGATGAATATAAATATAATATATTAGAAGCTGCTGAATCAAAATATAAGGTTTGATATGTATTTAAAAGAACTATTCGATTATAAATATGAACCAATCTTCGAAGGATTTGATGTTAATCCATCAACGGCTGAAGTTACAATCACCTTTGATCCAAGCATCATAATCGAAGAAGAATTTAATTCTATTCTTAAAGATGTTAACGAATGGAACGATCGAGGTGTTTCATCCTGGATGGTTAACGGCACTCCTATCAACGATGCATTATCCGCTTCTAATTATATGAAAGGACAAGTTGGTAATAGGATCACCGTATCCGAAAATATAAATGAAAATAGCGGCAATCAGACAAAACTTAGAGTAGATAACCCTGGCGGTGATTGGTTACGTGGAAAGATCGAATATGCCAAAGAAATGGGTCGGAATGTACACGGTAAGCCTTTTATGAGCACAATGACTGGCTCATTCAGTGATTATGTTCGTTTACCAGTATCTCTTTTAAAAAATATACCTGGAGCCAGTGGCGAACAGAAGAACGTTCGACAAGAAGATTTGGATTGGCTAACAAATTACATGCAGGCCAATGATAGACTACCACCAATGTCTAAGGATAATGATTCGGAATACGCTCCATTTATCGTTGTTGGATATGACGGTCAACCTTGGGTAAGTGAAGGAAATCATCGTATTATGGCCGCAGCTAAACTTGGTTGGAAAACGTTACCAGTTGAACTAAGATATTTCGATGGTGGTGAATCAGTTCCGGGGCCATTGCATCCAGACAATATAAAAAATATGGGAAATACCGTTATTGACGAAAACTTCAATATCACTAAAGATTGGAAAGGGTGGTGGATAGATGAGAATGGTAATAGAATCGATGTTGATTACGAAAACGATTACCACCACGAAAATGTAGCCTCTGATCATTTAAATCAATATGTAGATGACCCAGAAGATTTAGATTTAGAAGGTTATTTGGAAGTTGCGTTAAATCGAGGATGGATAAGAGTGTATGACCGCCCGCAAGAATTTGGTATGGAATTTAATTCCATGTCACCTGAAACAAAAAAATATGCATTAAGACAACTTAGAGATCAACGTGATAAAATGGAATTTTATATCAATAATGAACGATTCGACAATATACGAGATGCACAGAATTATATAAGAGAATTATAATGCGTTTATATGAATTATTGGATCGGACAAATACTAAACCATTTTATGATGTAGCATATAAACATTCTATGCAGGTCTTAAATGAATATTTCGGTACAGGTGATATTCATAATCGAAATATTCTTTCTTGCTCAAGACTTTTATCTGATAAATTGGAAAATGCGTTTAGGAAAATAGTAAAAAATATTGATTTAAATTCTTACTTTACAATTAATTTCAGTGATGAATTTTCCATTATGTTGACTATTTTTACTCATAAAGCAGATGAAATGGGAAATATGGAATATTCCACTAATAAATTATCGATTGAGCTTTATGTTGATAAGCAACATTTTATTGATATTATTAAAGGTGAAGGAGACGTGGAACAGATTTCAAATTTACTGGCCCAAATGTTCTCGCACGAAGTTTTACATTTTATCCAAATAAACAAAAGACCATTAGACCAAGAAAAAGAGATGTATGGTTTTGATAAAAGTTTATCAAATACAGGGAATGAGAGGACAGATTATTTTGGGCAACCAATTGAGATTGAAGCTTATGCCAATAATGCCGCTCATCAGTTACTATTTGCCTATGATAGAGACTTGGAAACTATTCTAAGCAAATTGAGAACACAGGATGGAATTAAAGATGCTATCCAGTATTCAAATACTATGAAAGAATATTATAATTCGTTGCGAAACAATCCAGCTGCTGGTGAAACATGGAAAAAATTCCTAAAAACTGTATATCGCGTTATTAAGGACTATACCGAATGAGATACAATGAATTAACAGAAGAAGCACCACATACCGAAGAATTAGATGATATAGTTTCAAGTGTAGACGAATTTGTCGAACTAATTCAAAATGATTGTTCAGAAATCATTGATGTTTATCGTAAAGCAAACGGAAACGCTTTATATAGAGGAATAAATGGAATCCGACCAACGGGCAATAAAATAGATTATTGGGAATATAGAACACCTGTTGATATGAGTAGTAATCGCCAGGATATGATTGACGATGTGTTGCATAGACAAGGCATGAAGGCTGTTCGAGGAAATTCAATTTTTACTAGTCCCCGTATGAAGATTGCCAAAGATTGGGGATCTCCGTTTATTGTGTTTCCGATGAATGGATTCCAATATACTTGGTTCAAAAACCAAAATAAAGGTGATTATATGTATTTTGTATTCAACGCAATCATCGATGATAGTCTCGAGGAATATCGTAACTTAGACGATGATGAATCACATAACGATTTTCCAACAGCGGAGAAATTTATTATGGATCAACTTTATTTGATGACTGAACAGTATGAACCAATGAATACAAATTTAGAAATGGCTATTGAAGAAGGAAAAGAGGTATTAATTACTGGACCAAATAGTTATTATGCAATACCATTGTCATGGGAACATTATCTGCCGCAATTACTAGCTTGACATTTTACATAATGGTGTTATAATGCTATTATGATAAGAAAAGCCCTTTATATGATAGATATTGATGAAACCTTATTCCAGACTTTTGCCAAAGTGCGAGTTATGAATGATGGGCAAATCGTTTGTGAATTAGACAATCAGGAATTCAACGCTTATGAGCTAAAAAACGGTGAGTCTTACGATTTTCACGAATTCAAAGATGGTGATCTCTTTAAACGAACGTCAAAACCAATACACAATGTGATTCAAAAAATTAATGATATACATGAAAAGGTTAAGTCTGAGGTTGGTTCTGAAATGATTCTCCTTACCGCCCGACAAGATTTCTATGATAAAGAGCCATTCCTGCAAACATTCCGTGATCATGGACTAGACATCGACAACATGTATGTTGAACGCGCAGGAAACAAACGTGGATCAAGCAACATATTAAAAAAGGATATCATGCGAGTTTATCTTTCTAATGGAAATTATACGCATGTGAAAATGATCGACGATTATGAAAAGAATTTGGATTCGTTTTTGGAGTTGAAAGATGAGTTCCCGTGTGTTAAATTCTCAGCATGGAAGGTAACCCATAACCAAGAGACTGTGAGGTATAAACATCATGTTGGTTGAATTAAAAGAAAATGAAATCGAAAGATTTCACTTAGATCGAAATAAGAAACACTATACACTTGATTTTGATGATGGTTATGAATATGCCAAATTCCTAAAGTGGATAAATTTGGAATTAAACGGTATATTTGATATTAAATGTTATACTGGTTCACCTGATATGATCTTTAGCCTTTCACTTGAAGATGCTGTTATGGTGAAACTGGTGTGGCAGCAATGAAAAACTTACATTTTAAAACTTGACAACATACCCGAACAGTATTATATTATAAATAATAGCAAGGGAATGCCACGCGCCCCGCATTTGCGAAAGACGTCAAACTCCATTAAGGAGATGCAAAATGTATATGACGAAGTATCAATTTCTAAGCCTCAGACGAGACGCGATCGTTCAACGGCAGTTATGTAATTGCCATAGTTTAAGAACAGTTGCAGTATCTTGTCAGTATATTGACAAAATCCTAAAACAATTAAATTCAAAAAATGGATGGGCCGACTCAAACGGTGAGACTCATTACGGGTATGAGCCATACGGAATCGACGTTGATATGGCTCATATCCCATCAGATGATTTTGAAGGAACGCCGGCAGCATATCTGTATCACTAAGGTTGACAACATATCGATCCATGTTATAATAATAGCATAACACGGAATCAAAGGGATCGATATGCTCAATGATAATCAAGTGAATGGTAAGCGTCTTACTCCCAAAGAATATGTTCGTTCTACGTATTCGACGTGCTTTTACACAGGTGTGAAATTAATCGACGACACTTATTCGGTTGAACATTTGGTCTCGCAGGATGCATTGCGGAAGATTCACAAATTTGTCAAACGTGATCAATGGAATTTGGTTGCATCGCACCGGGATATCAACAGTGTTCTCGGTAATGCTCCATTGACCGTTAAATTCGCGGTGAAGGAATTTCTGTCCACAGTGACAATCTTTCCGGGATTGGATGACGAGAAGAAGATCCAGGCATATGCTTTCGCCGCCACGCAATATATGGAAATTTATCGAGTTAATGGCGTCATGCCGTGGAGATGGCAATCAAAGGTTTTTAAGAAGAATGTTTCCAAGGCCGACCAGAAGATTAAGAGAGCCGAATTACGGACGGCCTATATGGCATTATTAACCAAAGAAGAAATCGAACTCGGTGCATATATCAAATAGGGATGAATGATGTCGGATCTTGAAGTACATACATTGCTGGGCGTCGAACGAGCGGCTAAGAAGAGAGAAGTATTTGATACTTGGAACCCGGTTGAAATGTCAGACTCATTGAGACACGCAATTGGAACATCGGTTTGGCAGTTACGTATATGGATTATTAACAATGTAACCGATGAATGGTATAGCACCTCATCGGACCTTTATTACACTGGCGTAAAATCCTTTTATTTTAAATCTAAAGAAGACGCTGTTTTATTCCGTTTAACCTTTTCGTAAGGTTGACATGTCGTCATTCCATGTTATAATTATGACATAAGCAAACAGCAACACGGAGATCGAAAATGGCGTACATGAACCAGGAAATGAAAAAAGAAATCAAAGCGGCGATTGATGCAACCGTTGAAATCCTTGGTTTGAAGGGAAAGTTGAAGTATTCCCTCGCTGTTAGCAACGGTACGATGCTCACATTGAATGTTAAAAGTGGGCCGATTGACTTCATTGGCAACTATAACGCGGTAGCCGAAGAAAAGAACAAATATATCACAGACCACATGAAGAATCGACTCGCTGAAGACAGCATTGATATCAACCCGTTCTGGGCACATGAACATTTTACCGATGAAGCCCAGAAGGTAATTGTTGCATTGCTGAAGGCGATGAACATCAAGAATTATGATAACAGCGACATCCAGTCGGACTATTTCGACATTGGTTATCATGTTCGGATGAACATTGGTAAGTGGAACAAGCCGTACGAAGTGAAGTGATAAACATTGGCTAATATGAAAAGATATATTCATGTGGATAATTGATAATGTCTAAAAAGACTAATCCAGATATTTCTCCATACGGTACAAAGATGTGGTTTATTGATAACGATCTATATCGAAACGCTCTACATCGAATTAATGGCCCAGCGGTTGTATTTAAAAATGGATCAGTTGAATGGTATATATACGGAAAACGCCACCACGCCGATGGCCCCGCAATCAAACGCGCCAATGGTAAAAAAGAGTGGTTTATAAACGGGAATCGACACCGAATTGATGGACCAGCTATTGAATATCCAGATGGAACCAAAGCGTGGTTTGTGGATGGGAATCGAATCCCGGATGAATGGATCAAGGATAATATCATCGACATAACCAATATTACTAAAGAAGAACAAGTATTAATGCAGATATGTTGGGGCGGGGAACTATAATGGAAGATATCGATACCTTAGTTGTTGTTCAAGCTGACCGGGAAGATTTTTATCTTGAACATCTTCGCCTTGAACCCGCCGTTTATTTTAGTATTCTAATTACTGAATATTTCGAAGTTGAAATGTTGAATACATGGCTAATGGATAATATTACTAATTATGAGCATCTTTCTAGGATGATTTTTTGTATATATGATATCGAAGAGGCCACTTTGTTCAAAATGGTATGGTGTTAAAAATGGAAAATGTAATCCGAACACAAACTTACGGGATGGATGGTAATTTATTTGAGGAGCGTTACCGAATTCCCCCCAAGTTTTGTTTTCATCGAGAAGATGGTCCAGCGTTTATCAGTTATTATCCAGGAAACATTCTGAATGATGCTTTGTATTATAACAACGGAAAAAGACATCGAATTGATGGCCCAGCTTGCACCAAGTATTTCATGTCCGGAAACATTATAGAAGAGCAATATTGGGTCAATGATCAAAGGATTGATTCATGGCTAGACGAAATGGGAATTGAGTTGCCGCCATCAATTGAAGATCAACTCTTAATTAAGTTGGCGTGGGGATAAAATGACAAATGAACTAGAATATCCAACTGGTTGGAATAAAAGAAAAATCAGTATTGGTGTTGTTGAGATTATGAAACATTTTCAAGGAAAAATTGAAAATTATCCGGAATGGCTAACTTCTGATTTAGGCAATCTGCCACGATATAATGACAAATTGGACAGCGGTGATATTGATGACGGACATATGGTTGAAACATTTTTCACACGACGAGAATTCAATTCTGATGGGATGTACCCAGTAAAAATTATATGGATAATAGAAAATACTGAACATAAATGGTGCAGTCTTTCCGGTGATTTGTATTGGTTCGAAAACTGCGATGACGCAGTGTTGTTTAAAATGACATGGTGCTAGATATGGAAAAGAATATTCATATATGGACAAGAGATGGAGACAAATGGATATCTAATGATGAATATCAGTCATCATTATTATTCCTGCATCGAGATGGCGGCCCAGCTCTTATAGATGCAGATGGAACAAAGGAGTGGTGGGTTGATGGAAAACGACATCGACTTGATGGACCAGCTATTGAATCTGCGGATGGATCAAAGGTATGGTACAAGGACGGAAAACTACATCGAATTGATGGGCCAGCTCTTGAATTTAAGTATGGAACAAACCAGTGGTATGTGAATGGGGAATTACATCGACATGATGGTCCGGCTGTTGAAGGCGTAGATGGATCAAATGCGTGGTATTTGAATGGAGGCCATATACCTCTGAGTTGGTTTAAAGAAAATGATATCGACCCATATAATACGACAAAACAAGATTTGGTTTTAATTAAGATGACGTGGGGTTAAATATGGAAAAGAATATTCATATATGGACAAGAGATGGAAACAAATGGATATCTTTCGATGAATATCAGTCATTAATACCATCCATTCATCGAGAAGGCGCCCCCGCTCTTGAATGCGCAGATGGAACAAAACAGTGGTATGTGAATGGGGAATTACATCGAATTGATGGACCTGCTGTTGAATATCCAAATGGGAGAACAGAATGGTCGAAAGGATATCCGTGTTTCTGGTGATTGCGGTTGCCCGCATCCATCTGAAAGGGTCCTGGATCACAAAATTTGCGGAATGGAAGTCGTTGGCGGCTATCACATCGACACACAAGAAGGCCTCAATTATTTCGTAGCAACCCTAAAGAAACATGGGATAGTATAATGCACGTTTCTGTCGCACTAAATGATGAATGCCAAAAACTTATACCACAAATTGTAGGATTGGTTGACGGATCCAACGATGCTTCTTTTTTCTTATGGAAGGAGACAGCACTTGAGTCGGATCATGCTCGTTATGAATTAGAAAAAGATAGGAAATATCGAGTTCATTGGGATGATCGGAGTCGACAAGGCGGGATGCAGGAAGTTGGTAGAATTGCGGGGAGACCAGTAGTGGTTGAACTGTCCTTCCAAAAAATTGAAGGTCGATGGATTTGCTTCTATCATGGTTGTTCCACTGTTGTTGATCACGAACAAATCGATAACTGGATTCGAGAAGTTTTTCCGGATGTTCCAAAATCAGATGCCATGAATTTTGGAAATGTCCTAAATGAAATTAGACGAATAAACGCTTTGCATAAGCCAGAAACTAAATAGTTTTATGAAACTCAAAGAGCTCGAAGAATTAAGATGGGCAACTGAACCATCACAATCATATGGTACCGGCAAGAGAGATCTTGAAGACCCGTCCCTTATCCTGATTTGGGCAAACATCAACGATATTTTCAATCATACATCACAGTGGCAGCGTTTACCAATAGGTGACCCATCAGGCGGGGAAACAGGTAAAGCACGACGTATATCCTGCGCACAAGAACATTGGACATCTGGTGGTTATATGAATCCAAGCCTAATTCATGTTGTTAATGGGAAATATTTAGAGTTCACAGACGGACGGCACCGCCTTATCGCTGCTGATTTGATGGGTCACACGTATGCTTTAGTCTTAACAGACAAGTCAACGATAGAGCAATTCAAGGAGATGGTTAAAACGCGACCTTTCCAAAGATAGCTGTTGACAATGGATTGATGCCGCGTTATAATACTTTACATTAAAAAAGGGAAAAGAACATGGCACGATATCAAAAGGGTAACTTTAGTTCATTCAGCAAAGCAGAGCGCGTGATGGCTATGCAGATGTACGCTAGAAAAATCCAAGAGAAATTGAATACAAAAGAAATTAGTGATTTTTTTGCTGCACATGATGAACTCGAAGAGTTGTCAACCAAAGCAGAAAGAGCTAAATCAACGGATGTATTTAATGTCAAAGAATTTCTTGGATATGTCAAACAATTCAATAATAATAAAGCATATCAAGAAGCAGTTATGGCCCGAATTGCTTCCGCACCAGCTGTTAAGAAATCAAGATAGGCACAACGTTACTGATAGTAACGTTTTAATCTAAATTATTTCTTATATCGGAAAACGATTCGGCCTTTGGTAAGATCATATGGTGTCATTTCGACATCAACACGGTCACCAAGAAGAATATTGATATTATTCTTCCGCATCTTTCCTGATATATGACCGATAATTACGTGTTTTGAATCATCTAGTTCTACTTTAAACATTGCATTGGGGAGAACGTTGGTGATAACACCTTGAACTAGAATTATATCTTGTTTACTCATTATTTTCCTTTGAGCGTTAAATACATTATTAATCTTATTTATGTTCAGCCGTAAATAAGTTTAAATTCGATCGCTTCTTTTTCATCAAATAATACGAATCCAACTGAATAGTCTTTGTTGTGTTCCGTGTTGGGGCCATTTTCATACAAGATAGAGTTTCTAATTCTTGGATAGAATTCATCCTTTTCAGTTTCTGTATATGATTCAATACCGAAATAAGAATGATGACTAGATCTCCACATATTAGGAGCCCTTACTCGAGTATCAGGATCGACTGCTTTGTTTCCACGTAGAATCTTATATTTGATACCACGCTGCTCAATCCATTCAATAGCTTCTTTGGTTTCGTTGGAGTTGTTAAGATAAACTCTTACAGCCATAATCTTCCCCGGGTTATGAAGCATATAGTCGAAAAATAATTGCATCATTTTTATCTTCAAACAAATAATAATCTTTTGATGAGACAATAGATAGCAAACTATTCAATGGTGTATGTGATCCGCCCACTTCGGGTATATCTTTATTTTTTCTTAGTAGATAAGAAGATGTAAGGTTTGAATTTGTCCACCAATAATTACAATTTGATGAAATCCATCGTCTGTGATGAAAACTATCACCTAGTTGTTGATTATTCAACAATATATGATGTGGTAAAAAATCCGCAACAGATTTCGCCCATTCACCATATGTTGCGGTGTTACCATTTTTTCCAACATTAAATGAACTAATCCTATTATACGATCCCGTACATCTAAAGTCTTCTGGATTAAACATGTATGCCATAATGTTTATTATAAATTGATTTTACAAAAAAATCAAGTATTAATCATGCTCTTTAAGAATTAAAGCGTAATCCGTTACTATATTATATAAAACAATTTGTTTATCAGTGACTGAAATGTCCCAACTTTCTCCAAGCATTTCTCGAAGTGTGTTTTTCATATAATTTCTATTCTTTAAATTATAATTTGATTCAGAAATGGCTACTTCTAATTGATCAAATGGGCCTGCTCTAACAATAATAAACGATTCTTCCATTCTCCCTTTGGATAATGTCAAAATGTTATTTTCTATATCAGCGGAGTCGACTAGAGAATACTTGAAGCTTTCTTCAAAGTCATCCTTTTCTTCTTTTGGTTCTAAACGAACATGCTTTTTCAAATTTTCTTCCGTTAATGGGAATGGACCCTTATCTTTATAAACTGTGAACACCCATTCATCCACATCGACGAGATTTTCAATCGTCTCTACCATCTTTATCATTTCTTCTGGAAAAGAACTGTTTCTTTCAAACTCGACGAAAACCATATATTGGCCGTCGATATCCGGTGCAGGGGAACGATCCGAGTCTAATAATTCTGTTGCTGATTTATCTAAAAAGTTTCTTAAATCGTTTGCTGGCTCTTTATCATCGACGAAAAAGCCAATAACAATAGCTTTTTCATTATCAATTTTTGATTCAAATTCATCAACTGAAATTCTATTTAGAACAAGATCGTCGAGATCTCCTGTTTTTAAACCTTCAACTAATTGTTTCATATTAGATTCCTACGAATACTTCTGTCTGCCAGAATAAAGCAGTTCCATGAATTTGGATAACTTTCGCTGCTGGAACTTCAATTTGATACTGCATTCCAGACCCTGCTGGTTGTGCTGAGATATCTACGGTCCCCGTGAGCAATGTTACGGAACCATCTAGAACTGTTCCCCTATTAACAAGCGTAAAATCAGTAAATGTCGTACCAGCATCCCGACTTGCCCTAGCGGTAAATGTTGTACTACCAGCCATAAGGATTGCAATATGCGCCGCCGCTGGATCAGTGACCTTAGCAGTAAAGGTGCTTGAATCTAGAAAGAACCCCGTAGCGCCAACATCATCATCAAATGTTTTGTTTCCTGAATTATAAACACCATCGCCAGATACCGTTGCTGAGGCAGAACCTACATACGCATCCATGAATCCATCAGATAAAATCTGTGCTGGTAAGTTATTCTGATATAACGTTAAATATGTCGTTAATGCACTATTAGCTCTAGAAGTAGTGTCAACAGTTGTGGTAGGAATATTAATTAGGTTCTCTGCTGAAATAATTGGTAACGCTCCCGTACCTGGATTAACAACTGAATCTAATAACACTGGAACGGTTTGATCAACGATGCCCACCGCTTCATACGCTGCCGAACCCAAAGCACCCGCAAATGAGTTAACCGGAACTTCACCAATAGCGGTTCCTGTATCTATTGTCGCAACTGACCCAAGATCAAGATTTGTTCTTGCTGTGGCTTGATCAGCGGGAACACCGGAAATATTATCCAATGTTTTACGCGCTAATTGAAACCCACCGACTTCAATACCATCATGAACCACGGCTGTGATGACATTAGTTGCCGGAACACCGCCGCCCTCAATGATAATTGTTACTTCACCTTCAGCACCAGTAAAGGCATCATTTTCAGCCTCTGATCCCCTTCTTCTTCGAACTTCTGTTGCCATCTCGTTATTTCTCCTTAGAGTTCAAAATCGTCTTCTTCAAAACTATCATTATCTTCCATATCACCACTATTGGTAATACCGGTCTCGTCGTCGACGCCTTCGTCCTTAGCATCCTCAACATCTTCAACATTAATATCTTCTTCCGAATCATCAAGATCCCATAGACCAAGCTCTTCAATGAAACGTCGTGGAATTTTCAGATAGATAATCCACATTAATTTCTCTTCCATTTTGGGACGACCGTCGCTACCTAGATCACCTTGATCTCGAATTTCGCTCGCGACTTCTTGCTTAATCTTTTTGTACTTGACCTTAGTACCAAATTTGAGCAATCTCTCACCACCACGTGGATCAGGCATTTTCTTATATGGATATAACAACGCAAGATTAACCCAATACCGATGGATGAATGGTCCTTCAACTACTTGACCTTCAACCCAATTGGCAAAAGCATATAAATCGAGAGAATCTAAATAATCTTCAACTTGAAGCATAACATCTAGAAGACTCTCGTTGTCTGTTAAACTTCTAACTGAATTATCGCTTTTTAATTCTGACATCGGCTAACCTTTTATTCATTATTTACTATATTATTTATGCAAATAGAAACAGCGGATGCACTGAGCACCCGCTGTTCTAATAAAGTTTAGATGTTTGGCTTTATTCTTCTTTGTAAATTCGTAAAACTTCCGAAACTACTGGAGAACGTTCAACATCTTTTCTTTCAAATTTAATCACTGAAATTAAATCTGAACCCTCGAAGCGATTAATGAAATCCTGTAGACCGTTGCTTGAGCCGATGTCTGATTGACGGACATCACCTGTTACAACCATCTTAGATCCTTCACCAATTCGTGTTAGAATTGACAACATTGAATTTTTTGTAGTGCCTTGCGCTTCATCAACAATAACAAATGCATTTTTGAACGTACGACCACGAATATACGCAATTGGGCACACCTCGATGATTTCGTCCTCAAGCATTTTTTCTACCTGTTGTGGTGAATAATATTCTTTGAATACATCCATAATTGGTAGCATCCATGGCATCATCTTCTTAAAAATGTCACCAGGGAGGAACCCGATATCTTTATCATCTACTGCGCGATTAGGGCGAGTAATTACAATTTTATCACATTGTCCTTCGTTATATGCTTTGATAGCTGCAATTGATCCTAACCAGGTTTTACCACAACCTGCTGGCCCAGTTGCAACAACAATTGCCTTAGTATCATCTTTTAAGGCATTGACATAATGTTCTTGACTTAGATTACGGGGAATCAAAGCTATATGTTTTGGTGCATTAAATGATTGTTTTTCGCTAGTTGCCGAATAGTTTCGGTCTTCACGTGGATTACGACGAGTTGCTCGTTTAGAACGTTTGGTCTTCATCATAGCCTCCTTCAAGGGGTTTTAAATATAGGCTGCTATGAATATTTATCGGTTGGTTTCAATAACTTTAACTTATGTTTTAATTGAATTCTGCTAGTATAAATATACTTAGTGTCAATTACTTTGATTGATAATATCGTAAACTTCCCGCCAGTCTGCTACCTTTGGTATCTCAGGGTGGTTAAAATCCTCGTTATATGGTTGTGTTATGAGAATTGGCTTATGGTCATATTTTAATGAAATCTCTGCCCAATTTGTGTTATCTTCAACCCACCAAGTACCCGGAAACTCTTGTAGTATTGATTCTTTACCGATTTGATGCTCAATGCAATGAACTTCTAAAAATACGTCACCAAATACTCTTCTAATGTTTTCCTCTCTTAGGCTCTTTGTGGTTTCAGACGAACTACATGTTGAAATACCAATAAATTTCCAACCTTCATCATGCAATTTATTAATTACTTCAACTGCATGGGGGTATGGTTCAAGTCGTCCAAAATGTGGCGTATTATTAAACCATCTAATAATGGCATCTGATTCATCTGAGGTATGACAACCTAGAGCATCTTTGAAATCCCAAACTTTAGGATCCCGTTTGTGGGCAATGCCAACTTCGTTTACCACCCATTCAAAGAATGGGTCAATCCACTTTAGGCAAGTTTCATCAATATCAGTCAATAGTAATTTTTGCATCACCCAATCCTTTTTCTTCTAACACAAGTTTATCTGTAGGATCTTCGTTACCGCTAACGTCTTTGAATCGCTCAATGAAATTATTCATTTCTTTTAATATCAAGTCCTTTCGCCCAGAATCCCTCATTTTTTTCATAAACAAACCAACCGATTCATTAATTTGATCACGATATTTATTGGTAAAATAATCAAATACTTCTTGATTTGTTTTCTCCGGTATTCTATGCGATAATACTTCACCGTGAAATAAATCGATAATAACTGAATATTTTGAAAAATGCTTATCATTTACTCGATCATAGAAATCTGCTTTTTCAATTACTTGCATTGATCGTGGCTGTTCCTGCCACCCCTTTACACTAGTATTGATACCATCCTTAGGTCGGTACACTAAAGATATCATCATAAATGGCCGATTGCGTAGATTATTAAATTTTCCCATTTCTTTTCCTTATTATTCACAAACGTTCTTAACGTTCGCCGGTGTGTTACCTTGATGACATCATCGAGATTATTGAATATTTCTTTACATCAAAAGTGTTCTTAATTCCGCAAAACAAGCCGCTAAATTAATTTCCCTCTTACCAACAATGGCATCTCTATACAAATATTTATCGATAATAATTAAAGCTTGGCAAATTGAATCTTCACCTTCACCCCATATCTCAGGATTTTTATACAAGAATTCGTAGATATCATCATATTCATCCTCTGATGCTTGAGAACAAACCAATAGCCTCGCTTCTGTAAGTTTGCCATCAGCAATTAGAGGTAGCATTTCTAGTAGATAATCTTTTGTTGTAGATAACTCATCCTTAACATAATGTAATGTGCCCGCGCGTGTATTCTGTTGTAGAACATTAATAAACTTCCTTAAATCTGGATAGGTCAGTTCTGAAATTTCAACAACGTCATCTGGTTCAAACTGAATTTCTTCATCCAGTAAAATTTGTAATGCGCGGCTTAAAAATTCTTCCTTATCAAGTTCTTTGAATGTAATTTCCTGTAGTCTGGAATGTAGAGCAGGCATGATTTTGTTTGGGTGATTACATGTGAATATGAATCGGATATTATCCTCATATCTTTCAATAACGTGCCGCAATGCTGGCTGAACTGATTCTTTATTCAAGTAATCAGCCTCATCTATTAAGACATACTTCATACCACCTGATAAAGAATAAGTTGAACAAAACCCCTCAATTTTATCACGCAATACATCAATCTTCCGACCTTCGTTAGATCCGTTAATTGTTAATATATCTGCTTTCGGTACCCCAAGCTGTTTTAGGATTAGTTTAGCTAGAGTTGTTTTACCGGTACCTGAATGCCCGCTAAAAAGCATATTTCCTGGCAAAGATTTATTATCAATCCAACTTTTAATTGCTTCCTTTAAACCATTATCCCTTACAACATAATCTTCTAATTCAACGGGCCTATATTTTTCAACCCATAATTTGTTTTCCATATGGTTTTCCTTAAAACGTTAGTTTAAATAATTTTGCTTCTTCTTGGTCTTCAAAATAGATATAGAATACTGAATCACCTTTATCATATTTCTTATCACCCAAGTAGAAAAAGCTTTCACAATTTTCTCGAAGCCATGATTTATAATTTTCAAAGATAGCATCTCTTTTTTCTTCATTTGTTCGCACAATGAATTTATTTTGCAAAAGTTTAGATTTGATATCATCACGCAGGCATTCTAAATCTGATGTTACGAGTTCTTTGGTTGGTGATAAATATTCTGATTTGATTTTTTCTGCATCCTTTGCATTTTCAAAATATATATGTCGTGTTACATAATTATTATCATTGCTTATAACCGTGGCACCAATGTAAAAATAGTGTTTATATTTTGCTCTAATCTGCTTTAGACACTCAATCTCATCAGATTCATCGTCTTCTAATGTAGTTAGAGCAAATTTATTATTCAACATATTCCTTTTAGTTTCATTATCCAAGAATATTATATCATTTTCACTCAACTCTTTCCCCATGGGTTTTAATATTTTTGAATGTATCCGCTGCACATCATCTTTAGAAGAGAAATAAATGTAATAAACAAGTCTGTCATTTTTCTTCTCGGGAGAACTTACATGATAGAAATGCTTACATGAGTCACGCATCGTTGAAAAGAATTCTTCGATGGGTGATTCTGATGCTTTGTTATCTTCCATGTCTATAATAAACTTGTTTTCTAAAAATACAAGTCGTTCTTTTTCGGATAGGAATTTCATATCCGTTACGTTCAGATGCATGGAACGACGAATACTAGTTGCTTCATTGGTTATCATTTAGTATCTCCATAATTATACATCATTATAACAATTATTGTCATAATAAGTCAATTTAGAAACTCAATTTGTATAACACTTGATCTGATTTTCGTAAAAAATATAGTTTATAACTGGTTGTTATATAGCACCCACCAATATCATTTGATAAAAAATCATTTAATGGAAAAAATACATCCATTTCTTCATCATAGTATACACGCTGCTTACGGTGATACCAAGCATACCAAGGTATTTGTCCTTTAGACCATGTTCTAAATTCATCTATTCTAAAATTGTAATCATACATTATATCTTCTTGATATTTGTATATTTTGTCAATGATGTATTTTATTGATTCATTAATAGCTATTAACACCATAATACAAATTAGTAAGCAATATATAGATAAAACAAATACGGTTGTGATTGAACCGGTTAAACAATTAATAACAAACTTGATTACTCTCTGTTTATATTGGTCCATGAAAGTCACTTACATAATATGAATGTTTTTAGGAATTGAACATAATCACCATGAAAACTAAACATAATTACTAATGAAACTTGAGAAGTTTCTTCAATCCATGAATAGCCATAATCTTCTATCATTAAATTAACTGAAAGCCATTTGGTGATATTTTTATTATTGACCCAATTGACGACTTCGTTCGGATAATGATCTCTTATTAAAATTTGGTAATTGTACAGACCATATGGATCATCCGATGAGGGTGAACTATGGATAAACATATCATTCTTGAACTAACAAAATCTCGTCAGTATCAACCATTCGAATTACTTTTTCTTCAGGTGTACCAGCTTTAATTTTAACTCCGCGCGTCCAACGGGCATGAGCAACAAGGATGCGCTCACCCTTCTTTACATAATCAACTTCAGACCCAACACTGTATACAGTACACCAACGTGGGCGAATTCCTGCATCTTTACCATCGTCATGTAGTATAATAATACCGCGACCAGTTTTTTGTTCACCATATTCCATATCAGTAACTAAAACTCCATCTTTCAATGGTTGTACATCACCGGTGATTGTGTGAACATAAGGTTCTTTCATTTCGGACATTCTTAATAACCCTTTCTATCTTGGAAATAATTTATAAAATCACATGCGAGAACAATCATGACATCGATATCTTTCATATGTTTGTTACCAGGATAATTCTTTATAATTTCACATGGTACCACATAATGTCTCGATCCATTTTTATATATAAGAAATTGGCTTAGATAGTTGCTTAATTTTAATGCAGAATCTTGAATATTAGTAATGTCATAATTGCTTATCACATATTTGGCAATTGGAAGAACTAGGTGAACAAATTCATCGTCGTTTATTATTTCTTCAACATTGTGCATAATATTAAATAGATCGTCGTAGAATTGGCATGCCTTTGTTTGGAGAGTACCGTCAAGGTCTGAATTTAGACTATTATAAATACATTTTTTGTTTTCCACATTATCAAATTCCAACAATGCGTTCATTATTCCTCCTCCACGGTCTTACGCTTTCGGGACTTTTTAGCAATTTCCTCGTCTCTACTTTCGTCTTCAGAATCATTATCTTCAATTGGTTCTTCTGGTTTGGGTGATTCAGGCACTTTACCATTTAGCATATTTGTAACATCATCCAATTCGAGAACCACTTTTTCGTTTTCTTCAGTTGGTGCTCGACGATTTTTAAATTTATCTGGGGTGATATTCTTAGATCGAATATTGACTTGTGTTGCTCCCTGTGGATTAGCCTCAGTATAGGCAGCGTATGCAGCTTCTAGGTCTTTACGTGACCTTATAACCTTACCGCCTTTTCCGAGAATATCCCCTTGGGCGTTCATCGAAACGCCGCCTCCAGAAACTGCTACAATTTTTTTATTCTTTGTTGCTAAAGCCGCCATATCAATTAGCGTGCCTTTTGATGTTCTCACTAGTGACATTGTTATATTAACTCCTTGGCTAATCTGTATAGTTTTATTTATACTTTAAAAAACCTGTCATTTGAGAAATTCTCTAAAATTTAAATTATAACGCAAAGAATTCACTCTATGAATACCCAAGAGATATAAACAATAGCTCGCACAAGATGACCCACGCCCAACTCCCCAAACAATACCATTCTTCCGCATTATCGACACGAGCCATAATAAACAACGCAACATTTGTTCTAACTCATAATGTCTAAATAAAATCATTTCATCCTTGACACGATCGCGTTCTTCATCTGTTTTGCATAATTCAAGTAACAATTCTTCAATATTAGCTGATGTGAATGGTTCTGGTGTTAGCCAATTTTTTTGTATTTCAGAATCAAATTCTTCAATTGTAACGGTCGGCTCTTTATATATGGACAATGGCGTATCATCGTCATCTAACCCGGATAAAATTTTGATATATTTATTATAGAGATGAACCTCCGGGTCGTCATTAAACATAAAGGAAGTTATATCTTTTCCATGTAATAATAACTCGCAGCCAGAATCTGGTTTCAGAGTGATATTACCAAACTTATCACGTGTTCTATTTTGGAGATCAATTTTATTTGAATTTTCAGTCATAGTTAATTATAACTAATGAGTACAACAAATTTCAAGATATATTTTATATCTTTCATTTATCTTTGAAATTAATATACCGGCGCCGGTATTTAAATTATCGAAAAGATGTGAGCAGCCTATTGTTATTAGTACATCCTTTCAACAATAATATTTAGCTTATCAGTTTTTATAGCCAAGAATAACCATATAAAATGATTATTTTTTACTATCTTTTGAACGAGCTAATGTTTGTGACCATTTATGATGCAATTCTGATACCCAGTCCGTTTTTGCGGCTTGCATACACGCGCTCCATGTAATACCTGCTGATTTATATGTTTCATACAACTGCAATGCGGTATTTTCAAGTTTCTCTTTAAGAATGATCTTATCTTTGAGCTCCTTGTTTCCTTGCCTATTCATAATTTCATCACGATAAGCTCTTTTTGCAATTAATGATCGCATACTTGGATTTGTTTTACGTTCCTTACGCATCATATTTAATGTCTTCCTTGCGACATTACGTCGTTCACCACTTGATGTATACGTTGTTCCTGATGATTTGCCACCCATTGTTTTATTTCCTTTTTATTTTACGATTGAATTATCATATTGAATTTCTACTTGGATATGATCCTGGTTGGTATAGTCGATATTTTTGAACCAACAACCAAATAACGAAAATGTATTAAAGTCTTGATCAAATTTATAATTAGCTGTCTTATCACCATTCCCGAATGCCATTTGTTTTATTAATTGAGAATTAATATCTGCTTGATATCGTTTATCAATTTTGGCCATAACAGTACCTGAGTCTGTTGGATTAGTGATTTCTAATACTTGTATTGACATATTCTTTTTCCTTTATTGTATATTGATAAGACCATCATCGTCCTCTTTCTTTGCATCAACATTTTCATCTGTTGTCATAACGAGTCCCGGTTTCATTCTTGGATTTTCGTCGCCCTGTTTTTTATTAAACCTATTCAAACGCTCATCATTCAACATTTGCATCATTTGTAATAATTGTTGATATGCTTGTGAATTTGTTCTTTGCGCAATGCTGATACGATTCGCAAGATCTCCCGTTTTCTTCTCTAGCTCGGCATCTGAAAATTTACTAACATCTAAAAATGGCATCATAATAAAAACACTCCTTATTCCTAATATTTACACCTTTTTATATTAGGTTAATGGTAATACCTTACCGCCTACAAATCCTGCAATTTCTGTTACAATTTCACCATCCCATTCAACGACCTTAACACCAGCTTCTTCAAACATTTCTAAAGTAGCCTTATGAGATTCATCGAATTGATTTAATTGATACGAATTGCTAAAATTTTCGTGAACAATAACTTCTTTTATTCCTGCTTGAATGAGCCCTCGGGCACAATCGGCACATGGCAGAAAGTTGGCATAAGCAGAGCATCCACGCAAATCACTTCTAGAATTATAAATTGCATTTCTCTCAGCATGTTCAGCATACAAATACTTCTTTGGGCGAGCGTGTCTATCTTCAACATCATCATCTACACCACGCGGCATGCCGTTATAACCAATGCTTCTTACTGTATTCTCTTTGTCAACCACGACGCACCCAACATGGGTTGAACGGTCTTTACTTTTCATAGCCACTAGATAAACAAGTGACATAAAAAATGTATCCCATGTTATATGATTTTCCATTTATACTCCTTTATGGTCCACTCGTTGCAATATTTCCGCAACATATTTCAAATTGTTGGCCCATGACATTTCAACGATATCAACAACGTGGACATTGTTGTCTTTTTGTTCATACGAAACATTCCATGGGATATCACTTGTTTCTAACAGTTCATTTATAAATGAAGTGCATTGCTCACGTGTTCTGAAAGTAAATGTTAGATCCCATGTGCAAACACTTGCTTTACCAGTCACGCTTGGATTCATAAATATACGATGTTTGCGACCCAAATGATCTGGATTATCAGACATTAATTAATATCTCAGGCTGACCAATTTGACCTTCATATATGTCAACATTATATCCGTGCATAGGATTTCTTGCAATATATTCTTGTAAGTAAGCCAACAACGATGGGGAATGATTCTCAATTATATATTGATAAAATACACCAGAACGCTTTCCCTCTGTGGCAGTGGTTCCGGCAGCAATATAACCAGCATAATGTCCATTGAATGAATCCAAATAGTTCTCAACATAGTTCTGGAACATTTTATCATTATTAATGTTAACGTTTTGATGCGGTATAAAAATTAAGCGCAATCCATGCATAATATTCTCCTTAAAAAACGATTGATTCGTCAACCCCGTCGGGGCTGTAATATGATTTCTTAGCGGTATCAATGCTATGATAATTGTCCAAACAAGTGACCAAGTATTCCGCAAGTATCCAATCTGGAGTATCCGAAATACTTTCTACATTGTGTTTATTGATTACTGTGGCTAAATCCCGCACCAATTGTTTACGCATTATTTAAATATCACCGTCTTTGCGGTTATCTGAATGCCATTCGGAAAATGTACCACCCGGGTACCTAGCTTCAAGTTTATTGATATTTTCTTCAATAACATCAAATGGTTCCAAACCCAAGGCACGACAGGCGTTAATCCAGTACCACATAACATCACCGAGTTCCCGCTTAAGGTGAAAACGGACATCTTCATCCATATCCTTACCGTGAAACTTAATTTTCTTTACGATTTCTGCTACTTCACCACCTTCAGAGGATAGACCAGAAGCGGCTGTATCGAGTAACGCCATATTTACGCCCGCTGCATCCAGCTTCTTAAGACGTTCAATATAAGCTAATGTATTATTGGATTCTTCAGAAGTAATTTTTTCTACAAAATCCATGTATAGATTTAATTTTTCTTGTGACATTGTTCACCCTTTATTATTAGATTTATTATTAAATAATAATAACAGATTAAGAATGTGAAATGCAATATTATTCTGGTAAATTATACGTCTCTAAGAATTCCTTCCTAGCAATGCGATAATAATGATCACCATCTTTAACTAGAAAATCATTCTTCTTTAATACCATTAACTCACCCCATGACGCTGTGAACATTATTTCTTCTTCGTCAAGGTATTCAGCCACGTTACGATAAGATTGTTCAGGGATGGCTATACCGTTGATTATTTCGTACTTTTCTAAAAATTTATCATGTTTTAGAATATATTTTTCTAGACTTGGTCCGCACATAATAATATCACCATCTTTAGCGGTATTTTGTGTTTCTTTACCATCAGATGTAAAAGTTTCAACTAATAGATCAGGACCTTTATGTTCGGTATATGAAAACATGGGCATATCATTAGTATTGCCCTCATGATATATGTATTCAATTTGCTTTTTAGTCGTTTGTTTGAAATTTATTCTAGAAAGTATACTCGACAATTCTTTCATTTTATCTCCAATATTATTGGTTAATTTATTATTACTCCAATTATACTTGTTGGGGGATGCAACAATCAATTTAATTTTGAGTTTTTACTTTACTAAATGCTGGATTTACCACTTTATGCTTGGTTCCGCAAGTATTACAGAAAAATTCAAGTGTTTTGAATATCATTCCTGTTACTGATAATGTTGTTTTATTTTGACAATGGTAGCAGGTATATTCCATATCAGACACGTATAGGCGTTCAGCCGCCTCAGTCATTTCTGGCACTGCGCTAATTTTTGTTATTTTTTTCGTCCTGGTTGATTTTCGAGCACCAGGAAATGGAATAATTTCCATATCAGTTTCCTTTTATGTTTACCTGCTGCTCATTGTTATTTAGCCTAACCAATTATAAAAAAACATTATGTTTACTATTGACAAATATCATATAATTATAATATAATAACCCAATATGAATATTGAGAAACCCAAAAACTGTGATATAGAATTACCTGAAGGTTGGGTTTATCCCCAGCTAAGTAATGGTGTCTATCAAATTATGAAAGCGTCTGGAGGTAAGGTTTCTTTGTATCCAGAATGGCTTAAAGGACCAAATGCAGAACTTCTTCCTAGGATTAAATTTGATAGTTTAACTTTTGCCGAAGCTAAAACCGTAATAAAGGTATCCGAAAAAGGTGTTAAAAATTACGGTGATATAATTATTTGGATCATTGAAACATGCAGTGGTGAATGGAGGCCATCATTTACTGGTGTTTTTTATTTCCAAGATGAAAACGATCGAATAATGTTTAAATTGGCATGGGGATAATATGGACCGTTATAATAGAACATTGGTAACAATTTTTTGGTATTATCATTGGATTAAAAATATATCTCTGTCTTCGACATTATATCACATTACTTGTAAAAAATATCCGTATCGTATTGATTTGGATAAAGTGGAAAATCTTTGTGTCGTATGTCCTCCGATCGGTTCAACAACTACCAATTTTGAAATCTGGTTGAGCCAAAATTGCAAATATTATATTCTTGATCGTTATGGATCTTATATCTATTTTTTCCGTAAAGAAGATGCTGTTTTATGCAGATTGGTATGGATGTAATAATGGCTAACATAAAATATACCAAGACCGAAATAGTAACAATGGTTATTTCTATATCTCTTTACCGTTTGTCCGGTGGTCGATATCCATTTATGTATGATATCATTGATCATGTTAAGAGTTTTTGGGAAATACCAGATAGACGTCAAAAAGAACGCCAAAATGTGTATGTAAGATACGAAGTTAACCCAACATTAAACGAATGGTTGAAAGAAAATGCAAAGTATTATGTTCATATCCAAAATATTCCCACAATATACTTTTATAGGAAACAAGACGCCATATTATTCAAATTAACTTGGGGATAAAATTGACCTATGCTATTTTAGTGTTATAATAATAAAAAACTTGGAGATGATATGTCAATAGAACGATTACCACTTTACAGTAAAAAAACATTGCGCGTAACGCATAATGTATGGGGATGGGCGCAACCCAATGTTCCGTTCGGGGTTGATTCGTTTGATGATGGGGTGTCTGATGGTGATATTATTGTAGTTCATTTTTCTAGAAGCCTTTCTAATGAACAATATAAAGAAATTGAATCATGGATCGACGATCATCTAACTGGTGGTGTGTTTTATCTACTTAATTCTAGAGTATTTTTTGCAAATGAACACGACGCGATAACATTCAAAATGATGTATGCAATGGTCAATAATTTACTTGACTATTAATGAAATAATGCTATAATTAGCAAATAACAGAGGAGAATAGATATGTCAGAGTTTGAAGTAAAGGTCGTTAAGATCGACGACGTAGTTGATCATCCAGATGCCGATCGCCTAACGGTAGTCAAGATTGGTGGGTTCAATTGCATCGCCAATAAGAAGGAAGACGGCTCCTGGCGCTATCAGGGTGGAGACATGGTTGTCTATATTCCCGAAGGTGCCGTTGTTCCTGATTGGCTCTTGAAGCACATGGGCTTCTGGAACGACGAGAAGGATACCGGCGGACTTGCCGGCTCCAAAGGGAACCGCGTCAAAGCGATGAAGCTTCGGGGAATTTTCTCACAAGGAATTCTATTGCCTGTTGAGCCAGATTCAACTGAAGATAATGTCCTGGTTATTTCTGAACCTCATAATGGCAATGAGGGCGCTGGACTATGGAGACTCGGTGACAATGTTGCTGAAGGTCTTGGCATCACCAAGCATGAACCAGTTATTCCGTCCAGTATGAACGGTGAAATGTTTGATGCGTTCGGGAAAACATTGAAGTTTGATGTTGAAAACATCCAAAAGTATCCTGATATTTTCGTTGAAGGGGAAGCCGTTAACGTGACTGAGAAGCTTCACGGAACATGGACCTGCTTCGGTGCTTATCCTGAAGAAGATGGAACGTGGACTAAAATCGTAACAAGCAAAGGCATGAGTGCCAAGGGTCTTGCATTCAAATTGACCGAGGAAAATGCTGGTAACCTTTATGTTCGAATGTTGAACGAAACCAAAGACGAGAATGGTTTTGACATTATTGACCGTTTAATTGAAAAGATGAACCGTATCTACGAACGTTCTGATCGCGAACGAAAGCCGTTTTATCTTCTCGGTGAAACTTACGGAAAGGGTGTGCAGGATCTTGCGTATGGTGAAGATAAGCCAACCTTCCGAGCGTTTGATCTTTATTCTGGTCAGCCTGGGCAGGGTGAATATGTAAACTCTTTTGTTCGTATCGACATTCTTTCTACTCAGGGAATTGAATCCGTTCCTATGTTGTATGAAGGACCGTTCAGCATGGAGAAGATGGAAGAACTTCGTGACGGGCGCGATTACAGCAATTCCAATATCCGGGAAGGGATTGTTATTCGTCCGCACGTTGAACGGCAAAACGATTTCATCGGCCGGGTAATGCTCAAGTATGTAAGCCCAAAGTATCTTCTTCGTAAGGGTGATACAACAGAGTTTAACTAAACTGGATGGGAGGCCTTAGAGCCTCCCGTTCACCGTTTCCCAATTAACAATTTTCCAAAAGCTTTTAGCGTATTTTTTCTTGTCTGCGCCATAATCCAAGAAATAAGCGTGTTCCCACATGTCAAGTAACAATATGATATCAGAACGTTTTTTGTGATTGGATATTTGAACAATCTTCCCTGACTTCGTTAGAGCACACCAACCATTACCTTGTATTGTGGTTGCTGTTTCCTCAAACTCAGATTTGAACTTAGCCAATGATCCAAATTTATCATTGATTAATTCTAAGAAATCATTTAATGGTTTGTTGTTGTCCGTTGGTGGTTGTAAATTCTCCCAGAACAAATCATGTAAGAATGCCCCCGCAATCTGAAAAGGATCGCCGTCCTTGGCATTTTTGTGATAATTTTTTGTAAGAATATCATAATGTATATCAATAGTTTCTTTACTCATGATTGGAGATAACGAATCTTTTGAAAAGGAAAGTTTATCTAATTTCAAATCATCTTTGCTTTCAAGTATATTCATCCATTGACGTAAATTATTTGTTTTCATTATTAATTCCTTTTAGAATCCAGCATCAAACGCCCAAATTGAATTTGTTTGATTCCAAAATCCAGGTCTACTAACGATTGCTCCAGAGAAACCGTCCATTCTGACATTACCACCATCTTCTGTAAATGCATTAGTGGACAAACTTGAACCCGACGAAGTCAATGATACATTGTAATCGTTAAATGTTGGTGTTGTATCTATTAACGATACATCTGGAATTCTACGCATTGTCGTTGGGAAGATGATCGATGCAACAATGTCAGTTGCAGCTACCGCCCATGCGCTACCAGACTTCGCAGTTTCATAATAATGTCTCTGACACATGGTTAATTCAACTGTCGGATCACGTTTTTCAAATGGTGTAGCAATTGACCCCAATTCAAGTTGAACGCAAGCAATATCAACATCAATAGTTGTATTTACTGGAAGTCCTAATACGATATTTATGAAATCATCATCATTTGTTCCTATCGTTTTTCCTGTTAACGATGGGAAGGTAAAAGTATTCGTTACTTTCGTCCACAGTGTTGTAAGCACTACATCAGGCAATGCTTGTGTGGCTGCGGTCGACGGGGAACCACCGGTTCCGAACTGTTGCGCGACTCTCCTATTTTGAGTTGTAGCACCAACACTTGCTCTAGTGTAATAAGAGAGAGTAACGGTTTGACCGGCAAATGTACGGACACCTTCGATTCTTTGACGGAAATCATTAAGGAAACCAGATGTACCAGATGTTAATGTTGCACGCATAAAATATTGCGGTTCTCCTGGAACGTCTGTTTGTCCTAGATCGAAAGGTTGTTGAGATATAACAATGATATCATCTGTATTAGTATCAACTCTCCATAAATCAGCATTAAAGCCAGATCCAAATCCGGATGTTCCACGTTGCCAAATATCAAAATTACCATTAACGATTTTATTTCTAAATCCTGCGATTTGACCATTAGTATCATTGATTGATGGGATTGTTAAGTCCCCAGCAACTTCTAAATCTGTTATTGTCAATAATCCTGCACTGGTTAGACGCATATGTTCAACCGGGGCTGCACCATTCAAAGCTGTTCTAAATATGATATCACCGGTCTCGTTACCTACTGAACCATTAGTTAAGGCGAAATCAATATTAGCAATTTCAACAATAGCACCATTGCTACCATACCCTGCAATTTTTGCGCCACCTGCAGAGCCACCTGCTGAATCTGAATGTTCAATTCTAAATCTACTAAACGAACCGTTTAATCCTGTAAATAGATCAAGTCCAGCTTCTGGCTGGATTGTGCCTATGCCAACATTACCCGAAGCGTCAATTAAGAATCTATTCGTATCATTCGTTCTAATCTGCATCGAACGATCAGTGTTATTATAAGAAAGAGAACCGTCATTTGAGTTACTATCATCTCCGAACGCAATGGTGCCGGCACTTACTGAATTTGTTATAATTGAAATACCAGCATTTGTCGTTGCATTTTCAATAACCAATTCGTCAACTAATGTATCAACTGGGTCAGCTATAATTGTTGATTTTTTAATATGCACGGTACCAAGTGGATCATCTGTACCAATACCGATATTACCGTTATCGTCGATCCTCATATGTTCGGTATCGTCACCTGTATGGAAAGCTAATTGACCAGTTATTCCCGTACGACTAACTTTAATCCTTTGAACATCATCGGTTGTATTATCGATAAGCAATCGACCTGCATTGGATCCAACAACACCTTGGGTAATATTACCTTGCACATCCAATAACGTGGCAGGAGTGGTCGTACCAACCCCAACATTACCTACATCATCTATGCGCAGTCTTTCGGCACCACCGGTCGACATTGCCATATTATTTGCAGACGGATTCCATATTCCGGTATCTTCATCGGAAATAAACGAAATACCTGGCAATGCTTCTGTACCTGGTAATAAATTGACCTGATTAGCATTAAAGTTTCCTGACAATACACCATCAGAAGCAATACCAACGCTTGTACCATTTTTGAATACACCTGAATCGGTATCTGATCTAAATGCTATGGATGGCGCGCCAACTGTTCCGTCATCGATCAACAATTGTCCAAGAACACCATCAGAAACTAGTGTCATTGCAACTTCACCACCGGCAATTAGTTCTAATTCATTTGTATTTGTGCTACCAATACCGGTATCACTATCTCCATCGAACGACCATGATGGTATAGAAGTTACGCTAATAATTGGAAGTATTGGTTGTTTAACTGCTCGACTTTGCCGGGAGAATAATGTGTGTTGGTCAGTTGTAACTGAACCATCAACGAGAACCATTTCAACGCCATCTGTAACCAACCCAAGCTGTTCAAGTGCTGGATGGTATATTCCTGTATTTTCATCTGCTTCGAACGAGTATGCCGGCGCAGCAATAGTTCCGTGACTTGTTCCGCCGCCACCAGAATTCTTTATACGAATAGCATCAGTGTTGGTAAATAAAACTCCTGCGGTTGGTGCTGTTCGAGAATCAATCTCTTGTACGTTACCAATAACATTTGTGGCGCCACCCTCTCCTGCAATACCACTTGGTCCAGTTGGCCCCCACCAATCATTCGTTTCGTCATAAAACCAGCCGGCATCCGTCTCACTACCACGGTCAACCACAATTCCTGCTGCTCCGGCCGTAATACCGGCACCAACTTCCCCATCATTTAGTGTAATAGTGTTATCTGCAACAACAAGGTTTGCTGTATCAATTGTTGTTGTTGTTCCTTCAACAATTAGGTCTCCTCGAATTGTCACTTGTGTATCTAATCTTGATGAAGCGCCACCAGTAATCGTAATCTCTAATGCTTCAAATCCGCCGGAGGTTAATCCCATTGTATTGGCAGCTGAGTGATAAAACCCAGTATCAAGATCAGAAGCAAACGCTAATCCTGGCGCATTTTCAAAACCGTTATTCATTGATGTTGGGGCTGGAATAGTGGCACCGCCACTGTCAATCGTTAATTGTGGTATACCGTCAACAATAAATGACATTTCATTAGGTGCTGTTAGAGCAATACCTGTATTTCTTTCCACATCAAAACTATAAGATGGATTAGCAATAGATCCTGCAGAGTTTAATATTCTACTATTGGTACTATCGGATTGAATACCAGCCCGTAAACCAGTTCCCTGAGCTGACACACCAAGCAATGATCCTAAGCCATCGTGGAAATCATCTCCGGTTGACATACGTAAGTCACCATACATAACGCCACCGAATCGTTGTAAGAAGTCACCTTGTCCTGGTGATTCTGGATCCGACCCTAAACCTAAACTAGTCCATACTTGTGCCGTTGTTGGAACGCCGCCAGAGTCAACTTCAGGAAGGAAAATTTCGATATTACCAGTTTCTTCATTATACCTAATCATACCATTCGTAGATTCCGGTATATTGGTGCTGAGCAAACCTGGACGATTTGAACTAGACCCCGTTGGTAATCTTAAGAAATAAGGGTTGTCGATCAGTAGACCACCTTGGTCGTTTGATTCAATACTATCGATTTTGCGTAATGTATTTTTGTTGGCCATAATTATACTCCATAATCTTGCTATAATTATTTATCGTTAAAGATAAATTTTAGAAATTATGTCCGAGCTACGATCAAATAATTCCATGAAGTATTTGTGAGGCTAACAATATTCCCAATAGTTTTATCTAACGCTTGGAAAACCGCAGCAATATTGGCAAACCTAATCGTTAAATTTGTTGAATCAAATACAACTGATGTGCTACCTGAACCTTGCTGTCCAAATAACACCTTATCACCGATAGTATATCCATGCTCAGCGGTTGTACAAATTAAATACTCAGTCATAAACAATGGGGTCGATGATAAGCCATGAGATAGAATCAATTGTCCAGCTGATGTAATCGTTTGTTGTGTGCTTTCAAATGTTCCTGGTATGCTTGTATCAACATAGTTCTTAGTGGCTGCATCTTGTGCTGAAACTGGATCAACTACATTAACAATTTTGTTTGTTCCCAAGTCCAAATCCGCTGTCATTGCAACAGTGCCGTCTTGCTTTATATGATCAGTTGGTATTGTGTTATCAACATATTGCTTAGTGGCCGCACCAAGTGCAACCGTAGGATCTGCATTTAGTGTGATATCACCTGTAAATGTGGCACCACTTAGTGGAGCAAATGTATCAACGTAGTTCTTAGTGGCTGCATCTTGTGCTGAAACTGGGTCAACTACATTAACAATTTTGTTTGTTCCTAAGTCCAAATCCGCTGTCATTGCAACGGTACCATCTTGTTTGATTAAATCGGAAATATCCGGTGACATAATAGCATCAACATAAGCCTTAGTAGCCGCATCTTGTGGGTCAATTGGATCTACTACGTTAACAACTTTATTTGTCCCGACATTAAGATCTGCGGCCATAAAATTGGCGCCATCTAATGTCATCGTTATGGTATCAACATAATTCTTCGTAGCTGAATCCTGTGGTAAAACTGGGTCAACTACATTAACAATTTTGTTTGTTCCTAAGTCCAAATCCGCTGTCATTGCAACGGTACCATCTTGTTTGATTAAATCGGAAATATCCGGTGACATAATAGCATCAACATAAGCCTTAGTAGCCGCATCTTGTGGGTCAATTGGATCTACTACGTTAACAACTTTATTTGTCCCGACATTAAGATCTGCGGCCATAAAATTGGCGCCATCTAATGTCATCGTTATGGTATCAACATAATTCTTCGTAGCTGAATCCTGTGGTAAAACTGGGTCAACTACATTAACAATTTTGTTTGTTCCTAAGTCCAAATCCGCTGTCATTGCAACTGTTCCATCGGCAAGTATTGCAACACAAGCAGTCCCAACAAAATCTACATAAGCCTTAGTTGCTACGTCTTGAGGATTGGTTGGATCAACCACATTAATAACTTTATTTGTTCCAGCATCAAGATCTGCAACCATTGAATTTATGCCATCTAATGTCATTGTTGTATTATCGACATATTGCTTAGTAGCCGTACCCAATGGAAGTGTGGGATCTGCATTAAGAACTAGATCACCAGTTAATGTCCCACCAACAAGAGGTAAGAAGGTATCAACATAATCCTTTGTAGCCGCCTGTAATGCAAGTGTGGGATCTGCATTGAGAATCAAATTGCCAGTCATCGTCCCGCCGGAAATATTGAGCTTGTTTGCAATTAAACCGTTTGTAATAGGCGTAACATAATTCTTTACTTCAGCCATATTTGGTACTTGATCATCGTTTGAAGTAACAACTAGAGCATCATATTCAAGAGCAGATGACATTGTTACTGAACCATCGGTTAGAACAAACGTTCCTGCCCCACCACCAGCAACCAGGTCAACATAGTCTTTAGTAGCCGCTGCTAACCCTGGACTAGCACCAGTGACCATTGGGACCGTTACAATGCCCGTAAAGTTGCCGCCAGTAACTGGGACGTAATCACTTGAAACATCACTTATTGCGGTAATTCTGCCTTTAGAATCAACGGTTAATGAGGCCAAAGAGTAACTACCTGCACCAACCCCAGTATCAATAAGATTTAGAATTAATGGTACTTCACCATCACCGGAATCAAAAATACTTGAATCACCAACTACGTCGCCAGCAACGCTAAGAACCTTTGATTGAAGATTTTCAATGGCTACTTTTGCAATCCACCAATTCCATCTAAATTGGAATGTATCGTTATTTTGCCCAACAACTGGATATTCACTATTCCAAGTGAATCCATCGGCATCAGTGCCTGAAATTCCATTATTAATACCAACAGCCATTAAATAGCCTCCTTAATTTATTCTCTATTATTTATTATATTAATCCTAATTAACATTTATGGACCAATTGCTGCAATTCCTGGCACATCACCTGGCGGGAATTTAACCAACGTCTCTTCAATAATTTGTGATTGAAATACGTCAAAAACATTAAAATTACCATCAAACGTTGTGGGTGTATTACCATCAAAAGTGGTAGTTGTGAGTGTAGCTTTCGTTGACACACTATATCGATCAATAGTAAATGGTCGATTACTTACCAATTTTCTAATTTCTGGAGAAACGTTATCAACTACACGTTCTCCCGTCCCTGGTTTAGCATAAGCAATAACAATTGCTGCCGTCCACCCAAGTACCGAAGAAGGTTCACCTTCAACTTGTTCTGATTTCTGCCATCTTGGCGCGAGTTCTTGGCCTGGTAAGCCATTTTCTGCAATTAAACCATCCCGCATATTGAGTAACGAAGGTGGGAACAAATTGTTAATTGGTGTAACCGCGTTTACAGGACCAGGCGCTTGTGGATAGGTTCGAACAAATGCCGCCCCTGCTTGTCTATCACGCACTTCAACATAAATTGCATCGTATATATATTCACCTTCATTGTTTCGAACAACCACGGATTTGAAATCACCAAACACAACCGTATCTTTTCTATGATGTTCATCTAAGCTTAGATAAAAATCTTCCAATTCTTGACCAACGTTTAATGAACGCTGCAAACCACCGACCATATAAATGTGTGGATCTCGCACAATACCGAAGCTGGGAACAGTATCACCAAAGATATCAAACTCAGCAAAAAAGTCTGAGTCTCTTTCAGGTGGTTGTATTGGAACAAAGATTGTGTTTCCTTCGATCTCGGCGGTAATAAATCCCGCATCATCGAAGTTTGATGTTGTTTCAAACGGTAGATTTTCAATATCTTCATCATCCAAATCTTCTTCATTGAGGATGATCTCAGGAGTGAAACCAAAATCAAAGGCTAATGGGACAAATATTTCTTCACTATCTTTGATACTCTTAACTTCTTCACGTATGAACAAATGCAAGGCCGCATCATGCAATATTCTTCGGTCTTCTCCCATAATTGGGACGACGACACTAATCGTTTCTGGTTCAGTTATATCGAGTACAGTAATAGAAAAAGTTCTTGACTCTTGGAAGAAAGTATTATCAGCTACTATTGTAAATGTAAAGGTTGTATCACTTGATACATCAAACGGGGTTCCTGAAATTTCACCGGTATTTGTATTTAGGATTAATCCAGGTGGGAATTGCTCTCCTGGTTGTAAATCAAAACTATAAGTGATCTTTGGTTGGAATAAAATATCAGGATCAAGTGGATCAAATACAAATCCAGCATCAGCTAGTACCTCAATGATTTCATTTGGTAAATCATTTAGTGGATCATCTAGTTCAGTAATCACTGTTAACGCTTGAATGATTAATTCAAAATCTACTTCACTATCACTATCAATTAAAACTGCGGCAGTAGTTGCTTCAACTTTGAAAATCGCATCAATGCATTCATCGGTTGTTCCTAATGAACCTTCCGGAGTAATCCAAATGGGTGGAACATCACCTGATACATTACTTACGGTGATTTCGAAAACTCTGGGTGTAACAAGAACGCCATCACTTGCATTTACTGTAAAGGTAAACACCTTTGTTGATTCATTAATGCTTGGCAACGTACCGGTAATTAATCCGGATGATGATATATTAAGCGTAGCGGGGAATTCTTCACCAAATTGCAGGTTGGGCGCATAAGTAACCAATCCAGCTTCTGGGTCAATTGCATTAAGTTGGAAAATAAATAATGATAATTCATTTGCTGTTACAATGTTTCCGGTTGGTGTATTCCATACCGGCGGTTGATTTGTTACAATTTCAGCAACATCAACAGAAAACTCTCGTGTTGCACTTAACACTGTGTCAGTAACTTCAATTGTGAAGACAAAATTACCGTTCCCAATGAGAGAACCTGATAATTTACCATCTGATGAAAGTGTTGTACCATTCGGAAGAGCGCCACCAACTAAAGTAAATGTCAATGGATCATTGTCTGGATCCGCCGCATGATCAACATTGGTCAATAATGCAAAATCATAAAGTATTGTATCACCTTGACTAGCGGTTAATATTTCGACTGGTTCACTAACAACCAATGGGAACCATAAAGGAGATGAATTAACTGCGATCAAGTCAATAAAGAATGATCTATCAGTAATTAGTTCACCGTCACTTGCTCTAACGGTAAATGAAATTGTTTGATTTACCAATAAATTTGATACAGTACCAGAAATTAATCCGCTAGAATCTAAGAACAATCCGGAAGTTCTAATTTCACCAGGGTTGCTTGGATTTTCACCAACTTGCAGGGAATAAGTTATAGGCAATCCTTCAGGGTCGGTTGCTTCTAATTGGAAACTAACCACTTCGCCTTCTACTGGGTCATGTGGCGTAACACCAACTTTTATCTGGTTCGGTTGTGTAACCCATATAGGTGGTCGGTTTGGTATATCGAGAACATTAATAGAAAATACTTGGTCGATTGTACTAAGATCAGGAGCAATAGCAGTTAATGTAAATTCAAATTCGGTATCTTCGGTGACTTCAGGGAGGGTACCTGTAAGTAAACCTGTTATTGGATTTAGTGATAAGAACACTGGGAAATCTGGATTAGTTTGGTATGTAACCGGTTGTTCATTTCCGAGTTCATCTACAAACCTAGCAACCACTGTTTGGCTAAAAGCGGTATTTTCTTCTTGGCTTCTGATAATTCCTGGTAGAGTAATCCACTCGAATGATGCTTCTTCAACAAAGAAGCTAAACAATACCCGATTTGGGGTTCCAATCGGTAAATCGGGGATTGAATTAACCGTTGCATTGTTGATCATAAAGTCTTTAACTTCTTGTACTCCAGTTGAATTTGTTGGTCTTGGCTTATCTTCTAAGAATAATGCTGCAACGCCAACCGCATGAGGACAAGCCATTGACGTACCATTTAATCTTTGACTTCCATCCTTGGTTGATAATGTAATGTTTGACTGGAAAGAACCTTGTGTAGAATCATTTTGTTCATATTGTAAAATGATTTCCTCATCTGTTGGTAAGATAATATTTGGATTTAGTCTTAGATCTCGGACTCTTGATAGGAATGTAGGGGAACCATCAAATAATAATGTAGGGTTAGAACGTGTCCCAATCCTAACACGGCTTGTACCATCATATGGGAAGAATACTCTAAATCTTGTCGATAGAATTGTTTCACCTGCAGGAACTCTACCAACAATTGTTTCAAATGGTGCATCAACGCGCAAGAAGAATGATGGTACTTCAAATGGTGCAGCACTACGAATAGCAACACCAGGTGCAAAAACATCAACCGCTGATCCGAGGTTTGAAATACCAGCTTCTCCGAATCCCCTATCACCGTCTCCTGGCCCATCCCCGCTAGAAAAATTAGAAAAACTGGCTCTTGCATCGCCGAAGCCGATAGCACCAACCGTAAAAGCTTCGGGGGCACCAGCTGGCGACACTTCAATTGCTGGTCGATTCGAATTGCCCGCAGCGACTATTGTAACTATACCAGCATTAACCAAGTTTGCAACTGCTAGATCAACAGAAGTTACCCGACCATTAAATCCAATACTCATATTGGCAACTGACGGGCGATTATTTGTTTTGGATACATGGTGTGACAGGACTGAGTTCATAGCTTGTATAATAGCTGAACCTGAACCACTTCCTGCTGAATTTAGAGCTTTTGCGGAAAAGACTTTCGCCGCTTTTGCGACACCGTATGTTGCACCACACGCTGTCGCTGCTACATGAGTTCCGTGACCATTGCCATCTTGACCTGTGGCAACACCAGTTTCATTAACAAAGTCGGATAGAACCGAAGCTCTCCCTCCAAACTCTTCGTGGTCAATCTTAATTCCTGTATCAATTACATAAATATCAACAGTTGAACCATTCCGATTAAATTTATAAACATTATTTAATTGTGTAGAGCGTTGATCAATTCGATCCAATCCCCAGTTATCATCGACCACACCATTCAAGTTTTGAACAGCACAAGTTGAAAATTCAACATCTTCCTCAATGATAACAATCTCGCTTCGTCCGAGAATGCTGATATATTGTTTATGTGTACAGTTTATAATCCAATGACTATTCATTGGGGTGATATTTGTGTGTTCAATGCGGTTTGATGCAAGATAATAACCAAATTGGTCATTTGTTCCTGGCTTCGTAACTGCAATATATTTTTTTATGTCAGACATGCGCAATCCTTGTAAGAATACTCTACTAAGTATTTATTACAGGAGAAGTTCGCTATAAACAATAAAGTTTAAATTCTATGGCTTCTTGCTTGGATTCGAATTTCATAATTGGTGTTCGGTGTACAAACTCATCTGCGGATAGTTTTTCTATTATCTCGTCTATGTTTGGTGGAAAATTATCGAAACACCAACCCCATCTATGCTTGCAATTGTTGATGCACCAATCTATTGATGATAATACTATGCCTTCATGACCATACAAATAAACATCAATTGTGGGTAAGGTAGGTTTTTTCCAATTCTGTCCTTGAAAATATTTACCAAAATATTCGCTAGTTGTCATTATACTGAAAAGCTTGTTTGACATCCACACGAAGCAGTTGCATTTGGATTGGTAAATCTAAAGCTAGATCCCATCATATCGGTTACCCAGTCAACCTCAACACCCATTACAAACATGATACTTGCTGCATCTACAACAAAATCTCCATTTTCTAATGGAATGATATCATCACCCTTTTCAATTTCATCAGTAAAATCAATATCATATGTAAAACCTGAGCAACCTCCAGATTTAACCCCGAATCGAATAGCTTTTTTATTGTGTTGTTTGAGCAGATTTTCAAAATGCTCTTTAGCACTGTCAGTGATATTAATAATAGTTGGTCCTGTTGGTTTCTGTACAGGTAATGCAAATGGATCAGTAGGCATAATAGTTCTCCTTTTTATTATTTACCACTCCATGGTATTTGTTATATCCTTAGGAAGTTTTCTAATCCGGTAACTTTTATTCTCTTTGGGTTTTACTTCTGTATTGATATATTCTTTTGCTTCTTCCTTGGTCTTAAATATAACAATAGACATACACCCAGGACCAGATTCTCCTGGACGTTTTCGTAGAACCCATCGGCAGCTAGTTTCTCCTGTCATCCACCCTTTTTGTCGACGGTGGTCAGTAACGAGACCATATGTTGTGCATTCAATAGCAAATTTCTTTTTTGACATGCGTTACCACCAATTAAATCCTTTGATTACTCCAAATATATATATTGACATCATTGAAGCGTTTAGAATAACGACACTATTTTTCTTCCATAGTTTACCAAGAATAACCCAAAAAACTCCACCCATAAGAAAGGCTACCACATTCCAGGGGAAAATGTTCAAACTACTTAAAATTGCCCCTGTTATCAATGAAATGGTACCGACCCATTCTAGATATTTTTCAGTCAATTCTTTGTGTATTATAGTTTTACCCATAGCATAAATAAATATATATGAAATTTTAATTAATGTCAAGAGGAAATTTTACTTATGGGAACAAGTATTAATAGTAGAGTAAAAGTTAATTCAGGCCGTACCGCATTTATTGATAGAAATGCTTTTCGAAACTCTTCTATATATCCTGCCGAAGCACAAACTGGGCCTTGGCATGTAGCTAACCCAATAACTTTTGATACGACATCAATCGGTGGATCTGCTTGGTTTGATAGAAGCTCTTCACAACGCTTAACACGAACATCAAATGCTGCTTCGAATACAACTGAATGTTGGATTTCTTTATGGGTTCTTAGAACCGAATTCGATGCCGGAACGACGTGGGGTATACTTAGCCTAAATAACACACAACTATTTGTTAATATCCCCAACGGTGGTGATTTCCTTCAAATTTACGGAGGCCCCGCTTCCACCATAACAACTAATCATCAATTTAGGGATATTGGTTGGTGTCATATACTTTATCATTTTAAAGGAACAGATTCAGAATTATTCATCAATGGTGAAGAAGTAACCAGTTTCTCAATTGATGACCGTGTGTCATTCCCATCATCTATTCCATTAGGTTCCTCTACATGGACAATCGGATCGCAAGGAGGAAGCAATCATTTTAGTGGATATATTGCACAACCAGCATTCATTGAAGATACGGGATTAACTGAACTTGATTTTGGTGAATTCGTTAATGTTGGCACGAATGGCTTCACGTGGGCGCCAGCCTCAAACGACCAAATAATAGCACTCGCAGACGCTGCTGGTGGCAATTCATTCTGTTTAACTGATGGCATTGGTGATGGAACTGACGCAAGTTCAAATGGAAACGACTTTACACCATCAAATATGACTCATGCTACAAATGGTTCTAACAATACACCATCACTTGTTTATCCAGTGATTAATACACTACATAAAACAGTTCGCGCAACATTAAGCAATGGAAACTTATCCGGTTCAATATCCAATTCGGGTGGTACAGAAGCGGTATGGACCACGATGGGAATTTCTACTGGAAAATATACCTGGGAAGCTCAGTTAACGAACGGATCAAACGTGGCGTTTGGAATTGCCAATTCATACGGCGGCGATACCCGCTTGGATGGTGCAATAGCAAGCCAACACGCGATAGTTTACACAAATTCTGGAACTAAATCAATTGATGGGGGGTCAAACTCCGCATACGGGGACTCATACACATCTTCCAATCGGATCCGTGTTGAATTAGATGCTGACGCGGATGAAATTGAATTTTTCAAGGATAATGTAAGCCAAGGAACAATTGCAATAAACAGCAATGAAACATGGTTCCCAATAGCGGTCCGTTATCTTTCACCAACTTTTGATTTTATATTTGATTTAGTTGATTTCCAAGACACACCAACAGCTGGTTTCTTGCCGATCAACTCAGCAAACTTGCCAACACCAACATTCCAAGGCGTTGACTTCTTTGAAACAGTTCTTTATACAGGAAACGGAACAGCAATCGGATCGGGTGGTAACGCTGTAACTGGCGCAGGATTCCAGCCTGATTTTACTTGGATTAAGAACACATCGGCAGCTGACCAACATATTCTTACTGACGTTGTTAGAGGTACAACCAAATACCTCTCAAGCGATGGCTTAGACGCTGAAGTAACAGCCGCCGAAGCCTTAGCGTCTTTCAATGCTGATGGATTCACTGTTGGTAATGATGTTCAAGTCAATACGAATTCAGAAAATTATGTTTCATGGAATTACTTAGCGGGTGGTGCTAGTGTAACAAACACAACTGGGTCGATAACATCGAACGTATCTGTTGCCACTCCTGGGCATTTTAGTATAATGACATATACTGGTGATGGATCGGTTGCAACTATCGGGCATGGTTTGCCTGGCGCTCCAGATGCAATCATTGCAAAATCTAGAGGTACATCAAATGCATGGTATTTTTGGACAAATAACATTGGTATGGATTTGTCCACAAATAATTCATATCTGTTACTGAATTTGACTAACGGGTTATTCACCGATGGTAACAATGTTCATGCTAATACACCACCAACTAGTTCATCAATGACTGTTAGCAGCAATATTAATGTTAATGCGGGAAATTATATTTCATATGCATTTAGGTCGGTTCCTGGTGTTTGTGATGTTGGATCATTTGAAGGTAACAGTAGTGCTAACGGACCATATATTAGAACAGGGTTTAAGCCTCGTTGGCTACTTATTAAAGACACCGCAGCAAGCGATTGGTGGATTTTTGACACGCAACGCAATACAATTAACCCATCAACTAACCCATTATGGGCAAACCTTTCAAATTCTGCATCACCTGATAATGCATATTCAGTTGACCTTCTTAGTGATGGTTTCAAAATCCGGAATGCTTCTGTTATAAATAGTGCATCAACACACATTTATATGGCAATTGCAGACGTGGCGGGTGGTGGAAACTTACCACCAATTCCAGGAGCATAATTATAAGACAACAATTATCAACAATGAAAAATAATAAACCATTTTGGATAAATAATAAGCACATCAATCTTAAGACACATTAACTAAAAGGAATACACATTATGGGGACATCAATAAATAACAGAGTTAACATTAACTCGGGACGAACTACGTTCATTGATCGAGCAGGCTTCAGGGATTCATCCATATATTCACTTGAAGCAGAAACAGGCCCATGGCATATTGCTAATCCAGGCGGATCTACGGATCCAGATTTTGCGAGTGTAACATTATTGCTACCAATGGATTCAGACTTTAACGATGTTTCAAATTCAGCAAGAACACCAACTCTATTGAATGCACCAACAATCGATGCTACTGAAAAACAATTCGGGGCTGGATCTGGTAAATTCTTAAAAGCCAGTTCACAGTATTTGCAATTTGCTCATACCGCAGATTTGAACTTTGGATCAAATGATTGGACAATTGAATGGTGGTCATATATGAATACAGGCGCTACGCAATTTTCTACCATTCTTGACAAAGGTGACGGCGGCGGCGCTGGCGCAGGACCATTTTGGATTAATGTTGGTCCTGATGGCTTAGGTGTTTCACTAGATACCTCCCCTCCTGGATTCGAATTTACGCATCATCTAGGATTTGGTGGGCCATTGCCAGTCCAGACTTGGAGCCATTTTGCAGTCACACGCGATGGAAGCAACTTTAGAATGTTTATTGATGGTGTACAGGTCGACTCAACAACTAGTGCAACAGCAATGGCTGATACTTCTTCACCATTAAAAGTTGGTGCTAGAGGACAGAGTGGATCATCTCTATACTTTGATGGTTTCATTGACGATCTTAGAATCACTAATGGTGTTGCTCGTTATACTTCCGGTTTTTCAGTTCCAACAGCCGCATTCCCAACATCATAACACATTAACAATCAGCCCAGTCATCTGTCCGTACTTTACCCATAAGTCGGGCAGTGACTAGGGCGTTCTCGAAAAACGACGTAAATCCTGGCACAACAGCATCAACATCAGTTATATCCTGATTTGTGTAACCCTTTTTTTGCTTGTTCCGGGAAAGTTTTTCCAATTCCGATAAACCCTTTTTCCCGATGTACATCTTAAACTGGAGGCTTGGTCTCTTACCGCCAACTAGACCATCTACATCTACAACCTGGCGTTTTCCCCAAAAACAGAACCAATTGTCTCCGGCTTCAACCCATCCCCAGATCTTGTCCGATTTTCCTTCGTTGTTCCATAACAACTTTTGGAGGGTATATGACACTTTACATCTCCTTTGATGAAAAAAACACACGGTATCCCCGAGCTTTTTGCATATCAATTAGGCTCTGCAAGACTTGAGCTGCCTTGGGTGCGCCGTCAACAACCGTAGCATCAACTTCATCAGTTGCGACTATTAGATCCTGACACCAAACAACCCATTTGCTGGCCGCTATGCCAATCTTCTCCGGCGCAATTTGTTCCATATAAACCGCACAAATTTTTCCATCCATTGTTTATTACTCCTCGTTTGCTTGTTTCACATGGGTAAGAACCGTCTGCTTCTCATCACGGAATTCATCGTGCTTCTTAATGCGTCCACGCTTCATAACAATCTTCTGTCCTGCCTCAATTTCTGTGGTCCACTTACCACCAAATACCGTAAAAGTGTTACCGTCCTTATCGCGCATCTTGGTCATCGGCGATGAACCCCAGGCACCCTCAACCATCCGGCGCATTTCAACGGTGAATTCCATATTCTCCAGGACATCACCCACTGCGCCAACATGCTCACTCTTTCCGACTAGGGTCTTACGGAGTTCGGCAGCCTTCAAGCGATCCATTGCCTTCTGGTAGGACATGATCATTGCGGCGGCTCTACCCACATCCTTGTAACTAACATACGTGCTCTTGGCGATAATGCCAATGTTGTGTTCAAAATCATTCAAGTTCGTCTTGTTTTCAACGATATCAAGCCAGTAAGAAATTGCATCCCGTACCGTTTCCCTTTCCTGTACTGTCGGTCCCGGCTCCGGCGTCACGTACCCCAAACCAGTCCAACGAAAAGCCGAAGCCATAATATTCAATGCCTGGTCTGCGGTTGAGGTGATATCCTCCATACCATAAGCAGTACCACGGCTAATCCAACCCGATTCTGCGATTGCTCGAACGGTAAAAGCAAGGTAGCTTTCCAAGTTGATGGAGTTGGGGTCACGTGGTGTGTTGTCTACTGGTTCAAGCGCCGCGCGGTGACATTCGAACCAAAACTCTGCCAGCTTCGCGATCTTGTCGATGTCGTGACCATAAAAGTCCCGAAGACACTGACGACCAACCTGCATGTATTCATCCGTCTCCACGTTACGGAGAACGAACGTATCCTTGCGATAACGCTTCGTGTGACAATGGTCACAATTGCGGTGGTCTGCTTCTCGATACTGGACAGGGCATTCTTTGCCGGGCTGGGTATCAACCATCACACCAGCTTCCTTATCATGCCGCAAACGCGCAACGAATTCCCAACCTTCAACCCGAACGATCTTACCAGCAACGAGGACTTCGTAAACCTTATGGCCTTGTCCCGGCTTGTTTTCGTCCTCGAAAAATTCGTAACCAACGGGATCGGCAATGATGGAGAACTCTTCGAAATCCAGACCCAGGCGCTTAATCTTGCGATTTAGCTTCTCGACCTTGTCCTTAAACGAATCCCAGTTGTTTTCGTGGATATTGTAGATTTCGTTGATTTCGTTCTCTACAGTCATTTCGATCTCCTTCTTCGTTGTCATGCTATATTATAGCATGAAATTGGAGATTGTCAACCTTATCGATTAACATATTCAGTGTGACGACGAACAAATTCTTCAACATCATCCTTATGAATTTCCATAGCGTGATAATTGTTGATACGGCCGAGGTGGTCAAAGCCCGTAAACCGAAGACCTTCACCGAGATTGGGATAGCCTTCAATCTCGCCATCGATATACCGGGATGCATACTGACACTGTTGACCGAGGCGAATTCGAGCAATATCACCGAAACTTACATAATCGTTACTCATGTTCGATCTCCTGTTGTTTACTTATGTCATAATTATAGCATTAAATTAGAGATTGTCAATCTTTCCATTATAATTATAAACTGTCTCACCAAACCAATCTAATTAAAACCAAATCCTGTTTTGTCGTATTATATGGGTCGATATCATTTTCTTTAAACCAGCTCGTAGGTATATCATTCCCATTTATATACCATGCCTTAGTTCCATCCGTATATTCAATCGCTGGTCCATCAATTCGATGCCGTTTTCCATTTATATACCATGCCTTAGTTCCATCCGTATATTCAATCGCTGGTCCATCAATTCGATGCCGTTTTCCATGCAAAAACCACTCATTTGACCCATCCGTATATTCAATCGCTGGTCCATCAATTCGATGCTGTTTTCCATTCAAATACCACTCATTTGACCCATCCGTATATTCAATCGCTGGTCCATCAATTCGATGCCGTTTTCCATGCAACAACCACTCATTTGACCCATCCGTATATTCAATCGCTGGACCATCAATTCGATGCTGTTTTCCATTCAAATACCACTCATTTGTCCCATCCGTATATTCAATCGCTGGTCCATCAATTCGATGCTGTTTTCCATTCAAATACCACTCATTTGTCCCATCCGTATATTCAATCGCTGGTCCGTCTGTTCTATGACGTAAGCCATGTAGATACCAATACTTGTCGCCATATGATTCGATTGCTGGTCCATCAATTCGATGCCGTTTTCCATGCAAAAACCACTCATTTGTCCCATCCGTATATTCAATCGCTGGTCCATCAATTCGATGCCGTTTTCCATGCAAAAACCAATACTTGGTTCCTTCTGGAACTATAAGAGCTGGGCCGTCATCTCTATGGAATTTATTCTTGTCAAAACAATCGAATTCAATTGCAGTTAAATGAAAAACACCCTCTTTCGTATAAATGCGATATGATCTGGTCATTCTGTCTCACCACAATTGTTTAATTAAATTAATTAATTGCCAAGCTTTGCCAATAGCATATCTTCAACGATATCGTTATCGTTAACAACTAAAACGGATCGAGAAGGATGTTTAAGTTTTGAAACCATGTCATTATCACCGCTTCGATCGGTGTGCTGTAAACTATGGACAATAACAGTTATATCAATTTGACATTCGCGTTTGTAATTAAATGACGCTTTAGATTTGATTTCATTAACAACACCATAATCTAATTCAGCACCGGAACCATAGCGAGAATTAATGAAAACAACTTTGTCATTTTCTTTGATAATTCTTCCACGCATATCAGCGGGGGGATCATTTTTTAGAGCTATTGCTGCTTCGTTTTTTAGATCACTATTCTTCCAAACTGTTGGTCCATTATAATCTAATAATAATTCCAATTGATAGGATGCATAATGATCGAAGAATTTAACCTTTGCAACGTTCTTCCTATCATCCCATCCGAGTTGGGCATCAAGCGTAAATGAATATTCTGGCCAGATTTCTCGATCAGTTGAAAATAAACCAGATCGCATTGACTTTCTGCACCCATGGTCAAGTATTTTCTTAATGAAGGCGATTGATCCTTCACGCTCACCGGCAATAAATCGGACATATATTTTCTTCTTCAAATCAACATCCGCAACGATTCGTTTAATCGTGTTAGATAAATCTTCACAGGGTTGATAATATGCCGATCCGTCTTTTCTGGGATAAACAAATTTTGATCCGGGATCTGCTGGCTTTAATAATTGTGTTCCTTCAAATTCTTCCATTATATTATCATCCTTCCAATTTCGCCATTAACATATCGTTTACTAAATCAGTATCGTCGATACAAATTATCATCGACGAATATGCTTTAATATTGGAAAGAAATGGCTTGTTATTTTTATCTGTTCTTACGCTTTCAATAATCACAATTATTTCATTTTTATCGCTATCAACATGGAAATCATTGATATCTATTTTAACCTTAATCTCTTTGATCACACCGTAATCCAATGAAGCGGCTTTGTTGAATCTCGAATTGATAAACATAACCTTATTACCAATTTCAATTGGTTTGCCTCTTACGTCAAACAATGGATTTTTAGCTAAAATTTCATCCACAGAGGATTTGGTATCAAATTCCTTATATACTGTTGGACCATCATAATTAACTAACCATTCAACTAATGGTGTGTTTATACCTTTGAGTAATTCTACTTTCTTTCCTTTCTTATCATCCCATGCGTAACGAACTGTTAATGAAAAGAAATATCTTGGCGATTTGATGTATGATTTTGAAACATTACGGTTATCATATTTAATTATATCTGAAATATAAACAATCGAACCCTGATATTTTCCTCGAAGGAATTTTAAGTAAATTCGTTTCCCGCCGCGGGCATAATTAACACCATAATTAATTCTTCGTACAACTTTGATTAATTTTTCCGAATCCGGGCAAAATGGTGTATCTTTATTTTTTCGTCTACGTGGATATATTACTAAATTACTGCAATCAATAACGGGTGCCATCAATGGTATTGTTGTAATGTCTTTTGACATAATTATCTCTTGTATACCGATAAGGCATCAACTGGTGGGTTATAAACCGCAGTAAACCGTCGAATTGATCCTTCAACGTCCCGGCCATCATTCCTTCGTACGACGTTGGCTCGGCAAGCATCGGGATCGTTTTCGAAATAGATTACGTTAAGAACATGCATGGGATAACGAATCGTTAGTTGATCAATACACATATCCAAAATGCGACTATCACATAAATTGATGTCAGTGATGACGATATTGCAATCGCAATTTGTTTTCGGAAGTTCTCCGGTTTCACGTATGTCGTCAATGACGATTGCGTCGTTCTCGATAGCCATTTTTGTTGCAAGAAACGTCTTACCTGATCCAGGAAGACCCGTAATTAAAGTAATTTTATACAAGGTTATGCTCCACAAGAAATAACCAAAGTTCATCGGCGGCTATTTTTTTAACAGCATATCTCGTGTAGTTGTCGTAATAATCATTGCTGGTACGTTCACTCACATCAACCTTCGACATTAGCTTCTTATACATCAAGAAACTGAGGTTTGGTACAATTTCGAGCAATGCCGAATCGAGATCAGAAAATTCGGGCTCAGGGTCAGCTGAAACGGGATAATGTCTTGACTCGTCATCGCCGCCATCATTCCAGCAACTACCGCCTTCTTGTCCACCAATACACCATTCAAGTTCAAACTCTCCCCGGCAGGTAAATTCATCGACAATCTTATCAAATTCTTCACGTTCCATAACTATTCTCCAGTTACTAAAATATTATAACATTTTGTAGGAAAAGTCAACTCTTATACCCATGTCAATTTGAATAATATTGCGTCATCTTCATTGTTAAAAGAAAAAATAATTGGGTCGTCCTGGTGATGACCGTTCCATGCCTTTGTGCAGTTTTCATCACACCATTTATATACTTCAATCGGGCATTCTTGGAGAGTTACTTGAAATGGGTAACTCCATTCAATACGTCTCTGGTATATTCCTATCTGTCGATTAAGGAACCAACGATTGCACTCATGAGATATTAAAACAATCTTATATGTTGATAAAATTCTACTAACAGTATCAGCTGGTTTGATTATTAAGGGATAATCCCAATCATGATCGGGGACAAAAATACCCTCTGAATTTTGAAAATACCCCTTAACTTCTTCTTTATTGTTTGGATTTATAACAAAGTTGCCATCTTTGAAAACACTGAATTCGTTTCGTGGGATAGACCACCTTTGTTCTTTAGGGATAACACTGGTATTTTTTCGTAATTCTTGTATTAATTCATGCATTAACGAATTTTCAACTAGTTCTATATTTGATCCACTCATAACTTGTCCAGACATTATGCTCTCAACATTTCACCACAATTATATGTGTCATTCATAGTATACACAACACGGCGAATCCCATAATTATCAATAGCCATTTGACAACCCGTACATGGTTTAGCCAATCCCCGAACTAATTGATCATGGTTATCATGGTTGCATTTAATACGACAAACATATAGTGTAGATTTTCGGAGATCCTTTTCATCTTTCAAAACCCTTAACGCTTTCTTGATAGCGTGCGTTTCTGCGTGCAAAAACTCCATCTGTTCATGTTTTTGGTAATCGAGAACAAATGGGTCGGTTTTTTCTTGATTATAACCAACACTGATTATTTGATTCTTTATCACCACCAAAGCAGTTAGTCGAGTTCTAAACATCGGCTCAACGTTGCGAGCTTCATTGTCTATAAACTTCATAAACCGTCGATCTTTGTGATTCATGCTTGATAACAAAAGGTGTTTTTCTATCATACATGCATTATATTATACAATTAACACATTATCAACCTTAAAATTTTAAAAAAATAATATATTTCCGTGGGTTTTGGGCGGTTTACCAAAATTTGCAGTATAAATATAAACATACAAGTTAATTAGTTAGTCAATAAGAAACCCGCAAAGGAACAAAAATGAGTATATTCAAAAAATACAAATCACATCATGATAATAACGCGGCCGAAGAATTGTCAATAGGTGAATATTTGGCTCTTTGTAAAAAAGATCCAACAACATATGCTACATCTGCTGAACGCATGTTGGCAGCAATTGGTGAACCAGAATATGTTGATACGTCATCTGATAATCGACTTAGCCGTATTTTCTCAAACCGAACAATCAAACGATATAAGTCATTTGAAGGCTTTTATGGTATGGAAGATACAATTGAGCAGATTGTTGGTTATTATAAGCATTCTGCACAGGGCTTGGAAGAAAAGAAACAGGTATTGTACCTTCTAGGACCAGTTGGTGGTGGTAAATCCAGTCTCGCTGAGCATTTGAAGAAGTTGATGGAACAATATCCAATTTACGTTCTTAAAGCAGGCGATGACATTAGCCCATGTTTTGAATCACCACTTGGATTATTCGACGTAGATGAATATGCAGATGACCTTGAAAAGGAATATAAAATTCCCCGTCGTTATCTAAATATGGTAATGAGCCCATGGGCATCAAAGCGTCTAAAGGAATTTGATGGTGATATTGAACAGTTTAGTGTTGTTCGAGTAAAACCAAACCGTTTGAACCAGGTTGCTATTGCAAAGACAGAACCAGGCGATGAAAATAACCAGGATATTTCGGCACTAGTTGGTAAGGTCGACATTCGTAAGCTACGTGATCATAGCCAAAACGATCCAGATTGTTATTCATGGGATGGTTCACTATGTCGTGCCAACCAGGGTATTATGGAATTCGTTGAAATGTTCAAGGCGCCAATTAAGGTTCTTCACCCATTACTAACTGCTACGCAGGAAGGAAACTATGTGGGTACAGAAAATATTGGTGCAATACCATTCAATGGTGGTATTCTAGCCCACTCCAACGAAAGCGAATGGTCAACATTCCGTGGTAACAAGAACAATGAAGCATTCCTAGACAGAATTTACATTGTTAAGGTACCATATTGCTTACGTGTCACAGAAGAAATTGACATTTATAGGAAGTTGGTTGCAGGATCAAGTCTATCGGCGGCGCCATGTACTCCACAAACATTTGAAATGATGGCCCAGGTTGCAGTGTTAAGTCGTCTCGTTGACCCAGAAAACTCAAACATTTGGTCAAAGATGCGTATTTATGATGGTGTAAACCTCAAAGACGACGATCCAAGTGCAAAAAGCTTGCATGAATATAAGGACTATGCGGGTGTTGATGAAGGTATGCACGGCCTAAGTACTCGTTTTGCTTATAAAGTTCTTTCAAAGGTATTCAACTATGACCCAGAAGAGGTTGGTGCTAATCCAGTTCATCTACTTCGTGTCCTAGAAGAAGCCATTATCAAAGAACAGATGGGTAAGGAGCGAGAAGAAAAGTACCTCACTTTCCTTAATGAATACATTAAGCCAAAATTTGCAGAACATATCGGAAAAGAGTTGCAGGTTGCATACTTGGAGTCATATTCCGAATATGGACAGAATCTATTCGACCGGTATATTGATTATGCTGATCATTGGGTTGAGGATAAAGACTACAAGGACGAAGACACCGGGGAAATGTTTAATCGTGAAGCATTAAATGATGAACTAGAGAAGATTGAAAAGCCTGCGGGCATTGCGAATCCTAAGGATTTCCGTAATGAGGTTGTCAATTTTGCTCTACGTCACCGTTCCAAACACGAAGGCGAAAATCCAAAATGGACTTCTTACGAGAAGCTTCGCGTCGTTATTGAGGAAAAGATGTTTGCTAACACTGAAGAGATTCTACCAGTTATTAGCTTCACAGCTAAGAGGTCAGAAGATGATCAGAAGAAGCATAACGATTTTGTCAAGCGCATGGGTGAAAAGGGCTACACCGAGCGCCAGACACGTATTTTAGTTGATTGGTACCATAGGGTTCAAAAGACGCAATAAAAGTAATAAAATACGTACATTACAACTTAAAAGCCCTGGGACATAATCCTGGGGCTTTTTTGTAATTTGATTAGAATTTAAGTCAAAAAAGACCCCGGGCAAAAGTAAGCCCGGGGTGGAGTTAATGGGTATTATATAACATAATTTTAATGTTATCTTTTATTTATTATTAAAAAACATAGCGTTATTAAAATAAAATTGCATGAAATCGAATGAACTATTTTCCAAAATAATAAATAGTATTGTAATAACTATTCCCCCAATGGTAAGGAGGCTTCCAGTGAGCACTATTGTAGACCGGAGAAAAAGTAGTAATAAGAAGAGCCTTGATAACCGCCGCCGCTTTATAAAGCGTGCTAGAAAAACTATTAAAAAACAAGTAGATGAAATAGTTCAGAAACGGAATATCAAAGATATCGACAGCGGAGAGAAAATTACTATTCCACAGAAAGGAATAGGGGAACCGACCTTTGGTAACGGCAAGGGTGGTAACAGAGATTTCATTCTTCCAGGCAACAAAGATAAACTTGTTGGTGACTCCATTAAGAAACCAGAAGGTGGTTCTGGTGGGGGCGGGAGCGAAGGCTCAGCTGACGGTGATGGAGAAGACGAATTCTCCTTTAATTTAACTAGAGAAGAATTTTTGGATTTCTTCTTTGAAGACCTAGAACTCCCTGACCTTATTAAAACCCAACTTAAAGATCAAGACGTCTTTAAATTAAAACGATCAGGGTATTCGGCTGTTGGTAATCCAGCAAATTTAAATATTGTCAGATCAATGCAAGCGGCTCTTGGTCGACAAATTGCAATGCAATCTATATACGATAAAGATATTGATAAAATTGAAGAAGACAAAAAGAAAGCTAAAACTAAAAAAGAAAGAGACATATTCGATGACGAAATTGCATTAGCACTTAAAGAAAGGGACCTGGTACCCTTTATTGATGATGTCGATTTACGTTATAACAATTTTGAAAAAAGGCCAGAACCTTCTACCCAAGCAGTAATGATATGTATGATGGACGTCTCGGGTTCAATGGGTGAATATGAAAAGGACTTAGCAAAAAGATTCTTTATGTTGCTTTATTTGTTTCTTGAAAGAAAGTATGAAAAAGTTGATATTATCTTTATACGACATCATCATGTTGCTGCTGAAGTAGATGAACAAGAATTCTTTTACTCAAAGGAATCTGGTGGAACAGTTGTATCATCTGCTATTGAATTGGCGAATAAGATTATAACTGATCGTTATCCAACTTCTGATTATAACATTTATTTTGCACAAGCATCTGATGGTGATAATTATGGTGGAGATACCACTAAGGTAATTGATATGCTGGTTAATGATATTTTCCCCAAGGTTCAATATTATGCATATGTTGAGGTAGGGCATGACCAGGGGCATTGGTCCCACTTTTATGATAATGGTGGTGTAGACTCCGAACTTTGGAAGAATTATGAGAAAATTCAGGAAGAACGATTCCATATGAGGAAGGTTGATACACCAAACGAAATATACCCAATTTTCCGTGACCTCTTTAAGAAAGGTGGACTAGATGAGTAAGTTATTATATACAAACAATGATTGGACATTTGAAAAGATTGCTGAAGTTGACAAAGCGATTGCCGATATCGCTATAGGAACATATGGCATGGACTGTTATCCTAATCAGTACGAAATTATCGGCTCAGCTGAAATGTTGGATGCATATACTTCCGTTGGTATGCCAAATATGTATCACCACTGGAGTTATGGAAAAAGGTTCCTCCATGATGAACAAAATTATAAAAGAGGCGCAATGGGATTGGCATATGAGATTGTTATTAACTCTAACCCAACCATCAATTATCTTATGGAAGAGAACAGCATGACTATGCAAACATTGGTTATTGCTCATGCCGGCTATGGCCACAATAATTTCTTTAAGAACAATTTCCTGTTTAAAGAATGGACTGATGCTGATGCAATCATTGATTATGTAGTTTTCGCCCGCCGTTATATCAAACAATGTGAAGAACGTTATGGCCAGGAAAAGGTCGAAGAGACACTTGATTCATGTCACGCACTTATGAATCATGGTGTCGACCGCTATAAAAAGCCACGTAAGCTTTCCAAGTCTAAAGAATTATTAAGGCAACAAGATAGAGAAACTTATCGACAAAGCCAAGTTGATGACTTATGGAAAACGCTTCCACCAACGAAGAAGGAAGATCAAGACGCCAGAAAGAAAAAATTCTTGAGCGAACCACAAGAAAACCTTTTATATTTCATTGAGAAAAATAGTCCTGTACTTGAACAGTGGCAGCGTGAAATTGTCCGCATCGTCCGCAAAATGGCTCAGTATTTTTATCCACAAATGCAGTGTCTTACTGGTAATCATTTTGTTAGTAATGAAAATGGTTTAATTAGATTACAAGACCTAATCGTAACAGAAGGAATCGCAGAACATCCTGGGTTTAATTTATTAACCGAAGGCAATAAAACGACAGCTATTTCTCATACATATAAAAAACAAGCTGACACATTTAAAATAACTACTAAATCTGGTAGAACCTTTACAGCCACTCCTGAACACCCATTACAAGTATTATCTAATAATGGTTTAGTATGTATGACGCGTTTAGAGGATATGAGTCCTGGTGAATATCTTGTTTATAAATTAGATTATGATATATTCGGGCATAAAGAAGTAGAAATAAAATATCCTAAATATAATTTAGATGTTATCGAATGTAAGATATGTGGTTTACAATCTTCCTCGATTGCAAGTCATATTGTACAACGGCATAGTATCGATATAGATTTTTACAAAAAAGAATATGGTAGTTGTATTTCAGACGAATATAAATTAACTATGTCAAAAAACAAAATAACGAAAATGCCTACACATTTTAATAATGATTCGGCCAGGTTATTTGGTTATTTATCGGGTGCTACTATTACAGACTATAGACGAACGGCATCTTTATTTAAATTCGTTACAGATACAAAAGAAATAGCAGATGACGTTGTTCATTTACTCAACAAAGTGTTTGGCATTGTTGTTAAATCTAAAGAATATTATTCGTCGTATAAAGTCGAATTTGCTTCTATGATGTTAAAAGACATATGGTTTAAAAATATATCTATAACTAGAAGACATGAATTACCAAAGTTTGTTCTTAGTTTGAAAAAAGAATACATGAAAGAATATCTAAGTGGTTTCTTTGATACCAGAATTTCAAAAAAATCGTATGAACGTGGTAACATTGCCATCGCCGGTTATTCTGACGATTATGATGACTTACAAACGTTATCAGTAATACTGACTGGTTTCGGTATAATACCAAAAGTCAACATAAAAGAAAGAGAATCATTCGAGTCTATTGCATTTGCTTTAAATATTCCGGATTGTGAAGATATTAAAGCCGTTGATTATTCTTTAAAAATATATTCAGATTTTACTAACAAGTTCTATGATGAAATAGGAACTAAGCGGTCTAAAATCAAACTACTAAAAGGTAATAGAGTTATTCCTAACGGAAAAGAAGTATTAATCGAAGCCAAGGCTGCTATTAAAAAATTACAGATTGCCCATACAGCTACTGATAACTACCAAAAGAGTAATTACGCATATAAGGTAAAAAATAATTTGTTATTAAAAGATACCGGATTAGATTGTTTAGATGCCTTCCCTAATCTATCTCTAAATAACGTAGCGATTGAGCAAATATCATATTGCTTAATTAAACGTTTAGAAAAAATTAAAGATTGTCATCCGAAAATAAAAGAAGCATTAGAATTAATAAGCAATGCATCTAATAATTATTATGATGAAATAGTAAGTATAGAAAAGGGAAATATAGAATGGGTATATGATGTAACTGTTCCAGAAAATCATTTATTTTGGACTGATGGATTAATATCCCATAATACAAAAGTTATGAACGAAGGGTGGGCAAGTTTTTGGCATCACCATTTGATGTATGATTTATGGGAACAGGATAGAATTTCGGATGGAAATATGCTTGAATTTCTAAAGAGTCACTCTGGTGTTGTATTCCAGCCAGATTTTGATTCACCATATTATCAAGGTGGTTTTAATCCGTATTATCTTGGATTCAATATCTTCCATGATATCAAAAGAATGTGTGAAAAGCCAACTAAAGAAGATGAAGAATGGTTTCCAAGTATTGTTGGTCAGCCCTGGCTCCCTACATTAAATTATGCAATGGAAAACTTCAAAGATGAATCATTTATTTTGCAATATCTATCACCGCACTTGATTCGTAAGATGCATTTGTTTAGTCTTCATGATAATAATAAAAGACCAGTATATGATGTAAGTAACATTCACGATGATTATGGTTTCAAACGTGTTCGATCAATTCTATCTAAGCAATATCAGCTTAATCGCATTCTTCCAGATATTCAGATTACGGATTTCGATATACTTGGAGACCGTACATTGTATCTAACACATTATATGAGAAATGAAATACCATTGAATAATAATACCGATGAAATGTTAAAACATGTTCATACGTTATGGGGATTTGATGTTATTCTTGAATCTAAAAATGCAAATACTGGTGAAACGGTTGAAACATATGGTTGCTTGAAGTCTGAACAGAAAGACAATAGTTAAGGCATAACAATTTCAATTGGTTTCTTAACTCGCCGAGCATATCTAACCGTTGACCAAGTTCCTGAACGTAATTCTTCTGGTCCTTTGGGGCAAGCAAACAGAATTTCCGAGGCATTAACAATGTCTCGGTTTCTGACCAAATAATCTTTCATCGGCAATATCATATCACCCTTCTTAAACGCCCGTTTGAATGGTTTAATTGGTGGGTGAATTACGGTTCGAATGTTAAGTGATTCCGCAATATCGTGTGCAACTGCATCGGCTCCAACACAGTCACCGTGATGCAATTCGGTTATTTTATAATCTTTGCATAATTTAACTAATCGATCAAATTGATCCGTTGACATTGTGCTTTGTGTTCCTGTAAATCCTGCTATCATACCCATCTCAATTTAAATATTATGGCGTCGTCTTTGTTCATGAAGCGAACTCTTAATATCCTGCTATATATGGCCTCGAGATTGCTGTTTATCGTCATATCCCAATTAGACTCCTTAATATAGCCATTGTCGGTATTATACTTTAACCAATCAACGACTTCGCTTTCGTGGCTTTCAAAAGGGTCGTGATAATGTTGGTATCTAACAATATATGATGTCATAATATCTGTTATTATAGCAATTTTTGAGAAAGTTACAATACCTTAAAAATGATAACATTGCGTGATATTTGTAAAAATATCTTTCTATCATTCCCGTCTCGATTTAAATTTTTGTAAATGCCGCAGCAAGAGATCCTAGTGATACGGCTATGAAAATTGGAAATAAAAGAAATGGTATCGGCCCAGCATCTAATACTATCGTGTCATATCCAGGTATCAAGGATAGACACATGAACACAACGCCACAAATTAATGCCGGTTTATTCTGAATTTCAAATGACATATTTTAATCCTGCAATTATCTCTGTATAGATAGAGTATAACATTATTTAAGATTATGTCAATTTCTATTCCCACGTCACCTTAAACAATAACGCATCGTCGTAAGAAGTAAACACATAAAATGGATCCGAGTGCCGACTTGAACAAGCGAATGAACGTGTTTTATTGAATGGAGTACAAAAGTTTCCAATTATTTCATTGCACCATTCAAATATTTTATCATCCATATGGTTATTTGGGAATACAATTTGATGTTCATGCTTTTCAATTATTATGTGATGTTCATAATGATCGATTAATCTGTACGTACAGGGATTGTATTTCGTATATTTATATAGCATAAAGCGATATTTTCATTAATGATGTCAATGTATTACAAATGAAAAAACGCCGTCAGCACCCTAACACCGATCGACGCTTTTTCACTGTACAATCGTCGACAATTTACTTTGAGTAAACTGTGTCATCTCCTTCGAAAGCATGAATGGCATTTGTGCCGAGCATGTTGACTTCAAAAGGAAGTGTGCGGTCAAAACCATGGCGCGTAGTGATACGGCCAGCAATAGTAACCTGCTCACCGTCAGAACGGACCATCTTTACCTTGGCGGTGCGATAACCCGTGTCGTTGATACCACCAACAACGGCTGTTAGACGACGACCGTTTGGTAGGCGAACTTTTGCTGTATTCATAACTAAACCCTCTTTCAATTAGATTTCAAAGTTTTGTATAAATGCTATGACCATCATAGCATCATTAAAGTAGTATTATATGGGATTGGTATATCGGAATACAATATAATTTTTATTATTTTTGCATTGTTAGTTTAAATTTAACCAAATCTTCAGTGGAGGAGAAATATACTGTGATTACATATCCCCGCGATAGATGAACTAGTGCATTTTCTTCACAATTTTCTTCACACCAACTTAATATTTCTTGGTATGACTTTGTCATAAGATCATCGTGAGTGGCGGTTGGCTGTTCTTTAAAACGTTTTTCGTTGTCTATTTTAGCTACTTTGAAGAGAAATCTAGATCGATCCTCGGGGGTTGATAGGGCTAAGAATTCTTCATAATTCATAACTGTTGTGTAACAATTCATTATTTGATTCTTAATAATATTTTCCAGATTCTCGAATGCTAATACCCATATTTTCAGCTAAATGAAAACATGAATCCATGTTGTATCGAAAACTTATATCTGCTTCTAATATATGTTCTTTGGATACACCATGTTTATTGGAAAGGCGTATTATCTCAAAGGATTGCTGGTCATTTCCTTTCCCATAACTTTGGTAAAAGTTTCTAAAAATAATTCCCTTTGGGTTATGTTTCGCTTGTAGAAATTCTAGCTGCGAATCACTAAAGGAATTATTATTCTGTAAAAAATTTAGGATTTTTGTCTGTTGATCTTCAACGATTTTCCTAAAAGATGTTTTCTTTGTCATTTTGAATCTTTCTATATCTGTTCCGGTATATAGTATAAAAGATATTATAACATGTCAAGGAGAAACGCCGCCAGCGAAATGAGTGCCGCCACGAGGATTCGAACCACGGGCCTGGTGATTACAAATCACCCGCTCTACCAACTGAGCTATAGCGGCAAAATAACAAACATATTTATACTTGATTAAAATAGAATTGTCAACAATTTTTTAATGTTGACGGACCGCAAACGGCTGTCCGGGCTGGTTTTCTGGACGATCATTGTGATCTAAGATTGCCTCTTCTTCTACAACATCTTTTCCATACACCCTATCCATTTCTTCTTGGACATGACTTTCGATATCCCTTCGATTATCAAATGCCCACTCTTCAGCATCAAGGCACGAGGTTATATGCACTGCATGACTCCACTTGGAATTAGCAATTCTATCTATCATTTCGATAATATAAAATGAACAAGTGTCGTGTTCGGAATGAAGACCAACAACCCGTCCTCGATATTCTTTCCCATCACCAAGTCGACGAACCATCACTTTCTGATTAGGTTCAAATGTCATCCAGTCTTTCCTCCAGTCCTTTTCGAATAACGCTTATCTTCATCTTCCCATTGCATCCTAAACAGCAATGCGTCGGACTGCTCATCGAAGATAAAAAGAGTGCCATCTTTCGGTTTCTTGGGAGTCTTAGGCATGGTTTTAAATGGCATGTCTTCCTCGTTGAGCCAATCCTTGGCCTTTTCAAGCGTTACTTCGTCGAAGACAAAATGTACAGTCCTGTTTTCCTTGCCCTTTTCAGGTTTCTGAAAACGCTCTGGACCCGCAAATGGATTTCCGCCTTTAGGTAACATTATTTTTCCTTCCTTAGATCTATTATATACAATTAAAAACTAATTAAAGTCTTTTGATTCTTTTCCAAAATTCCGACCAGGTTATTTCTTCATTATAACCAACAATGCCTTGTTGATGAAGCCTTTTTCTCATTTGGTGCAGCCACCAAATAAATGAAAGCATCACAATTCCAAAAATTGCTAAACCAATCGGGAACCAATACGTACTCATATCATTCTCCATAATTTGGTAAAGTATACTAAATTTTAGATTGATTGTCAACCCTTATATTCAGAGTCATTATCTTTCAAATAAGCATCAGCAACTAGGTGCATTGTCCGGGCATGGATAACATTAGCAGGGACTTGTACAGATGCACCTATTCTTATTGGGTCCACAAGAACAATATGAGCGATAATATTATCTGACAACGTGCTAAGAATGTTAGTATATTCATCATCCTCTACATCAGTAGGAATTGCTGAGATAGTCTCATGTATCAATTGAGATATTTCTCCTTGCAGTGTTTCTAGCTCACCTGGGACTTCGAAGTCATTACTCATTGTTAGCTTTCCTAGCTTCTATAATCATAATTATAATAACACAAGTTGGGTTAAAATACTAATTAAGATGTATATTGTACAGACTCAATAAGTGGTGTTGTTACACCCTTTTCATAACCTTCAGCCACAAGAGTTTTGTTAACGTCGATGATTTTTCCATCATCTTGCTTAACATAAAGCCATCCCAACAAACGACCATATTTTCCGGTGTGGTCCTTTTCCGTGATAACGTATACTTGCCCCATTGCAAGAAGTTCAGCTAAACGGTCTTTACCGGCATAGCCACGAGCCTTTGATTGAACTGTCCCGCCACGTAATTCTTCGGTATCAATGTTAAGTAGACGGATTCTTTCTTGACGAGTAATATGGAAACCCACATCAATAACTACCGTAACCGTGTCACCATCATAATTCTTTACTACGTCTGTAATCTTATATGTATAAAGTTGATCAAACATTATAAATCTCCTAGTTAAGTTATATACGCATATATTTAGCTGGAGATTTTATAAGTTAATTATCAATTGACCATTTCATAATTTTATCGAATAGATTTTTATCAGTTACATTAATTTCTTTATAATTGATTTCGTATTCTTCTAGTAGTTTAATGATTTTTGTATCAAGTATTTTTGCATCAGTTAACGTTTGATTTCTCCCCACTTCTGAATAAGTCTCGGGTCGATGTAGAAAAAAGTTACAATTATTGTATGAATGAAATATTTCACCGATCATTTTAAAGAACGATGGATAATATTTTGGATCTGTATAAACTACACCCATAATTATTGGTGAGTCAGTAACGACATAATCAACCTTTCCTTCTAAACGATGAATGCGGCGATTCTGTTTTGCGAGAAGATATAACTGATCTGACAATACGTTATGTCGATTCTCCCAGGTCATATCTTTGGCGTACTCTGTCACCATTTCTACATTACAGCCTTCAATTTTCATTTTATGAAATAGACCAGCCGCAGTTGTCGATTTGCCGGAACCCGGACCCGCAAATAGGTTAATTATTTTCATATTATCTCCCTTGATCTTTTAAGTTAATAATATAACATTAGTTAATTGCTCAATTCAATACTTATTTCTTGAACATATATCCTTTAATAAACTCTGCAGGAACATGTTCTGGTAAACGTATTTCGGTTAATGCGTAATAAAGATGATCTGTATTATTTGGTGCAATTGCTGTCCGTTTGAAATTTTCATATTCCCTTCGATCATCTAATTTTCCAGCTTGATCCGTCATAGAACTTCGAGCATCAACCATTCTCGGAAGGAAATAATTTTGTGGGATTTCTAATACAAAAACAACCCGATCACTCGGTGGTGTAGTTTTAGCTTTCTGACCTGCACCACGAAAACTTGATTCGCCGCCATCTCCGCCCATTGCAGCGTATCCAAAGGCGGTATAGGGATCTAAGGCAAGGCTCACCTTTCCAGCAGTCGGTCCTTCAGAAGGAGCAAAAATACCATGCTTTAGAATACCTTCAATATTGCGCATATGAGTTCCGTGATAAAAAGTTACCGGATCATTATCAAGCCACCATCCAATCTGGGGATTCTTATTCCATTGTAGTTCGGTATTTTCAAATAATTCAATTGCTTTCATGTTCTATTATCTCCGTTAACTCAAATGAGTCCCATATATTATTTTTCAATTTACTACTATCAAATAAAACCGCATAGTATTCTTTACAATTAATCATGATTTCTGAATTGGGGCTGTCTTCCATTGCGTATTGTAAATCATTATCCTTATAATGATCTTCGAACCAATCAACTAAATTGTCATAAACTACCTTTTCACCATCACTTAATGTTATTGAGTTTTTTTTGTTTGTGGTTGTATCTTCATCGACTTCAATATTATCATTGATAATATTTGGCCCATTGTTGTTCCAATCACCAACTGAAGGGGACCAAGATATATTAAAGTTTCCGATTGGGAAAATCATATGAAGTAAACCATAGTTACCAAGTCCTTCATGGGTTGTTCTGCAAAAAATCGAATTTCCTCTATATGCTTTAAATCCAGCCGCCTGCATTGCCGCATTAGTAATATTATGGTCATCTATGTTTGAATCAAGGGGTCGGCGATCTTGTCTAACTGGAAGTTTACGAAAAGATGTTCTTGGATTAAATTGTATTTCCGCGATACCTCGATACAAATATAAATCATCGGCTTTAAGACTGAGATATGGTTGGCAATCGCGTTGAATTAACTTCCAAGCTTCTTTCATTGATATATCGTCTGATTCAAATAATTCAATTGCTCTCATAATTTATCCTTAAACATATCTTCAAAAATGCTTTCTTGTATAAAATAACAACGACCTTGTATTAAAATTTCGGGAGAATTATCAGGATTACTCAACGCATGAGACAATCCCTCATCGACATGTATTGGGTGATCTTTTGCGAATTCATCCATAGTATCGTATCTTCCTGCCTTGGGACCCTGCATTGTAAAATCATTAACCCCATCAAACCAAGTATAATGAAATCCATTTATAGGCACAACTGAATAGATTCGATTGCCATATACATGGTCGAAATTTTCAGTGTCATATGGATTATTATAGCAGAAAAAAGAATTATCTCGCCTTGCAATAGCCCCATTCTTTTTCATCCAATGAACCGCATTATTATGCTCCTCTCTTGGAGTATGAAGAGGTGGGCGATCCGGAGTAGGTGATGCAATTCCAATTTGATTACCGATATCGTCGGTTGCTCGATAAAGCCAGCCGGTTCCTCGTATGGATAGAAAATCGGAACAATCTTCTTGAATTTTTCCAGCGAACTCACCAATCTCATCCATGCTTTTGAATTTCTGTAGTAGCTCAAATCCTATTTCGAGTCGAGTTTCATATAATTCAATTGCTCGCATTTGATTCCTCTGAATACTTTCCGTCTTTGTACCAGAATGCAATTGTTACGGCAGGAACCGGATATGACATATCCTTATCACTGTAACCCAATTGATCCAATTCATAACGTGTAAACATTTCGGGATCAGGTGATTGTCCTACTTTTAATTCATAAACGCCGTGGAATTCTAAATTCATTTGATCTATTAACTTTGGATTAACATTAGAAACCCCGAATATTTTTGTGGCACCTTCACTCTTTGACCATTGCCGATCGGAAATTTTAGTAAATCCAACTGATTTGAGTTCTTCACCAAACACTTCAAACGCTTCTCTTGTCATCACATCTAAGTATGCTTGACCATTTACAAACATTAATCTAGTTGCTGTTGGTATTTCATTATCGAGTATTTGTCTTGTAAATTGTGTATTATAATTTAATGCAACCCGTCGTATGGCATTTGAATCTACTACATCTCGACGAACTAACATGTTTCTTTTGGCATCAACTTCTAATTGATTAACAGTATTTTCCATATCCCGTTTAAGATCTTCTAAGTCTGTATTTTCAAATTGCTCTTTTGGGGCATTGTCTCCGAAAATCTGACCAATATATTTTCCTTGGGAATCAGGCTCCAATTGGAAAACAATTTTATAACCACGATAATTATATCGATCTGTTTGTACAACCTTTTCAAATAATTCATATGCTCTCATTTCTTACAATCCTTATCCCTAATTCCGCTGCTCTTGCAGTTGTATGGTTACGAAGAATTCCATATATCTTCTTAAATATATCAATTTTATGTTCTAAAAACTCTTTACGTATATCGTCCCATTTAGCACTCATAACCATATCTAGGAACTGTTCTTCATCACCTTTTATTTCCAAGAGATATAACATTTGTGAAACAAACCGAGCCATTAATCCTGAGTATTCCGTCTTGAGTCCACGTATTATCGCTTGTGAACGTTCAGGTTGCTTTTCCTTTTCAAGTTGTAATGTGACCAATTCCTTAATGATTAAATTAAATTTTGCGCGTTCTTCCTTTACGTCCCTGGATGTTCTCCCAGGAAATTTTATAATTTTATCTTTATCAATATCATCTAGTTTCATAGTAATACTATTTATTACATTATAATTAATGAAGTTATTCAAAATAATTATTCCAAATATCAAGTGATAAGAAATAAGCCGGACCACTGAACCATACTTCACTAGTTTTATCATAAAGATTATTTAATTTGGTAATATAGAAATCATTTAGTTCTGGATCTAATACATTGTTCATAAGTGAAACAAACCCACCCTTTTGATTAACTTCATTGAGTAATTCGTGCGCGGCTACTTCCGCGCTACTCCATTCATCGACGATTTTTGAACCATTTTGTTGATTATGAGCAGCTTGATCAATTATCGAAGCAAGAGACTTTAATGTCTTTGGGGGTTGATTATCGGTTTTATTGATAATTATCGAAATAGTTTGATTGAACTCGTCCATATCTTCGAGTTCTACGCTTATTAACGATAACCCTTTAATAAAACTAAACCATAAATCTTCTTTATCTGCAATAACAATATCAGGATTTCCGACAGGTAATACTCGGAAAAGATTACCATAATCAGAAGCCGTAAATCGACTAGTTGAGCAAATCCATGATAGAGAACGTTTTGGAAATGATGACCAGCTTGGTAATTCATCCATAAGTATAGTATAATAGTTATGTGTATTAGCAGACTCTCTGGGAATTTCTGGTGTATTACTATACATAAAATCTAAGTGTGTTTCCATACCACGATATATTGGTCTACTGCCTTTCAATGCAAATGCGCAATCTTTCTTAATTTTCTGAATAATTTCAGGAGAAGGCGTAACTTCTTTTGTTTCATGATATTCATATAATTCGATGGCGCGCATTTTAAACTCCAATATTACTGATATTTATTCTTAAACATCTTCCCCCAATGGGTATTTTGAATGAAATATGCTGGACCAGTAAACCATACCTCTCGAGATGGTGCAGCGATAAATTTATTCAAGTCGACCAACTCTATATGGTTAATTTTTGGGTCGAAAAGTGTGCTTACTAAGTTTATGAAGCTACCGGCTTTTTGTACATAAGTGAAAAACTCTTGATATCTCTCATAACGGGTAATTGATTCGATTTCATTCTGCTTGATAATCAGTTCAATGGTATTATTCATATCACCTAAAGATTTAACATTAACTGAAACACCGTTACGTCTACCAATTGCGAATATATCATGTAATAATCTACTAAAATCGAATAGGTCATACACATGAATATCAGACAGGGTTCGATGTAATCCCTCAGAGAAAGAAAACCATAAATCATCACTTGATGCAATAGATATCAAAGGGTTATTGACCGGTAAAACACGATAGACGGTCCCATATCCCGATGCTGTATTTTCTGAAGTAGAGCAAATCCATGACAATGATCTCTTTGGGAATTTTTGCCACGATGGTAACTCATCTAATATCGTTGTGTAATAGTTATATGTGTTTGCAGACGATCTCGGTTTTATTGGATTTCCATATAATATATCGTTTGACTGATTTAACCCTCGATATATTGGATCCTTGGATAAAGCAATTGAACACTCGGATTTGATTTTCTTAATTATATCGGGCGAAATAATTACAGGTGAAGTTTCATGGTATTCGTATAGTTCAATTGCTCTCATGATTGACCACCTCCTTCATATCTTGATAATCCCACATTTGTTGGCTATTATGAGATTTATATAGAACTGCATAATATTCCTTACAATTGATCATTATCTCGTAATGTTTGGCTTCTATTGCTTCCGCCAAATGACCATCAATGTAATTTGCATCGATCCATCTTGTAAATCCTGGCATATCAACGATGGATTCTTTTGACACAAATCCAGGATGCTCTTTGTGATTCGTAACAAATTAGTATATATTTCCATCTTCGGTCCAGTCTACTATCACATTAGACCATGTAACATTAAAATCACCAATTGGAAATATGACATAAACTTCACCATAGTCATATAGTCCAACTGTACTAGCTTGACAAAATATTGAATTGCCGCGATGTGCATTAAACCCAGCATCTTTCATAGCTTTAATAACATATTCATGTTCAAATGGATTAGTGTCTCGTGGTATACGTTCTTGATGAACAGTTAGTTTGGTAAAAGAAACTCTAGACTCAACCGTATTTAGATCATTTATGCCACGATATAATGGTTTATTATTAGATTCCAGAAGGAAAGGTTGACAGTCTCGTTGTATGAGACTCCATGCCCTGACTATTTCTTCCTTGTGATTGTTTTCATATAAATCTATTGCTCTCATTTTGAATCACCATTTAACCTTATGTATTGAATTTATTTTAACACCACTGCAATTATTTAATGATATTGCTTCTGAACCATGGCCACCAGCATCAGCAAATTGCATTACATTATTTGGTATTAGAACTTCAATTACGATGGGATAGCATCCAACGGGATACAATTTCTCATACATTTCCCAAACATCAAATATTTCTCTAGGTGGGGTGCCATATTTTTCTTCATATTTTTCTTCTCGATCCTGCAAATCCCATTCTCCACCCATTGCTGCATACTCAGACGCTACATCAAAATCCTTAACAAAATATGATGGAGAAGAAAACCCATCCTCTTTAATAGTTTCTAAGAGACAAGACGATGTTCCATGATAAAATTTATTTTCTGTTAATTCTATTGCTCTCATTTTATCACCGTTACTTGAATTTCGGGGTTTATAATTGCGTACCATATTTCACCTTCTATGTATGGATAATAAGTACCATCAATATTTAAGATATCATTCCATGCTTTAACCATATTTTCTACACCAAAATTACTTGCTAATTCGATTTGAAAATTTCTAATTTCGCTAGATCCTACCTTTCCAGCGAATTCTTCTAAATGATGTTCTTCAACTTCTTCTGGTACAGACAACGGTATATAATCAGATATCCAATAAAACATTGCTTCTTCATCAGATGGCCATAATGCTTTTAATAATTTGGTTATTTGTTGAACTCCAATTATATCTACTGTATCTCGGCTATTAAGAAATCTATCTTGATTTATTATAGCTGAAATTACATTTAAACCATAAGTATCTGTTGTTTCTAATTTGTCAGTAAAATAAATTCCTATACCTTCTTGGTTATTTCCGTTATTCATTAACGAAGGCTCCAATGAAGTAGTACCAAAATTATCACCGTGGTAAACTGTTTTCTATCGGCTTTCAGTTAATTCTTCGTATCTCATTTTTTATACACCTATTACTTCTTTAACATCATTCATATCACCATATAATGGTTTGTCATCACTATCGCCCATAAATTTCTTTAAAAATTCTTTGGGTTTATAAGAATCTCCCATTTGCAAGTTACCGAATCTTTTATCAATTTCCGATATATGATTATAACTTCCCAGGACATCATGTGCTTTACCATCAACAATTGATACCACATGCGTAATTTCATGTGTTTGATTATCCCAGGCTTCTCCTTCGGGGTTGTATAGAGTTAAAACCTTTCCATTGTTTTTTAAAGCATGAGCTACCGCCCAGATACCACATCCTTCCTCCATATAATAATCGATATCTATATTATTTTCATATAACTCTATTGCTCTCATTAGTAAACAAAGTCCTCTATACGTTTGTATTTAATGTTAAATGCATTCATCAATAACTCAACTTCTCGAAGGCATTCATCTCTACCACCACCCATAATATAAGCACCAGAGAATCGTTTTAATTGTCCAACTGATGTCCATTCAACACTTAATCCATCATCATATAATGAAACCCAATCATCATTCCCTAATAATTGGTTCATGTTTTCAATATAGTTTTCGTCATCTTCCCCATTAAATAATTCTCTAGAGTCTGTAATTTTCTGTTGATACATTGCTCGTATTGTTTTAATGATACCCGATTCAGGAACACCTGAATCCATCCATGCTCTAAAATAACCATATCCCTTATCGACAACTTGGACTCTATCCCAATTGCTAGGATCAAATCCGGAATCTTCCCAGTATACGTTAACATCGTCAATAGTATCACCTGACATCATTTGGTCTTCAGCATTAACAAACATTAATATGGGGCCTGTTTGTTTATTAAGAAACGCCATCATCTCGTCGATCCACGGAAGTTCGTTACCGTCATTTAATCCAGTATACTCTGGTTGCACATCAACAACAATGCAAGGAGTATTTTTACCTTCAGTTAATTCTTCGTATCTCATTATGGGCCCTCTGTATATCTAACAAGTGGTATCAATAAACTATCTTTAGAATATCCTTTTTCAGGAACGTCAAATTTTAATAATTTGGGTTGGTTGCTTGAATATTTTTTAGTTTCTGTTATTATATTTTCAAATACAAATACCCAACGTTGTTCATTATGTTGAATATTACCAAAGTCTTGCGGTGTCGTGCGCGTATCGTTTTTTGGATGCGTAACCATTTCACCATCGTTAGATTGTTTTTGATTAACATCAGTTTTATCAAATATTTCCAGAGTATTCAGGTTTACTATTCTAGTTAATGAACGCTGTTCCAACTTTCGTGTTAACGCTTCTCCAGCTAAACTCATTTGTGTATCAGAGAAAAACATTGTGTTTTCTGCATCAATAACATAGTCAATCAAAGATGTAGCTAGACCTTTTCCTTGAATACTAGAAAATGCATTCTTTATCATATAATATTTACCAAATTGTAATAAACCAATAAAGCATATAGGTATATTGGTATTGGGATCTATAGCCCAATAATATTTTTGGGGTATATTAATATCCACATATATATGGTATGTCCCCCTCCCACATGATGCTTTGTCGATATAAGATCCAGACATTTTTGGCATAACGAAATTAGACGCCGATAACTGTTCCCAATCATATAATTCTTGATATCTCATTGTGGATCCCTTATCATTCCGGAAGGAAGACTAAAATCTTTCTTCCGACCCTTATTCTCATAAAATCCAAATCTCTTGTAAAATTTTACAAGCCTAGATCTAGAAGTTGTACCATGTCGATCATCTGCTACTGCTGGGGTTAATATAATCATTTTATGATTATCATCGGCATAAGTAATAAGATCATTCATAATTTCTGTACCAGTGCCCCGCTTCTTATCACCAACAATAATATTATCAAGTTTGATAATGTTTGTTTTATAATTAGAAACAAAGAACTGTTTTACATCATATTTATTTTCAATATACAACATAAACTCTTCAATGGTTAACGAACTAAATTCATCAGTGTTCTCATATAAATCCAATTCAAGCTGTCCATGCTTTATAACTTTGCTTGGATTGAAAACAACAATTGTCTTTCCGTCAATTTCCTTCCCATCATCATTTTCGTTATATTCGGTAAATGTGGCTGAATCGTACCCTTGATCTTTTAAAAATGTTACAAATTCTTTACCCAGATCATCTTCGAATAATTGCCAAACGCTCCAATGTTTATATAAAACATTTTGAGCATCCATCCTTATTCCTCGGTCAGTTGTTTGATCTGCAAAGGCAGCAACTATATCAAGACTCTTATCAAGATTGGTAGTGTTATTAATATTCAGTTCATATTGAATAACGTCTCCATACATGGCAGCAAATTTCGGATTTAAACTAAAGAATATGCCATGTCGATCAGTATTGTAACTACCAAATGTATGACTATTATCACCTGTATGCTTTGTATCAAATCCTTGGTGTTCATTGCTTGAACCATGATATGCTGTTATTGATTCAGATAATTCTATATATCTCATTTCAAACCATCCCTTACTGCTATCATCAATTCTTTAGCAATACCAATTTTAGTTTCGGGTGGAAGGCCCTTCATAAAGCTTGCCATATTGCCTTCTTTGGCGAACTCACGCATTACCGAAGCACTCATACCTTCTACTCCATCGGCATCGGGATCACGCTCTCCAGCAGAAACTACTTTGAATATTCCACCAAAGTCTTTTGCATAATGCTCTTCGATCCCTTTGAAAGCCTCTACTCGATCAGAACCAACAACAAAGGTTACGTCCTTATAACCTTGCTCTCCGAGCCAACCAGCCATTTGAAATGGGGATTTCATAGTTGGGTTGTCGTAAACCGGAAACCCATAGATCTTTTCAATAAAATATTTCTTTTGTTCAAATGATAAGGGATTTTTCTTTTTATCTTGCGTCTTAGATGGGACAATAAATACATCAGCATTTTTTTCAGATGCAAGGTCCATAACTCTCTGCATAAGTTTTTGGTGACCCACAGTAGGGGGATTCATGCGACCGAATGAAAAGACTGCGCTTTTCTGTTGATCTTCAAATAACTCTACCAAAAACATAATAATCCCCTAAACTGTATTTTACTATTTATTTAGATTCGCAGCAATATATTTATGGTAAAAATCGGGATTAACCATTATAACTGTATCTGATGTAAACATAATTTCATTACCTGAATGAATTGCTTCTTTCAATGTCCCGTTATCTCCCTCATAGGAAGCTTTTATTTTTTCCATAAATGCATCCATCCTTTCATCTGTCATGGATGCTTCATCATAATCTGCATATAAATCGCCAATATACCGTGACCATGTATAATGGAACCCATTTTTCGGGAACACTACATAAACTTCACCATATCCATATGCCTCATTCCTATCTCCGGTTGCAAACCATCCGTTATCACGATTTGCAACCAAGCCAGCGGAATTAATCATTTTAATTACTTTCTGATGGAACGCATTAGGTGTGCTGAGTGGTTTTCTATTCTCTCGCTTACCATCAAAATAAAATGCCAACGGCGAAGAATGCGTCGACTTTCGATCAAACCCTCTATACAAAACATCATTAACTGGATCTACCATTCCTAAAAATTGACTACATTTTTCATTAATAGCGTCTACAACTTTAGAAATACTAGATTCATCGATATTCGAATGAACAATCGGCATAATCAATGAAGAGACTGAAGGCGTATGTTCGTATAATTCAATTGCTTTCATAACCTAGATTTAACCTCGTCTTGATAAAAAGTGTCCTCGACCAGTATTACTCTTGGTGAAGTAAACATAATTTCGTTTTTCGATTGAATTGCATTTTTTATTGAATTATTGTCGCTTTCATAAGAGTCTTTAATGCTATTAACAACCCAATCAATACCTTTGGTTCGATGTTCTTGATAATAGGTAAAAAGATCGGATACTGTATCAGACCATGTATAATGAAACCCATCAGTAGGAAATGCTACATACACTTTTCCATAAACTCCAGCAGTCATAAAATTCCCTGTTCCAAACCAACTATTGCTTCTTCTAGCTACGAATCCTTGTTCATACAACATATCATCGATTTTGTTATGCAATTCAGTAGATGAATCTATTGGACTTCTATTTTTCCGTTCACCGGTAATATCGATAGCATGGTAATGACTACGATTTTCAATACCTCTATATAAGATATCAGTTTTTGGATTAATCATAGATAGATACTGCTGGCACTTATGTCTAATATAATCAGATACTTTCTGTACATCTTTACTATTATCATCGATAATAATTATCGATGATTCGAAACTGTCTTCTGAAATTATTTCATTAAATCTCATAATTGATCCTTGATATAATCGTAATGAAATTTTTCGTCGACAAGGATAACTTTAGGAGAAGTAAACATAATTTCATGACCAAATTCGATTGCTTTGGATAAACTACCATCATCACCTTGGTAACTTCTTTTAGCTAGTTCGTATATTTTATTAATTGGTAATCCATCTTCGGCATTCTGCAATGAAAAACTATACAAATCGTCGATATCCGATGACCAAGTATAGTGGAAACCATCTGTTGGAAATGCAACATAAACGGTCCCGTAAAAATCTGCTCTATCTATATCACCGGTACTGAACCAACTATTATTCCGATTGGCCACTAAACCATTTTCGTTGATAGCTTTAATAACGACGTTATTAACATCATTTGATGTATCTAATGCTTTTCTATTTTCCCTGGTTCCAGGTATTTCCATAGCATCGAAATAATTTCGTAATTTTAACCCTCTAAACAAGTGGTGTTTTTTGGGATCAATCATTCCTAAATACTGCCCGCATTCTTTTTTAATTTTCTCAACAACTTTACCAGCATCTGCTTGATTCATAGCAATTGGGTTCAGGGATGAATCCAAATCTTCATTTAATTTGTTTCGTCTATCGTCGATCGTTAGATTATAATCGCCATCAAATTGTGTTTTCATTAACACTATAAATGATCGTAATTCTTTAACATTATCAAAATGTAAATGAGCAATGTTTTTGCTCTCGATTGTTGGTTGCATATTATAGGGTGAAGATTTATAATTATCTATGTCGATTTGCAGGCGATTTAATGCTCCCATGTAGAAAATATCAACCACAAACGTTGGTTTATCAACATCAATAATCCATGGGCTTATGGCATCGTGTAATGATTCATCGTCAAAGTCTTCAGTAAAGAAAATAGACGGATATGCATCCCTATAAAAACCATCTATGTCTATATCATTACCATCCATTAATGACAATTCATACAATTCTCTAAACTTTTCTGTAGATTTCCTTTTTAACCTTTTATAATCTTCGCCTAACGACTTTTTTTGCTGTTGCTCTCGTTTCCAATCTTGAGCATATGGTGTATTAACGTCTCGGTCTAACCATTTCTTTATAACTTTCCAACCTCGATTCCAATCGTTTTGAACACCTGGACGATTATCAACGACTACCATGTTGCCACCAAAAACAGAGCGTAGCTGCTCTTTCCTAGCTTCCATTTCATTCCACATTTTGGAAACGTATTGTGGGTTCTCAGTTCTAGATCTTCTTGTATTTCTTGATAGTGCATTTTCAAGATCAACATCAACAAAAACTAAAATTGTATCATAACCGTGAAAGTCTAATAGACGTTTTGTTTCTAGGATCCGATTAACATTGTGACCAGTACCGTCAATAACGACGCCTAAACGTCCTTCAATATAGTTGTCTAATTGCGTGGAAGATAGTTTAGCTCGTTGTGTGTGATCATTAACGCCTAGTTTTAAGAAGGAATCCGAATCAACCATTTTAAGACCGGAACCACCGGTTAATTTCTTTGCAACCGTTGATTTACCTGATCCTGGGGGACCAGCCATAATAATGGCTTTGAAAATATGTGGGTCATATACGCCTTCTATTAATTCATATGCTCTCATACCGGGGACCTTTAATAACAAATGTTATAAATATTTAGCGCAATAACATTGGGAGAAATAGATGAAATCCGGCAAAATCTGGGGAGACACTGAAAGTTTGCTCATTACCCCAATGATCGAAGTGCATAGAATTAATATCAATCCTAATATGCAATGCTCAATGCACAAACACGAATATAAATGGAATATGTTTTATTGTATTAAAGGTACGCTAGAGATACATACTCGTAAAAACGATTACGAACTAGTTGATATCACTACAATAAAATCCGGTGAATGGACAACTGTTGCACCAAACGAGTTCCATAAGTTCGTATCAAAAGATAATCATGTTCAAGCTTTGGAAATTTATTACCTAAATCCAATCATGCAAGATATTGTAAGAGAAACAGTTGGTGGAATTGTAGAGGACAACTAAATGGTACATCCGAATGATATGTTAAGTAAAGAGAAGAATGGTTTTATTGTTAGATATGGTTTAATACCGTCAAACGATATTGCGAATGTTGTAGGTCCAGGAGCGGGGCCAAGTATAACAGCACCAATCCATATCGAAGGTCGAGAATCGATTCAAGATGCTTATATCAAAATGAAAAATAATGAAAATGGTTTTTATACGAAACTCGAAGAAAACATTTTATCTATGGGTTTTTTAAATCCTATTTTGGTTTGTGCAGGGCAGTGTGTTGAAAGTTACAAATCCTGGTTACCAGAATCAATGAAACAAGATTCCAATACCATACTTGCTTGTGATCGTTTAGGTGGATCAAGATTGTGGGTAGCACAAAAACATAATATGGATATTCCATGCATAATATCCGATTTTATTGATATGTTTGGTGAACGAGAAGAATTCGAAGTGTTGGATTCAATACCGGCTATTGTTCGAAAATTTAAAACTAAAGCCCGTGCCAAAGTCACGCCTGATGGAGTTCACGTGTATGATTTACCACATACCCACCTGGGCGAGCCACCATTTAGGAAATAGCCATGTTTGAAAATCATCAACGAATAGCAATAGATTTGGATGACACGTTGCTTAATGGGCCAGCGTCAAAATTCCTAGTTGATTACGTAAATGATCATCCTGAAAAAGAATTTTTCATTGTTACTCATCGAACCCCGGCAGAATCTCGATCAGTACCAATGGAATTAAAAAATATTGGATTAAATATTAATCAGTTTGAAAAACTTATGCCAACAACAGAATTGATGCGGATACGGTTTAGATTGGATAGAAACGATAGAGAGAAGAATAAGTTACCCTCGATTTATACTGATAACGTTTCTACAGATGAAATGTCTAAAAATGAATTAAATTTCGTGTATTGGAAAGGTTATGTTTGTAAACGATTAGGAATAACACTCATTATTGATGATGCCACACCGATTGTTAAACCAGGGGCAGACCGTTATCATATCGAATACATTAATCCATATGATATTAAGCTACAATAAATGCCTTCACGTTTGTATGGATACCCGACATCATATCAGCAATAGCGGTCGTATGTTTACACTTAGCATGAAACATGAATCCCTGGCAGGAACACATTATACCTTTATCAGAAATTTCCACGCTGTAAGTTTTATCTTTAGATCCAGCGACCTCAAACTCTGTACCTTTTAGGAAATGGTCAACAAAGTTTACCTCACCGACTTTCTTAATCGGTCCTTGGAATTTACGTGGCATTGTTATCTCCGTATGTTAAACCATATTCATATGTTCTGCGCTTGCGTGCTTCGCTTTCAAGCTTTACCCAACGCTCTTCTGCAATTCTCTCGAATTCGCGCTGTTTAGTAATTTTCTGGTTGTGAATGGTACCATAAAAACTCTGTCGTTCGGCTCGATCCTTTGCTACTGTGGCATTAAGGGCACCAGACTTGGTGAAACGCTGATTGCATGTTTTTGTAACAGTAGCTAAAAGATCTACCAGTTCTTCTTTTGAGTGAGTTCCAACACACCCGCTTGGCAACCCAAATTTTTCTAGGGATTTTAACGCCTGCCACAATAAATTAACATCGCGTTCCGTCATAGTAGCTTGCACTTTTCCACCAATAACTGTTGTATCCATTTCCTTACCTCAATAGATGGCCGGACAATTTGTCCGGCCATCGTTTTTCTCTATTACTAACTCTATATTATATAGTTTGGTTTCTTACGAGGTCTTATTCTTCCGCTTATGCCGTGCCTGACCAGCAAAGAAGAGACCCATCAAACCAATCCCGAGCAATGCTGCGGATGCCGGTTCGGAAACTGTGGTAGTTGGGATACTATCGCCGCCACCAGTCGGCGCACCTCCACCACAAGTGTCACCATAGCAGGCATGATCATCATCGTGGCCGTAACCGTTCCCGTTACCATGTTCATCATGACCCTTGCCCTTCTTCTTGTCATGCCCGGTGTCCTTGTCCTTGTCCTTGTCGTCTTTCTTCGCTTCCTTCGCTTTCTTGTCCTTTTCCTTAGCTTCCTTGTTGTACCAGGCACACGGGTCAGCACCATAGGCTTTCTGTTTGCAAAACGCCGGCGCGCCGTCGTTGTAGTTGGTTGTTGCCGTTGCCGGCGAAGACATGAGAGCCACTACCAAAACCGCAGCAACCAAACCCATAACACTAAACGTCCGAAACTCGATCATCTTAACCATTTGGAAATACTCCTGTTTTCCTGTTTAAAAATGTTTACTCGTCTGCTTACATTATGAGTATAGCATTACTAATGTTTTTGTCAACCTTTAAAACAAATTAAATTTATTATTCCTATTTGGGTGTAAAGTCAAACAAAGCATACAATGGAACGCCAACATTGATAAGATTTTCTTTCCCGTTGTTATCACGCAAGATAACACAATGCGCACCCACTACCGTCGCTCCAGCAGCCCGCAAATCACTCGTAGCTTGCAGAACTGCACCACCGGAGGTAACAACATCTTCAATAATCGATACACGCTTACCAATGCAATTTGGACCTTCGATGCCCTTGGCTGTACCGTATTCCTTAGCTTTCTTACGAACTTGAAGCATCGGAATATCCATAATCGACGATATCATTGTAGCAATTGATATGCCGCCCATCTCTAGACCTGCTACATAATCAATGTCACGCCAATAATCAACGTCAATTTCAGTTAGCTCATGCGCAATTTCGTTTAGCAGTTCTGGATCTGCTTGGAATTGGTATTTGTCGAAATAGTATGTTGACCGAACCCCTGATGCTAAAAGGAAATCACCTTCGATTAAACAAGTGTCTTTAATAGTTTTTTCGAGATTGCTGATATCATAATTTTCCATTTTATCTTCCTTGTCTACATTTTCCCCCAAGCATTGTTGACGCTATAATATTCAATGCTTCAGGATATAAAATATGTTCTTGAACTAGAATACGCTTGGAAAGAGATTCTTCAGTATCATCATCGACAACAGAAACAATGCGTTGACCGATAATGGGTCCAGCGTCCATTTCAGGTACTACCCAATGAACCGTACAACCACTATATTTTACACCATACTCAAATGCTTGGCGCTGGGCATGTAATCCCTTGAAAGATGGAAGCAACGATGGGTGAATGTTTAGTATTTTTCCATTCCACTCTTTGATGAACTCTTTCGTTAGTATCTTCATGTATCCAGCTAGGCAAATTAAGTCAACGCCTTTCTCTTTGAAAAACATATCAGCAAAGCGTTCGACTTTATGGGATTCACGGTAATTGGCAACAAATGTATCTAAGCCTGCTGCTCGTGCCTTCGCAATTCCGCCGGTATTGAGTTTATTGGATCCTACGCTAACGATTTCGGCTGGGAAGTTTGGTTCTTGACATGCATTCAATAATGCCTGGAAATTTGAACCGGTACCAGATAATAAAATGCCTACTTTGATTTTCTCCATATTATGCACAAACTCGCTTCCGCATAACAGTCATTGGTTTAATAATCTTTGGGTTGATATTATCAAAGAATACATTCTTACTAATCGGATGACCGACTATACGCTTACCAGTACCATCGTAATTGGTTTTTAACTTATTGAGTTTTTCCAAAACTTTGTCTTGGTTATTCATAACCCATCGATGGGCTTTTGTTGGCGTATTCGGTCCCCAGTTTTCTTCCACAAAAAATTGGACATGATTAAAGTCGTAATATTTTCCCCGCCGAACATTAGCTGGTATTGGAACAGACCAACCCAGTATTTCATCCATTTTGTTAGTCATGCTGTTTCCTCTGATTTGGCATTTTCGATATCCTTACGTATGATATCTAATTCAATAGCCATTTCTCTTTTAATACGTTCGTGTTCATGGTACTTTTCTCGATAATAGTCCCATGCATTTTTCCATCCCAAAGATTCAAAATGTGTAATTCTTGAACGGTTGACCCGTACAAAGCCATCACCTGTCCACATCACCATTGTAGAAATTGCTGGGATAACATCTTCTTTCTTATCTGATTCGGGTAGAGACCAACCCTTTGATAAAAGGTTATCTTTATCTTTCTTCTTAACTGAAATTGTATCGCCATTTGGATTAACAAGATCCATCCTGGATGGGGATTTTTCTTTAACTTTCTTCTTTTTCTTTGGCTTGTCAATTATTGGATCAATTTTGTCTTCAACGATAGTTTCAACATTGGTTTCAACCACTGGCTCAGGCGGGAGTTCGTCGCTTTTTGCATCCAGAAGAAAACGGTCAGCTTTGCTGTCATCGTTGAAACGATAAACAAACCCAGATGCTATTGGTGTAATCCCATGCCAGAACGTTCTGCTACCGAGATATTCACCATCCGAACACATAGCAGTTAATCCATCGCGCATTTGATTGGCGTTTTTAATGTTCTCCTTCAAACGCCATACTGTAACATCATTCAACTTTTCCGTCCTCTTCTCTACTGTTAAGCTTTATTAGCTCTGCAACCAATTTCGGATTGGCTTCACACACTTGTCCATGATTTGACGAATGGCCTGATCCGTACATGTTACACGGCATTCCGCAATTGTGGCAGAAATATCCGTGTGATAATCCATTTGGGCGTCTATGTTCTGCGGGCATAATTTCTTCTTTCCTATATTTCAAATATATTATATGGGCGGAATATTAAAATGTCAAGATGTATAAATAATTATATGAGATATTTAGAATTACTTACAGAACAACAATTAATCCGAGAATGGTCCGTAAAGGGTAAAACCACGTCCCAGATCAACGTGATGATTGCTCGCTTAAAGCGTATTGTTAGCGATCTTGGAGGAAATCCTTCTACTAAGGGCGAAGCAGACAATGCTCAACGCTTGTTAGATAAGATTATGGCTGAGATGGGTGCAGACGCACCTAAACAAGAGCAACCACGTCGTGAACGTACAACACGCGATGAGCCAAAGAAAGAGAAACCCAAGTCGATCAGCCCGTCTTCTGGTCAGTTCCAAGTTGTATTCATCGGCCGCCAGGTTGATCCTGATGCTGGTGAACGCGGAACTAACAAAGTTTGGGGTTGGGGAGTAAAGGGTGATAGCATTTACCAATTCTGGGGTAGATACAAACAAACACCACAAGTTAAGAAAATGCCTAACACCTCCGCAAATCGTATGAAAACCGAAGAACTTGCTAAGAAGAAAGCAAAGAAATATACTAAGGTATCAGCTTCCGAGCATATTGATTGGTTAAATGATGTCTTGAAAAAGAACCCCAAGTTCGACGGCTAGTGATATGAAATATTTAGAATTGCATGAACGCCAATTGATGAAAAGCACAATGAGTAACAAACAATTAGCAAAGTTTGTTTCTAATGTCCAAGCACAACTTCTTGTTGGTCTACGTGCTATGAGTACCTTCAATGAGGTTAAACCCAGTTCGGCACCAATTGGTATAATGAGTATCTTTCGTACAGCAAGAGAACTTGCACAGCTATTAAAGAAAGTTGAAAAACATCTTTTGAGTGAATCAACTGGTACTGCCTCGTCGCAAGCATTTGTTGCATTACAAGACTATAGTGAAAAGGTCAAGAACCAAGCCAATACGTTAAGGGATAATATCCATCGTCTGGACCAAGAAGATGAAAAGGTAATTAAAATAGCAAAGCTTGTTCTTAACAGTCTTAACAGTCTTGATACTCTCGCCAAGAGTTTAGATACATTTTGCAAGAAAGTCAAAAATTCTGGTACTAAAAAGAATATTAAGAAAAAAGGAATCTTAGCTAAGATATTATCTTAGTCAATTGTAAAAGTAAATTTGTGCGTCTTCAATCCCTCAGGAAAACAAATGTTTGTACTGGTTTCAACTTCTACAGTATATTGACCAGCCGGAAACCACCGAAGACCTTCTTTGTAGGCACGGCGGACATAATAGTCAATAAGCGTCTTAACGCTTTTCTTCATATAGTGATCAACACCACCAAGCATGTTGCCGTTCGGAAAATGCAGAGTACAGTTGTGTGAATAATTGTTACTGTCATCCTTGTTAATTGCAAAATTCTTGTAATTGTCGACTGTGATTTTCATCTTCGATCTCCTTGTTTGCGTTATGCTTTATTATAACACGGAACTAGGAGATGTCAACCTTTGGTATTTAAACAGATACTTTAAAATTTGGTGGATGATTTACACTTATAACCTGGGCCGACGAAAATGGACCAGTTTTAGCTAGTTCAGTAACTGTTTTCGGATCACGCACAATTTTATCTAGTGCTTTATATGACGCATCATTCCAATCCTTAGCCATTACGTCAATTTTGATTGTTCGACTAGCATCTGGAAATTCAGGCTCGTTTCGATATGGATGGTTGCCATACAACTCAATTGTTGCAGTGTAAGGTAATTTTTCTTTAAATGGCCACATTATTTTCTCCCTGATGTTTCTTGTTCAAGTTTGTTACCTTTTTCAAAATTGCATTTTTGGTGAACTGTTTGGACATTCTCGTAATGATCATCACCGCCCTTTGATAGAGGAATTATATGATCGACGGTCGGTTTTAAGTCATCAATATTTGTATCAAACGACATTTTCTTCGAACATATTGGACAAATACCTTTTTGCTGTTTGAATCTAGATTTTTTCCAATTATTGCGCTTATTTGAAGAACGTTTCCATAACAACCTACCAATTAATACCATAACCTACCTTTTATTAAAAAATGTCGTTTTCCTCTGTATTGGCATCAGCGTCTTTGAGGAATTCTTTATTAAGTCTGTCTTCGAACTGGCTATAGAACGTCCCCGCTGTCTCTTCAATCTTATAACCGTCCTCACTAAGTGAGGCTACGATGACATAATACAAGGTGAAGTCTGGATCAATATTTTTGATGTCTTCGGCCATGTCTTCTACAGTGAGGTGAATGTTACCTCCTTCAGATCTTTCCCGCAACATTTCACCCAATCCTGAAATTTTGTTGCTGAGTTTCTGTATAATAATACCCTTCCTGAACTCTACAAACCATTCACGTAGATCGCTTCCCATCAATGCTTGGAAACCATTGTCAACATTGATAACACTTGATTCAATGAGTAAAGCTCTCAATCGCCCAATTTCCCGTTCAGCTATATTTCGTTCTTGTCGAAGGGATTGAGCTTCACTTGTCATTTCCGACAGTCTTCGTTCAGTTGCTGTTTGAGTGTGATCAAACTGGTCCCTAAATCTATCGAAACTTCCGTTGTCTTTGTCTCGGTCATAGATACTCATTCTAGATAATTCCTCATAGGTTATTAATTCATCCATTGCATCTGAAATGTCTTTATATTTCATTAAACTCACCATCTTTAATATATTTCTTGTTGTAATAATCCTCATTTTGATTATATAATTCTTCTGCCGCCTTTTCTATTTCTAGATTGGCGCCCGAAACAACAGCACTGATTACAAATAATTGATTAAGATTTATATCATAACCGTCAATAATCTTTTCAATTTCAGATATGTTTTTATTACGGTTATCGTCACTAGAAAGTATATCAGAAATCTCCAACAACGTTTCCGTAATTTTATCAATTATATCTGCTTTTCGATGAGCTGAAAAATGTTCTCTTAGTTTATCACTCATGCCCGCTTCAAATCCACAACTAACAAGCAATCCGGTTGCTTCACACAACAGTCGAGCGAGTTCATCGTTTCGGTTTTTCAATGTCCGAATTTGGCGTTCTTGTTCCTGCCGACCACTACTACCAAAATCATCATAATCTCTGCAAGGCATATCATATCTCCATTGACAATTTCATCATAATTAAAAACGAATCCAAGTCTTCTTTAAACAAATCCTTTGGGAAAATCATGTTCTCAGCCCAACGCATGGCCATGAGTTCTCCTGCTGGATCATAACCCATAATACTTTTTACAATTAAGGCTTTACTATCCCATCCAACAACTTTGGCAATGAATAATGAAGAGATATTACCCGATTTATTACCAACGACGTAATCACCGATTTCAGGAATCTGACCAAATTTATTTGGTTTGGCTTTAAACCGTTCCGTATCAATTCGATCTTCAAGCTTCTTTGGTGTAAATTCTTTCATTTTAAGATCAACTTGAACACTATTCATCGCATTCCAAGTGATGGTCATTTTTATATAATCTATATCACCGTTCTTTTTTAAGTTATTTAGAATATAATAAGCACGATTACGTTGATCTGATAGATAAAGCACTCCACTCATATTTTTTTTACTAATTTCAAGTTTAATACCATACCTGTAATTTGAAAATGTTACTGACATCCCTTCTCCATCCAAAATGTCACGTATTAAATCTTTTTGTATTTCAGTTAATGTCATTTCTTAATTACCACATACTTTTGATATCATAGCCGACAAAGCAATCCCTGAAACAATTATTTTAACCCATGTTTCAATTTCACCAACATATTCAATAGGAAGCCACATCAACGCTGCGATTAACCTAATCATAATAATTAGGAACCATGTGTCGTTTCTTCGTAATTTTTTCTCGATTGCCAATTTGACTTCTAAATCAATTTTTTTATCAAGGTAAGGATTCATAAATATTCTCCAATATAATTTATAGTAGCATACTTAAAAATCAAAGTCAACGGCTAAATATAGCTATATTTAATAGGAATTATTATGCCAAACGAAAAAGAATCATCAACTGGGCAAGATCTTATGTTGTTATGGAGAATAGTAAGAAAACGAATGGCTATTCTTGTAACTATTATTACTGCAATAGTAACACTTTCCGGCGCATTTTTTGGCGTTTATAATCATTTTGCTAAAGAGCATGAGCTTATACGCAATAATTGTATTCGTCAAGCAATCGATCTAGATACCAAAACAGATATGCAAGCTGCCCACCATGAAACGATAATTTCTATTGGGGAAACTATTTTGCAAATGTTTGACAATATTGGAATGTCAGATGATAGAAAAGCGGTGTGGACCCAAGAATGGAATAGAGTAATTATTGAAAATACAAAAAGTTTAAATTTTATTCTAAAACAGGAAAGGAATTATAATCCTCAGGTAATTGATGCATGTACCAAATCGGAAACACACATTATACAACTGAAAAACAAAGGATCACTATTTGATATGGATAGCTTGTTGAAATCTTTAAAGGACGAGGATAAATGAAATTTTTAATATCACTTGTTATTTTAATGTTGGCCCTTTCCACTAATTTATCAGCAAACAATGAATCTATTGGAGATCCTATTCTCAACAACCCAAGCTATATTGCCGCTGTTGAATTGACTGATATTCTTCTGGATCAAACAATGCAAGGGATGGAGCCAAATATCGTCCTGCTTCAGCGTAGAAATTTTCTAGTAGCGCGAGCAATAGTAGAAATATATAACATACATCCAAATAATGTTGATCAACGTTCCCTTTTCTTTGAAATGTTAAACTTGTATATTAATAAGGCAAATGAATTTGCTTTGCAAAAAAATAGACAATTTTATACACCACAACAACGTGGTATTCCGATTCGATAGATTATGGTTGGTTGTTTCCAAACCAAACTAATTTGGTATAAGTTGCATCTTCCAAATTCTTAAAAAGTATTCCATACCAATATTCATTTATCGGGAGCCAAAATTTACGATCGTCGATTGTTCTAATTTTATGTTCGATATCATTATCGATTAACCATCCTTCAATTTGTCCCATTCTACCAGAACTGATCATATCATTCTCATCGGCTAAATCGTTAAATCTTAGTTTGTATTTGGGAAATGTGGACCACAATAGTTGTCTAGGATTGGTTACTGAAAATAGTAATTGACTAATGCAATAAGTCATAAACGAAAGGGATGTTAGAATAAATATTAATTGATAAAAGCTATAGTTATAATATGTGAAAATTGACCATAATATTAAAAAAAATAATTGTGTTAAACCCAAACACATATGGAATATATTACCCCAATCAGCGTATCTTAATCGTTCTCTCATTCTGAATGATATCCAATTTTTGCATAAACCATGTCGTCGTAATTCTTAAAAGCAAAACCTAAAAAATATTTCTTCTTGGTTTTTGGTTTAAAGAGCCTAAATATATTCAATGGTCCTGGTGTTATTTTGACTCGCTCAATATATTCAATATCATTTTCATCAAGCCAACGTTTAATATCGTCCTTTATATTATATTCAAACATCATTCCATTAATAAAAAATTCTGGATTACTTTGATCTACCGTGAAATCGTTAATTGATATAATATATGGAGAAAAGATGGCCCAGAACAACTGCCTATATTGACAGTATCCTTTTATTATTTTCATATACCACCAAATTATAACACTATACACTATAATTATAATTATAGAATGAAAATAATTCCAAAAATTATCATTTGGTCCCTGATATAAATTATATATAACAAAACAATGATAAATAATTGTGCATAAAAAAATCAAAGAGAAAATAACACTAGATGGAAGAAACCAATTAGCATATTTAAACCAATGTTTTATGTTAGCAGTGTTAAAGCCTCGTTCCATGAATATACTTTCTGACCTTTGGTACCATGTTCTCTAATGGCAATAGTTCCGTTTTCTTCTTCACGCTGACCAACTACACCAATCAATGGGACCTTTTTATCCAAATATTTCTTCACCTTTGAACTAACGGTACCAGATGATGAATCTAGTGCAATTCTACCATTATACAATGAACTGTTGAGGAAGTCAACAGTGTTTGTGGCATATTCTAAAAACGAATCAGCGACAGTACACACAACCATCTGTGTTGGTGCAAACGGAATAGGTAATACTCCTTGATGATGCTCAAGTAATATGGCTATAAACCGCTCAAAGCTGCCAAGTATAGCCCGATGTAGCATTACTGGAATTTTCTTAGAACCATCTTCGCTTATAAATCCAGCACCCAAACGGTCAGGTAAAACAAAGTCGCATTGAAGGGTTCCACATTGCCATTCACGTCCCAAACTATCTGTAAGAATGTATTCAAGCTTTGGTCCATAAAACGCACCTTCACCTGGTTGCTCAACGATATCTGTCAATCCAGCCATTGCGGCAGCTTCTCTTAATGCTGCTTCGGCTTTATCCCATTGCTCATCCGTTCCGGCCCTTATTTCAGGTCTAGTGGAAAATGCTACCTTTACTTGTGAAAACCCAAAGTCATCGTAAACCTGTTGTAATAACTGGCAAAATTTTACGCTTTCTTCATTTATTTGCTCTTCGGAGCAAAAGATATGCGCGTCATCTTGAGTAAACTGGCGAACACGCATTAATCCGTTCAAAGCACCTGAAGGTTCATTTCGATGACAAAGACCATACTCAGCTAAACGTAGCGGTAAATCCTTATATGATCGAATTCTTTGGTTAAAAACTTGGACGTGCCCAGGGCATGACATTGGCTTAATGCCGTATTCATATTGATCATCCTCGTCTGATTGGATAACGAACATATTGTCACGGAATTTATCCCAATGTCCAGATGTTTTCCATAGATCATTACGGAACAATTGGGGTGTTCGGATTTCTTCATAACCGTTAGCTTCAAGTTTGGCGGTAATATAATGCTCAATAGTCTTGAATAGCTTCCATCCTTGTGGATGCCAGAATACTGACCCAGCAGCTTCTTCCTGAACATGGAATAAATCCATGATGTTTCCCAACTCACGATGATCTTTCATTTTTGTTCCTTAGTGAAAAAATATAAAAATAGCCGTTCCAAAAAAACCAACTGGAATTCCAATCCAAAAGGCTATTCTTGTAGTAATTTTAATCTTCTTGATATTTGCCAGCTGTTTTAAGAACATGCTTAACCTCTTGGATAAAAACAGTCAACCATTCATCATTATTGTTTAGTAACCTATTTTGGATATACATTGCGTATGGATACTGATTAAACAATTCAGCTATATTATGCATTGTATATACTTCGTCTGTCAATTCATTTTTAACAAAGTTTTTGGCTTTTTTCTTTATTTCTGTTATCAAAACATTATTGATTTGTTCTTTTAATTTTTCAATAACATCATCACTTGCGTTTTGTAGATATTTTCCAGAATAAGCATCATTCTTTGAAATAGTAAGAATTAATTGCATAACATATGGAGAATATTCATATTGGAAACCATCGAGAACCATTTCTTTGGTTGAATCCCCCATGCACATATTAATAAACCGTTCTTGGGCTATTGAAAATTGTAATATCACAGGGGAATCTTCATTCTCTTTGATAAAATCAATCATCTCCTCGTTGCGGGTTCGTACAAGCAATACTTCTATGTTTTTGATATTTTCAAAATTGTCCAACTTACTAAAGAAAGTGGTGAAACGCTGTTCTAAACTATCTGCAAGGAGCAACATAGTATCTTTACTGATTGTATGTTTCCTAAAATTGCCGTCTACAAACCGAGTGAGTAATCCTTGTAATTTTTTAACGATGTCGTTATTTGAAATAGTATATACATTAGCATACCTATTCATTGTGTTTTGTTGAATCATTTTGTACCTTTTCATTAACTGCTATTATTTATCGTTCATGATTTTTAAGATTATTTTCAAACTCATGCAAACGTTTCCAAATTGAACGTAATTCTGTGATATCAACCCATCTATGTAAAACCAATGCAAATGATCCATGTACTTTCTGGAAAGCATTGGATACTTGCACCAAAACGCCTAACATTATTGTACTAGACATAACTGCTGGGCCCATAATCATATAAGGAACCAGTACCATTGCTTGATCATACCAGTTCATCCATATATCAAAATATGAATAGTGATTAAACAATTTTCTGTAGTTAAATTTTACACCAGTAAACAAGCTAAACATTGTTTCATCTTGGTATCTGCTTTTATCGTCTTCGATAAAGACTAGTTCCTTTCTATATGCTGCTTCTTTAACCTGATTATTGTATTCCAATCCTGGCAAGAACCAGCCAACAAACCAACTAATAAAAATGCCACCCAAACTGACAAACAACGCTAGGTAAACAAGCGAGCCCTCAATGTATATGTCTGTTGTGGGAATTAATATATGATGCTTTATTGACATTCCCCAAAGCATTGGCAAGAAAGCAATCAAAGTCATAATAGCTCTAACAGCGGATAATCCTAATGACTCAACAATTTTAGCAAACTTGTAAGTATCCTCTTGAATACGTTGACTTGCACCCTCGATCTCCACCTTTACATTTTTCCACCGTGGAAGATAATTAAAGGTTAATGCTTCTCGCCAGGCAAAACCATACATCCGAGTGAACCAGTTAGTTACCGCAGCGGTAAAGACATAAGGCATAGCGATATAGAAAAACATCCATATCTTCTCCCAGAACTCTACCACTGTATGATCTGCCGGCTTTTGCATAATATTATAAAACTCACCGTACCAGTTATTAATCTGTACAGTTAGCCAGACTTGGAACCATAAAGACAATCCCAAAAGTATAGCGCCGCCCCATGCCCAAATAAACCATTCTTTACTGCCATAAAATGCTTTTAACATTACCAATCCTTTTAATGAAAACTATAAATATACTTATACTATTATAGACGGGATCACACAGAATGAGATTTAACGAATTACAAATATTGAAAGAATATATTATCAAAGGTAATAGTGATGATAACTTTGATAAGACATTTGCCTTTCTATACGAGAAAAAATATCTACTTCTTATGAATGCAAACTCTATTAAAGACATAGGTTTCGGTAATGGTTTTGGTTTTCTTATTAATGATAATGGTAAAAAGCAATTATATGAAATTTTAAAATCACTTAATTTTACGGAGGATTATAATTCGTTTCCTAAAGCTTTTGGTGAACATGCTGATAAAATTAAGGATATAGTAATTAGAAACTGCACAATTCATCCTGGGAAACATCAACTCAATTCACCTGATGTGGAAAAATTCTTTATGAATGTATTAGCTGACCAAGATCCTATACAATTTTCCAGCAGCTTATCTTCTAGTTTAGTTTATGGTTTTAATATAAAAACTATGGATAATATTGATAATATATTCTCTGATAAAGAGTTGACTATGGCTATTAGTTGTCCGATTCATTATGTTGTGATTGACCATATAAAGAAATCAATATATCGAGCTAACAAAACACGGGATTACCAAACAAGAATGGGTGGCTATACAGGAAATGCAGCTTATATTCTAGTTGATGTTGAATTCTCAATTGATCGAATGGATTTTCTTAAAATAGCCAAACAAGTATCTTCAAATCTTCCAGGGTATCATATCGGACAACAAAAAGAAAACGAAGATATCAAAAACACAATTCAACAAATACTTAATGGTAAAGGCACAATTTATGCATATCACGGAACATCAAATGCCATTTTCAATAAGATTAAAAAATCTGGTGGAATGGTTCCTGGCATGGGTGAGGAGTATTCAGATAAGATTAAAGGTCATAGTGAGAACTTAATATACCTAACGTTGGAGCCAGAAACTGCACAAAAATATGCTGTTCGTGCATCAAAACAGCGAGCTAATGTAATTCTAAAAGTTAAAATTGATGATTTAACAAAATTGGCGTTTGATGAAGATTCATTATTTAAGGCGGTTAGTAGTATTCAAAGAAGTAATAAAAAAGTCAATCAAAAAATCAATGCTGCAATCCAAGAAGAATTTAATTTCCATGAAGGATATATGTCTCATGATTTAAAACCATATTTTGCAGACGAAAGCAAACTCAATGATAAACAGCAAAAATTGTTAAATTATGTTAAATTCTATGCAATTAAATCTATGGTTAATTTATCATTTGGTTATACAGGCGTAATACCATTGAAGAATGTTTCCGTGTACGAAACAGGAAAATCAAAGAAGCACGATCCAGATACATACGACGATGATTACGATGAAGTCCAAATTAATAGAGAGCGCACATAATGAGATCATATGAATTATTTGAAGGTGGATGGACTGATACAGTTACACAAGGAACTAAAATTACACCTAATACCGTTCGAGAAACATTGAATGTTGTAAAAATGTTTATTGATGATTTCAATAAATGGCTCGTTGGTCAGGATGAAGATGCAGTTAAGATGGGTGAACCACTTGGATCAACTGTTTATTTTCAAGTAGATGATGAAGGTAAAGAATATGGTGACATCGATCTCCAAATTATTGCGCCAGCTATTGAAGGCAAAACTGAAAGCCAGATCGCAACTCATTACAATAAATTGGCTGATGACTTTATTGCTGCGAAATCACCCAATACGGTTTTTCAAACTGACAAGCCAGCATCAGGTCATATCATTTTTCAAATTTTAGAAAATACTTTTGTTCAAGTTGATTTTATGTGGGCAACTGAAAAAGTAGCTGATTGGGCTAGATGGAGAAACACTCCTGAGCAAGGAGTTAAAGGGCTAGTACATGGTTCAGTGTTTTCGTCACTTGGTGATTCGCTCGATATAAGCATTTCTACATCAGGCGCACAAATGAAGATTGTTGGTAATGAACCTGCTTCTTATGCAAAAACAAGGAAATTTGATGAATTAGCACAAATAAGTTTAAATATTGAAAATTTTGGTATTGATATGCTATTATGGATGTATGCAAGAATGGGCTATACGAATCAACCCAAAATTGATAATGAATTACAACAATATCCAGGTATAAACAAAACAGATGTAAGAATAGCAGATCTCGTTCATATGATTAAGGGTCTTTCTAAAAGCTTTGAATTAAATGATATGTATGGCAAATTCAATCTCAAGAATTATTCATCTTCCCAGGATTTACTCAATGCATTTATAAAAATCTTTGATAGCAAAATGAATAAAGCAATGAATGCTTCTAAATTTGATAAAGCCAAGACATCAAACGCTATTGCAAAAGTAGAACAAACAAGAGAACAAATTAAAACAGGCCAGGAGATGGTCCATAAATTAATGAAAGGATAATGTCGTGACATGTACAGTTGTGCATTGCAAGCGAGAACCATACGATGTGTATATTGGTCGTCCCAGCAAGTGGGGGAATCCTTTTACTGTTGGTAAAGATGGTACCCGCGAAGAAGTAATTGACAAATACGCAGAATGGTTGGCATTAAACATAGACTTAATTAACAGTCTAGAAGAACTTAAAGGTAAAACACTTGCTTGTTGGTGCTCTCCAAAAGCATGTCACGGTGATGTATTGGCTAATCTAGTAAATGAATTTTATAAAGGATAAGAAAATGGAAGGCGAAATAACAATAAAGAATACAGATTCAAATTTAGATTTACAAAAAATGGTTGAGAATGAAATTACGTTTAATAGAGAAGCCATCGATGGTGGAATAGCGATTCATTGTTTAGTTGATGGTGAAGAATCAGGATTTAAAGCTGAAATGAAATTAGAGACTATCCTGGAAGCTCGTGAAAAAAAGGTCGATATTATCGAAGAAGTTGAAAAAACATTGCTAGAGAAGGCAACTCGACATTTAGTAGAAAAGGGGAAGAGGAAATGAGCAACATTTTTCATTGTGCTGTTTGCGGCGGTGACCTTACAAAAACCTTACCATTTTATACTGATATTCTTGGATGCAAATTGGATAATGCTGAAGAGGGATTTTGGGCAGATGTAAATTTTTGGGGTAATGAACTTACATTGCATCAAAGCGTCACCAGAACACAATGCGAATATCATAATGTAGAAATGGGCGCAGTCCCAGTTCCTCATTTTGGTGTCCATTTAGAAAAAGAAGTTTTTGCAGAAGTAAAACAACGTATCATTGATGCTAAACATCCGTGGGTTAAAAGACCTTTTGTCCGTTTTGCTGGACTTGAACATGAACAAGAAACATTCTTTGTTGCTGACCCAGCCGGGAATGTTTTGGAGATCAAATCTCTTGTAAATCCTGGGCACGGCTTAATATAAAGATAGATAGGTTTCAATTACAGAAAAAGCGGGCATTGCCCGCTTTTTCATATTTTAAATAATATCTTAGCTATCTGGATGTGCGGCTGTTGGAACTGCAAAGTTTGCCGTATATCTTGCAACACCCTTTGTAATACGAACATCATCGACTAAACCATTAAAGAAGTCGGGATCATCTCCACCATTAATGTGTTTACCAAAAGATAGTTTTGCTCCACCGGCTGCATCAGAGTTCACTGTAATTGCAGTAGTTGTTGAATTTTCAAGATTTCCATCCAAGAACAACCTAACAGTGGATCCTTCTCGGGTTGCTGCCACATGATACCATGTTCCGGTTGTTATGCTTGTTGTGGTAAGAATTGGACCAACAGTCGTGCCACCACCATTTCCCATAAGAAATGAAATCTTATTAGAAGAATTCTGGCTGATCAAAAATCCGCGGCGTGTTGAAAATGGTTCCCATGCTCCCACAATTGCACCCAGACTGGAGCCATTAACGGTATCTGCATTAAACCAAGCCTCAATTGTAAAATCCCCTGGGAATTCAATGAAAGTTGAAAATGGTGCTTCAAAGTGATTTGACGAACCATTAAATGTTGCTGCATTACCAAATTGCCCTGGATTATACGTAACTGTACCAGTTTCGGCTAATGTGAAATTTCCTGTGACATCCACTGCATTATCATTAAAATGTGTTAAAAACGTTACATTCGCAAAATTTGGATCAGGCAAAACCGAAGGATTAGCGATATGCCAAGGACCAGCTTCTGCTTCTACTGGATAGATAGATAGATGAATCCCGGAAGCCGGCTCTATCTATAAATCGTGTTCTTCCCGAATCAATTCGGACTTTATTAGTAATACTTGTTCCCATAAAAATACTCCATTGTTTGAATTAACAATTACCTTACCAGAGTATTTATACTATTGGGTTGATTTGGAATTAACAGGTATGTTATTCACCAACCTTAATACGAACAAACGCTGTGATTGTAATCCCTGCTTCGTTTGCAACGTCCTCGATGGTTTTAGTAGCATCCATAACAAATGGTTGGGACATAAGAACAACTTCCTTCAATGTTTTCTGCATACGACCAGCAACCATCTTTTCAGCGATGTCCTGTGGCTTACCGGATTCAACGGCTTGCTCAATCTGGAATGCTTTTTCCTTGGCAACCCACTTTTGGTCTAGATCGCTAACTGATACCGCTTTGGGTGCAGTTGCCGCAATATGCATGGCAACATTGTAAGCGGCTTCGGAATTTCCACCAACATACTTAACAGCAACAACCATACTACCCATTGTTTCATTAACCTTACCATGAACATAAATGGCAATATTGTCCTTTGATCCTTCCATGATTGCTCGTCCGCCGATGCTTAGATTTTCCCCAAGGGTTCCGATATATCTTGCTAAATCGACTTCAATTCCCTTCTGGCAATCATTAGCAATAATGTCAACCAATTCATGGAATTTTTCATTGCGTGCTACAAAGTCAGTTTCGCAATTTACTTCAGCAATAGAGACGCCAATGCCTCCGGGCCAAAATGCATACCCAACAAGGCCTTGGTTTGTGTCCCGGTCTGCCTTTTTATCGGCTTGCTT